>Ga0209761_1001441_pt1 | contig 15402 bp, 9 predicted proteins | sample GraSoi013_1_40cm_4_FD_185818 | JGI IMG/M metagenome (GOLD analysis project Ga0209761, IMG submission 185818) | Grasslands soil microbial communities from the Angelo Coastal Reserve, California, USA - Sample 09_25_2013_1_40cm (SPAdes) (version 2) | ecosystem: Environmental > Terrestrial > Soil >...
GCGCGCGACAGCGCCGCCGTGTCCGCGGCGCCATCGTCGTCCGACAGCGCGACCGCGGCCGGCGGGGGTGTTGGCGGAGCCGAGGGGGGCGCCTCCTCGGCGACGGCGGGCCGCGCGGGCGGCGGGGGGGGCGGGGGGGGCGCGGGGGGCTCCAGCAGGTCGTCGGGCATGATCAGCGGCAGATCGATCCTGGGCTCGTCTCCCGGCTGCGCCGTTCCGGGCGGTGTAGCGAAGATCCCACTCTCGTACTGCGTGTGCGCCAGCCCCTCGACCACCAAGTCCTGGGGCTTGAGCTCCACCTCCTCCTGCACCTCGATCCCGTCGGCTTTGGCAGCGTTGTGCGCCGCCGCGTTGAAGTCGAGCGTCCCGTCAAACGTCTCGATGTCCGCGGGCGCGCCCTTCACGTCGAGGGTGGGGGAGGTTGGCTCTTCCGACGCATGCTCGATCACGAAATCCCGGTGGCGCTGAGGCCGCGCCGCCGCCGGCCTCGCGTGCGGGGGAGGGGGAGGATGCGGGGCCCTTTCGGGCACGAGCCGCGCGACGGGCTCGGGGGCCCATTTCGCCGCCGACTGGGCCGCCTTGCCCTTGGCTCGCGTCAGTGCCTCCGCCGCATCGCCGTTCATGGGATCGGCCGAGAGCAGGCGGCCGAGCCAGTCGGCCGCCTCGTCATACCGGCCGCCGCGCTCGGCGATTTCCGCCAGGATCTTGAGCGCCAGGACGTTCTCGGGGTCGAGCACCAGGACTCTGCGAAACACGTCGGCGGCACCGGCGTCGTTCTTCTGATCGATCATGCAGCGCCCGAAGACGATGTGCGCGCTGACGTAGTCGGGGTGCCGCTCGAGACCGGCGGTGCACAGCTCGAGGGCCCTATCTAGTTCTCCTGCCTTACGATAGGCGTCGGCCAGGGGGGCGAAGTTACGTCCCTTGGGGTTCTCCGCCCACCGCTTTTCCAGCTTTTCTATTTCGCTAGTGTAGGCCACGCCCTAAGTGCTTGGGGGAGTTGGACAAAGATAGTGTTTGCTCAGGCGCGCTGTCAATCGGAATCGCGCCCGCTCGCTTGAGTTTTCGCGTTGTCGTTCTTAGACTTATGCCCCTTCTCACCTGCTCTCGTAGGAGTTTTTCCGGATATGATGCGCGCGATGCGCGAGATCACGAAGCCTGTCTTCTGGGTGGTGGCGGTCAGCTTCATCGGGTGGATGGCGTACGGACAAATCACCGATATCGTAGGCGGCGGAAAGGACGTCGTGCTCAAGGTGGACGGCACGGTCGTGCGCTCCCAGCCGTTCCAACAGCAGTATCAGGCGACCCTCGAGCAGTATCGGCGGCAGCAGGGAGGCGGGCGGTTGACGCGCGAGGACGAGCGGCAGCTGCAGGATCGCGTTGCCGACCAATTCATCCAGAAGATCCTGCTCGAGCGGGCGTACGGCCGCTTCGGCATCACGGTCTCGGACGACGAGATCATCCAGGCCGCCCGCAGCTCGCCGCCGCCCCAAATCATGCAGCAGGTGCTCCAGGACCCGACCTTCCAGACGAACGGTCAGTTCGACATCACCAAGTGGCAGCGCTACATCTCGAGCGCCGGCTCGGAGTTCGCCTCTCAGGTCGAGCAGCTGTACCGCGACTACCTGCCGCAGCGTAAGCTGGAAGAGTACCTGACGGCCGACGTCTACGTTTCCGACGCGAAGCTCTGGCGCCTGTGGCGTGACCAACACGAATCGGTGGCGGTTGCGCTGCTCGCCGTGCACCCGGAAGACGTGCCGGACTCGCTCGCGCCGGTGTCGGACGCGGAGGTCGAGCGCTACTACGGCGTACACCAGGCGGATTTCAAGCGACCCGCGGCCGCGTGGCTCAGCTACGTCGAGCTGCCGCGGATCCCGAACGCCGCCGACAGCGCGGCGGCGCGTGCACACGCCCGCGCGTTGCGGGCCGAGATCGCGGGAGGCAAGGCCAAGTTCGACGACGTAGCAAAAAAACAGTCCGCCGACTCGGGAACCGGTTCGCGGGGCGGTGATCTGGGGTGGGCGAAGCGGACCGGCGCCGGTTTCGTCGCCCCGTTCGCCGCGGCGGTCCGTCGCCTCACGCCGGGTGTGCTCAGCGAGCCCGTGCTCACCGAGTTCGGGCTTCACCTCATCCGGATCGACTCCGCCAAGGGCGATTCGGTACGGGTCCGCCACATCCTCGTTCCGATCCTGCTCCAGGGTGCGCATCTGGACGCGGTGGATGCGCGCACGGACACGCTGGACCGGCTGGCCGCTGACCAGACGGACGGCAGTCGGCTGGACAGCGCCGCCCGGCGGCTCAACCTCTCGCTCGCCCGCGCGCCGAAGCTCATCCAAGGAGAGCGGCTGACGCTCGGCAGGTCCACGATACCGGACGTGAGCGTCTGGGCGTTCGACGCGCGACCGGGCGAGACGAGCCCCGTGATCGACGCGGCGCAGGCGAGCTACGTTTTCCGGCTCGACTCGCTCGAAGCGGCCGGCGTGCCGCGGCTGGCGAGCATCCGTGCCCGAGTGCTCGACGCGGCGCGCTACGAGAAGAAGAAGGTCGTGGCGCGCGAGCGGGGAGAGCAGGCGGCTGCGGCGCTGCGCGACGCCAGCGATCTCGTCTCGTCCGGCCGCGCGCGGGGGTATCGGGTCGAGAAGCTGGGCCCGTTCACTCGCGTGACCGCGCCCGCGCAATTCGCGCGCAATCCGATCGTGCTGGGAGTGGCCTTCGGGCTGCGACGCGGGGAGCGCAGCGGTGTCATCGCGGACGAAACCGGTTGGTTCGTGCTGCAGGCCCTCGCCCGCGTCGGCGCCGACTCCGCCGCGTGGCTGAAGCAGCGCGACCAGCAACGCGAATCGCTGCTCCGGCCCGTCGCGCAGGCGCGGCTACAGCAATTCGTCGGCGCCCTGCGCGCCGACGCCAAGATCGTGGACCGTCGCAGCGAGATCTTCCGACCGGCCACCGCCAGCGAGAGCTAGTCGCTCAGGCGCTTCGGGTCGCCCGAGGAGAGGGGGCTCGACGCAGGGGGCTGGACGCTGCGCGGGGGCGCAGTGGGCGGATCGTCGCTCGTGACGTCCCTGAAGCTGCGCTTGAACTCCTTGATCCCCTGCCCCAACGAGGATCCGATCTCCGGGATCCGCTTCGCGCCGAAGACCAGCACCAGCACGAGCAGCAGAATCAGGATGTGGCTGAACGACAGGTCCCCGAACATAACACGCCTCGCTTCAGAAGATCGATCGGGCGACGTAGTAGGCGATCGCCACTCCCACGAGCGCGAGCAAGGACACGTCGAGTCCGATCGGCCCGAGAGTGATCGACACCACCAGCAGGTCCATGTGGACCGGCCCGAGCGTAGGGGTCACCGACCAGGTGAAGATCTCTCTCGCCGGCCCCTGCGGCAGGAAGCGCCGGAGGAGCGAGTGGACGAAGCCGCCCAGCACGAAGCCGGTGGCCAGCACGCCAAAGTAAAATAGCGGCCTGCGCGGGCCTTGCGCCACGGGCTAGCTGCGCCGCTCCACGGCGTAGGCAATGCTGTCGCGCAGCGCGTCCCGCGCCGGGGACGGGGGCAGGATGTCGAGCTCCGCGTCGGCCTGCTGCGCCAGCTCGAGCGCGCGGCGCCGCGCGTAATCCAGACCCCCCGCCGCCGCCACGCACCGCACCACCTCCCCCACCAGGGCGTCCGCCGGCTCGGGCGCCCCCATTAGCTCGGCGACGAGCCGGCGGTCGGCGGGCGACATGGCGCCGAGCGCCGCAATGAGCGGCAGGGTCACCTTGTGCTCTCGCAGGTCGAGCCCCGACGGTTTCCCCGTCACCGCCTCCGCCTCGGTGTAGTCGAGCAGGTCGTCGGCGATCTGGAAGGCCATGCCGAGCCGCATGCCGAAGCGGGCCAGCGCTTCCCGATACGCGGCCGGTCCCTGGAGCGCGCCGACCTCGCAGGCCCCGGACAGGAGCGAGGCCGTCTTGGCGCGGATGAGCTGGTCGTACTGCTCCTCGCTGTAGGCGAGCTTGTCGTGCGCCTCGAGCTGGCGCATCTCACCGATCGTCATCTCGTTCGTCACCCGGGCGAACACCCGCAAGGGCTCGCGATCGTCGAGGCGGACCAGCTCGATGATCGCCCGCGAGTACAGGTAGTCGCCCATGATCACGGCGACCTGGTGCGAGAAGAGCGCGTTGAGCGTCGGCATCCCGCGCCGCAGCACGGAGTGGTCGACCGAGTCGTCGTGCACCAGCGTGGCGAGGTGAATCAACTCGACGACCGCCGCGAGCGTCACCGCCCGCGGGTCCAGGGAGCCCGCCGCCTGGCTCGAAAGCAGCAGCAGCGTGGGGCGGAACAACTTCCCCTTCATGCGCACCAGGTGCTCATTCACTGCGGCGATGCTCGGGAAGTCGGCCGCAATGATGCGCCCGAGCTCGTCGGCGACGCGCGCGAGCTCCCCGGCCACCGGCCGTTGGAGGTCCCGCAGCGCGACCGGAACGACCTGCTGGCTCACGTCACTTCGCCTTGGCGAGCGCCTTGGAGCGCTCACTCACATCCCGGAATCGGATGTCCACGGCGAACACCCGGCCGTACAGCTCGCGCGCCTCGACCCGCTTGCCCTGCTCCTCGAGCGCGCGGCCCAGCCAGTACAGGACGCCCAGGCGCTCCTGGTCACTAGAGGCCGGCAAGTCGAGCGCGCGCCGCAGGATCGACTCCGCCACCACGTAGGCGCCCTTGTCGACGAAGCACACGCCCAACGCCTCCGAGCTCCTCAGCTTCCCCTCGGGCGACCGCAGCGCTTTCTGCAGCTCCGCAATCGCCTCGTCCAGCAACCCCATCTCCTTGAAGGCCACGCCCAGGTCGTAGTGCGATTGGAAGTCGCCCTCGTCGATGTTTTCGTCGATCCCCTGCTTGAAGCGCGCGAGCATCTCCTGAAAGTCCCGTTCCTCGTCTCCGGTCGGCTCCTCGTCGGCGACCTTCATGCGCGTGTCGCGCACGGGGAGGTCCTCCTCGAGAATCATCGCGCTCAGGTCCACAAAGTCTCCCGCCTCCACGGCCTCGTCCCGCACCTTCATCTTCGCGTCTCGCGCCGCGGTCTTTCCCTCCGTGTCCCGGGCCTGCGGTTTCGGCTTCGCCGGCGGCTCGGGCGGCGGCGTGGCCACCGGCGCGAGCATCGCGAGCGCAGCCTTGGCGCGCTCGTTGGTGGGATCGTGCTCGGCAACGCGCTTGTAGACGGCCCGCGCCTTGTCGGGGAGGTCGCTCCGCAGCAGCGTGTCGGCCAGCTCGACGTAGGCGTCGATCAACTTCGCCTTGTCGCCCGACTTGAACGCGAACTCGACCTGCTTCTGCCGGTGCCGCACGCTGTTGGGATCGAGCCGCAGGATCTCGTCCACCAGATCCTGCGCCCGCGGCAGGTTCCCCCGGGTCTCGAAGCCGGTCGTCGCCAGGTCGAGCTCCTCGATGCCCCGCTCCCGCTCGCCCCCTTCGATCAGCGCCTCGCCCAGCGCCTGGTGCCCTTCGGGATCGTCCGGGTCATCGGCCACCCGCCCCTCGAGCTCCTCGATCGTCGGCGTCGCCGGCGTGGCGTCGATGTTGGCGAACACGAGCGATCCGGGTTCGTCGCCCAAGGTCACCACGCCGTCCAGGCTCAAGTCGATCGCGCCCGATCGGCGCCCGCCTCCTGCGCGCGCATCGTCGATCGCCGCTGGTTGATCGTCGACCTCGTGCCCCTGGTCGGTCGCGCCGGTGTCGAAATCCGGCTCGAGCTCGAGCGGGGGCACTTCTACCATAGGCTTGCGGGATGGCGGCGCCGGTCGCTTCGGGACGACCGGCTTGACCTTCGGCGGCTCGGATGCCTTCGGACCCGTCCCCCCCCCCCCAAACCGGGGCGGTGCCCCGACGGCGGGGCGCTTCGGCACCACCGGCGCCACTGGGGGCGCAGCTTTCGCCTTGGGCGCCTCGATCTCGATCTCCGTTTCCAGCAGCGGCTCGAGCTCCAGCGCGGACTCGGGCGAGCTCTCCTCCTCGGCCATGGTCGGCTCGAACTCGGCCGGAGGGGGGATATCCTCCGGGGAAACTTCATCCTGCAACGATGGCACCTCCAGAGCGTCGAGCTGGATGTCGCCGAACTCCGCGCTCGTCGTCTCGAACCCTTCGAGCGTGCCTCCCCCGGTCGCGGGCTCGAGCCCTTCGACGAGACTCGTGGCCTCGATCTCGAGGGACGTATCGGGCTCGGCCGTCACCGGCTCGATCAGGCTTTCGGCGACCGCCTCCGGCTCCAAGGCCGGCTCGGGTTCCGGCTCGGGCTTGGGCGCCGGCTTGGGTGGGAGCGGGACGCGCCCCTTGACAGGCGCCTTGCCAACCGGTGGGGCGTCCACGTCGAGGAACACCAGGCTCGACGTCTTCCGCTTGCCCGACTTCGCCGGGTCGTCATGCGGCTGGGCCTTCGGCGGCGCCGGCGGCGCCGTCCCGGCGCTCGGGCGCCGCTCCGGATCGCCGTACATGCGCAGGTGCTCTTCCAGCGTCGCGCGCAGGTGTGCGCTCTCCGCCGAGATGTCGGCGAACTCTTTCAGGGCGGCGAAGGCGTGCTGGATCTTCCCGACCTTGTGCATCCGCTCGGCGTACTCGACGAAGTTCTGCTTGGCTTCGGCCATGAAGCCTTTGGACGCGTACAGCTTGGCGAGCTTGAGATAGGTCGTCTGCCGCCCGGGCGCGTTGCGCAGCACCTTGTTGCACATCGCGATGGCGTTGTTGTGGAAGCCGAGCTCGGCGTACTTGTCGACGGCCTGATCGTAATAGTCTGCCGCCTGAGCTGGGTCTCGGAGTTTCAGATACAGGTCGCCGATGCGATTAAAAATGACGAGGTCGGGGTTCGCATCCCCGTCCTCGTCCCGCCCCTTGAGGATCTCGAGCCACGCCTCGATGGCCCCCCTCGGGTCTTTGCCCTCGAGGCTCCGGGCCTTCTCCTTCAGCTTCTCAAGCTTTGACATGGAGCCCTAAAGATACGGGCCCCGCCGGGAGCGGACAAGCGGAACCTCCTGTCCAGACGGCGGTTACGAGCTGTTCACCCATCCAGTACGCGACTTCCCGCCAATCTGACACGCCCCAGGACATGAGGTCCGCGCGAAACCCCGGTGCGATCTGGCCCCGATCCGTGGCGAGGCCGAGCGCCGCCGCCGCGTTGACCGTGACCGCGCTCACGACTTCAGCATAGCGCAGCCCCAGCTGCGAGACGCCGAGGGCCATGACTAGCGATAGCCCGAGCGTCGGCGACGATCCCGGATTGAAATCGGTCGCGAGCGCCACCGCCGCTCCCGATTCGACGAGACGCCGGGCCGGCGCCTGGCCGCGAGCCCCTAGGAACACCATGGTGGCGGGCAGCAGGACCGCGACCGTGTCGCTCGCCGCGAGTGCCCGGATCCCGGCGTCGGAGATCGCGGCGAGGTGATCCGCCGAGAGGGCGCCGAGGGCGGCGGCCAGCTCCGCGCCCCCCGACCCCTCCAGCTCGTCGGCGTGCAGCTTCAGTGCCAGCCCGTGCCGCCGGGCGGCGGTGAGGATGGTGCGCGTCTCCCCGACGTCGAACACGCCGGGCTCGCAGAACACATCGCATGCCGCCGCCAGGTGCTCCCGGGCCACGGCGGGAATCATCTCATCGCACACCTGCCGGACGTAGTCGGCGCGGCGGTCCCGGAACTCAGGCGGGACTTCGTGCGCGCCAAGGAACGTCGGCACGAGGGCCGCCCGCTCCGCGGCCGCCGTTTCGCGGATGGCGCGCAGCTGCTTGAGCTCATTCGCGGGGTCGAGCCCGTAGCCCGATTTCACTTCGATCGTCGTGCTCCCGTGGGCGAGCAGAGCCCGCACCCGCGCCCCCAAGAGCGCCACGAGCTCGCTCTCGCTCCGCGCCCGCACATCCCGCACCGACTGGAGGATACCGCCGCCCTTGGCAGCCACGGTCTTGTAGTCCTCGCCCAGCGCCCGGCGCTCGTGATCGTCGAGCCGGGGCGCGCCGAACACCGCGTGCGTGTGGCAGTCGACAAAGCCGGGGAAGAGGACGCCCGTCACCTCCACCACGTCGATTGCGGATTGCGGAATGTGGAATGCGGCATGGACATCGCGCGCTTCGGAGCGCGGACCGACCCAGGCGATTCGCTCGCCTTCGATCAGCACGGCGGCGTCGTGCAGCACTTCAACCTCGGCCAGCTCGCGGCCCCGGCGCGCCCGCGCTGGGCCCCGGCAGGTGACGACTTGCCGCGCGCCAACGAGCAGCGTGCTCAGTCGCCCGCCCCCCCCTCCCCCTCCCCCTCCCCCTCCCGCATCGGGAGCCGGATCCCATGACGGCGGGCCGCGGCGAGCGCCTCGGCGTACCCGGCGTCTGCGTGGCGGGCCACGCCGATGCCCGGATCGTTCGTGAGCACCCGCTCGAGCCGCCGCCCCGCCGACGGCGACCCATCGGCCACGCTCACCTGTCCTGCGTGGAGCGAGTTTCCGATGCCGACGCCGCCGCCGTGGTGGAACGAGACCCATGCCGCCCCCGACGCCGTATTGAGCAGCGCGTTGAGGATCGCCCAGTCGGCGATCGCGTCAGAGCCGTCCTTCATGGCCTCCGTCTCGCGGAACGGTGACGCGACGGAGCCGGTATCCAAGTGGTCGCGCCCGATCACAACGGGTGCGCTGATCTCGCCCCGCTTCACCAGGTCGTTCAGCGCGCAGCCGAATTGCGCCCGTTCCCCCTGACCCAGCCAGCAAATGCGCGCGGGAAGCCCCTGGAACGCCACCCGCTCCTGCGCGAGCCGGATCCAGCGGTGCAGGTGCTCGTGCTCGGGGAAGAGCTCGAGCACCAGCCGGTCCGTGCGATGCAGGTCGCCCGCGTCGCCCGAAAGCGCCACCCACCGGAACGGCCCCTTGCCCTCGCAGAACAGGGGCCGGATGTACTCGGGAACGAAGCCTGGGATCTCGAACGCGTCGGTCACCCCTGCGTCCCGCGCCTGGGTGCGGATGTTGTTGCCGTAATCGAATGTCACCGCGCCGCGACGCTGGAGCGCGAGCATCGCCTCCACGTGGGCCGCGATGCTCGCAACCGACCGCTGCACGTACTCCGCTGGCGCGCTCCGTCGCAGCGCCGCCGCCCGCTCCACCGTGAGCCCAGCGGGGATGTACCCGTTCAGCAGATCGTGGGCCGATGTCTGGTCCGTCAGCGCGTCAGGGACGAACCCCCGGCGGGCGAGCTCGGGCAGCACCTCGGCACAGTTGCCGATCAGGCCGACCGAGACCGGCCGCGCCGCGCGCTTCGCCTCCTCACACCAGCCCACCGCCTCGTCCAGGGAGGCAGTGGAGCGATCGAGGTAGCGGGTCTCGAGGCGGCGCTGCACCCGCGCCGGATCCACCTCCACCGCCAGGCACACCCCTTCGTTCATCGTCGCGGCGAGCGGTTGTGCGCCTCCCATGCCTCCCAAACCCCCGGTCAAGACGATGCGCCCGCGCAGCGATCCACCGAAGTGCCGCCGTGCCACGGCGCCGAACGTCTCGTAGGTGCCTTGCAGGATTCCCTGGGTACCGATGTACATCCACGACCCGGCGGTCATCTGGCCGTACATGATCAGGCCCTGGCGCTCGAGCTCCCGGAACACATCCCAGGTCGCCCAGCGCCCGACCAGATTCGCATTCGCGATGAGGACCCGGGGAGCCTCCGGGTGGGTCGTGAAGACGCCGACCGGCTTGCCCGACTGAACCAGCAGGGTCTCGTCGTCGGTCAAGGTGAGAAGCGTGCGGCAGATCGCGTCGAACGCCGGCCAGTCCCGGGCCGCCTTCCCGGTGCCCCCGTACACGATCAGGTCCTGCGGTCGCTCCGCCACCTCCGGATCGAGGTTGTTCATCAGCATCCGGAGTGCCGCTTCCTGAATCCAGCCCTTGCAAGTCCGATTGGGTCCCCGAGGCGCGCGCACGGTTCGAAAGGCCGTCACGGTTCGCGATCCTGCATCGTCATGCTGCCTCCGGATCGAACTTGCCCTCGCGGATCCCGCTCGCGATCCCTTCGACGTCTTCCGTGAACGGCCGGTCGCCGTCGAGTGCCGCGGCCACCGTGCGCACCGCCGCGTACGTGCGTCCCACGCCCTGCCCGGGCTTCAGCGGCTTCAGAAATTCGAGCCCCTGAGCCGCCGCGAGCAGCTCTACCGCGACGATCCGCGCCGCGTTCGCGAGAATCCGCTCTGCCTTCCATGCGGCAGTCATGCCCATCGGGACGATGTCCTCCTGGTTCCCCTCGGTGGGCACGGATTGGACGCTCGCCGGTGTCGCGAGCACCCGGCACTCCGCGACCAGCGCTGCGGCCGCGATCTGTGGAGTCATGAACCCGGACTCGACGCCCGGATCCCGGGCGAGGAAGGGCGGCAGCCCGGAGGACAGGTCCGGGTTGACGATGCGCTCGATCCGCCGTTCCGCCAGCCCCGCGAGCGTGGCGAGCGCGATGCCGATCACGTCCAGCGCCAGGGCGATGGGCTGCCCGTGAAAGTTGCCGCCGGACAGCACGTCGTCGTCGAACACGAGCGGGTTGTCGGTCGCCGCGTTCAACTCGGTCGTGACCAGCCGCTCCGCGAACGCCAGCCCTTCTCCTACGGCGCCCAGCACCTGGGGCGTGCAGCGCAGGGAGTACGCGTCCTGCACGCGCGGGTCGTTCTCACGGTGCGACTCGCGGATCTCCGAGCCGGCGAGCAGCTCGCGCAGCAGCGCCGCCGAACGTTGCTGCAGCGGGTGGGGGCGCGCGTCGTGGATCCGCGGATCGAACGGCTCGGGGGTGCCCCGCACCGCCTCGAGGCTCATCGCCGCCGCCGCATGCGCGGTGCGCCACAGCACCCAGGCATCGTGCACGAGCAGCGCCGCCATGCCCGTCTGCGCCTGCGTCCCGTTCACGAACGCCAGCCCCTCTTTCGCCTCGAGCGTGATGGGTCGCAGCCGACCGGCCCGGAGCGCGGCGCCGTCCGCGCCTTCGCCGATCATGGCGAGGGCCAGGTGCGCGAGCGGCGCGAGATCGCCCGACGCCCCGACGCTCCCCTGCGAGGGAACGCGCGGGTGCACCTGGGCATTGAGCATCTCGACAATGAGCTCGGGCAGCGCCGGCCGCACTCCGCTCGTTCCGCGCACCAGCACGTTGGCGCGCAGCAGCATCATCGCCCGTACCGCATCCACGGACAGCGGGTCCCCCACACCCGACGCGTGGCTGCGGATCAGATTCCGCTGCAGCTCCCGCGTCTGCTCCGGCTTGATACGCACGTGGGCGAGCTTCCCGAAACCGGTGTTGACACCATAGATCGTGTCGCCGCGAGCGGCGGCGGCCTCGATCGTGCGGCGCGATGCGGTCACGGCGGCGAGAGCGTGCGGGGCGATGGCGACAGGTACGCCGTGCCGGGCGACGGCGACGACGTCCGCGATGGACAGGGAAAGACCATCCAGAGTGACAGGGGCTGGCATGCGGAAAGGAAGCTACTGCCCTGCGATGCGAGACGCCAAGTCGTGAAGGGCGTCACGGGGAAGCGTCACGAGAAAGCGTCACGAGAAAGCGTCACGAAACGACGCCCTTCCGTGACGCTCCCTCGTGACGCCCTTTCGTGACGTCGTTTCGTGACGCCGGCGTCTACCTCGAGGCTACCGCCTGCCCGCTTGTCGCCGGTCGTTTCGGCACCACGAGCTCCGGGTTCCCCGGATCCGTCTGCACGCTCCAGTCGAAGATCACGTACTGGCGGCCGACATGCGTCATCCGCAACGCACCGTAGTGCAACACCGTGCCGTCCACGATCTCGAAGACGTACCCGAACCCTGGCCGGGCGAGCAGTGAATCGCGGGAGTATCCGCTCGCGGGCGCGAAGTCTATGGCGGTAAGATCGGCAATCGGGCTCGTGCTGTAGAGCTGCAGGCTCGTCCCCGCGAAGACCGGCACGACCCATAAGGTCGAATCCGCGTGGCGATGAATGACGAAATCGATGTCGGTCCGGCTGCCGTTCTGGATCAAGCCGAGCTCGCTCGACTGGCCGACGCCGTCACTGTTGAGGTCGGACCAGAACCGGAACCCCGACGAATCGGCGTCGGTCTGGAACGCATAGACCAGGACGTTGCGCGCATCCGGACGTGGCGTGTCCTGCCGCAGCGGCGACCAGAGACTCTCGTAACCTTCCGTGCTGATCGCCGAAGCGCCGAAGCAGCGCGGTGTTCCGTTGGCAAGCAACGTGGCGAGGAACTCGTTCGACACCGTAGTGCCTTCGAGCACCCAGTCGGTGCCGCAAAACCCCGTGTCCAGATTGTAGCTGGCGCTGTACACACGATACCACTTGAAGCGCGTCGACTGAGCCGCATTGTCCGCCCATCCGAGGTGAATCGCCTGATTGAGCGAGATCGAGCCCAGCGTGTCCGGTGCCGGGAGCTGGAGCCGCTCGTCGACCGTAATCACGTTCGACGCGTTACTCTCCCCACCGCCCACGTCGACCGCTGTCACGTAGTACTGCAAATGCGGCACACCGTTGTCGTGAAACGTGTTCGACGTGGTCTCGCCGCGCAGCAGGTAGGAGCTCCCCGTGCTGCCGCGCGAGTAGATACGGTAGCTGGCGAGATCCGAGCTCAACACGTCGTCCCAGGCGAGCCGAATCCCGGCGGGGCGGTTGGGGTCGCCGCTCGGGTCGAGCTCGTAAGCAAGGTTCTGGGGCGGGGGCAGCGTGCCGGGGGGCAGCGTGCCGGTTGGAGCGGTGTTGGTCTGGCAGGCGCCGGCAACGAGGCCGGCGACGACCAGCATATAGCGGAGCGAGCGCCGCATGGCATCCTCAAGGCGTCAGGTCGCGCAGTCAGAAAGCACGCGGTGTGCCTACACGTAAGTCACGGGCGTCAGGGCAGTTGGCAACCGGAGCCGGGCCGCGTGTGTCACCTGAAGGGGACGGCTAGCGCGTGAAGGACTGCTGCTCGTAGTCGAACTTGATGTCGGGCTGATCCAGCAGGGCGACGTAGAAGCTGAAGGCGAAGTTGCCGTTCGGGGCCTTCAGAAACGAGAAGCTCGCGTGCCAACGGTTCAGGTCGCGCTCGAGGCGAATGGCGTGGGCGCCGAACTGTCGGGTGTCGAAATTATAGTTCGATTCCCAGGTCGCCGACCAGCGCGCCGTCGGCTGGAATGAGAGGGTGAATCCCACCTGCTGACTCCCAGCGCTGCCGCCGATGGATGTCGAGTCCGCCTGTGGGCGGGTCCGGATTCTGGTGTAGTTAAGCGACAGGTTGAACCCCTTGCCCCCACCGCCGATCGGCAGCGCCTCCGGCCCCACAGAGCGGGTCCGGTCAGGAGGGTTCGGAGTGCCACCCGGCGGGCTCTCGGTTCCAGCGGGCGGCGGTGTGGCCGGGGGCTTGCTCGAGGCGGAGCGCCCCCCCAGACCGAGCAGGGCGGCGATGCCGTGGATCGTCGCCGGCGTGATGGCGAACTGAGCCGAGACGTTCGTCAGGAACGGATCGAACTTCGCCGTGTCGGTGCCCACCTGACCCTTCCACAAGTCGTGCGTCACGCTCAGCCTGAAGCCCGGGAGCAAATCCGACGCGAACGCGTTGTTGATGAACGATGTCTGCCAGCCCGTGTGACCCGGCTGCTTCGCTTGCTCGAAATTGTAGGACAACGAGCTCGTGTTGATGCTCAGGAGCCGGATCTTGCGCGCCGCCTGCTGGGTCGTGTCACCCGGCGGCGGCTTGAGCTTGGCCTCGAAGTTCTGCGACAGGCCCAGGCTGATCGTTTGCTGGGGATCGCTGCGCGTGGTGAAGTTCCGGCGCGTCGGATCGAGCGCGTACGCGAAGGCCGAGTCGACCGTGGATCCCGGCGCGTAGGCGTAGCTGATCTGCGGCGAGATCGCATGGCGGATCCGGGCGATCGGCCCGATCCCCGGGAAGAACCCGAAGAAGGTGGGACTCAGGCCGGCGCTGAACTGGAGCCGCTTGCCTTGCCTGAGGAATTGCCCGTTCGTGAACTGATTTCGGACCATGAACGGCCCCTGAGACGTCTGGTTCACGATCGCGATGGCCGGTTGGAGCTTCCAGGTTCCCGTGAACAGCGAGGGCAGGTTGATCCCGGTTTGCCAATTGATGGTCGTACTGAACGTCTGGTCGAAGAGCACTCGGCGGCGCCCGCCCGGGGCGGTCGTATCCGGAATGTCGAACTGCTGCCGCGCGTTGCTGATGTTGTCCGCCACGTCGAAGCTATTGCTCCAGTTCCAGGGCCCGACGCGGAGCGGTGTCTGAAAGCTCAGGGTTGTGGCCCGGTTGTCGGCGAACAGCGTGTCCAGGGCGCCGCCGGGAAGCAGCACCGGTGCCTGGACCTGGTGGAACGCTTGCTGATTGTTGAACGAGAACCCGGGCGACCAGGTGATGGACGGCGTGATGTTGATCGGGGACGGTGCGAGGCTCACCGTCGGTATGGTCTGCGACACGAGACCGCTCCCGACCTCTTGCCGCCGGTTTCCGCCGACGCTGAGCGTCCCCCAGTCGAACTGCTTGGTAAAGCTCATCTGCGAGGCGAGGGCCGCGGTCGCGAGGAACGGGTTCACCGTGTTGGTCTGAATGACACTGGTGTTGCTCGAATAGTCGACGCTCGCGCTGAACCGCGTACGCGACGAAAAACGCTGCTGGTGCTGCCAGCCGAGGCGGATGGAGGAGCCGGGTACGTCGAGCAGGCCATAACGCTCGAACGAGATACCCCCGTCGATGAACCGGTCGAGCCACCGATAGCTGCTCTTGGCTCGGAGCGACAGGTACCGCGCGGCGTACCAGTCCGCCGAAACGAGGAAATCGAGGTAGTCGTTGATGGCGAGGTAGTACCCGACGTTCAGCACGTGGCGTTGGTAGCTGCGGACGGGGCGGACGATGTCGTTCAGTCCGAAGCGCGGCACCAGGATGCCGCTGCGCCGCCCCTTCCGGACGTCCTGGAAGATGAACGGCAGCCACATGATCGGGACGTCGTGGACATAGAGTACCGCCGGGCGCGCCACCATCACGTTCTTGTTCAGCCACTTCATCTCGCCCGTGGAGAAGTGATAGTCGGGCACGGGCTGCTCGTCCGACGTGACCTGGCTGTTGGCCCCGTACAGGCGCGTGGAGCCCGAGTCAACCGCGAGGTCGCCGCGCACGATCCACTTGCCGGGGCCCTGCTGGAAGTTGGTGAGCGCGTTGTGCACGGTGCCACGCTTGAGGCAGGTATCGTACCGCATCGCTTCCCCTGCCATGACCGTCGCCTGATCGAACAAGCGGGGATCACCGATCGCATCGAGCCGACAGCTCCGCTGGTGGTAGCGGATCGAGTCCGATTCGACCTTCGTCCCTTCGCGCTCTACGTACGCCTCGCCGCGGAGATGAATGGTCTCGGTATCGCCGCCCTGGACGATCAGGGTGTCGGCTACATACTGCGTGACGCGGTACCCCCGCAGCTTGAGAAG
>Ga0209761_1001442_pt1 | contig 15400 bp, 14 predicted proteins | sample GraSoi013_1_40cm_4_FD_185818 | JGI IMG/M metagenome (GOLD analysis project Ga0209761, IMG submission 185818) | Grasslands soil microbial communities from the Angelo Coastal Reserve, California, USA - Sample 09_25_2013_1_40cm (SPAdes) (version 2) | ecosystem: Environmental > Terrestrial > Soil >...
GTTCCATCAACGCCCCGGGCGCAGCGGAAAAAGACGCGCAGGCTTTCATCGCGTGGCTCGATATGCAGCCGCAGGTCGACAAGTACAAAAAGATCGGGACGCAGGGTTACTGCATGGGCGGACCGCTCGTGGTAAAGACATGCGCGGCAGTGCCGAATCGCGTCGGCGCCGGAGCGTCGTTCCACGGCGGCGGTTTGGTCACGAACAATCCGGACAGTCCGCACTTGCTCGCGCAGAAAATCAAAGCGCGGATGTATTTCGGCATCGCTGCAAATGACGACATGCAGCAGCCGGATGCGAAGACCAAACTCAAGGAAGCGTTCGCGGCTGCTAAAGTGCCGGCCGAAATCGAGGTGTACTCGACGTCGCAGCATGGCTGGTGTGTTTCCGACATGCCGAAACAGGCCAACGGCGAGTCGATCTACAACAAGTCCGACGCCGAACGTGCCTGGGGCAAACTGCTCGCGTTGTATAAAGCGGGATTGGTTTGAACGAGAGCACTGTCGACATAGTCGGCTGCTTCGCCGATCCGGACGACTACATCGATGCCTCCAAGACGGCGAATCATACCGACCGTGGACGTGGCGGCCAGCGGAGCCATCAACACAAGCGCCACTAGGCCAATCGCGAAAAATGGGCGCAGAAGATCCGCACCGATCGCAGACATGATATGTGCAGTCGCGGCCGCAGGTTGCGTTCGGATCGGCGCATCCAATCCGGCAACGCGATCGAAAACGATGTAGGCCGCGGTATGCACGGTGCCGTAGAAGAATGAAAAGAGTCCCATCATTCGACGAAACTTCACGAGCCAATGCCAGCCTGTTAGCCAGCGGACGGGTGTGATCGCCAGTGTCAGACAGAGAAAGACCAGAACCCTGTGCTTCTGACGATCCCACGAAAGGGGTTGGCATTGAGGTTTGTCGCCGCCTCCCACACCATGAATGCTGCGGGGGAGAGGCTGGCCGCAAAGATGAGCAGTCGCAGGATACGTCGAGTCGCGTCAGTCACTGGTCCTCAAACTAGTGGAATGTCGGCGGCTTTTGCAAGGGCACCTCAGATCCGATATCATCGCTCGGCAGACATCTTTTCTGAGGAGTGCGTCCATGTTTCGCTCTACCATCATCTCGCTGCTCGGCTTCTTCTCGATTGTATCGAACGCATCGGCGCAGACCTGCGTAGGTAATCCGGTCGCAGTGCAGATTCTCGGCTCTGGCGGCCCGGCCATCAATCCGGAGCGGGCGTCCGCAGGTTATCTGCTGTGGGTGGGTGCACAGGCCAGGCTACTGTTCGACATCGGCGGCGGCAGCTACATCCGCTTCGGTCAAACTCGGGCGAAGCTTGCCGATCTCGCAATGGTCGGCATCAGCCATTTGCATCCCGATCACACCTCCGACCTCGCTGCCCTGATGTGGGGAAGCAATCGCTTGCGCGTTGAGCCGTTGCCCATCGTCGGCCCGTCCGGGAACGATGTCGCGCCCGATTTCACGACATTCCTCAGCCGGATGTTCGATGCCAAGAGTGGAGCATACCAGGTGCTTGGCTCGACGCTTGGCGCCGAGCAACCAGGCACCGAGCGTCCGCGTTTGGATGTCCGTATCGTTGATGTGACCAAGACCGAGCCAACGAAGGTGTTGGATCGCGACGGAATCAGCGTGACTGCATTGCGCATCCCGCACGCCAACCTGCCCACACTTGCTTACCGCGTCGAGACGCGGGGTGTCTCGGTTGTGTTTAGTTCGGATCAGAACGGTACCGACAGGAAATTCGTGGATTTTGCAAAAAACGCCAATGTCCTGATTATGCATCTCGCCATAGCCTCCAGCGCTCCGCCGAGCCCGCTACATGCCTCGCCTGCTCTCGTTGGCCGTCTAGGCCAAGAGGCCGGGGCAAAGCGGCTGATCCTGGGCCATATCGGTCAGTTCGATCTCGATCCCGCAATCGCCGATGTGAAGAAAGCCTACACTGGAGCGTTAACGGTCGGCAGTGATCTGCAATGCACGCCTGTTCAGTAGACGCACAACTCAAAAATCTATCACCCACACAGCGGCGTAATGTTGAAGCGCGGTCAGGAGCTCCTCGACAAGGAGTGGTGCACAGCGTTGCAAGAGAGAATTTTTCACCGGCCGTGGGCCAGCCGTTCGATGAGATAAGCAGGTAACTGGGCTTCGCGCATCTTTTGCTGAGTCCGTGTCACATCGTATTCGACCCGGTAGAACTCGATCCTCGCCCGATCCCGATCCCAAATCGCAAAACTGGCGCGCGGATCGCCGTCACGCGGTTGTCCAACACTTCCGGGATTCACGAACAATTTCTTGCCGCTTTCACATTTCACGGCGACGAACTCGTCGAATTCGTAGCTTGTTGCAAGAATGGAATTGCCCGCACCATCCGCGGAAAACACGACGGGGAAATGGCTATGGCCGAAAAAGGTAAGATGCTTTTTTGCGAGCGGAAAATTCTCGTTGGCGTCGGCTTCCGTGAAAATGTAGTCGTCTTCATCAGTAATGGCTCCGTGAACGAGCTGCGCGTCTTCATCGATGTCGAGCGGGCCTACCGGAAGACTTCCCAGATATTCTCGATAAGGTTGCGGTAAAACGGCACGGGTCCAATAGACAGCCCTCCGCGCGTACGAATTGAATTGCGCGGCTTCGTCCAGACCGGCTGCAACACGATCGTGATTGCCGCGAATCGTGACAGCGTTCAGAGTGCGCACAATATCGATAGCTTCGACCGGATTCGGTCCATAACCGACAAGATCCCCGCAGCAGAGCACGCCCTCGTAGCCGGCCTCTTTTGCACGTTGGATACAGGCTTCGAGAGCTTCTACATTGGAATGGATGTCGCTGAGGATGAAATAACGCATGGTGTATGATGATTAAGCATGCGACTCGAAAAGATCATGGCCATCGCCGTGGTCTTGGCGGTATTGACCGCTGTGGCCGCGGGCCTCTCCGTCTCGAATGCCCGGAACTCTATGGTCTCTCCGGCGTGGACCATGATATCACGCTTCATTGTGGTTCTTGTTTTTGGCAGCTTTGGATTGGCCGTCGCGCGCGAGAGCCAGTTGCAGGGCTCCTTATTTATCAACGTCGAGGAGTGGAGTCTCACCGTCCGAGATATCGTCAATTATGGTGTGCTTCCGGGTTTCGTGCTGGGTCTCATCAATTATTTTTTCTTTTTCACATACCGGTATAGTCCTTTGGTTGCTGCGCGAATACGCGGCATGAAAAGCATCTACGATTCATTTATCATTTCGCTCGACAGCGGAATGGCCGAGGAAATTGTATATCGGCTGTTCATACTCTCCTGTTTTCTTTTTTCGTTTAGACACTTGTATTCGCGAATAGCGCCATTGTGGCCGGGAGTCGTTGCTATTCTGCCGAAGGCGCTGTCCATTGTTCTGTCGTCACTGCTCTTCGCAATGGTGCACAATGTTTACGGTTTTACGGCAGCATTCTTTGGAGGAATGCTTTTGGGTCTGATCTACATTCAGAGCGGGATCGAAAGCGCAATTGCCGCGCATTTCTGCGCGAACTTTTTCTTTTTCAGCGCGTCGTATTTATTCTAATTCCGGCGCCCGGAACGGAGTTTTTTGCCCATGTTACCTCGCACGTTACGTGAACTGCAGTCCAGTTCATTCGGTCAAGAATCATATCGGAAGAGAACGATCAAGGATGAGATGCGGATCAATCTTATTCGGAAGCTCGAAGCAAAGGCTTCGATATTTCCCGGCATTGTCGGATATGAAGAGACCGTTGTTCCTCAAGTTGTCAACGCGATCCTCTCGCGTCATAACATGATCCTGCTGGGCCTGCGTGGCCAGGCCAAAAGCCGCATTCTTCGCGGATTGATCGAATTTCTCGACGATGTTGTACCGGTGATCGAAGGGTGCGAGATCAACGACAATCCTTTCTGTCCGATCTGCCGGCGGTGCCGGGATCTGATGGAAGAAATGGGAGACAACACTCGGGTCGATTACCGGACGAAAGAGGACCGCTATGTCGAAAAGCTCGCCACGCCCGACGTTACCATCGCCGATATCATCGGCGATATCGATCCCATCAAAGCTGCAAAGGGAGGACACGCCGTCGGCAGCGAATTGAGCGTGCACTATGGGCTGCTTCCTCGCGCCAATCGTGGCATTTTCGCCATTAACGAACTGCCGGATCTTGCAGGCAAGATCCAGGTGGGCTTGTTTAATATCATGCAGGAAGGCGACGTTCAGATTAAGGGATACCCTGTCCGGCTGCCGCTCGACGTCGTCTTGGTGTTCTCCGCCAATCCGGAGGACTACACGGCCCGCGGCAAGATCGTCACCCCTTTGAAGGACCGGATCGGATCGGAAATCAAGACGCATTATCCCGGGACGCTCGAGCATGGTCTTGCGATCACTGAACAGGAAGCCTGGATTCGCCGAAATTCGGAACGGAAGATTCTTGTGCCGCATTTCATTAAACAGATTGTAGAAGCGATTGCTTTCAAGGCACGAGCCGACCAGCGAATCGACAAACGATCGGGCGTCAGCCAGCGCCTGCCCATTTCGTGTTTGGAAAACGTCCTCAGCAACGCCGAACGCCGCTCGCTCATCACGGGTGAGGACGTGGTCGTCCCGCGCGTTGCAGATATCTATGCCGCTCTGCCGGCGATAACCGGAAAACTGGAATTGGAGTACGAAGGCGAACTGAAGGGCGCCGATTCCATCGCACGTGACCTCATTCGCCAGGCGGTGCAGATGGTATTTCGTCAGTATTTTCCGGCGGCTGATTTCAAACCTGTCGTTGAATGGTTTGAAACGGGTGGGCATCTCAAATTCTCCGACGTTGATTCCGCTTCTATAATTCTTGCGCGCCTCGATAAGGTCCAGGGTTTGCTCGAGAAGTTGGATGGTCTCGATGCCGGGCCTGGCACGCCGCCGGCCATACGTGTTGCCGCGGGTGAACTAATTCTGGAAGGCTTATATTCGATCGAGAAGATCAGCCGCTCCGAGGAACGCGGCTACGCAGCTGTCGACCGAAAGGCAACCCAAGAGCTATATCGCGATTACACGATGGAAAGGAATCGGTACAAGAAACCCTTGAATTGAACTGCAGCAGTACTCACAATATGCCCATCACCAGATACACAAAACGGGTCCCTTCTCCCCTCGACGGCCTCAGCCTCGAGGAACTGATGGACGAACTATCGGAGTTCTTCCTTCAAAGTGGTTTCCAGTACAGCTTTCGCGACGTAAGCAATCCGCACACGCTGGACGCCTTGCGTCAGGCGATCCTCGAAAAGCTTGTCGAGATGGGGCGCATTCCACAGAGTTTACTCGATCAGTGGCTCGAGGACCGAAGTGAAGGCGACGCCAAAGAACTCGATGAACTCATCGATCAGTTGATTCGAAGGATGATCGAGGAAGGTTGGATGCGAACAGATCAGGAGGCGCCTTCCGCATTCGATGAGAATTCTCAGGGCATGGAAGACAGCCAATCCGGTTCCGCGAAATTCGAACTTACCGACAAATCAATCGACTTTTTGGGATTTCGGTTGTTGCGGCATCTGCTTGGCTCGCTCGGCCGGAGTAGCTTCGGCCGTCACGAGACCGCGCATTTCGCTACTGGTGTGGAAGCCTATCAGGCGACGAAGGAGTACGAGTTCGGTGACACCTTGAATCTGGATATCAGCTCAACACTTCTTCATGCCATTGCGCGCGAGGGTTTGCGTGTTCCCCTCAATCTCGAGTATCCGGATTTGATGGTTCGCCAAGCAGAATATGAAAGCTCATGTTCCACGGTATTGCTGCTGGATACCAGCCACAGCATGATTCTTTACGGCGAAGACCGGTTCACCCCGGCAAAACGTGTCGCGTTGGCCCTATCCCATCTGATTCGTACCCAATATCCGGGCGATTCGCTGCGCCTGGTGCTGTTTCACGATTCCGCCGAAGAAGTTCCGCTTAAAGAGTTGGCGCGTGTGGTCGTGGGCCCGTATCACACCAATACATGTGAAGGCCTGAGGCTGGCGCGGCGGCTGTTGATGGCGGACAAGAAAGACATGCGTCAAATCGTCATGATCACGGACGGAAAGCCTTCCGCCATCACCTTGCCGAATGGACGCATTTACAAAAATGCTTTCGGACTCGATCCGATGATTTTGGAAGAGACGTTCAAGGAAGTCGCAACATGCCGGAAGGCGGGTATCCTCATCAACACGTTCATGCTGGCGAGCGACTATTATCTGGTGGATTTCGTAAAGAAGGTCACTGAGATCTGTCGTGGGAAAGCGTACTTCACAACAACCGTCAATCTCGGCCAGTACATTCTGATGGACTATCTTCGCAAGAAGGTCGAGACCATTCACTGATTTTCACTAAAATAAAAAAGCCCCGCGATGCGCGGGGCTTTCACATAAGGCGTAGGCTCTTACTTCTTCTTTTTCGTCGCCTTTTTCTTTGTTGGAGCCTTCTTCATTTTTAAGTCACCTCCGATTCTTCTTCTCTTTACTACTATTGCTCACCTTCTTACGGGTAAGCTGTCTTTACTTAAAATATTTTTAAGACATGTCACATGAAAATTCAAAGCAAAAATCACATTTCGTTTCGTTTTTTCTCGTCGCTTGATCGACACTATCAGGATGTTTTTGTGAAACGAACCCGCCTTCTACTCCGTAGTAACGAGAAATGACGACAAAGAAAAAGTTCCTGACGGCTGTTCTCATTGCTGTGGCGATCTTGTCAGCCGTGGGCTACGGCATGTTCGTGCGCAACCGCGGAGTGGTCACAGTCCAGACGGGACGGGCCATTCGCCAGGATCTGACTCAGACCGTTTCGGCAAATGGCGAGATCAAGCCGAAGAAGTACGTGAACGTCAGCTCGAACATGATGGGACGCATTGTGCGCCTGCCGGTGAAGGAAGGCGACCGCGTGCGCGAGGGCAGTCTTCTCGTTCAGCTCGAATCGATTCAGAGTGAAGCCGACGTTCGATCGGCTGAAGCCAGTTTCGATGCCGCGCAGACAGAGTTGGAGGGAATGTCTGCGTCTATACGTTCGGCTGAGGCCACCGTCGCATCCGCAAAGGCGGAAATCACCCGATCCGAAGCCGATCTCGCTCGAGCCAAGCAAAATTTCAGCCGGGCCGAGCAGATGACGCGCGAAGGCTTGATCGCCAAAGAACAGTATGATCGGGCCAAAGCCGACTTTGACATCAGCTCGGCGCAGCTCAACGCCGCGAAGGCACGCCTGGCTCAAGCCGAAGCGCAAGAGGCGCAAGCACTCACACAGCGCGCCAGCACGGCTCTCCGGATCGCGCAGCAACGCGCGGCGCTTACCCGTGCGCGCGATCAATTTTCAAAAACGACGATCCGTTCGACACTGGATGGAATTATCACCAACCTCCCCGTTAACGAAGGTGAAATCGCGATTGTCGGAATTCAGAATCAGCCGGGGACCACCTTGATGACCATCGCGGATATGTCCATCATTACCGCCGAAGTCAAAGTCGATGAGACCGACATCGTAAACGTCAGGCTCGGCCAGGAAGCGCGGATCAAAGTGGATGCTCTCGGTGATCGAATGTTGTTGGGTCAGGTTACGGAAATTGGAAACAGCGCGCTGGCGCGGACGACGTCGAGCAGTATTGGTACAAGCGGAACGGGACAAGAAGCAAAAGACTTCAAAGTCGTCATCACGTTGGATGATCCCCCGCCCGAGTTGCGGCCCGGTCTTTCTTGCACCGCGACTATTGAGACCGCCACTCGTCAACAGATCGTGACGGCGCCGATTCAAGCGCTGACGATTCGAGAATTCGACCCTGCGGATCCGATCGCGCAATCCACAGGTGCAGTTGCGGTGACCGCTCCCGCCGCACGCGCCAATAAGAAAAAGGTCGAGAAAGAAGGTGTATTCGTCATAAACAATGGTGTGGCCTTCTTTCGGCCTGTCAAGACGGGCATCACCGGCACCACGGATATTGAGATTGTCGAAGGTTTGACGGAGAACGATCAGATCGTGACGGGTCCTTATCAGGTGCTTCGCACATTGGCTGACAACGCGCGGGTGAAGATACAGAAGGTCCCGTGACGAACCACAATCAGGCATTAATCCAAACCGAAGATCTCTGGAAGACCTACGAGATGGGCAGCACCGAGGTGCATGCATTGCAGGGTATATCTTTCTCGATTCAGCGTAACGAATACGTTGCCATCATGGGCCCGTCGGGATCGGGCAAATCAACACTGATGAATCTGATCGGCTGTCTGGATACACCGACCAAGGGCAGGTATTGGTTGAACGGCAAGCTCGTCAGCGAAATGGATGACGACGAGTTGGCTCGCATCCGGAACCAGGAAATCGGATTTGTCTTCCAGACCTTCAACCTGCTGGCGCGCGCTACAGCCTTACACAACGTTGAGCTGCCGTTGATTTACAGCGGTATCGGCTCCAAAGAACGCTCCGAGCGCGCAAAGATGGCGCTCGCGATGGTAGAGCTGTCGGATCGCATGCATCACAAGCCGAATGAGCTTTCCGGCGGGCAGCGGCAGCGTGTGGCCATTGCGCGAGCACTGGTTAATCACCCGTCGATCATTCTTGCGGACGAGCCAACGGGTAATCTCGATTCCCAAACGGGCGTGGAAATCATGAAACTTTTCGACAAGCTGCACGCGGAGGGAAATACGATCATCCTTGTGACGCACGAACGCGACATTGCGGCGTACGCCCACCGTATCATCAGCATTCGTGATGGAAAGATCGCTCTCGATGAACGTATCAAGGTTGATACCGTAACGCCGGTACGCTAACGCGCCAATGGTCAGGCCACATTTTGTCCCACCCCTGAATTCCCGGAACAGGCTTTGCAAGAGAACATCGGTCCCGGCACCCCCCAACGTGCATTAGCGCACGTCGCGGGCCAAACGGGCGATGAGATCCGCATCGGCGGGCGGAAACTCGAAATTCCACAACTCGTCCGGCCGAATCCACCGGAGATCTGCAACAGCAAGAGGCGCAGGTTCACCTCTCAGGATGGTGCAAACATAGAAGTGGAGTCGAACCGATTTCGTGATGTAATCGTGCTCGGTGGTGAAGAACTCCTCGTGGATGCGAATTTCTACTCCAAGTTCTTCGAGGATTTCGCGCTGAAGCGCGACTTCGAAGGACTCTCCTGCCTCCACTTTGCCGCCCGGAAATTCCCATAGCCGCGCCAAATCGACATCATCGAGCCGTTGTGTGATGAGAATTTTGCCATCGCGTCGAATGACGGCGGCAACAACATCGATAACCACTTCTAAAGATGATATCGGACTGATCAAGCAGTGCGGGCGGACTGGGCGCTGAATAGTTCCCACCGGGAGCCTTCCATATACAAACCAGTCTTGTAAATCCCGGAACACGCGTATAACCTTCCCCACGCTGTAGGGTAAGGAGGCGCGTGTGGCTGTGCCCCTATTTTTGAATGCGCTCGAGCAGACCGGGTTCAGTACGTGGCTTCGGGAATCGGAGTCCGTTTTTGGGTTTTACTTTATCCTTGTTGTGCACACTATCGGACTGGCTTTGGTAGTCGGTCCGAACGCGGCCATCGATTTACGTCTTCTAGGCCTGGCGCCGGATATTCCGCTGCCTCCGTTGAAAAATTGGTTCAACTTGATGTGGCTTGGTTTGGCGATCAACGCTGTCTCTGGCGTATTTCTCGTGCTGGCGTACCCGTCGAAGGCGTTCACAAATCCAGATTTTTATCTCAAGCTGACGCTGATTGGATTTGCGATCTGGAATCTGCAACGGATCAAGCGGCAGGTATTCGACTTAACTCAGGGTGAGGACGCCATGTTGGCCAAAGGCAGGATGCTGGCCGTGTGGTCACTCCTGCTTTGGGCAGGCGTGATTACAGCCGGCCGCTTGTTGGCGTACACCTGCAGCTATCTTGTATACGGGGTTCCCTGTTAAAGAATGGATTTTCCTCATCTACACCTTTTGTTGAATCACTTTCCGATCATCGGCACGATGGTTGGAGCCGGCCTGTTCCTAACCTCCTTGGTTGTTAGGACTGAAGATGTGAGGCTGAGCAGCCTTATCGTTTTTATTGCCGTGGCCCTGCTGGCGATCCCAACGTTTATAACCGGCGTCGGAGCGCAGGAAAAGATTGTGGCCGATCCCGGCATCTCCAACGATCTCATCCAAAGACACGAAGGAGCGGCCGAGCTGGCGATATGGTTCATGGAAGTCACCGGAGCGCTTGCGGTCGTTGCGCTCTGGCAATGCGCTCGAAGAGTGCCACCGGCCCCCTGGAATACATTAGCCATCCTGGTTTTTTCGCTCTTGACGGTAGTGCTCATGGCCAGAACCGGCAACACGGGAGGTGAAATCCGTCATTCAGAGATTCGCTCCGCGGAGGAAAACACAGCGCCGTATGCGGCGCTGGCATATTTCGAACCATCGCCTGCGAAGTTCACTCGACTGATGATCGTTAATAAGTGGTGGTGGGCATTCATGATGGATATGCATTTTTTCGGCCTGGTTCTGTTGATCGGCACCATCGGAATGCTAAACCTGCGTGTGCTGGGTTTTGCGAAGCAGGTGCCGATTGCCGCGTTGAACAAGCTCGTGCCTTGGGGACTAGCCGGCTTCGGGATGAATGTGACAACCGGCCTTTTGGCATTTGTCGGAATGCCAACCTTTTACACTCACGACCTTGCGTTCGTTCTCAAGATCGCCGCCATATTACTCGCTGCGGCAGCCATGGTGGTGTTTTATTTGAGCGGCGCTTTCCGCGATTGCGAGGCTTTGGGTGCAGGAAAGGATGCGCCGCTTCGCGCGAAGTTGATCGCCGGCACATCGTTGGTCCTCTGGTTTGCTGTCATCGTTTTGGGCCGCTACATACAGCCTTTACAGGACAGCATCGCGCGCTGATTTTGCAGTTGACTTAGGTGGAATTCGGGGACAGACTCCGAATTCTGAAGTAAAAGAATTCGGAGCTTGTTCCCGAATTCCATCAGGAGGTAAAAGGTGAGCAGCAAACATTGGGCTCTGATGACGCTTTTCTGCGGATTGCTGTTGCCCGCGATACCTGCGATTGCACATCACTCGGTCGCCGCAGAATATGACTTCGACAAACCCGTCGAATTTACGGGAACCCTCAAACAGATGGAATGGATCAATCCTCATGCCATGCTGCACCTCGAGGTCACGAACCAGGATGGCAGCAAGGCGGTTTGGATCTTCCAGACAACGGGCGCAGGGGCGCTGCGGCAGAAGGGTCTGGCGCGTGCATCGCAAGGCGGACTGACCGTGGGCGAGACCTACACAATTTCAGGCTTTGCAGCAAAGAACGGCAAGACCCAGGGGTTCATCAAGACGTTGAAGATGCCGGATGGCCGGCTGATCACAATGTGGTTCGGCGACCCGAACGGCAACTAGGAGGTGACAACATGACGCATTCATTCTTGCGCTTCGGTGTCGGCACAACTGTCGCTATCGCGCTTTGCCTGGCGCTTCCATCGTGGGCCCAGGTGGTCGAATCCGGGTCTTCGTCTGCAGTTTCGACGCCGCGCGCTCCCGATGGCCATCCGGATCTGAGCGGCATGTGGAACGGCGCTGCCGTTGGGATCAACCGCACATCGGAGGATGCCGGCAATATCACATCGAATGTCGCCTCCCGCAGATGTGCGCCCAACCAGAGAGGGTGTGGCGATCAAACAAACCAAACCGTCGATGGCGAGTTTACAGGACGAATGAATCCTAACCGGCCGCTGTACAAGCCCGAGTTCTGGGATAAGGTTCAGGATCTGGATCGAAACACCAACACCGTGGATCCGATCTTCAAATGCCAGCCCTACGGCTTGCCGCGCATGGGGCCTCCGACGAAGATCGTGCAGACAGGGAACGAGGTGATCTTCCTTTATGCGGCGGCCGGAGCCGGAACGCAGCCCAATGACTTTCGAATTATTCCGACCGATGGGCGCGATCACGATCCCGTGAAAGCCCAGGACGTGACCTTTTATGGAGATTCCGTCGGCCGCTGGGAAGGCAATACGCTGGTCATCGACTCCGTCGGGTTCAACGATCTCACGTGGCTCGATAGAGGCGGATATTTTCATACCGACAACATGCACCTCATCGAGAAATTGAGCAGGGAAGGAAACACTCTGCGCTATGAAGTCACGATAGAGGATCCCGATGTGCTGCTCCAGCCTTGGGTAATGAGTCCGCGAACACTGAGGCTTAACACGAATCCCAAGGCCTTCATTCGCGAGAGTGATCCATGCCGGGATGTGGACTACGGCAACATGGTTTCCAAGATCCGGCATTAAGTATGGGATGCGGTGTAACTGTAGCGGCCGTCCGCGAAGCGCCAGCGCTGCAGCGCGCGGAATCCTTAAATTGCCGGACTGTCGGCGGTCCAGCGCGATAGCGCGCAGCCTCAAAAATAGACCGCCGCTACAGTTGGCTGTCCTACTCGCAATCGTATTAACGGGCGTGCAGGTCGCCTGGGCCCAACGCACGACGCCGCCATCAACCTCGAAGGCGGCCGCAGCAGGGGATCGCAAGTCGGTCATATTTAATTGGATGTGGTACACGGGCATGCTCCGCGGCGTTCAGGAGGTGGACGCCGTCGCAACGCTCGAACTCCAGGCCACGGGCATGATCCAGGTACAGGGGCAGCCTTGCAAGCTCGCGAACTACCGCGCGAGCATCAACTACCAGGTTTCAGGTATGCGTGTTCAGTATATGTGTGCTCTTCCAAACGGCCAGTCTCGCAAGGCGATTGAGGTCGTCAGTGGCGCGTTCGCATGGGATGAGGACATCGTAGGCGCCGGGCTGGTTCCGGGACGCGGTACGCCCTCACCCAACCGCGCTGCCCTCAACGAGCGGCTGATCCGCCTGTGGAGCAGTCCACAAGCCGCGCCCAAGGCTGCGGCGGCCGGCGGTGAGAATACGAAAGTCGCGATCGAAGACGGCAAGCCGGTGGTCACCTTCCCGATTCCCGGCGTCCCCGGCGCGATAGCGAAAGCAACCCTGAACGCGGAGAATCAAGCCGAATACGTTCAAACCAAGCTCGGCAACGTCGTTACCGAATTCATTTATGAAAAGTACGACGACTACAATCCTGCCGACGACAAAGTCTACGGGTACTTCCCCGGCCACATCGTTGAAAAGCGGAACGGAGTGACGGTTCTCGACCTGACGATCAGCCAAACCGATGTCGGCAATTTGTATGTCGTCGTACCAGTTCCCGACAGCGTGCGAACAGCACGGTAACGAACCATAGTTAGGGGACAGACTCCAGAGAATCAGAAAACCAATTTCAAGCCGAACTGAATCTGCCGCATCGGCGTGGCCGTGCTGGTGATTCTCCCTACATTAGGATCCAGGTTCCCATCCGCATCCCGAAAGACAGAATTGGCGGGCGCTCCAAAGTTAGGATGGTTCGGGAAGTTGAAAAGTTCTGCCCGAAACTCGAGATTCTTTCCCTCCGCCAGCCGGTTTTCCTTGGTGAAAGAAAGATTCACATTCACTTGCCCAGGCCGCATCAATGTATTTCGCCCTACATTGCCAAAGTAACCCGTAGGTTGAAGAACAAAGTTCGAAGGGTCGAAATAACGTTCAGGTGTCCAGTGATCCAGCACTGGATTGTTATTCCCGCCTGGGCGAAGGTCTGGTCGTTCCGGACAGCTTTGCGCTACACAGCCGGATTGCCGCGGAGTCATTTGGATGTTGATGGGCAAGCCACTGCGTATCGTATTCGTCCCGTTTATGGCCCAGCCTCCGAGCACGTATTTGACTGGACCAGTCGACTGGTTCCCCCAATGGCGGCCGGGTCCGAACGGCAACTCATAGCTGTAACCAAGAATGAAGTTGTGCTTCACATGGAGCGAAGAAAGGCCCCTCTCGGAAGAAAGATCTTTGCCGTTGTAAACGGCAAAGCTGGCGGCCCCGGCGATCTGTTCCGCCCCCTTGATTCCGGCTCCTCCTCCATTATCGATGTTGCGCGCCCAGGTATAGGAAGCATTGAATGCCAGACCGGCGCGCGAACGTCTCTCCACGACCAGTTGGAGAGCGTTATAAATCTGATTGGAAATGGGAGCGACGTAGCGAAACGAAGTGTAATTCGGGTTGGGTACTTGCGCATTCGGCGGAGTGAACTGCCGGCCGTCTCGAATGATTGTCGGTTTCTGATTCGGATTGTAAATCGCAAACAGATTCACGCCGCGTGTTCCCACGTAATTCGCTTTGACCACCAAAGTTTGCCCAATCTGCCTCTCCAGCGAAAGCGTCCACTGCAAGGTGTAAGGAGTCGTAACCTGCAATGGCAGCATTAAAGGTTCTCCCGTAGATGTGAGAGAATCGGGATCTGCGAAGGGAAACGGGAACTTCAATTGTGGACGGTTGACTGTATATCGCTTCGAATATGGAGGAGCCTCGAGCGCCAGCTGCCAGATATAGGCCAGCGGCATTTCCTTAAAGATTCCAAAGCCGCTCCGCAAGACAGTCTTTTGATCGGGTAGCGGAGTCCAGGCAAACCCAACTCGGGGGGAAAAACCTTTAAAGCCGTCGTTGATCCCAAAGAAAGGATCGTTTTTGCTCAACAGAACGAAGTTTTTGTCTCGATAGATGTCTTTCAGCACGGCCAATTTTCCATTGACTTCCCTGGGGGAACGAATTCCCTCCCAACGCAGCCCGAGGTTGACCGTCAGATTCGACCGCGCTTTGAAGTCATCCTGGATATAGACGGCACCATAGCTCTGTCTCCAGCCACGGTACACATCTGCCTTCTGGCTGCCGGGCGTCGTAGACCCTAAAAGCTGAGTCGTATTGCGAGGATTGTTGGTCAGAAAACTCTCAATGGAATCCCACGTAAAGGTTCCTCCATAGACCCATGGTTCGTTCAAATGGTTCATTTGGTACCGCTTGAAATTGCCCCCCAGCGCAATGGAGTGGCGTCCTTTGTTGATCATCACTGAATCATCGTAATCAAAGGTATTGTCTACAAAGACCGCCGGACCGCTCAGATTGGGACCGATGGCGGTCCCACCTTGGCTGGCGGGTTGCGTTCCGATCCCCGAAAGGTTAACGCCTGGAACGGAATAGAGTCCCAACGGAACCCCTTTGACCGGTGAAAGCCGGGGGTCGAGCCCGGGAGCGTTCGGGAACTGATCTCCACCCTGCGTGTAGCTGTAGAACAGGTGATCGTTACGCCGGGTGAAGCCAACCCGGAAGGTGTTCAGCACGGAAGGATTAAAAACATGTGTTTCCGAGACGGTGGCCAGGACATAGCCGCCCACCTGAAACCCTCTGAAGGGTTGTGGCGTCAAGTAAAGGTATTGATCGGTGCGGCTACTCTGGTCTTTGGTGAAGCGGCCAAAGAGACTATCCTTTTCCGAGAGTTGTTGGTCCATCCGCACGATGCCGTAGTTCTCATCGGCCTTC
>Ga0209761_1001445_pt1 | contig 15391 bp, 16 predicted proteins | sample GraSoi013_1_40cm_4_FD_185818 | JGI IMG/M metagenome (GOLD analysis project Ga0209761, IMG submission 185818) | Grasslands soil microbial communities from the Angelo Coastal Reserve, California, USA - Sample 09_25_2013_1_40cm (SPAdes) (version 2) | ecosystem: Environmental > Terrestrial > Soil >...
CCAGCTTCGGCCCGGGATCGACCTCCCATTGCAATTCCGCATTCCGCATGCCGCACTTCGCATTCATACTTTCACCCGCGTCATATCCCGCCCGACCGTGCTGAGCGAAATCAGGATCACCAATCCCCCCACGGCGCCGGCCGTCGGGAGCAGCAGCATCGCGGGCCGCAGGCCGAAGTGGTCGGACAGATACCCGATGAGCGGTGGGGCGATCGCATCGCCGGCGAGGTGTGAGAACAGCACATAGGCGCCGAGCACCGACGCGCGGACGGCCGCCGGCACGACGTCGAGGATCACGGCCGACAGCGGCCCGTTGTACCACGAGTAGAGGAAGAACGTCCCGAACAGGAGCGGGACGAAGAGCCGGAGCTCGTCGATCAGGAGCAATGCGGCGCAGACCGGCCCACCGAGCACGAACCCCGCGCCGGACACGATGACCCGCCCTCCGCTCCACCGCGTCAGCAGCCAGTCGCCCGTCCGGCCGCCGAACAACCCGCCCAGCGCTCCGCCGGCGAGTCCCCACACGCCGAACTCTCGTCCCACGGCGGCTACCGGAAGCCCATGGGTGCGCTCCAGGAAGCTCGGCGCCCAGGCGATCAGGCCGTTGACGGCGAAGGTGACGAGCGCGCCCCCCACGAACATCCAGATCAGCGTCGGCGTGCGGAGCACGGTCCCGGCGGCTTGGAGGAAGTCGCCCAATGCCGTGGCCGCGACTTCGGACGCTTCGGTGGTGCCGCGCACGGCCACCGGCACGAGCCGGAGCACCGTCCACACGATGCCGATGCTCACGCAGGCGGCGAATACCGCGGTATCGAGACCGCGCGGCAGTCCCTCGATCAGATCGAGCACGCCGGAGAGCGCCGCACCCGCGAGCGTCAGCCAGATGAGCGGCGTGCCGAGTCGCAGCGCTTCGCGGGCGCCCACACGACCACGCGCGTACCAGCTCTCCACGGTGGCGCGGATCGTCGGGGGCGGACGCCGGCGCGGCTCGCGCAGACGGGAGGCGAGCAGGGCGAAGAGAAAGCCGGGGGCGCCGAGGGCGACGAAGGCGGCGCGCCAGCCGTAACGCCCGGCGAGGACGCCACCCAGCCAGATCCCGAGCACGCCACCGAACGCCATCCCCACCGAGTAGATCCCGAGCGCAAACGCGCGGCGCTTGCCCTGGAAGAATTCGGCGAGCAACGCCTGGGCCGCCGGCCCGTAGCCCGCCTCCCCCACGCCCACCAGCGAGCGGCACATCAGGAGCTGCCAGAAACGGCTCACCGTCGCGCCCAACGCCGTGAAGGCGCTCCACAGCCCGACGCCGAACGCGATCACGGCGCGCCGGGACTTCAAGTCCCCGAGCACCCCGAGCGGTAGCGCCGCGAGCGAGAGGACGATCACGTAGGCGGACCCGAGCCAGCCGAGCTGCTGGTCCGACAGGACGAGCTCCCGCTTGATCGGCTCGAACAACGCGAAAACGACGTTCCGGTCCGTGTAGTTGAGGAGATTGATGAGCGTCAAGAGCCCCAGGGCGTACGCCGCGTAAGCCCGGGACGTGCCCGTGGGAGGGGGGGCGCCGGGGGCGCCGCGCTCAGTGTCTGCGCCCGACAGTCGTCGCCTCCGCGCGCGCGTCGCGGTCCGCCTTCGCCTCCTGGTACGCCTCGGTGAGTTGCCGCATCATTTCCTCGCGCCGGTCGTACAGTCGCTTGAGCCGCCGCTTCTTGCGTTTGGCCAGCGCGTACGCGGCGAGGATGGGGAAGCCGACGGTGTTGTCGAGATAGCACACCACCGTGCCGGGCAGCTTGTCGGGGTCCACCTTCCCCCAGCTCACGGCTTCGGCCGGCGTCGCCCCGGACAGGCCGCCCGTATCGGCGCGCGCGTCGGTCATCTGGAGGTAGTAGTCATGCCCCTTCTCGCTGATGCCCAGCACCTCCTGGATCTGCGGCTCGGTCTGCAGCACGAAGTTCTTCGGGCTGCCGCCGCCGATGATCAGGATGCCGCTCTTGCCCCCGTGCGTCTTGGCGTCGAAGACGATCGCCGATGTTTCGTTCACGTCCGCGCTGGGGTCGAAGCGCAGCTGCGATCCGGTGAGCGCCTGCTCGGCCACGTTCATCCCGATGGACGAGTCCCCCGGGGACGACGTGTACATCGGCACGGCGCACTGATGCGCCACGCCGAGCACGGATTTTCGCGAGATCCCCAGCGCCTTCTCGCGCTCGAGGATGTAACCTCCCAAGAGGTAGTGGTACTCCGCCGTGCTCATGGGGCGCTGGAACTCGGCGCCCGCGGACACTTCCCGGATGTAGGCGTCGGTCGACAGGAGCACCTCGTAGTCGAAGAAGATGTCGTAGATGCGAACGACGCCCTGCTCGCGCAGCTCGACGTCGTCCGCGAAGGGCGTCCCCCGGTGCATCGTCAAGCCCAGCCCGAAATGCGCGTCGTGATACAGGTTCGCACCGGTCGACACGATCCAATCGATGAACCCCGCCTCGAGGAGCGGGATGATCGTCGACATCCCGAGTCCTGCGGGCGTCATGGCGCCGGTGAGGCTCATGCCGACGGTGACGTCGTCTTCGAGCATCAGCTCCGTGAACAGGCGGCATCCGTCGGCGAGGCGGCCCGCGTTGTAGGCGAGGAAGGCATTGTCCACCAGCTCGGGGACGGTCTCGCGGCCGGTGATCGGCTTCGGATCGATGCGCTGGCCGCGCAGGAAATCCTTGCGTGTGGTCATGGCACCTCCGCGTCGCGTTGAGTCTCGACGGGAAGGGCGATGCTGCGCCGCTCCCGTGCCTGCCGTACCGTCGCGACGGCCTCTCGCGGGCTGTCAGTGACGGTGAAGAGCCGGAGATCGGTGGTGGCGATCTTGCCCTCCCCCACCACACGATCCCGCAGCCACTCCGCGAGGCCGCCCCAGTATTCCGCTCCGAACAGGATCACGGGGAAGTGTTTCACCTTCCCGGTCTGAATCAGCGTGAGCGCCTCGAACAACTCGTCCATCGTCCCGTAACCCCCGGGGAAGACGATGAACGCGGTCGAGTATTTGACGAACATCGTCTTGCGGACGAAAAAGTAGCGGAAGTTGATCGCGCGCTCGACGTACGGATTGAGTCCCTGCTCGAACGGCAGCTCGATATTGCAGCCGATCGACAGGCCGTTTCCCTCCTGGGCCCCGCGGTTCGCGGCCTCCATGATCCCCGGGCCGCCTCCCGTGATGATGGGGAATCCCTCCTCCGCGAGCAGGCGCGCGGTTTCCACGGCCTTCTCGTAGTAGGGGTCTTCCGGCTTGGTGCGCGCCGATCCGAACACCGTGACGGCGTTGTATACGTCGGAGAGGGTGTCGAACCCTTCGACAAACTCCCCCATGATCCGCAGGACCCGCCACGAATCCGTCTTGACGAACGCCCGTCGCTCGCGGGGAACCTGGGCGAGGAGGCGTTCGTCCTCAGTGACCGGTGTGCCTTGCGAGCCGCTCGAGCGCTGAGACATGGTCGTCCTGCACGTTATAGAAGAAAGGAGAGAGACGGACGTGTCCCGGTCGCGCGTCGGCGATGATGCCGCCGGCGGCGAGATGTCGCACGCCGGCAGCCGGGTCGGCCGCCGGGAGCATCACAATCGCCGAGCGATCCTCCGCGCGGGACGCCACCTTGGGCTGGAAGCCGTATTCGCGCGCCCGCGCAACCAGGTCCTCGGTGAGCGCCGAGGTCACGCTGCGAATGGCCGGGACGCCGATCTCGTCGATGTAATCGAGGCCCCCGAGCTGGGCGTAGACCGCCGCCAGCGCCGGTGTCCCGAGCTCGAAGCGCCGGGCGTCGTCGTGCAGCTCGAGCGCGCGGGGGTCGAAGGCGAACTGGTCCTTGTGCCCGAACCACCCGGCAATGGCCGGTGCGAGCCGCCGCGCGAGCTCGTCACGAACGTACAGCAGCACGATCCCCGGCCCGCCGAGCAGCCACTTAAGCCCGCCGGCGGTGAGAAAGTCCACCCCTGCGGCCTTCACGTCGACGGGGACCTGTCCCACCGACTGGTAGGCGTCGACCAGGGTCAAGGCGCCGCGGGCGCGTGCGACGTCCGCCACGCGCTGGATGTCCTGGATTGCCCCGCTCGTGAAGTACACGTGCGACGTCGCGACGAGGGCGGTCCGGTCATCCACCGCGCGCGCGATGGCCTCCACCGGCACCGAGACCTGGTCCGGGCTCTCGACCACCACGAGGTCGACGCCACGAGCGCGCTTCGCGAGCCACTGGTAGGCGACCGTGGGAAAATCGAGCGACGTGACCACGACCCTGGGACGGCGTCGGTAGTCCAGGGCCTCCGCCACCGCGGACAAGGCCACCGAAATGCTGGGCGCGAGCGCGATCTCCTCCGAACTCGCGCCGATGATCCGCGCGTAGCGCGCCCGCAACTCCGCCAGCGCCGCCCACCACACGTCGTACCAGGCGGCCGCCCCGCGCGCCTGCCACACATCGACGAACTCTGCGATGCGACGGCGCGTGCGCTCGCCGAGCGCGCCGAGCGAGCAGGTGTTCAAGTACACCGTGTCCCGAAAGATCGGGAACTCGCTCCGATAGCGGGCGAGGGCGTGAAGCCCGGCGGATGCGCCGGCGTCGAGACCGCTGGCGAGCGTCATAGGCGGTCAATATACCGAAGGGAAAGCGCGCTGGGCACGCCTCGCGAGTAAATTCACCGGCATGAGAGCCTCCGCCGGCTGGCCGACGCTCGCGGCGCGCCTCGCCCTGCGGGGCCTCCTGAGCCCGCGGCTCGCGCTCGACCTCGTGCGCCTCACCTGGAGCTTTCGGGCACGCGACTGGTACCGACGCCCACCGTTCCTGCCGCTGCCGCCGCGCGACTATGTGCGCTGGCGCATGTTCACCGCCTACGGCGACGAGGAGGCGGTGCCGCCGCTCGAGGACGTGGTCCGGTTCGCGAGATGGCGGCGAGAGACGATGCACTTATGAAAAACGGCGTCGAGCAACGGCGTCGCGCGGAGACGTCGCGCAGAACCGTCGAGATGAAGCGTCGAGCGCTCGAGCTGGGGTTCGACGCGGTCGGGATCGCCACCCTCGAGCCGAACGCGCACGCTGCCGAGCTCGATCACTGGCTCGACGCCGGGTATGCAGGCACCATGACGTACCTGCATCGCCAAGCGGCGAAGCGAAAGGACCCCGCCCGCATCATGCCCGGGGCGAAGGTCGCAGTGGTCACGCTCACGAACTACTTCCATGGCTCGACTGACCCCGGGTGCAAGCCCGGGGAGCGTCGAGGCCGGGTTGCCCAGTACGCGTGGTCCTCCGACTACCATCTCGTCCTCGGTCGTCGCCTGGAGCGCCTTGCCACCGCGATCCGCGAGATCGTCCCCGGCGCGAAATCCCGCTGCTATGTCGACGCAGGACCGGTGCCGGAGCGCGAGCTGGCGCAGCGGGCCGGGCTCGGCTGGATCGGGAAAAACATGATGCTGATCGACCCCGACCGGGGCTCGTTCACGTTCATCGGCGTCGTGTTCACCGACGCGGCGCTGGTTCCCGATCTGCCGTTCGCGGCGGATCGCTGCGGCACCTGCCGCGCCTGCCTGGACGTCTGTCCGACCAGCGCATTCGTGGCACCGGGCGTGCTCGACGCGCGGCGCTGCATCTCCTACCTCACTATCGAGCATACCGGTCCGTTCGGCGCGGCCGAGCAACGCAACGTGGGCGACTGGCTGTTCGGCTGCGACGTGTGCCAGGACGTCTGCCCCTGGAACGTGAAGTTCGCGCGCCCGACCCGCGACGCCGAACTCGGCGTGCGCCCCGAGATCGCCGAGCCGGATCTCGCGGCGCTGCTCGAGGGGGAGCCGGAGTCGTTTGCGTGCCGGTTCGGCGACACGCCGTTCGAGCGCCCGGGAGTAGAGGGCATGCGCCGGAACGCGACGGCCGTGCTCGCGAACCGCCCGCGCTCCCGTCCATGATCGAGACGCCCGCGCCGCAGGGCGCCCAGGCCGCCGCGATTCAGCACCGGCTCAGCGAGGGCCTCGGCCGGATCGACCCGCATCACCGCCTGCTCGGCCGCCCCGTGGCCTACCGGATCATCGACGGCACGACGCTCGAGATCACGTATCGGGACGTGCCGGGGATCGCGGAGGCGGAGGTACTGGGTGTCAAGCGCCTGATCGGCGTCGAGTGCTTCTGCACGGTCGCGCCCCAGACCGCGGAAACCGTGCTCGTGCGGTTCGTCGTTTCCCTCAGGTAGCCGTCGTCAGCCGTATCACCGGGAGCTCGGGGGGGTTGCGCCACCGCGGGATCCACGCGCTGCCCACGCCCGCCGAGACGTACAGCCAGCACTGCCCCACGCGCTTCAGCCCGTGCAGGTATTTCCGGCCGAACTGCGACGGCGCCGTGATCGGGCCCAGGAGCGGCAGGTGCGCCTGGCCGTTGTGCGTATGTCCCGCCAGCATCACGTCCACGCGCAGGCCCAACGGCAGGTATTCGATGAGATCGGGATTGTGCGAGATGAGTACGCGCGGCACGTCCGGCGCGACGCCGGAGAACGCCTCGTCGGGCCGGACGGCCCCGTGAGTGAAGTCGTCCACGCCGCCCACGGCCAGCACCGCTGCTCCGCGACGGATGAGCCGGTGCCGGTTGTGGAGCAGCGTCGCGCCGCTGCGCTCGACCGCCGCCCCGACGTGGTCGGGGTCCACCCAGTGGTCGTGGTTCCCCAGCACGGCCACCACGCCGTCGCGCCCGCGGAACCGCGCCAGGACCCGCTCGAGGCCGTCCATGTCGCTGCGGGCGTGGCTGACGAAATCGCCGCCCAGCACCACGAGATCGGTGTCGAGCTCCCGGACCCGCTCGGCCATGCGCTCGAGCCACCACGTGGGCACGGCGGGACCGTGGTGCAGGTCCGTGACCAACGCCAGGCGGTAGCCCACGAGCTCGCGGGGGAGGCCGTCCACGGGGACCGCGATGTCCGGCGTGTCGAGCCGGGCGCGATCCCAGCGGAGGAGCGGACGCGCCAACCGCTCGGCCACCCACCCCAGCGGTTGCTTGGTGAGGCGCTCGAATAGCGGCGGGCGCCGCTCCCGCGCGGGCGGGTAACGGCGGGGATGGAGGAACAGCCCGATCACTTCGCCGCGACGCGCGCGACGACGTCGTACATGAAGTGGACTCCGAACGCGAGATCGTCGAGGCTCACCCGCTCATCGTTGCCGTGCACGCCGCGTGATTCGGCCTGATTGAGCGGAAACGGTGAGAGGCCGTAGCTCACGATGCCCAGGCGCCGGAAATAGTGGCTGTCCGTGAAGCCGGTCAGGGGCGGCGTGGTGACGAGCGCGTCGGGCGTGCGCTCGCGCGCCGCAGCCACGATGGCGCGGAACAGCTCGGTCTCGGTCGCACTCTCGGTGGCCGGCCAACTCGGGCCCTGCGGAGTGATCTCTACGCCCGAGTCACCCACGACCCGCACGAGATCCGCGAGGAAGGCCTGCGGCTCCTGGCCCGGCAGCAGCCGGACGTCCAGCGTGGCGCGCGCCAGCGGCGGAATGACGTTCGTCTTGTCACTGCCCTGAAGCCCGGTGATCGAGATGGTGTTGCGGAGGAGCGCGTTGTAGGTCAGATCACCGGTGAGGAAGCGGACCGCGGCCGAGTCGCGCAGCGCAGCGCGAACGTCCGCCAACGCGGCCCGTCGTGCCTGGTCCGTCTCGATGGTCGACAGGTCGCGGAAGTAGCGCTCTACTGCGGGGGTGACGACCAGGGGCGTCTGATAGGCGGCGATCCGCGACAGGGCCCGCACCAACCGGTGGACGGGATTGTCCGGCGTGGGACGCGACCCGTGGCCCGGGGTGCCGTGCGCGATCAGGTTCAGCCAGAAGGGTGATTTTTCCGTCGTGCCCACGCCGTAGTACTCGATCCGCCCGTTCGTATCCGTGCGGATCGTGCCGCCTTCGTTGAGGAGGAACTCGGCGTCCCGCACCAGCTCCGGGTGGTGCTCCACGAACCAGCCCGCCCCAACGCCGCCGCCGATTTCTTCGTCCGCCGTCGCGAGGAAGATCACGTCGCGTTTGAGCGGCACGCCCGCGCGCTGCAACGTGAGCAGGCTCAGGAGCTGGGTGATCGCCTCGCCCTTCATGTCGAGCGCACCGCGCCCCCAGAGGTAGCCGTCCTGCACGGCGCCCGAGAAGGGGTCGACTTTCCAGTACTCCGGGCTCGCCAGCACCACATCCATGTGGTTGAGCAGAATGAGCGGCCGCGCGCTGCCGTCTCCCGTGAGACGGGCATACAGATTTGCCTTCCCTTTTCGGGGCTCGAACACCTCGGCTTCGATCCCTTCACGCGCGAGCACCGCCTTCAGCCAGTTCGCCGTCTGGAGCTCGTTGCCGGGCGGATTGGTGGTGTTGATCGCGACGTACTGCGACAGCAGGTCCGCCGCCTCGCGGCCGAGCGCATGCCACTGGGCATCGGTGCGCGGTACGTCCGGCTCGAACTGCCGCGGCGGCAAGGGGACGGGTTGAGATGAGGGGCCGAACAGGCCGGGCTGAGGAGGCGCGGCTGCACGAGGCGGGCGCGCGCAAGCGACACCCAGGGCCAGGGCGAGGAGCGAAACGAAACGCAAGCGACCTCCGGACGGGAAGCGGGAACCGCCAAACTACGAACCCGCCGCGCTCGAGGGGAGCCCCCCTGCCCCCGCTCGCGGCTCAGTGCACCGTGATGGTCGCCTGTCCCGTCTTTCCCTCGCTCGTGGCCCGCAGGTAGGCGCTGCCGGCACCGCGGGGACGGAGGATCGCTGTGGGGTTCGTGCCACCCTGGAATTGAATGACGAACACGGAGCTGTCGGTGCCGAACCACGAAACCGGCCGACCGCTGAGCAGGGTTCCGGCGGCGTCGCGGAGCTCTGCCGTGAAGTACACGCTGTCGCCGACCGCGAGGCTGGCGCTGGAGGGGTGCACCGTCACCGTCGCCACGGGGGCGCCGGGCGAGCCGACGACCGCGATGGTGATCGCGTCGCTCACCGCGCCGCTCGCGGCCGTGATCGTCACGGACCCTGGCTCACGGCCGAAGACCGCCGCCGTGTCCGTCCCCCCGGAGGAAACCTCGGCGATCGCCGGGTCGCTGCTGGTCCACGTGACCGACGGGTTGGAGACGGGATCGCCGCTCGCGTCTCCCACGGACGCCTGGAGCAGGATTGCGCCGCCGACGCCCACGGACGTCGGACCGGTGATGTTGAGGTACGCGCCCCCCGAACCCGCCTTCGGGAGGGTCACGGACAGCGTATCAGGCGGCCGCTATCCAACCGATCCGGTCAGCGGCGGCGTAGCCGGGAGATATCTGAGCGCCGGACTGCGTCTGCGGACGGCACTGCCCCGACCGCGCGTCCTCCGCGATCCGCAGCCGCTCAGTCGGTCGCCCGCCAACGGTGACGGTGGCGCGGGGTTCACCGCACGACTCGACATCCAGCCGGCGGGCGATGGCACCGTCCGGGTCGTCCTTTACGCTCCCGCCGCGGCGACAGTCGACGTGGCGGGTGATTTCACGGACTGGCGGGCGGTTGCGCTCCGCCGCGCGGGCGAAGGCACGTGGGAATGCGTGCTCCCGATGTCGAGCGGCGTGCACCGGATCAACGTGCGGGTCGACGGTGGGAGGTGGACCGCGCCGGAGGGAACGACGCGCGTGGCCGACGAGTTTGGTGGCGAAGTGGGAATCGTCGCCGTGCCTTAACCGCGCCCACCGGCGAGAGCGGCCGCCTCGGGCCGGCGCCGCAGGGCCAGCATCGCCCACACGCCACCCGCGGGCCCGAGCGCCAGGAGGCTCATGCTCCAGCGCCACCCCATCCGGGCCGCCGCCCACGGCAACAGATAGATCGTGAGACAGGTCAGGAGGAACCCCAGGCTCGTCTGCAGCGTGAGCGCGGTCCCCACGAGCTCCCGCGGAGCCAGCTCACTCACCGCAGCCGAGAACTGGGCCGAGTCCGCCACCACGGTGACGCCCCAGACGAGGAGCAGCGGCACCAGCACGACGAGGGGGCGCCCGAACGCGATGCCCGCCGCGAGCGCGCACCCGCCCGAAACCATCATTGCCGCGCTGGTGATCAGCGTGCGGCCCCAGCGGTCAGCGAACTTCCCACCCAGCCAGCACCCGAGCGCACCGCTCCCCACGACCGCGAAGGTGACGAGCGCCGGCGTGCGCCCCCCGCCCCCACCCGCCGTGAGATCGCCCCCGCTGCGAGCCAGCTCGCTCGCCGCCACGAACGCGGCCAGCCACGTCCACATCGCGTACAGCTCCCACATGTGGCCGAGGTAGCCGAGGTTGGCGAGCGACACCGCGCGGTTCGCGAGGATGCGCGGCGCCGCCCGCCAGCTGAACCGCGGCGCCGGCGCGGCGAATGGGCCCTCGTGCGGCACGAGCAGGACCAGTAGCCCCCCGACGACCGCCGCCGCCGCCGCGATGACGAGCACGGGCCGCCAGTGCTCGGCCGGGACCGCCCAGCGAACGAGATGGGGAAGCGCCGAGCCCAGCGTCAACGCCCCGACGAGGACACCGATCGCGAGTCCCCGCCCTTCGCGATACCACCCGGCGACGATCTTCATGCCCGGCGGATACACCCCCGCCAGCGCCGCGCCGGTGAGGATCCGCAGCGCGATCCCTGCTCCAGGGCCCGGCGCCCACGCCACACCAACGGTCGCGAGACCGGCGAGCCAGGCGCAGCCCGCGACGAGACGGCGGGCGGACCAGCGGTCGGAGAGCGTGAGCAGCGCGGACACGAGCGCGCCCGCGACGAAGCCGAGCTGCACCGAGATCGTCAGCCACGCCGCGCCCACGGTGTCGAGGCGCCACAGGCGCGAGAGCGCAGGTGCGACAGCGGACGCGGAAAACCACGGCGCCATGCCGCACAGCTCAGACGCCGCGAGCAGGGCCAGCACCCGGCGCGCGCTCAAAGACCGGTCGGATGATCGAGAAACATCCAAGGCAAATGAAACCGGGCGTGGAGGTGCTCGGCCAGCGCCTTGACGCCCACCGTTTCGGTGGCGTAGTGCCCTGCGTAGAACACGTTCATCTTCAGCTCTTCGGCGTCGAAAAACGTGTGGTGGGGACCCTCGCCCGTGACGAAAGTGTCGAGGCCGGCGCCGGCGGCCTGCGCGATCATCGAGCCCGCCGCCCCCGTCACGATCCCCACGCGCTGCACCCGCTCCGGGCCGAATGCCATCAGCCGGGGTGCACTCCCTGTGAGGGCCGACAGCTGGCGCTCGAGCGCGTGCCGGGAGACATCGATCTCTCCCCAACGCCCGATCCGCACGCCGTATTCCTCGCCGAACTCGCCGCGCAGCGAAACGCCGAGCTGCCGCGCGAGCACCGCGTTGTTGCCGACGTCGGGATGCAGATCGAGCGGAAGATGGGCGCTGTACAGCGCGATGTCGTTCGCGATCAGACTCGCTACCCGTCGATAAGCGCGTCCCGTCAGCGGCTGGAGCCCACCCCAGAACAGGCCGTGATGCACGAGCAGCAAGTCGGCCCCCTGCTCGGCCGCCAGGCGCACGGTCGCTTCGCACAGATCGACGGCCACCGCGACGCGACTCACCGTCCCCCTGTTTGCGACCTGCAGCCCGTTAACCGCATGGGGAGCGTCGGGCACCACGGCGACCCGAAGGTAGCCATCGAGGTACGAGACCAGCTCGGTGAGCTCCATCGAGCCTCTCACCTCTGGCAGTATGGAGACATTATCTCACCAGATTATCGACAGTGAGGCGAGATTCCCACACCACGATGTTAGATAAAGCACTACGGCATATAGAGATAAACAATCCACACGCGGAAGTGCGAGCGTGTGGATATCTAGCCCGCTAGTAGGACCGCTGCGCCCCCGCCTTCTCGACGGTCTCCGCTTCGAGGGCGGCTTCGCCCATGCGCACGACGCCGTTGATCTCGCCACCCTCTTGTACCAGCAGGCGTTTCGCCGCGATGTCGCCGTGCACGACGCTGGTGGACTGGATCTCGATGCGCTCGTCGGCGCGGATCGAGCCGCGCACTTCCCCCCCGATGATCGCCTCGCGCGAGATGACGTCGCCTTCCACTTCCCCGCCCTTCCCCACCAGCACCTGCCGGCCGGCGCGCACCGTGCCCACGACGGTGCCTTCGATTTTCACGACACCGTCCGCGCTGATGTCGCCCACGACGCGCATGCCGGTCCCGATGATAGACAGTCCGGATTCCGACTCGAGCCCCCCCTGCCCCTTCTCGGTGAACATCGCCATGTCAGTTCTCCTGTTTCACGACCGTGAGGGGATCGAGCGACTTGCCCTCCCGGCGGATCTCGAAGTGGAGGTGCGGCGCCGTGGATCGCCCGGAGTTGCCGGACAGGGCGATCACCTGGCCCGCCTGCACCGAGTCGCCTTCGCGCACCAGCAGGCGCGAGGCGTGCCCATACATCGTTTCATACCCGCTCGAGTGTCGCAAGAGCACGAATAGTCCGTAGGCCGGGTCGGTACCCGCCGCCTCGACCGACCCACCGCCGGCGGCACGAACCGGCGTTCCGGGGGGCACGGCGATGTCGATCCCCGGATGGGACTCGGCCACATCGCCGGGCCGCACCTGGCCCCGAGTGACAAAGCCCGCGATGTCGAGAGGCCAGTGCGTGGGCTCCGCCGGGCCCGGCTCATAGCGCAGCGGCGCCGACGGTGGACGGGCGCGGACCGCGATGGCGTGCACCAGATCTCCGGTCGGGGCCGCCGCCCCCTTTTCCCGGGGCGCCCGTACGCCCAGTATGGTGCGCAGTTCCTGGTAGTTCGCCTCGGCTCGGTTCAGCGCCGCGGCGAGCTGCTGCACGCGGCTGTTCTCCTCTTCGAGTCGCGCCACCTGGCGCTCGAGGCCGGGCACGCGGGCCGCCGCGCGACCGATCGGTCCGGCGAACGCGAAGAACAGCACGACCAACAGGCCGACCACGAGCGCGCTCCATTTCCCCGCCTCGAACGCCCACACCGGGACGCGGTACTGTCGGGAGGCGAGGTCGCCATCGCTGTGGAGGACGATGGTGACATGGCGATCTTTCCGCTTCGTCATCCGTCGAACGGCGCGCCGAGGATCAGCTCCAGGAGCCGCGCGAGATCGTCGTTGGAGTAGAAGTTGAGATGGATTTGTCCCTTGCCCTTGGCGCGGAGCGTGACACGCACGTCGGTGCCGAGACGACGGCGCAGCGCCTCCTCGATGCGACGCACCTCGGGCGCCTGGCCCACGCCCTTCTTGAGGCGCGGGCGGCGGACCGGCGCACGGCCGCCGCGCACCCGGTCCTCCACCTCGCGCACGGAGAGCCCGAGGTCCACCGCCTCCTTGGCCAGCGAGGTGGCGACCCGCGCGTCCTCGAGCGCGAGCAGCGCGCGGGCGTGCCCGACCGAGAGCCCGCCTTCGTGCAGCAGGGCGAGCACCGCCGCGGGGAGCTTGAGCAGGCGAAGCGCATTGGCCACCGTGGAGCGGTCGCGCCCCACCGCGTCCGCGACGTCTTGCTGCGTCAGGCTGAATTCCGCGAGGAGGCGCTCGTAGCCGCGGGCCTCGTCCACGGGCGAGAGGTCGTCGCGCTGCAGGTTCTCGACCAGCGCGAGCGTCAGCACGGTGCGGTCGTCCACTTCGCGCTTCACCGCGGGGATCCGTTCCCAGCCGAGCGCCTGGCACGCCCGCAGCCGCCGCTCGCCGGCGATGAGCTCGAAGCTGCCGTTGCCGCCGGGGACCGGGCGCACCACGACGGGCTGCAGCAGACCGGCCTTGCGGATGGACGCCTGGAGCTCCTCGAGCGCCGCGGGGTCGACGTCGCGGCGCGGCTGGTAGGGGTTGGGGCGGATGTCGGCGATCGCCAGCTCGACCAGACTGCCCTCGCGCTCGGCTTCCTCGCGCGTAGGCCCGAGGAGGGCTTCGAGGCCGCGGCCGAGACGACGGCGACCTGCAATCGTTTCCGTCATGCGGGCACCTCCGGCAGCGGTTCAGCGGCGGGCGGGGCAGGGGGGGGAGAGGGCACGGCGCCGTGTTCCACGCGCCGGATCAGCTCCTGCGCCACCGCCAGGTAACTCTTCGCGCCTACCGATTGCACATCGTACAGCAGGATCGGCTTCCCAAAACTCGGCGCCTCGGCGAGGCGCACGTTGCGGGGGATCGTGATGCCGAACATCTGCGAGCCGAAGTATTCCTTGGCCTCGTCGGCCACCTGCTTCGAGAGATTCAGCCGCGCGTCGTACATCGTCAGCAGCACGCCATCGATGGCGAGCGCGGGGTTGAAGTTGCGTTGCACCAGCTTGACGGTGTTGAGGAGCTGCGAGAGACCCTCGAGCGCGTAGTACTCGCACTGGATGGGAATCAGCACGCTGTCGGCGGCCGTCAGCATGTTGAGCGTCAAGAGGCCGAGCGAGGGCGGACAATCGATCACGATGTATTGATACTGATCGCGGAAATCCCGCAGGGCGCGTCGCATCATCGTCTCGCGCCCTTGCTTGGTGACGAGCTCGAGCTCGGCCCCCACGAGGTCCTGCGTGGCGGGCACGACGTCGAGATAGGGAAAGTGCACGTGGGTGAATCGCGCGTCGGAGAGGGAGCGGCCATCGAGCAACGCATCGTAGAGCGAGTGGCGGATGCGGTCGCGCTCGATGCCGACGCCGCTCGTCGAGTTGGCCTGGGGATCGGCGTCGACGAGCAGCGTCTTGCGCTCCGCCGTGGCGAGCGACGCGGCGAGGTTCACCGCCGTCGTCGTCTTTCCGACGCCGCCCTTCTGGTTGGCGATTGCGATGACGCGTGACATCTAAGTGATTGTATACAAATATGTTATATTGTTACTCGGCTCCGAGGGTCCCAATATAGGGGCTTGGTACCCCCAACGCAAAGAGTGAGTTTCACGTGAAACCACCGCGAGTTTCACGTGAAACACCTGTTCCGGGGCGGTTCGGCCTAGGCCACCCGTCGGCGCCAGCGGGCCGTTTCGACGACGAGATTGTGCAGATCGCTCGGCGACACGCCGGGAATTCGCGCCGCCTGAGCGAGGGAGGTCGGGCGAATCCGATCGAGCTTCTGCCGCGCTTCGGTGGCGAGACTCTGGAGGTCGAGGTAGGGAAGGTCTCCCGGGAGCGCAAACGCCGCGAGCTCGGCCAGCCGTGCGGCTGCCTCCCGCTCGCGCACCAGATATCCCTCGTATTTCAGGTCGATTGCGGCGCTCACCACGGCGGCGTCGTCCGCCGTCACGATCACGCCGGCCGCCTCGAGCAACGCGCGCAACGACACCCCCGGCCGCCGGGCGACGCTCGCGACCCGCTCAGGCTCTCCCAGGGTCGTGCCCGTGTCCGCCAGCACGGCCGCGGCGGCGGCCGGCGTGATCGTCGTGATGCGCGCCACGCGCAGCAGCTCCTCCTCTTCCTCGAAACGGCGTGCCGCCACCCGCCACTCCGCCGCACTCAGTAACCCCAGGCGCTCGGCGAGCGGCG
>Ga0209761_1001446_pt1 | contig 15389 bp, 13 predicted proteins | sample GraSoi013_1_40cm_4_FD_185818 | JGI IMG/M metagenome (GOLD analysis project Ga0209761, IMG submission 185818) | Grasslands soil microbial communities from the Angelo Coastal Reserve, California, USA - Sample 09_25_2013_1_40cm (SPAdes) (version 2) | ecosystem: Environmental > Terrestrial > Soil >...
GGGCACGAGCCGCGACGGCTTGGGCCGGACTCGGGCGTTTCTCTGGCAGGAGGACCTGGGGATCGTCGACTTGAAACCGCTCACCGGTGTGAACACGTCGGCCAACGACATCAACGAGAACGGCGAAATCACCGGTGGAGGGGACACCGGGTTCGGGGACTTCCATGCCTACCTCTTGTCCGAGGGCACGAGCTTCGATCTGGGCACGCTTGGGGGGAACGAGAGCGAGGCGCTCGCCGTGAATCGGCGCGGACATGTGACAGGGCACAGTCGGGTCGCCGGGGCGGTCGTGAAGCACGCCTTCCTGATCGCCGACCCCGGCAGGATGGTCGACCTGGGCAGCCTGGGGGGTGCCGGGGCGATGAGCATCGCGCACGACGTGAACGACGAAGGCGCGGTCGTGGGCCTGGCGGAGACGAGGACCGGCCAGCCGCACGCGTTCCTTTGGACGGCGGCCGATGGCATGCGGGATCTCGGTGCACTGGGAGCGGCTCCCAGCATCGCGCTGGGAATCAACAACCGAACGGAGGTCGTGGGCGGAAGCGGTCACGCGTTTCTGTGGACGGAGCGGGCCGGCATCGTCGATCTCGGGACGCTCGGTGGACGGACCAGCTGCGCCAACGACGTCAACGATCTCGGTTGCATCGTCGGGGTGAGCCAGACCGGGGATACCGACGCCCGGGGCTTCCCGGTCACCCGCGCGTTTCTCCGCACGCCCGACGGCGGCATGCTGGACCTGGGCACGCTCGGCGGCGAGCATAGTTCTGCCGCGGCCATCTCCGAAGACGATGGCGGCGTGGTCCGGATCGCCGGACACAGCCACGACGCCGCCGCGGCCGTTCGAGCGGTCCTGTGGACGGTGCGGCTCGGCTAGCCGAGGGGGGACGCGCCGCCGATCTGTGTATCGGGCAACGTGGCTAGTTCGTGGCGTTCTTGTCGCGCTGGCGCCACGCGCCCGTGAGCGCTACCATAGAACCCGACCAGCGGCAGCCCTTCTTAGCCAACACTCCGTCTCGGCACGGAGACTGCGGGTTCCACCCACATACCCAAACTTTCGAGGGGGAGCAATGACGGCGCCCAGTCTCTCCACCAAGGAACTTCGCCGGGTCGTCATCGCCGCAGCAGTTGGGAACGTCATCGAGTGGTACGATTTCTACATCTTCGGCAGCCTGGCGGCGATCCTGTCCGTCCAGTTCTTCTCGAAGACCGATCCGGTCGCGGCGTTCCTCTCGACCGTCGCGATCTTCTCCGTCGGCTTCCTGATTCGACCGCTCGGGGCCTTCGTCTTCGGCCGGGTCGGCGATCTGGTGGGCCGCAAGTACACCTTCCTGATCACGCTGAGCGGCATGGGTCTGTCGACGGCGCTGATCGGCGTCGTCCCGAGCTACGCCACCATCGGTGTCGCGGCAGCCTTCATTCTCTTCTTCCTGCGACTCATACAGGGCCTTTGCCTCGGCGGAGAGTACGGCGGCGCCATCACGTACGTCGCCGAGCACGTCCCCGACGAAAAACGCGGCTACTACACCGGCTGGCTCCAGACCTCACCCACGCTCGGCATCGTGGTGTCCCTGGCGGTGATCGTCGGGACGCGGGAGTTTTTGGGTCCGGAAGCCTGGAACGCGTGGGGGTGGCGGATTCCCTTCCTGCTCTCGCTCGTCATGGTCGCGATCGCCATCTACATCCGGCTCAGGCTTCAGGAGACGCCGATCTTCCAGGCCATCAAAGCCAGGGGTCAGACGGCGACCAATCCCTGGCGCGAGGCCTTCCTGAGCCAGAACTTCAAGTTCGTGGTGATCGCCAGCATCGTCGTACTCGGCGAGGGCGTCGTGTGGTACTCAGGCCAGTTCTGGGCACTGTATTTCCTCCAGCAGATCCGCAAGCCGGACACCTTGTCCCCAGCGATCATGACGGGCGTTGCGCTGCTCATCGCCAGTCCGACCCTCATCCTGTTTGGGTGGCTCTCGGACAAGATCGGCCGGAAGCCGATCATCTTGGCGGGGTTCGCGCTCGCAGCCCTCACGTACTACCCCCTCTACACGGCGCTCGGCAAGGCCGCGGATCCGGCCAACACCAATTGGCCCTTGGCGATCCTGATCGTCGCGATCATGGTGTCCTATGTGGGCATGGTGTACGGCCCGATCGGGGCATTCCTCGCCGAGTACTTCCCGGCCCGGATCCGCTACACCTCGGTGTCGGTGCCGTATCACATCGGCAACGGGTGGGGCGGAGGATTGGTGCCGATCATCACGACCACGGCGTACCTGAACAGCCACGGCAATCTCGGCTCGGCGCTGATGTATCCCATCATCGTCCCGGCAGTGGCGTTCCTGCTCAGCCTGTTCCTGATGCCGGAAACGCGCAAGATCAGCATGTGGAAGCCGGAGGAGGTCGGGGCCGCTCGCGCGTGACCGGCGGCGGCGTGCACTGAAACGCGAGGCGCCCTGACGGACACGTCAGGGCGCCTCGTTCCTTCCACCACCGGGTTCAGGCCTTCTTCGCGATCATCCCCGCACCCATCTCCGAGATGTAGCCCAGCACTGCCCCCGCGATGAGGGCTACGGCCACCATCAAGTAGCCTTTCGGGTCCGCCGGGGCCGCCCAGGCCGTGACCGCTGCACCACAGAACGCCCCTGGGATAAAGGATAGGGCCGGCAGCTTCGACTGGAGGACCAGGATGAAGGCGACGACGCCGATGATGACCCAGGCGTAGCTGCCCATGTTCATCATCCCGATCAAGGTCATCGCGAGCCACACCCAGACGACGCCAGACAAGGTGGACGCTATCGTCTTCTGCAATCCTTGCGTCTTGCCGCCTGCGGCGAAAAACAAGGCCCACGCGACGATGCCTGCCGGAACGGCGAGGCTCGCCATCGCGCCGACCTTGACCCACAGGGCAATCAGCACACCGATGCTTACCGCCAGCGCCATCAGCATGTCCATACGATCCATCCTCCCCTAATTGAGGACGAAAGCGAAAACGGCTCCCGCGCCCACTCGAGGAGTGTGGCGTGAGAGCCGTTCCAGCGTACCGCCCGGACCAGCATGTGTGGGATCCAGCCTCTTCCCGACGACTGCACGGGTCAAGCGAGAAGATTCCGGTGCGCCTGAAGCCGCCCCACGGTAGGGATGCCCGCCGGAACTGTCAAGCCCCGGCGGCAGCTAGCGGCCGTGTGCGTACTTCAGCGCCGCCTCGGTGCGGTTCTTCACCCCGAGCTTCGAGAAGAGATGCTGCACGTGGAACTTCACGGTGTTGTCGGACAGGCCGAGCCGCTCGGCGATCTGCGGGTTGGTGAGTCCCCCGGCGACCAGCGCCCAGACCTCTCGCTCACGCGGGGTGAGGTCGCCCGGCGCGCCCGCCCGGCCCTCGATCCAGCGGCGCGCGGCCTGGGGAAATACGAGCTGGCCCGCGTGCACCTGCCGGATGGCCGTCAACGTCTGTTGGGGCGACTCGGTCTTCAGCGCGAGGCCTTCGGCGCCGGCGTCGAGCGCCGAGCGGAGCGACTCGCCGTCGTTGTAGGCGGTGAGCACGAGGACCTTCGGAGGTGTGGTCCGGTCGCGCAACGCGGCGATGACCTCCGTCCCCTTGATGCTCGTGAGCTCGAGGTCCAGCACGACGACGTCGGGCTTGTGCTGCTCGACGAGCTTGACGACTTCCGTGCCGTCGGTGGTCCAGGCCGCGACTTTGATGTCGGGCTCGCCGTCGAGCAGCGCGCGCAGGCCTTCGATCACGATCGCGTGGTCGTCGGCGAGCAGCACGCGGATCACGGGCCGCGCCTCATTCGGCGGGCAGCGCGACGGTGAGCGACGTCCCCCGGCCGGGCGCGCTCTCGAGCGTGAACGAGCCGCCCAGCATCTCCACGCGATCCTGAATGCCGCGCAGCCCGAAGTGTCCCCCCTCCACGCCGACGTCCTCTTCGCGCGCGAGCACGCGCTGCGGCTCGAAGCCGCGGCCGTCGTCCGAGACGGTCAGGGCGATCGACAGGCCCCGCCGCTCGACGCTCACGCGCTGCCGGGTGGCGCCCGAGTGCCGGTGGCCGTTCGCGAGCGCCTCCTGCAGGATTCGGTAGATCGCGATCTTCGTGGGCAGGGCGCAGTCGCCGAGCTCGCCGGGCAGCTCGAGCTCCACCGCCTGCTCCGTCAGCGTCTCATGCTGGACGGCGAGGCCCTCGATAATCTGGCCCAGCTCGCGCCGCTCGAACCCGGGGGGGCGGAAGGCGCCGATGAAGTTGCGGATCTCGCCGAGCGCGCGCTCGAGCAGGCGCACCGCCTGCCGGGCGCGCTGCGCGCTGGTCGGGTCCGCCGCGAGCGCGCGCTCGAGCACCTGGAGCTGCGACAGGGCGGCGAAAATGTCCTGTACCGGCCCGTCGTGCATGTCGAGCACGATGCGCTGCAGCTCGCGCTCACTGGTCGCGAGCAGGCGCCGCGAGGCGGCGCGCGCCTCGGCGTCTCGAACCTCGGTCACATTCGGCCTGGCGGCAGCGCGCGCGCGATCCGCTCGGCGACGAACCCCAGCACCGCCCCGAGCGCGAGAGCGATGGCCACGCGAATGCCGCCCTGGATGCTGACGGCCCGGAGCCCCATCGCGACGCCCGCCCCGGCGAAGGCGCCGGCCGTGTAGGACAGGAGGGGGACCTGCGCCTGCAGCACCATCCCGAACGCCGCGGCGCCCAGGACCAGGGCCTGGACGGCGTCCTGGCCTCCCAACGCCCGCGAGACGGCGGTCGCGAGCACCGCCCAGATGACGCCCGAGATCGTCCCGGCCGCCGTCTTCTGCAACCCGGGAATTCCACCGCCCGCGGCGAGAGAACATCCCAGGGCCACGATCACGGGCCACAACGACAGATTCACCCTCGCGATTTCTGAAATCGCGGTCCAGGCGGCCACCACCGCTGCCAGACTCAGCCCTCGGGCGGTCATCGCGTTCATCGCTCTGCCTCCTTCGGTGTCAGAATGCGGTAGGCTTCCATCGCGAAGTACTCGGGCAGGCCCAGGCGGTCCGCCCGAGCCGCGGTTTCCAGGTTCCGCGCCTCGACGCGCTGCCAGAACTCGCGGTCATCGTGCCCGCCGGGGAAGGGCGCCGTGTCCTTCTGGGACTGATGCTTGAAGATGGCGAGGATCTTGGCACGCAGCTCGTCCTGGGACAGCGGCACCAGCACGTCGGCTTCGGTGAGCGACCACTCCTGCCACGCACCGCGGTACAGCCAGACCTCGGGCGGTGCCGCATCGTACTGCTCGAGCGCGCCCGCGACCGCCGCCCGGCACATCCGATGGGTGCCGTGCGGGTCGGACAGGTCGCCCGCGACGAATACGAGATCGGGGTGCGTCTCGAGGAGCAGGGCCCGCACGATCGCCACGTCCTCCGGACCGATCGGAAGCTTGCGGACCTGGCCGGTGCGGTAGAAGGGCAGGTTCAGAAAACGCGCCGCGGTGGGCGGCAGGCCCACCGACTCGAGCGCCGCGACCGCCTCCGACTCGCGGATTACCCGCTTCAGCTCCTGCACCGCCGGCAGGTCGACGTCGCCGGGGCCTTTGCGCTCGAAGCTCGCCTCCACTTCCCCGCGCACGCGCTGGGCCGCCGCGCGCTCGAGGCCGAGCGTCGTTGCCGCGCGCTCGACGAAGTCGAGGTGCCGCCGCACGTCGTGGTCGAAGACCGCGATGTTGCCGCTCGTCATGTAGGCCACGACGGTCGCGTTTTCGTTCTCCCACAACTTGCGCAGCAGCCCCCCCATCGAGATCACGTCGTCGTCGGGGTGGGGGGAGAACACGAGCACCGACTTGCGCGTGGGCAGCTTGCGGCGCCCCCTGATCTTGTCCCGCAGGCGATTGAAGATCGCTCCGTTGATGGGACCGGCCGCGCCGTGCTTGGAGAGCAGCGGGCTCAGGTGGTGCTCCGTGTAGTCGCGCGCCGTCAGCTTGAGTATCGCCTTCCCGGTCCGTTCGGCGAGCCAGACGACCGCCCGCTCGGTGACCTCCAGCGTCCACTCCACTGGGCCGAGCACCCATGGCGTCTTGATGCGTGTCAGCTCGGCGGCGGCCGCGAGATCGAGGTAGGCGGTGGCGTTCGCATGCCGCTGCAGGAACGTGGCGGCCACGTCCTGGGACACATCGCCCTCGACGGCGCGCGCGACCATGTCGGCCTTGTGCTCGCCGGTGGCGATCAACGCGATCTCCCGCGCCTCGAGGATGGTGGCGACTCCCATCGTGATCGCTTCCCGCGGCACGTTGTCCTCGCCGAAGAAGTCCGCGGACGCATCCTTCCGCGTCACCGTGTCGAGCGTCACCAGGCGGGTCCGCTCGTCGGGCGACGAGCCCGGCTCGTTGAAACCGATGTGCCCGCTCTTCCCGATTCCCAGCATCTGGAAGTCGATCCCGCCGGCCGCGACGATGGCCCGCTCGTACGCGGCGCAGTGCTCGGCGAGGGTCTCGCGCGGCACCCCGCCGTCGGGGATGTGCACCTGCTCTGGCCGGATGTTGACCTGCGCGAACAGATTCTCCCACATGTAGCGCCGGTAGCTGTGGGGGCTGTCCGGCGGCATCGGGTAGTACTCGTCGAGGTTGAACGTCACCACCCGCGAGAAATCCACCTCGCCCGCCTGGTGGCGGCGGATCAACTCCCGATAGATGCCGAGCGGCGTGCTCCCCGTCGCGAGGCCGAGCACGCAACGCCCTTTGGCGGCCGTTTCCCGGGTGATGATCTCCACGATGCGGTCGGCGAGACGCAGTGCGAGATCGTCGTGGTCCGGCACCACGACGGTGCGGATCTGCTCCCGATCGCGCCGGCCCTCGATGGGACCTCGCGGGGCGCGCCCGACGCGCGGCGTGGGGGAAGCTTTCGGGGGCGTCACGTAGCGTTCCTTTCGTCGGTGACCAACGTCCATTCCCGGAACAATAAGGCCGCCTGCCGCGCGGGGCAAAACAGCGCCCTTCCTTAGCTTGACGGTTTGTTCGGTTTGTCGCATATGTAGGGCGCGCCCCCTTGTGCCAACGGATGCCCATCGTGATCGGCGGCTCGTCCGGCCGCCCGGTCGTGTCGGGGTGCGCGTGGGAGCAGCGGTGACGCAACCGGAGACATTCGTCGAAGGCAGGCGCGAAATCCTCCGCCAGGCGAGCGTTGCCCTCGGCGGCCGTCCCGTGACGGTCTGGGAGGTGTCCGCGCGCGCCGAGCTCGAGCCCCAGGCCTCGAGCGAGCCCGCTCCCACCCATCACGCCACCAACCTGGACGTCGATGCCACGCTGCGGCGGTGGAACATCGCCATCGTACAGGGCAGCCGCTGGGTCGGGTGCCGGACTGCGACCGACGGCTTTTGGGTGGTCGCCCCGGTGCGCGCGCGGCCGCCCGCGCCGCCTCCCGACGGCCGGGAGCGCCGCAGCCGGGAACGCCTCACCCTCGAGCTCGCCGGGCTCTGCCTCGGGCTGCTGGACCGGCGCGAGCCGACGCCCGGCCACCTCCCGGCGGCCCGGGCCGACCCGCTGCACGACATTACCACGCTCCCGGGTATCATCGCGCACGAGTTGTCGAATCCCCTGACGGCCGCGCGCGCCGGCCTGCACCTCGCGATGGAGTCGCTCGGGCGCTGGACCGAGGTCGCCGCCGGCCGGCGGCTCGAGCTACTCGACGAGCTCGGCCAGGTGGTGGAGGATATCGACCGCTCCGCGAGCTTCCTGCGGGCCGTCAAGGACCGGGCGCGTGGCGCGCTGGCGCGGTCGGAGCGGTTCGACGCCGTCCGCGTGGTCCGCTCCTGCTGCACCCTCGAGAGCCGCGTCCTCAAGGAAAAGAAGATCCCCCTCGAGTTCGATTCCACGCTTGAGGTCGTGTACCTGAAGGGCGACCCCAACGCGCTCTATGATCTGCTGGTCAACCTGATCCGCAACGCCGCCGACGCGAGCGCCGCCCGGCCGACAGCGATCCGCGTCGGCCTGACGCAGGTGGGGAACTCCGTCAGGCTGAGCGTGCGGGACGAGGGGGCGGGCATTCGTCCCCAGGATCTCGAGCGGATCTTCGAGCCCGGCTTCACCACCAAGGCGTTCGGTGAAGGGAGCGGGATGGGACTGGTCGTGGTGCAGAGCGTGGTGCGCAACATGTTCGCCGGCAGCGTCGCGGTCGATTCGACCGTGGGCACGGGCACGACTGTGACCGTCACGCTCCCCATTCCTGTGCAGCGCGCCGTCGATTCACGGTCCGAGGCCCCGGCGTCCTAACGGAGGATCCATCGTGCGTCTTCACGTCCTGGCGGCGGCCGCCGCGTTCGCCGTGTTTTCCGTGCGCCTCGCGTCCGGGCAGGATCTCGTCGTCGACACGACGGGGGCCGGCGGCCTGATCGACGAGGCGCTCACCCGGTCCGAGGTGATGCAGAATCTTCAATACGTGAGCGACGTCATCGGCCCCCGGCTCACCGGATCGTCCGCCGCCCGCCGGGCGAACGACTGGACGCTCGAGCGGTTCACGGCCTACGGCCTGGACGCGCACCTCGAGCCCTGGCAGTTCGGCGGCACCTGGACGCGTGGACCGATGCGTGCCCGCATGACGGCGCCGCGCGCGCACGACCTGATTGCGGCGAGCTGGGCCTGGGCGCCGGGCACCGGCGGCGCCACGGTCACGGGGCCCGTGGTACGGATCGACGCCACGACGCCCGACAGCTTCGCGGTGTATCGCGGTCGGGTGAGGAAGGCATGGGTGATGACTCGGGCGCCGTCGCTCGTGTGGAACAGCGACGGGCCGCCCATGACCGCCGCCGACTCGCAGCGGCAGCGCGACTTCTTCCGTACGGTTTTCACGCCGTTCCGCGACGCCGATTCGGCCACGCGGGCGCGCATGCAGCAGTTCGCCAACGATCTGCCGCACCTGCTGCACCGCGCCGGCGCGCTCGGCATCCTCCTCGACGCGGGCAAGGAGCACGCGCTCCTCAACATGAGCGGCTCCCCCAACCGCATCCTGCCCCTTCCTCAGATCGCCGTCGCCCATGAGGAATACGCCCTGCTCGACCGCCTGCTCCAGGCGGGCACCACCCTGCGGCTTGCGGTGAGCATCTCGAATACGATTACCCGAGACTCAGTGCCCCAGTGGAACACCGTTGCCGAGATCCGCGGCAGCGAGCACCCGGGTCAGGTGGTCATCGTCGGCGCGCACCTCGATTCCTGGGACCTCGGAACCGGGACCACAGACAACGGCACGGGCGCGATGTGTACCATCGAGGCGGCCCGAATCATCGCCCGGTCGGGCTTGAAGCCGAAGCGCACCATCCGGTTCGTGCTATTCACCGGGGAGGAGCAGGGTCTGATCGGGTCGCGCAAGTACGCCGAGGCGCACGCCCCCGAGGGCGACTCGATCCAGGCCGTCATCGTGCTCGACAACGGCACCGGCGCGATCACGGGGCAGGCGCTGCAAGGGCGGACGGACCTGGAAGCGCTGTGGCGCGCGGTCCTCGCTCCGGTGGCGCGCCTCGGCGCCGATTCGGTGGTGAACCGGAACAAGACGGGCACCGACCACCTCTCGTTCCTCCCGTATGGCGTGCCGGGGTTCAATTTCAACCAGCTCGAGCGCGGCTACGGCCACACTCACCACTCCCAGTCCGACACCTACGACATGGCCGTCGCAGCGGACCTGATCCAGGCATCCGCCGTCATGGCCGTGTCGGCTTACGAGCTCGCGAACCTCTCGGGGCTGATTCCGCGGGGCGACCACGCGGCGCCGACGCCCGTGCAGGCGGTGAAGGTCAGCGACAGCTTGATCGTCAAAGGGAGAGGATCGAACTAGGGCCGGGATGCTTCAGTCCGCCTCCGTTAGCAGACTCTCCACATCCAGCGCCCGCGTATGCATCGCGATGCTCCCGTCGGGCGCCCGCGGCCAGTCGCGCTCCGGCCGGTCGCGGTACAGCTCGACGCCGTTGCCGTCGGGGTCCCGTAGGTAGACCGCCTCGCTGACGCCGTGGTCGGCCGCGCCTTCGAGCGGCACACCGGCATCGAGCACGCGACGCACGGCCCCGGCGAGCGCTTTGCGGTCCGGGTAGAGGATCGCGAAGTGATACAAGCCCGTGGTCCCCGGGGCGGGCGCCGATGCCCCGCGGCCCGCCCACGTGTTCAGCCCGATGTGGTGATGGTAGCCGCCCGCCGAGAGAAACACGGCGTCCCGCCCGTGGCGACTCGTCACCTCGAAGCCGAGCACGTCACGGTAGAAGGCGAGCGCGCGGTCCAAGTCCGACACCGTGAGGTGCACGTGCCCGATGCGCGTTTGGGGGTGAATGCTCATGTCCATGAAAACGTCGCAGGGTTCCGGCGATTAGATTCCTCTCCATGAGCGGCATCCCCAAGATCCCCACGCCCGTCAACGAACCGGTGTTGAGCTACGCCCCGGGGGCCTCGGAGCGGGCGGACCTCAAGCGGACCCTGAAAGAGCTCTCCGGCCGCCAGCTCGAGATTCCCCTCGTCATCGGCGGCAAGGACGTCCACACCGGCAGGACGGTGGACGTCGTCATGCCCCATTGCCATCGGCACGTGCTCGCCAAGGCGCATCAGGCAGGGCCTGCGGAGGTGCAGGCGGCGATCGCGGCGGCGCGGGAGGCGTGGCGCGAGTGGTCGGCGTGGGGGTTCGAGCGGCGGGCTGCGGTGTTTCTCAAGGCGGCGGATCTGCTGGCGACGCGGTACCGGCCGATCGTCAACGGCGCGACGATGCTCGGCCAGTCGAAGACCGCGCATCAGGCGGAGATCGACGCGGCGTGCGAGCTGATCGATTTCTTCCGCTTCAACGTGCACTTTGCGGAGCGCATCTACGCGGAGCAGCCGTTGTCCGTCTCGGGTGTGTGGAACTCCCTCGACTATCGTCCGCTGGAGGGCTTCGTCTACGCCATCACGCCCTTCAACTTCACGTCGATCGGGGGCAACCTGCCCACCGCCCCGGCCATCATGGGCAACACCGTGGTGTGGAAGCCCGCGGCGACGGCGGTGCTCTCGAACTACTTCGTCATGCGCCTGCTCGCGGAGGCCGGCTTGCCGCCGGGCGTGATCAACTTCGTCCCCGGCCCGTCGGTCCAGGTGTCGGAGCGCCTGCTCGCTGATCGCGCGTTCGCGGGGATTCACTTCACCGGCTCGACGGAGGTGTTCCAGGCCCTGTGGAAGCAGTCGGCGGCGAACCTCACGGCTTACGCGGCCTACCCGCGGCTGGTCGGCGAGACGGGCGGCAAGGACTTCATCCTGGCGCACCCGAGCGCGGACCCGGACGTCCTCGCGACCGGCCTGGTGCGCGGCGCCTTCGAGTATCAGGGGCAGAAGTGCAGCGCCGCGTCGCGCGCCTACGTCCCCGACGCCCTCTGGCCCGCCGTCCGGGATCGCATGCTCGCGATGCTCGCCGAGGTGAAGGTCGGGGACCCCGCGGACTTTCGGAACTTCATGGGGGCGGTGATCGACCGGAAGGCGTTCGACAAGATCAAGGGATACATCGACGCGGCGAAGCGGGCCCCAGGCGTGAAGGTCCTGTTCGGCGGTGACGCCGACGACACGGACGGCTATTTCATAGAGCCCACGGTCCTCGAAGCCCAGGACCCGGCGTATCGGACGATGTGCGAAGAGATCTTCGGGCCGGTCCTGTCGGTCCATGTTTACCCCGCGGCCCACTGGGCGGAGACGCTGCGCCTCGTGGACGAAACGTCGCCCTATGCGCTCACCGGTGCGATTTTCGCGCAGGACCGCCGCGCGGTCGAGGAGGCGAAAGCTGCTCTGCGGTACGCCGCCGGGAACTTCTACGTCAATGACAAGCCCACCGGCGCCGTGGTGGGACAGCAGCCGTTCGGCGGGGCGCGCGCCAGCGGCACCAACGACAAGGCGGGGAGCCTGCTCAACCTGATCCGCTGGGTAAGCCCGCGCGCCGTGAAGGAGAACTTCGTCCCGCCGCGGAGCTTCAGCTACCCGTTCATGGCAGAGGCGTGAGCGCCGGGGGCGCCCGGCCGCCCATCATGGTGCTCGTGATGGGCGGCGCGTTCGCGCTGCTGATCGCTTCCCTCGTGATCGGGTCGCTTACCACACCGGAGTTCCCCCCCTACACGCCCACCGTGCCGGACCCCCACCCCGCGGCCGGGGGCGACTCCCTCGTCGGGCCTGCGACCTACACCCTGGACGCCTCGAGCACCGACCGCTGGCGCCGCTTCGACTTTCGGCGCAGCGCAACGGTGGATTCGGGAGGATGGGACATCGCCTTTCGGCGCTTCCACCTGATCACGGCCCCCGGCGGGGGCATCGTCGATCTCGGCCCCGTACCGTTCGACTCGGTGCGGGAGCTGCCAGCCGGCGGGTACCTCGCGAACACGAATGCCTCGGACACCACCAACCCCGGTGTGGGGAAATGGTACGGCTACAGTATGTTCAGCCACCTGCTCACGTCGAAGCACCACGTCTATGGGGTGCGTACGGCGGCGGGTGGGGGGTATGCGAAGCTCGAGCTCCTCGCCTACTACTGCAGGGACGTGGGTACGGCGTGCGTCACCTTCCGCTATGCCTACCAGGGGGATGGCACGCGGCGAGTCGCCCCTGCCGACCGGTAGCGAAGAGCCCCCGGCCTGGCTCGACCGGGGGCTCGCGTTGTCGGTTTGGTAGGCGGCTTACTTCGGCGGCAGAATCTTGAACATCCCCGTGCCGCACACCGGGCACACGCCCTTCAGCGCGGGCCGGCCGTTCGCCATCTTCACCTGCTGAGGATTCGAAATCTTGCGCTTGGCCTTGCACTTCACGCAGTAGCCTTCATCCGCGGCCATCGGGGCTTTTCCAGCCTTCGCCATTGCGCTCCTCCTTCGGGGGCACGGCAGGGGGGCGGGGTGCAGCGGGTGCGGTCAGGGGCGGCTCCCCCGGTACACCCCCTCCCGGGACGGAGACAACATAATACCGCGTGCTCAAATCGTGGGAGCGAGGCCTGAAGGCGGGGCGTCTGAAAAGCCGTTCCGTTTGTGACTTCCGTCACAAAACGGTTTGGTCGCAGACCCTCCACAACGGCACAGGACAACGACTTCCGCCGGTCGGCCGTCCTTCCGGGGGGGTACCGCCAACTCGCGGCCGTCCGGGGTCACGATCTTGACCGGGCCCTCCACGATCAGGGGCCCGTTGGGCTTGGGGGTGATTCGGGTGGCGTCCATGGTCGAACGATAACCGCAGCGTCTTCTTGACGTCCAGCGTGATATTGAGCGGACAGGGCCTTCGCGGGAACGGCTCCGCGACGGGCAGGGTATCTTCCAGCGGCTCTTATGAGAGCTCCGGCATCTTTCCCCCTCCCGTTGTCGCTGCTGGCGCTGGTTGGCTGCGTCTCCGAGCACGGGCCGCTCACGAACCGCATGGCACAGTCGACGACACCCTATCTGGCCCGGGCCGCCCGCCAGCCGGTGAGCTGGCAGCCGTGGGGGCGCGATGCGTTCGCCCTCGCCGCCCGGCTCGACCGGCCCATCCTTCTTTATGTGGGAGCGGACGACTGTCGCTGGTGCGGGGTGATGGACCGCGAGGTGTACGGCGACCCGGGCCTCGGCGCCATGATCGACTCGCTGTTCGTGCCCGTCCGCGTCGACCGTGACGAGCGTCCCGACGTCGCGCAGCGCTATGCGGCTGCCGTGCAGCTCCTCGCCGGCCTTCGCGGCTATCCGATCACCGTGTTCCTCACACCCGACGGGTCGGCGTTCTTCGGTGGGACCTACTTTCCGCTCGACGATCCGATTACCGGACGGGGGCTCAAGCAGGTGCTCCCCGACGTGGCCAGGAGCTACCGAGAGCAGCGCGCCTCCATCCTGCGGCGCGCCGCGGTGGTGCGGGAGCGCTCCCTGGGGCGGCGCGGCGGAGTCCGGGGCGCGCTCAAACCCGGCGCGGTGCAGCGCGAGACCGAGGTGGTGCGCGGCCTGACGGCCGCGGCGGCCCGGACCCACGCGGACGTCGCGAGCTTCCGGTTCACGCAGGCCGTCGACCTGCTCCTGGCCGCCTATGCGCGCACCCGTGACTCCACGTACCTCGCGCCCGCGCGTGCCGTGCTCGACTACCTGGTCGATTCCGGCGACGCTGGCATAGCGGCCAGCGCGCGGGACGATCCGCCGGAGCTGGTACGCGCCGGGCTGCTGCGCGATCTCGTGACCGCGTGGTCGGTCACGGGCGAGTCGCGCTATCGCGACCAGGCGCGGGACGTGGCCCGACGGCTCACCGGCGCCGTCGGCCGCACGGCCGACCGGACCGTGTTCGCCGACCGCGACGCGTATGTGATTGGGTCGATCCTGGACGCCGCGGTGGCGGTGGGCGACTGGGGAGCCGTCGTGCGTGCGCGCGCGGCGCTCGACACGCTGCTGCGACGCGTGTACGCACGGGGACGCGCCGTGCGCCACGTAGCCGGGTCGGGCTCGCCGGTGCGCGCGCTGCTTGAGGATCAGGTGCAGGTCGCCTGGGCGTGTCTCGCGGCCCGCGAGGCCACGGGCGAGACGCGCTACCTGGAGGTCGCGGAAGATCTCGTGCGGCTGTTGGAGCGCGATTTCGCCGACTCCGGATCGGCCGGCTATTTCGACGCCGCGGCCACGGACCCATCGGCGCCGGCTCTCGCCGAGCGGACGAAACCTGTGCTCGACGATCTACTCCCCGGCGGCAATGGTTGGGCGGGGCGTGTGCTGCTGCGGCTCGCCCGCGCCACGGGCGACGTGCGGTATCGGCGCCGTGCCGAGGCCACGCTCGAGGCCTTCGCGGGCGCCGTGGGCGGCGAGGGGCTGCGGGCCTCGAGCTACCTCGCCGCCGTGCAAGAGCTCCTGCGGGATCGCTAACCCGGTTCCCATCCGCAACATCCAGCCCTTTGACCAGCCTGTAGCGTGACGCCCTAATCCCCATGCAGGTCTCATGGATGTGAGGGGGGCACCCCCCGACGCGGAGGTGGTAGCCCTCGTGCTCGCCGGCGACACCGAAGCGTTCGGCTTCGTGATCCGTCGCTACGAGGCGGGTCTGCTACGGTTCGCGACCCGGATGCTCGGGAGCCGGGACGCCGCCCAGGATGCGGTGGCCGAGAGCTTTGTCCGCGCCTACCGTCACCTCGCGACCTGCCGGGAGCCGGCGCGGCTCCGCACGTGGCTGTATCGCATCGTGACGAACCGGTGCAAGAGTCATCTGGTGCGCCGGTCCGTAGCGGACGTGCCACTGGACGACGCGCCGCCGGTGGCGGACCCAGCCGACACCGAGGCGGCTCTAGAGCGGGCGGACCTGCTCGTCCTCGTGGAGCGGGCGCTGGCGGACCTGTCGCCCGACAAGCGCGAGGCGTTCGTGCTGAAGCATGTGGAGGGGTTGAGCTACGAGGAGATGGCCGTAGTCACCGGCGAGCGCATTCCGACGCTCAAGATGCGGGTGCATCGCGCCCGGGAAGCGCTGCTGAAGGTGCTGGAGGACCACGCATGAGTGTG
>Ga0209761_1001458_pt1 | contig 15314 bp, 13 predicted proteins | sample GraSoi013_1_40cm_4_FD_185818 | JGI IMG/M metagenome (GOLD analysis project Ga0209761, IMG submission 185818) | Grasslands soil microbial communities from the Angelo Coastal Reserve, California, USA - Sample 09_25_2013_1_40cm (SPAdes) (version 2) | ecosystem: Environmental > Terrestrial > Soil >...
CTCGGCTGCGGCCACCTTTTCAACTTCAGTCCGGTAGACCGCTTCGATCAGTGCGTCTCGCGTAGGAAAGTGGCGATACAGAGTTCCCGCTCCGACGCCTGCCTCTTTAGCGATGTCGTCGAGGCTAGCGTTCGCGCCGGACCGAGTAAACGCCTCCTTCGCCACCTCCAGAATGCGCTCGCGGTTCCGCTGCGCGTCGGTGCGCGGTTTTCGCGGGGCAATTTTCTGAGTTTTGGTCGGCATACAAATGAGTTTTGGTCGGCATACAAAAAAGTTGCAACCGGAGATAGTCTCCGGTTATCTTATCTACTGATTCGGAGACACTCTCCGTTTTAGTCGGAACGCGGCGCTCTGTCAATAGCGGGTTTCTCCGGCTTCGAGAGGTGAGAAATATGAATCCAGTCGCTCGTTACAAACCGTCCAAAAATTCCAGCCCTCGTTGCGCCGACTTCATCACAATGGCGGAACGAGAGTTGTCAGCATTCTTCGACGCGGTCACCCAGTTATTCGGGCCAGAACAGGCGGAGCTCTCAGCGGAAGACTGGCTGCAGGAGTTGATCGAGATCGGCGCTCTGCCCGCTTCAGCCCGCGAATGGCGATTGATCACTGCGAAGGCTTCGACTCGGCTCGCCAGCCGAGTGATCGCTTCGCCCCTATCGACTGAACCACAAATTGCTTAGGAGGAAAAGAATATGCGTGTTTTTGTAACCGGTGCTACAGGCTTCATTGGTACGGCAGTCGTCCGAGAACTGATCGACGCTGGTCATCAGGTGCTCGGTCTTGTCCGCTCAGATTCGGCAACCAAGTCCCTTGTCGCGGCGGGAGCCGACGTACATCGCGGTTCGCTCGAGGATCTCGAAAGCCTTCGCAGCGGTGCAGCGGCTGCGGACGGAGTGATCCACACCGCTTTTATCCATGATTTCTCAAACTATGGGCCTGCCGCCGAGGCGGATAGGCGGGCCATCGAGGCACTCGGCGCTGCGCTTGCCGGCTCTGACCGCCCGTTGATCGTCACTTCTGGAAGCTTGGTGGTCGCGCCGGGCCGGATTGCAACCGAAGACGATGCCGCCAGCCCCAACTTTCCACGCAAGTCGGAAGATGCAGCGCTAGCGATGGCGTCGCGTGGCGTGCGGGCGTCGGTAGTGCGGCTTGCTCCGTCGGTTCATGGGAAGGGAGATCACGGCTTCGTTCCCCGCCTGATCGCTCTCGCTCGGGAGAAGGGCGTTTCAGCGTATGTAGGGGACGGGCTTAATCGCTGGCCCGGAGTACACCGACTGGATGCCGCGCGTCTGTACAGGCTCGCGCTCGAGAAGGGTTCGGAGGGAGCGCGGTATCACGGGGTTGCCGACGAGGGTGTGCCGGCGCGACAGTTCGCTGAGGTCATCGGCCGAAGACTGAATGTGCCGGTGGTTTCGAAGTCGCGGGAAGACATGGCCGACCATTTTGGCTGGATCGGGCAGTTCTTTGCGATGGACGGACCGGCTTCTAGCGAGTGGACTCAGAAACGGCTCAACTGGCAACCGAAGGAGCCCGGCCTTCTCGCCGATCTCGACCAGCCACACTACTTCGCGGCCCGTGTGGCGTCAGTGGCTTGACCATTAACGGAAAGGCGAATTACTTAGTTCACTTGACGTTACAAACATGAGGGATCCACATGAAGAAGACATGGTTCATCCACGGGCGCAGTTTTGGCCGCATCTGGGCTGAAGCCGCACTCAGGCGCGGCGATAAGGTTGCTGCTACCGTCCGACAATTAGCCGATGTTGCGGAGCTCACGAAGCTTTTCGGCGACGCGGTTCTTCCTCTGGGGCTCGACGTAACCGATCGCGAACAAGTACGCAAGGTCATTGGGCAAGCCCTCGGGTCATTCAGGCTGTGCTGCCCTTGCTGCGGCAACAGGGCAGCGGGCACATCATCGGCGTCTCAAGTGGCGTGGGGATTGTGGCGGTGCCGCTCATCGGCTTCTATTGCGCCTCCAAATGGACAATCGAAGCGCTCCAGCATAAAACGCGGCCTGACATGGAGCCGCTCAGCTCTCCTCCATCAGCGCGGCAGCGCGCTTGCCGACCTTCTTGAGCTTCACTTCAAGACCACGAAGCTCCTCCGGGCTTAATTTGGAGAACACTCTCTTCATCTGCCCGGAATGCTTTCGAAAAGCTGAAACAATGAGCTCCTTGCCGCGTGGAGTGAGGGCAACGGTCCGGACGCGTCGGTCTTCGGCGCTCTCGACCCGGCTGACCAGTCCCTTCGCGACGAGGCGATCGACCGCGATACTGATCGAGCCCGGGCTTGCAGATGGCGTGGAGGCGCTTGCCTGTCTTCCGGAGTGATATGGAAAGACGTTCTGCGGTCGTGTCCCTATGCAGGCTCAAAGTCGATAACTTTCAATTGAGATGGGAGTAGTTCTACCGTTTTAGCCACCCGCAATCTCCAATAGCTCACTGGCGTGTAATTTTGCCCACTCGCTCAACAACAAAGGCTCCCGGCCTAGAATTTTCTTTGTATCGTCTTTTACGCTTCCAACGTACGCCATTCTTCCGTCCTCGACCTGGCGGAACAATTCGAGTCCTCCCTTTGCATACGCTGGTTCGAATGCTGAACCAGGCTGCGCCGCATCGTTTTGGAAACCTTCGGCATGATGAACTGCTGCTGTGAACTTACGACCGGTAACCGCAGTTAGCGTTTCAGCCACCTGGTGTGGCGTAAGTGCTTCCACTGAAAACCAGTAGTCCATTCCACTGTGTTTTTCCGGCCCTTCCATGAGAATGACTGCTGCAGCTTCTGCTACATCTTCTAAAGCAGTAAACCCAATGGCTTTGGAGGTATATGCGCTGTATAACCCACCTTTGATCGACCATACTGACAGGAAATTCTGCATAAACATGTTGGGATGTAAATTCGTCCATGCAATGCCGCTGTCGCGAAGATATGCTTCAATCATCTGATGCCAGGCGAAAACCGTAGCATAGGAGTCGTGTTCTCGCGTGAATGCGCCCAGGTGCACAATATGGGTTACACCATTACGTTTTGCCGCATCGATAAGTGATTTGCTTTGTACAAGCATGTCAACCGTATAGCCAGTTATTAGAAAAATGCTGGTGACGTTGTTCAATGCCTCATCGAAAGTTCGTGGATCATCGAGATCGATAAAGCGCGACGCTCCGTATTGATCTGCAAGCTCTTTCAGATTCGCTTTCCTTCGCGACCCTACCGAAAGGGTTGCTTTTTTCCTTTTTAAATTTGTTGCGACACGTTTCCCTACTTGTCCTGTTACACCCAACACCAGTACGTTGCTTGAACCGTTCATTTGAATATCCTTTCAACATTTGGTACCAGTTTGATTTCCGCGGCAATTCGAGCCACACGTTCATATGAGTCCATCCGGTCGCTGTGCTCATAGGTATCAGTCACAACGATTACCTCATCGGCATGAGTATCATTCACCAGTTTCTCCAGCCCAGCCTGCACGGTTGCATCCGATCCGACAATTGCTGCGCCCAGTCTGTTCTCCACCGCTGCTTTTTCAATGTCACTCCAAAGGGGCTCCATTGAATCGACCGGAGGCAACAATTCAAGCGACTCGCCCCGAATCAGTCGCAGAAAACGTTGTTGGGGAGCAGTGAACAATCGTTGAGCTGCAGCGTCTGTGCTCGCTGCAATCACCGGCACCGCAACAAGCAAATACGGGTTTTGCAATACCTCACTGGGCTGGAAACGTTCTCGATAAAACTTCGCTGCCGCGTCCAAAGCGTCAGGTGCAAAATGTGCTGCGAACGCAAAGGGTAAGCCTAATGCCGCTGCCAGTTGAGCACTGAAGTCGCTCGATCCGAGCAACGTGATTGGCACATTGCTGTTTTGTCCGGGTATTGCTTTGACGAGCTGACCCCGTCTTTCCGGCCCTAAGTATGTGCGCAACTCTTCAAGGAGCGCCGGGAAATCATCGCCGTCTTGAGCCAAACCGCGTCGCAACGCGCGCATGGTTTGAAAATCACCTCCCGGCGCCCGTCCCAGTCCTAGGTCAATTCGCCCGGGATAGATTGCTTCGAGCGTCCCAAACTGTTCGGCAACCACTAGCGGTGCATGATTTGGCAGCATGACCCCACCGCTGCCCACCCGAATTGTCTTCGTCCCGGCAGCGATATGTCCGATCAGCACGGGTGTGGCTGAGCAAGCCAGCCCCTGAATGGCGTGATGTTCCGCAACCCAGTAGCGTTTGTATCCCAATTGCTCAACGTGCCGCGCCAATTCCACCGAGCGCGCAATGGCCCTTCCCGCTGCCTCACCTGGTCGCGTAGGTACCAGATCCAACACCGAAATAGGTAAAGATTGTGCAGTGGCTTGTACTGTAGTCGTTTTATGCGTGAGGCCGAGGCTGTGCGGTGCAACCGTTTCGGCCCCCCTATCGACTGCGGCGCGCGTCATCTCCAATCTGTGTGTCACAGTAATCGCTCCTTCATTTGCCCTCCGATGTGAGTGCGCCCTGCGTTCGTTCGAGATCGCTGAGCTTCTTTTGCTGTTCGGCGCTGAGAATGTTGAAAATCTTGGACTGCATGCGGGCGTTCGCGACGATCAGCCTTGCCAGCAGACTTGCTTCTGTATCGGCGAGAGCTTTGACCTGCTTTGCATTTAAGTGTTCAGTGCCGATTGCAAGTAGCCTCTCTCGTGTATTTCGAAGCTGCGTCATCAAAGGCTCGAGACTATGTTTTTCCCACATCATGACTCGCTGGATAGCCTCAACTTGGGATGGCGCCAAACTGAGATACGTAGCCAAAGAGGGATTGAGTTGAAAAGATGAGAACGGCAACGCCACCATTACGACTTCGTTTCCTTGCGTTGAGTCCGGTTTTGCTTCAACATCCGGAATTCTCGCCAAGTCCTGTTCTTCGATTCCACGCCACAAGCTCAGCAGTTCAAACTGCATGTGGGTGAGTTGGTAATGCTCGGCACTCATTTCTCTTGCCTGCTCGCTGCTTAAGTCCCCTCGCTTTGCAGCGTCTGCGATCGTCGCGAGTGTTGCAGAGAACTTCTGTGTGAGAGCAATCATTAATGAGTCATAATCCTGCAACACTTGTTTGGGATCATCCGGCACAATGGCCGTATTTGTTAGGACATTCGTGACTGCTGGGTCTTCAACGGGAGAGACGAGCCCTGAATCACTTCTACTGTGAGCCTTCGTCTCGGCTTCATCAGCAGCCGCAAGTGCACTGGGTACCACAGTAGCCAGGAGAAGAAGCGATAAAAACATCTTTGTTTTCATTTGAAACTTCCTTTTCACTATTGCTGCCACCCTCCTCCGAGTGATTGATAAAGTTGCACGAGCGCCAAACGCTCATTCAGCTGGGCTTGCACTAGATTGAGTTCCGCTGAAAAGTAATTCGTTTCGCTGGTCAGCACTTGCAGGTAGCTCGCGCCGCCGTTCTTGTAAAGAACCTCGGAGAGTTGATCGGTCTGCTGCGCTGCTTGTGTGAGCAATTCTTGTTGTTCGCGGAACTCGCGGTCTTTTTGAGAAGCGACGAGTGAATTGGAAACTTGTTCCAGGGCGTTCTGAACCGTTTGCTCGTAGGAGAGCACGGTTTCTTGCCAGTTCGCGCGGGCGAGCCTGAGTTGAGAGCGGAGCGCTCCGCCCTGGAAGACAGGCTGACTTACATTGAAGGCCGCGTACCAAGTCTCCGAGGGCGCTGTGATGAACTGGTGCAAGGCGTTGCTCTCCAAGCCTCCCAGTCCAGTGAGTGAAAGGTTTGGAAAGAATGAGGCTTTTGCCACGCCGATTTGTGCGTTCGCTGCAACCATCATCTCTTCCGCTTGGCGGACGTCCGGCCGACGCTCCAGTAATTCGGAAGGCAGGCCGGCCGGAACGTTCTGGGGAACGGGCTGTTCGGTAAGCGCACGTCCGCGGGGAATGGATTGGGGATTTTCGCCGAGCAGAACACTGAGCACGTTCTCCTGTTGCTGGATTTGCCGCTCTAGGTCTGGGATCGTTTCGGATGCGGTGTAGACGAGCTGCTCTGCTTGGCTCACGTCCAGTCCGGAGTTCGAGCCGTGGCTTTCAAGGAACTGCGTTAGCTTGAGGGACTCTTGCCGCGAGGCCAGTGTGCGCTTCGAGATCTCGAGTTCACTGTCGAGCGCCCTTAGCTGGAAATAAGCCGTTGCTAAATTGGCGACCAGAGAAGAAATCACCGCTCGCTGCCCCCACTCGGTTGCGAGTAATTGGGCTCGAGCCGCCTCGGTCTGTCTGCGATACTTCCCCCAGAAGTCTAGATTCCAGATCACCGATAGATTCAGGTCGCCCGCGTTGACCTGGTAAGCGGGAAATACTTTTGTCACCTTGGCGTTTTGTTGGCTGTAAATGTCGGCGCCGACGCTCGCGGACGGAAATTGGTTGGAGCGTGTGATCCCGACTTGCGCCTGAGCTTCGAGCACTCGAGCGGCGGCGATGCGCACATCATAATTTTGCGCAATGGCGGTGTGAATCAGCTGCGTGAGCACCGGATCCTGATAAAGCTGCCACCATTGCTCGTTGCCAAGCGACGAGGCTTGGGTGGCTAGTTGCGGTTCCGGCGTACGGTATTCTTGAGGAACATTCACCGCAGGCCGTTTGTACTTCGGGCCCATCATGCAGCCGGCTTCTAGAACCAGCACGGCTAGGATTCCTAAGAGTGCAGTGTTCTTCATAATTCAATCCCCCAGACTGGGCGCCTCGGCGGGAGCGAGTGGCAATGCTTTCCGTTTCTCAGCGCCTGAGAATTTCTCAACGACGTAGAAGATCGCCGGAACAAAGAACCTGCCGATAAACGTCTCCGCCAGCATGCCTCCGATCACGGTCGTTCCGATAATCTGTCGCGCGACTGAGCCTGCGCCGGACGCTATCCATAGCGGCACGCACCCGACAATAAAGGCGAGCGCCGTCATCATCAGCGGCCTGAACCGAAGCCTCGCCGCCGAAAGTGCTGCATCGACGAGGGACATACCGCGTTCGTAGTCCTCTTTCGCGAACGCGACGATAAGAATGGAATTCTTAGCGCCCAGGCCGATGAGCATTACCAGGCCAATCTGGGTGTAAACATCGTTCTCCATCTGGACCATGTACGGCGGCATGTAAAGGCCGATTACAAAGCGACGCAGCCACAGGGCTGCGAGGGCGCCGAATACGGCGACAGGAGTGCTCAGCAGGACGCTGAAGGGCAACGTCCAGCTTTCGTAGAGCGCCGCAAGAATCAAAAAAACGAAGAGAAGTGAAAGTGCGAAAATGGCCCAGGCTGGCACACCCTGCCGCGCTTTTTGCTCCTGATAAGACATACCCATGTAGTCGAAGCCCATTTCGTGGGGCATGGTTTGATGGAAAACATCTTCGAGGGCCGCGGTCGCCTGTTGAGAGCTATAACCGGGGGCAGCGCTGCCGAAGATCTGTGCGGCGCGATACTCGTTGTAGCGTAGGGTGAATTCCGGGCCGTAATCGGTCTCGAAGTTCGCGAGCGAGGAAAGGGGCACGTTCTGGCCCTGGTTGTTGCGCACATAGAACTGCGACAGGTTTTGCGTATTCGCTCGGTAAGGCGCCTCGGCCTCGATATAGACCTGCCAGGTGCGGCCGAAATCATTGAAGTAATTGACGAAAAGGCCACCCATATATGCCTGAATGGTTTGATAGACATCGCTGATGGCGACACCCTGCTTGAGTACTTTGTCCTCGTCCACATTGATGTACTGCTCGGGCACGCTCGGAATAAAGGTTGAACTGATCATGCCGATTTCAGGGCGCTTGCGAGCGGCTACCAGGAATTTGTTCAAGTTATCGGAAAGAAACTTCACATCCTTTCCGGCGCGGTCTTCCAGGACGAACTGAAATCCACCGGAGGTGCCAACGCCGGGTACCGCAGGCGGCGAGAAGCCGAAAACAGTCCCCTGCGGCAATCGGCTGAGTTCCTGATTCAGTCGAGTTTTTATTTCCTGATACTGTTCCGCTCTGCTCTTGCGATCGCCCCAGGGTTTCAACGTAACGAAGAAGAAACCGTTGTAGCTGGTGTGGGCGAAGCTGAGCAGATTGAAGCCGATAACCGATGTCGTGTATTGAACTCCCGGAATGTTTGCGAGAACGTTCTCTACCTGTTTCCCAGCCTCGCTGGTGCGTTCCATCGACGCCGCGATAGGAAGTTGCATGCTGACGTAGAGGTAGCCCTGATCTTCATCCGGCATAAAGCTGGAGGGCAGGCGGTTGCCAAAGAAAAACGCGCCCAGACCGAAGAGAACGAGCAGCACCATCACGAGCCCGCCCTTGCGAATTACCGCGTGGGACCACCGCACAAAACCATCGGTACTGCGTTGCCAATAGCGGTTGAATGCGTCAAAGAATTTCCCGAGAGGTCCGCGGCGCCTGTGGCTGCTTTCCTCTGATTGTGGTCGCAGCAACAGGCCAGCGAGTGCTGGGCTGAGCGTGAGCGCGTTGAAGGCGGAGAGGATTACAGAAATGGCGATGGTCAGGGCGAATTGCTGATAAAGCCTCCCGGTGATGCCTGGGATGAACGCCGTAGGCACGAACACCGAAGCCAGCACCAGGGCAATCCCCACAACGGGCCCGGAGAGCTCCTCCATCGCTTTGAGAGCCGCGTCCTTCGGAGCCATTCCCTCTTCGATATGGTGTTGCACGCCTTCAACCACCACAATTGCATCGTCAACCACCAGACCGATTGCCAGGACAAGGCCCAACATCGAAAGTGTGTTGATTGAGAAGCCGAATAGCGGGAACAGGGCAAACGTGCCAACGAGCGAAACGGGGACTGCCAGCATAGGAATCAGGGTGGCGCGCCAGTCTTGCAAGAAGAGGTACACCACAAGGATGACCAGTAAAATCGCAATCACCAACGTTTCGACCACTTCCCTCATGCCTTCGCTGACCGGCAAGGTTTGGTCGAGCGATATCGCATAATCGACATCTTCTGGAAGGCGGTCCTTCATACCGGCCATCAGCTTGCGGACACCCTCCGCAGTTTGAAGCGCGTTAGATCCGGGCAGCTGGTAGATGGCAATGATGGCGGTGGGCTTCCCATTTAGACGGCTGATCGTGCTGTAGTCCTGCTGGCCCAGCTCCACCCGCGCCACATCTTTCACGCGCACGGTTCCGCCATTCGGGGATTCGCGAACAACAATGTTGCCGAATTGTTCCGGAGATCTCAGGCGCCCCTTCGCCAGCAATGCGTAGGTGAACTGCTGGTTCTTCTGGGCTGGCTCGCCACCTATCTGGCCAGCTGGATTTACTTTGTTCTGGGCCTGGATGGCGTTCGTAATATCCGTGACAGTAATGCCCAGTTTCGCCAGCTGATCGGGCTTTATCCAGAGCCGCATGGCATACTGGCCAGCTCCGAAGACCTCCGACCGGCCGACTCCATAGGAGCGGCCGATGGGGTCGTTGAGGTTGATGTACGCATAGTTAGAGAGAAACGCAGCGTCGCGGGTGCCGTGGGGCGAGTATAGGCCGACCAGCATGAAAGGAGCGGTGGCCGACTTTCGCAAGCTAATCCCATAGCTCGTTACCTCGGGCGGAAGTTGACCGTTTGCCAGTTGCTGCCGCGATTGGGTAAGCACGAGATCCGTGTTTGGATCAGTTTTGAGATCAAAATCGACGATCAGAGACGTTTGCGAACCATTAGTGGTGTTCACGGAATACATGTATTCCATGTTGTCCACACCGGTAATTTGCTGTTCGATTGGCGTAGCGACGGACTGCTCGAGAGTCTTTGCGTCGGCACCGGGGTAGTTAGCTTGCAACCAGATTTCCGGCGGCGCAATATTCGGAAACTGTGCGATTGGTAAAAGCGCAATCGTGATCGCGCCAACGATGACGGTAAGAATCGCGATCACAATCGCGACGATGGGGCGTCGGATGAAAAAACTCGCCATAATTAGCGCTCCTCGGTTTCTTTGTACGGCGTGGGATTCACCAGTTCGCCTTCTTTTGCCTTCTCCGCGCCAACCGCCACGACGCGTTCTCCCGGCTTCAGGCCCGTCGTGATCACCCAGAGCGTGCCCACTCTCGGCCCGACCTCTACGGTACGGAGCTGCGCACGTTTATCGGCGCCGACCACAGTGACCTGATACGTTCCTTGCTGCTGATTCACGGCCGCCTGCGGCACCAGCAGTGCTCCCGTGATGTTTCCGGTGGGCGTCCGAATGCGTGCATATTGGCCCGGTCGCAACAGATTCTTTGAGTTGGGGAACTCGCCCACGATCTGGATGGTTCCGGTCTGCGTGTTTACCTGGCGGTCCGCGAAGATGATTCTGCCCGGATGCGCGTAGGCACTCCCGTCGGCCAAAGTTAACTGCAACGGGATTTGTGAGGCGTGCGTCAGAAAGTCCACGCTCCCCGGACCGCCGCCGTCCGCCATACGCAGGTATTCCTGTTCGCTGATAGGGAAATAAACCTTGATCGGACTTACCTGCGAAACCGCGGTGAGGACCGTCGACGGCCCCACCAGGTTGCCCACCTGCACAGTGTTGATGCCGGCGATTCCGTCGATTAACGACACGACTCTCGTGTAGCCCAAATTCAGCTCGGCCTGTTCGACCGCCGCTTGGCCGGCCTCAACTCCTGCCTTCGCCCCACGGAGCGACTGCGTGTCCGTATCCAACTGACTTTGGGGAATGGCATGAGCCTCCGCTTCGGGAATATCACGCTTCACGTTCGTTTCGGCGTTCGCCATCTGCGCCTCAGCCTGCGCCAGCTGTCCTTTGGCTTGATCAAGCACGGCTTGAAAGGGACGGGGATCGATCTCAAAGAGGAGCTGACCCTTTTTGACGAATGCGCCTTCGTGATAATCCTGGCGAATCAGGTAACCGCTCACCTGAGGCTGAATCTGCGCATTGACGTAGCCTTCGAGCGTTCCCACCCACTCCCCTTGAACCGGCACATCCTTTTGAATGACCGGCGCGACCTCGACCATCGGTGGTGGAGGCGGGGCTGCAGCCCGCACGTTACCGTTGCTGCAGCCAAGGGCATGGAGCAGGAGAACCGTACTAATTAAGGCTGTAGATATTTGCTTCATCATCTCTTTCCCCTCAATCGTGGTTACTTAACTTCCGTTTCAATCGCGTCACTGGCGCGCCTGATTCGGGACGCTGCTCGGTTGGGGGGAAATGTGGCCCGAGAGTCGTCTCGTCGATTTCAGGCGCGTCAGTCACGCGATTGCACTCTTCTCCAAAGGCAAATCGGATACCAGAACCGACGGGATGCTAAGTAGCACCTAATCAAGAAGTTTCTTGGGCCGTTCAGGACCAACACTGTCGAAGAGGTCGAAAGTGTCGAGAGAGCCGATCACTCGAACGAGCGCTCGCCAATAAGAAAACAGGTTTGGGGCGCCTAATCGCTTGAAAACGTGCAGAGACAAATGAATGTTCCTGATGGGATTTCTTGGCAAGGGTATTGCGGCAGTGCGAGAGCGGGCGGCGATTCGCTTCGTTACGACGCGAAGTGGCCCGGCCAAAGGAATGGTGTAAGGAATTTAAGGAGTACGACTTTATTCGGAACCCCGTTGTGCAGAACGAGGTTTTTTCCCTGCAATCGAAATGTGGTGCGTGTGGTTTGTGGGTCCTGGTGCGCTCACTTGAAGAATTGATCGAACACGAGAAATTGCACAGAACGCAATGTAGCCCGTCAAACGCCGCTGATTAAGAGAGCCATGAGAGCCGTTGTGTTGAATCGCAGAATGTGAAGACGTTTACATGATCATCCCGAGGCCTCGATCTCCAGAAGAAAATCCGACCTGGACTCGCGAAGGATCAAAATGCCCGCGCGCCGTCAGAGCTTATTCAACCCATTGAGAGCCGCTACTTTGTAAGCTTCGGCCAGTGTCGGGTAGTTGAAAACCATATCCCGGAAGTAATCCACCAATCCGTTATAGAAAAGCACTGCCTGGCCGATGTGAATGATTTCCGTTGCGCGCTGGCCTAAAGCATGCACCCCGAGCAGTTTGTGGGTATCTCGGTGAAAAAGTAGTTTGAGCATACCCATGTGATCCCCAAGCATCATGCTTTTTGCCAGCTCGGAATACCGGGCAATCCCCACCTCGTATGGAACTTTAGTCGAGGTCAGGGTTTCCTCCGTCTGGCCGACCATGGAAATTTCTGGAATCGTATAAATGCCGTACGGAAAAAGTTCAGGCATATGCTCGAAGGGAATCCCAAACATGTGGCATGCGGCGAGTCTCCCCTGTTCCATCGAAGTACTTGCGAGAGCCGGAAATCCAATGACGTCGCCAGCCGCGTAGATGTGAGGAACGGCAGTTTGAAAGAGCTCATTGACTTTCACTCTTCCTCGCGCGTCCGCAACTAATCCAGCAGCTTCCAGATGAAGGTGATCTGCGTTGCCTTGGCGTCCGACGGCGTAGACGAGTGCGTCACCTTGTATTTTCTTGCCGCTTTCCAGCTCCGCGAATGCGAATTCACGCTGCATGTCCATGCTGACGCGCGTCACCTTTTCTCCTAAACGAAACGTAATGCCGAGCTGGCGCAAGTGATAAGACAGCGCCTGGACAATCTCCTGATCGACAAAGTCGAGAATTATGGGCCGCTGGTCAACCAATGTAACTCGGGAGCCCAAAGCGGCCATGAAAGACGCATACTCTAGCCCCACAACACCGGCGCCCACGACGATCGTTTCTCGCGGCAAGCCACTCAAACCGTGAAGGTGGTCCGTGTCTACTATGCGATGATCGTCGAATGGTATCTCCGGGCTGTGCGCCGGGCGCGTACCGCAAGCAATTAGAATGTTCTTGGCTTTGAGTTGGTGCCCATCCTCACCGTCTTGCACCGTCAGCGTATGCGGGTCCAGAAACAGTGCCAGACCTTGATAGATGCTGATTCCGTTCCGCCTCAGTTGAGCTCGGACGACGTCGGTTTCGCGCTCGATGATTTCTCTTACCCGCACCGAAACATCGCGAACAGAAATGTCGCCATGCGCTACATGCCCGTTACCGTACTGCGCTTTGACGGCACGGCCGGTGAGCTGAAAGATAGCTTCGCGAATGGTCTTGCTTGGAATCGTGCCGGTATGAACGGAAACACCGCCAATCATCGGGGTCCGGTCAATTACAGCAACGTTTTTGCGCACCTTTGCGGCCGCGATAGCAGCCTTCTGTCCGGCAGGCCCGCTGCCGATAACGACGAGGTCGTATTCAGGTAGCATCAAGACGATACCGTTGTCTTTCTCGACTCCAACGTAACCACACGCCCCAGCATAGAAGCCTTCTGAGCAGTGATGCTCAAGAGCGTCGGTGCCAAATTCAGGCTGTCGTAAGGCTCGGTTATTAGGGCACATGCGCCAATGGACGCGATGACGAACACTCTGTTTATGAATCTGGTTGTCATCATGATCTCTTCTGTTCGATTGCACCAAAATTGGAGTTCTTTCGCATCCGCACAACGGACCCGTTCTCCTCGAAGAGGACTTCATCCATTAATGTCTTCATCAGGTAGATTCCACGACCGTGCGTGAAGAGCAAGTTTTCGTGAGAGGTGGGATCCTCCACCGTGTTGCTGTCGAATCCTTTTCCTTCGTCCCGAACCGTGATTGAGACTTCTCCGTCCATATAGCAACGGCATGTGACGTACACTCTCTTGCCGGAGTTATCGCCGTTGCCATGGATCACGGCATTCGCGAGGGCTTCAAGCAGGGCCATCTCGATGTCGACTTCACTTCCATCCGCCATTCGAAAGTTCAGAATGAACCGCATGAGTTGATCGACGAATGGGGAGACGAGTCCGACTCGGCTTGGGAGCGACTGGCGCAACTCAACGTAAGGGGCAGAATGATTAGTGCGGGGCAGAAGCGAGAGAGATTGAGTGTGAGCCATAGCTGCTACAATCTCCATTTGAAATTTCCGTGCCATCGCTCATGCAGAAGGCAAGGCTCATGCCAAATATCGCTCCGATTAAGTGATTGAGTTCTAGAGATTGGATCCGAAATTATCCGTCATGCGGGTGACGAATCTGTTGAAAGTGTTGAGAGAGACGAGAGGTGACCGCGAGTCGAAGATGGCCGCCAACGCGGAAATGCTCTCCGGGTCCAAAGATCCGCTAATGAGTCTCATTTACAGCCTTACTAGAAAAGCGCTTCATCTCCAGTAGAAACACACGAAAGCCAAGCAGGTCGCCAATGCGGTGTATAAACAGACGCAGATCACGACGCCATTATCTCGGCCGTGATCGCCCGAATCCTGCTCGCCGGCGTTTCCTGAGTCTGGCTCAAGATAGTGAATCGCCGTGTAGATCTCTGTATCGGTTAGGGCGTTGATATTCCAATCTGGCTCCTGATTTGTCAGCATTGAGACACACTCATCCCTGCATCGTGCATCGTGTATCGGAACTTCGCCATCCGAAGTTGGTCTGAGTCATTTCATCTCCTGCGCCAAAGGTTGGCCCGGAGAAGAACTTCGTTGGCTTGAGTCCACCAGTTTCCCAAAAGCGCGGCCACGAGCCTCCAGGATTTCTCTAATTGAGCACCCGAGCAGAAGGGCACAGTCATGATCCGAGTAGTGCTCCAGGACGGACATAGTGAATGCAAACCGCTCGAAATCTTCAAGGTTCAACACAGCTTCTAATGCGAAGTGTCGGTCTGGAGCGCTCGATAGTTGCTCAATCTCGGAAAAACTGGTGTTAGACAGGCGCGAATTGGAATGGATTGGTCGCGGCTTCATTTCACGAATCGCATTCTGGACTATTACTCGCTTCGCCCAAGAACGTGCCCATTCACGAAATACGCGGTTTTCCCTGACACAATCTTCAAGGCCAACTACGAGGCATCGCTCCGCCTTTGCGGGATCGCGCGTAAGTAGAAACGACAAATGATAGAGCTGCCTCAGATCCTCATTGAAGATTGTGTGAAAGTCCTCGCGACTCGCGTATACATTCGCTTCTTTCTGGGGAGCCTGCATCTGGGTTTGTTCAATCATTTCTTGGTCTCCAAATACCAGAGCGTGGGACTCATTGGCGCAACCACTCCCGAAGCCTGCTACTTTTGTTCGTCAGTTGTGGGGAATCAAAAGCAGTTGCCACTCGCAGGGCAGCCTTGCATCGACTTACAGGTCGCAGCGCACAAAAGAACAAGGTTGCCACTGCCAGAATCGCAGCATGCGCCAGCGATCTGCGGCGCCACAATCTTGCTAGAAACACTACAATGCGAGCGGCCAAGAGCGGACGTAAAGTCTGCGCCAGCGTCCAATGCAGGTGACCGTGAAAAAGGTATCCAACCGCAATGTAAGTGCCGGACCATGTCAGAGAGCCAATGCTTTCGTAAGTGAGAAACCTGGGGAGCGACACGCCTGCTTTGC
>Ga0209761_1001461_pt1 | contig 15304 bp, 16 predicted proteins | sample GraSoi013_1_40cm_4_FD_185818 | JGI IMG/M metagenome (GOLD analysis project Ga0209761, IMG submission 185818) | Grasslands soil microbial communities from the Angelo Coastal Reserve, California, USA - Sample 09_25_2013_1_40cm (SPAdes) (version 2) | ecosystem: Environmental > Terrestrial > Soil >...
ATCTCTTCCAGTCAGAACCCACATCCATTCCAGCTGTATCAGTCACCAGATTCCACTCCTTCTACTCCCCAATAGTCAGATTCGCATCCCTTTCATAGTTTCCCCTATCCAAGCTACCAGACGCCGGTGTGCGTCAATGCCTTGCGGTGAGAGTGAGCAAAGCTCCGAGCCATCTTCCTCGGTCTGATGGTCTACAAACCCGTGAGAAATCATCCACTCAAGATATTCGATGAACCGTGGATAGTTGAGGCCCACCCTATTCTGAAGATTCGTCTTCTTCATCCGTCTCCCATTCTGATACAGAATATCGAGGAAGCGAGCTAGAACATACAGATCAGGGCGCTCCAAAGGTCATCAGAGACTCTGGAGAAGCTCTCTTTTCGAATCCTCGTACTTCTCCTCTCCCTTCTCATACTCTCTGAGAGCCTCGAACCTGAAGTAGAGATAGACGATGACTCCTGCCAGCGCTCCAGTAGCAGCATTCAGTCCTATCAGAGCAACGAGAGCGAAGGCGACCACTCCATACTCGAATGCGGAGTCTAATCTCCTCTTCTTCACAGCGGTCGCGGCCTGGTGCATCGCGTCCATAAGGCGAAGCCCATCTTCAGAGGAGGCTCCACCCACTTTCATCTTGCTAAGCAGGACACCTAGTTCTGCGAACTTGAATCCTCTCCTGCGCCTGATCCAATACGTTACGAGCCCCGCTGCGGCACCGATCACGACCGCGATCGAAAAGGCGACAGCGACGTAGTAGATCATTCTTCCGTACAAGGCAAATGCGCTGAATCCGATCGCCGCGAAGGATGCGAACCAAACGACAAGGCCCACCACTACGAAGTCTAACCGTGTCTCGTTAACATGCTTCCTCTTGAGGTAAGTGTAGTACTCATCCGCGTCTCGAACAATATCGTCTAGCTTCTGGCCATTGCGCTGTTCCGATTCTTCTCCTTGACTTGTCATAGATGCAGTATGATCAGATTTTCACTAAAAGGGCTAGCGGGTTCTCAACACGTACTGCGAATACGTGCGACCACAAGTCAGTAGAGGTGTCCCAGGCCAGTTTGCGGAGGGATCTCCATGTCGGCTTCAGGCGATAGCTTTTCGCAGTAGGATCTCTCCCGGAACGACTGTCATTGCTCTGTACATGTTGACCGTGTGAAGACTTCCATGTCTCTTGGAGACTTCGCCGAAGCTCGTCCGTGTGAACCCTTCCGCCGCAAACAGTGCTTCAGAGGGTTCGTTGTCCTTCTCAACGCTAGCAAAAACTTCTTTCATGCCAGAGGCACTGAAAATGCGAAGCGCGTCGTCCAGTAGCAGTTTCCCGATGCCTTTCTTCCTACTCGCCTTTGCGACTGCGATGTAGTATACGTAGCCGACATTCCCTTCCAGCGTTTTCAACATGACAAGCCCGACTGGTTTGCCTGATGACACTGCAGCTCTGACCATCTCTATGTCTCGAAGGGTCCTCCTCGAATGCATTAAGTACCATCCTTCGAAACTCTCCTCAAGTATCCACTCCAAACCAGTCCTCTCCCTGGCCGGAACGTCCCTGATCACAACATCCTCCTTCGCCGTCATAGGCGAAAAACTCGCCCGGCGTTGCTCCAAAGTATCTTCTCTTTGTCACGCTCTTCCACATCCAACCTCCTCACCAAGTCTAACGCTTCAGAGTGTTTCGTGACTGGGTAATCGGTCCCGAAGATGATCTTGTCTGCACCGCCTGCAAAGTAGATGGCTTCGCTAATTTTCTTGGCAAGCCACTCAACATACTTCTCCGAGTATCCCTTACTTCCTGTAATCAATCCAGAAATGTCCGTGTACACATTCGAGTGTTTGTAGATGAGTTCGGCAACGTCCTCAAACCACGGGTTGCCAAAGTGGCAGAGGACCATAGTCAGCCCCTCCCTCTTGTTCGCTAGTCCGTCAAGTGTCAGCGGATGCGAGCGGGACAGGTCCCCCGTGCTGAATGCTGTGTCCCCAGTGTGAAAAAGCACCGGGAGCCCTTCGGACTCGGCGTAGTCGTATAGCCCGCTGAACACCGGGCTTTCCGCTGACGCCTTCACATAACCCAGCCTGACCTTGAAGCCCTTAACCTCCTTCTTGTTCTCCTCCGCGAGCTTGACTGCCGCCTTCACGTCTCTGCCAGTGGGCTCGACCGTAACCACAGGCGCGAGCATCCCCCCACTACGTGCGCACAGCGCGATGACTTTGTCGTTTGGAAGGGCGACAGTTCCTTGTAAGGGCGGGCTAAGTAGGAGCCCTCGTGTGATCCCGTACCTCTCCATCGTGGCTAGCAACTCTTCTAGGGTGTATCTCAGCCCGTTCATCCGCGCAAATCGGATTAGGGCGTCGTCTTCCCGTTCAGACAAGTGCACGTGGGCGTCGATGATTTTTTGCAACGGCGTCCATTCTGAGGCCTGAATCTGAATAAGGATTGTTGCATCGACCTCGGGGGGACACCGAACAAAACACGATTGATAGACATTAATCGATACGGTTGTTAGTGTTCTCGCACTCGTTCGAAATCTGGTGGAGGCGGGAGGCGGCGGGATAGTATTTGCGATCCCTAGAGTAATCGTTGCTCTGATCATAATCTACTGCCTCACTAGGCCAAAAGAAGATCTTCTTCGGCAGGGGAAGCAACCCCTGGCTCGCTGACCACTAATCTGCCGGCGTGGCACGGCTCAATACTTATCTCATCAACTGCACCTCACAATCCTGTCATGCAGTCGATGACCAACAAGGTCGAGATTCGCGATATAGCAAACGGCTTGTGGATCTGGCGTGCGGAACATCATCACTGGAAGCCAGGCGATGACTGGCAACCGGTCGTGACGTCAACCTATGTTGAATCGGGAGGCGAGAAGCTGGTGATTGACCCGCTCGTGCCGAAGGCGGCGGCCGAAGAATTGTGGAAGCGTCTAGACGGTAGGCCACCTACTATTGCCGCGCTAACAATTCCTGACCACGTGCGAGACATCGACGATTTCGTCAGCCGCTATCACGTCCGTGCCTTCGGTCCGAGACTCTTCTGGCCCGACGACGTACCGAAGGGCAAGCTGGAGATACTTGAACCAGACGGAATGCTTCCAGGAGGCGTTGTTGCCCTTTACGACGGAAGAGGACGACTAGAGACACCTCTCTGGCTGCCCGAGCAGCGGGTCATAGTTTTTGGAGACGCACTGACAGAAAGGGCCGGAGTACTCCGGATCTGGTCCTCACCATGGCATGAGAAGCGGGCGTTGCCGGCGCTGCGAGAATTGCTCAAGCTTCCGTTTGAACGAGTTATCGTTTCACACAGCGACCATGACCCGGTACATGATCGTGCAGCCTATGAGCGTGCCTTGAAGCTCCCACCTTGGACGGGCTAGTGCTCCCAAAACACTAAACCTGCTGACCGGCCGAATCGTTAAGGATCTGGATTACTTGGGGTTGCCCGCCTTGAGCCAGTCGACGTAATGTCGAATCGCCGACAGAGTGTCGAACTTCGGGGAGAAGCCCGTGTCCGCCTGTAATCGCTTGGTCTCCATGAGAGGTAGTGGTGGAAATGGAAAACGCCCTGGGGGAAGGTCCACTTTGAAATTTGGAACTACTCTCTTGACCGCTTCCACAACTTCCTTATTCGAGGTGAGCTTGCCTGAGCCTATGTTGTAGACGTCGTACCGGAGCTTCTCTGCAGTCTGAACCAGTGCGATGGCGCGGGCCAAATCCTTGATGTAGCACAGATCTCCCGTATCTTCCGCGTTACCGAAAAACACGTTCTCGAGGTTCGCCGGTTTTCCGCTTACAGCTGCATGAACTAGTCGTGACTCGAGGCCGAGTTGATTACCGTCAAATGGGCCGTACATTCCCATTAGTCGAGCGCAGATGGTGCTGATACCGGTCTTCTGTGCGAATTCGCTCGCGGCCACCTCGACGATCTTCTGATACGCAAGAATGGGAAAGGGACTTTGGAGAAAGAGAGGATGCTCCTCGTTTGCTGTTCCCTGGAGCCCGAGGTACATTCCGCCCGTGCTCGAAAATGTCACCCGCTTGACCTTCCACTCCTGCGCAACCCGGAAAGTGGCGTCGAGCATGTCGAAGTATCCTCGAAGAGCGCGCATCGGACCGTCCCCTGAGGCGAAGCCTCCAGCGACGTTTACGATGCCATCGATCTTGTGTCTCTCGCCGATCTTTCGTAAGTCTGCAATTGAGGTCGAGTCGGCAGATTCGATGATCACATGACGCTGATCAATATGCTTCTGAAGGAAACCTGGGACCTCCGCGTTCTCGTGCCTGGTCACGATGCAATCCTGGCCCTGCTCAACCAGGGCTTCTGTTGTGTTCGAGCCTATGAAGCCGTTCAGGCCGCCAACGACAAGAATCATCGTGGCTGCTCCCTCCTCGACGGCGTATATGAGTCGGACGAGGCTTGTGTGTCGTCGCTATGATTCATTGTGATTACTATTTTGCCACGGGTGTGTCCTTCTTCAAAATAGCGAATGGCCTGAGCTGTCTCAGTTAGCGGGTAGCGTCTATCGATGACAGGCGTGATCTTTCCTGCTTCGATTAGCTCTTTCAACGTGACGAGGTCCTCCTGGTTTGACTTTGCTACGAAGAATGTGAACTTCTTGTCTCCCCTTGATGAGAATCGGCTTCGGATCAGGAAATAGAGTAGACGCCTGATGGAGATCTTGTTTCCAATACCGACGAGGACGAAGGTGGCGTTTGGATTCATTATTCGTTTGTAGTCAGGGATTGAATGAGACGCGGCCATGTCACAGATCAGGTCATAGCGTTCTCCTTTCTTGGTGTAGTCTTCTTGTGTGTAGTCGATTACATGATCCGCGCCGAGCTTCCGCACCATGTCTAGGTTGTCTGTGCTTGTGACGGCAGTGACTTCGGCTCCGAATGCTTTGGCAATCTGCACAGCAAATGTGCCTACTCCGCCACCAGCACCGTTGACTAGCACCTTGTGGCCGGGTTTGATGTGTCCCTTGTCGCGGAGAGCTTGTAACGCGGTGAATCCTGCAATCGGGACCGCTGCATATTCCTCAAACGAACCATTCTCTGGTTTCGAGGCTATTCTGTTTTCACGGGCAATACCATACTCCGCATAAGCGGCAACGCATACGCCGTATACTTCGTCTCCGGGTTTGAACTGAGTCACGTTGCTGCTTACTGCTTCCACTCTGCCAGCGATGTCCGTGCCTAGTCTTGCTTCTTTTGGTCGGCGCAATCCCGCATTCAGTCGGAAGAGAGGCCCAACAAGTCGTATGACGAGTGGAGGGCCTCTCATGTCATGGCGGTCTGCGGCGTTTACAGAGGACGCGTAGATCTTTACCAATACTCCACGAACATCGTTAGGAACAGGTTTCTCGACTTCCTTGATCTGGAGTCCATCCGGTGATCCGTAACTAGTACGGACAACCGCTTTCATAAGTCTCGTCTCAAGTTGCTTTGATTCGGCAATCATTGCGACCAACTATTCTTTGCCTAGGCTTCCTATTAATTCCCTGTATAGCTGATCCCTTGTCTTGTCCGAGTAGTTGTTGTAGTGGAGCTCCATGATTCTGTATCCTCTCTTCCGTAACAGTGATCGTAGCTCTTCGTCCTTCGTCATTTGAGCTGTTCCAAGATGGACCCGGCCGTCAACAAACACTAGCAGCGGTCTAGACTCCAGCTCGAAGTAGAAGTCGGCCGTGGTTACTGGAATCTCTACCTGTGTCTGATATTGTATTCCATCGCCCTGGAGTTTGATTGCGAGTTCCTGTTCCATCCGGGACGGGTTAGCGTGTAACCGTTCACGCCAGTTGCTCCGCTGACTCGACATCTGCAGTGTTGAGCCATCGGCCGGTTATTGCTCAGACACGAGAACGAAACTGCTGTCATTGGAACTTAGGAGGCTGCGGCTAGTGCCCACCCATGTCTATCAGAGACAGAACAGCATTGGCTACGATCGACCACGCTTCCGATTCTGGGTCGATTAGTTCGAAGTGGCCTATGCCGTCGAGCTTGACCAGAGTGGGCCGGTCGCCCAGCTTCTCTGCTTTCTCGACGAAGGCCTCGGATTGGGAAACAGGGACGATATCGTCGGCCGTTCCATGAACTAGGACTTGTCTCGCGCCTGTGGGGAGGAGTTCTATTGGAGAGCCCGTGTTGTACCGGTCTGGATGTTCATCGGGCGTTCCATCCATCAGCCATGTTACCGTACCGTGTCCCAGCTTCTGCTTCCACGCCGAACGGAGGTCGGATACTCCCGCGAGCGAGATTGCCCTTCTGATTTCTTGCTTCTGGTCGTTGTGGAGAGGTGAGTCTTTGCTTATTCGGTGACTGCCAACCAACCAGAGGGCTAGATGACCACCGGCAGAATGCCCAATGATGGCTGTACGGGTCCGGTCGAAGCGCGTCTCAGTCGACATCGCCTGGAGAATATTGCGCGTCGCGAGACTGATGTCCTGAAAGGTGCCAGGCCAACCTCCGCCCGGGTTGCCAATTCTCCGATATTCTATGTTGCACGTAATGATTCCTGCAGACGAGAAGGCGGTGCAGAGGTGGCCGATATGTGACAGGTCGTAAGCGGACTGCCAGAAACCGCCGTGGACAACAAAGAGTAGCGGGAAGGGCCCCTTACCGTTGGGAAATCGAAGCTCAGCGAACTGACTTGAATCATTGCCGTAAGAGATCCTCAGGTCGAAAGGTGGTGAGGGCCTACCCAGGATGCCGCTCAAAGGCGCTCCATGCCCACGTCTTGCATAGTCCTGGTTGCTTGCATCTAGATTTCCTTTTCAAACCAGCCTTCCGAGACTGCGAGGTCTCTTGTGATCAGATGAATAAGCGTCCTTTCTTTGGCCGGTCTCTTCCGCGCGATCTGCGTCTGCTTTTCTTCTCACTCTTCCTATGGACGTTCGGTCTGGGAGTCTACAACTATGTCTGGTCTCTCTATCTCACCCAGCTCAACGCTAACCCGGAACAGGTCGGGCTCGTCTCGTCTATCGGGTACTTCGCTGCTGCCATCTCAATGATTCCTGGCGGGATCCTCGCCAACAAGTACGACAACAGGGCCCTGCTCATCGTAGGATGGGCGATGAGCATCCCTGTCCCAATCATCTTCTACTTTTCACGAACCTGGTCCGACGTAATCCCCGGACTAATCATATTCCAATTATCAGCGTTCAACTTGCCAGCGATGAATGCCTTCATTGGCGCACTCGGTGATCCGAAGAAGATGTCGTCAGCATTCGGAGCCGTCTACTCCGCCTTCCCGCTGGGTCTAGTTCTCTCTCCCGCCGTCGGAAGCCTACTCCTCACCTGGTTGAATATTCGTGATCTATTCTGGTTCACGCTAGTTCTCTGGACAGTCTCCACCATCATCCTCTTCCCGCTCAAGCGTCAACCACCTAGAGAAATGGACTCGAAGGCTCCGTTGCTTGAACTTCCAAGATCTCGTCGAGAGCTAACCATTCTCATATTTCTTTTCGGAGTGCCAGCAGCCATCAGCATCACTTCACCCTCCTTCCTTCCCCTCTTCCTCCAAGATCAACTACACCTCACAGGTCCTCAGATCCAGCTACTAGGAACCGTTCAGTCTCTTGGCAGCGCAATCTTCGCTATCCTTCTCGGTCGATGGGCCGCCACCCGGAACCCAGGATCAGCCATGGCCAAGGTGCTGTTGTTGGTCGCGACGGGCGCTGTTGGAATAGCATTAGCAGGTTCTCCTCTCCTAGTCGTGCCCATGGTGTTCCTGCTCGGCGGCGCTAGGGCTCCCAGCTACGTCGCGTACTCACTGCTATCCAACATGCGACAGGGAAAGTCTAGAGCTGGCCAGTTCGGATTCTACTTGACCTTCGAACAGCTCGGCTTCTTAGTAGGCTCGTTCATCGGAGGCTTCCTCTACTCCACCAACCACACAAGTATCCTCATCACAACATCCATCCTCTTCGTTGTGCTAGCAGCACTAGCCGCACTCCGTATTAGAAAAGGCGCAGCCTAGTCGGGGAGACTAGAAAATGGGATGGGAGTTCGATCTTTCCAGTCTTCCCGAATTACACGCGAGAGCTAAGGTGCTGGACCAGGTTCCAAACCAGGCGATGGTGTCGGTCCGGATATCGATGGCATCGACGATTTCGCCGCGCGTCTCTTAGCCATATAGAGAACTACAGCTGCAACGATAGCGATCGCTACAATCGCTTCGATGGCTATCCCTACAGGAGACACTAGGAAGGCCAGGAAGCTGTTCGGCAATGGTTGGACTTGGAATTCTACCGCTGAGAGCGTTGAGGGATCTTGGATGTTCGTCCACGTTGCAGAGTTCGATGTCGAACTGCTAGGCTGTGGAGTGCCCGAGGGGACGACGATCTTCACTTCATTGCTCGCGTCCGAGCCGCCGATAAGTGTGAAGTTCACTCCAGGCATTGGAGTCATGCCTACGGTCTGGAATAGTCCGGGTATCGTAAAGTTCGTGTTGCTTCCCACCGTTGGGGGTTTGAGCAAGAGTCCCTTGAGACTGGTTGAGGAGGTTCCCGCGCTCAGATCGAGGTCGCTCGTCGTAGACATCTGGCTAATCGTGATGGAGGTCGCATTGATGAACACTAACGAGGCGGGGGCTGTTCCTGCTGGAAATGCGGCGATTAGTGGCTGGAGGTATTGTGTTTTCAGCTTGTTAACTTGGGCATCTAGGTCGCTGACGTAGGTCGTCGTGGATTGCAGAGTCAGGGCATACGTCGAGCCATTGTACGTCAGGTTTACAGTCTCGCCTGTCTGAAGGTCAAGGGCCGACCGGATTATCGGGTCTAATCCAGTTCCTCCGAATGGTGTCAGAATGTTCTCTAGGACGGTGACAAAGTCAGTTCCGAGCTGAGATGGTACTGCCACGAATCCAATGGAGACGGTGGCTGATGTAACGGTAGGATACGTCACAGAGCCGTTGAAGGCTGTAACTGTTACGAAGTGAAGGGTCGCGTTCTGGATCTGTTGAGCGATCATGCGAGTCCATGACATGTTTCCAAATGTATGACCCCACGCGGTTTGAAACGCTGTTTGGTTGGCGAGAGGGGTTCCTGCAAAATAAGGGGAGAATTCGAGTTGAGCCGTTGCGTTCACCTTCACCAGTGTGGGACTGGTCGTGTAGGTCGCGGTAATTGTGCTCGTTGGAATATTTGTGGTGATCGTTAGAGAGCCAGATCCTGTGAGTCCTGTCTGGGTGGCGGTAAGGCTGATCGAGTTGAAGATGTTCACAGCTGGCGGAGGCAGTTGATACTGAATCGTTGAGGTCTGAACCACAGCGCTTGACTGTTGTACGAATTTGGACGAGGAGTGAATCGCATAGCCAGGCGTGAAATAGCTGCTGACATTCTGCGCAAGGGCCCCCAAAGATGATGTCGTATTCCAGGCAACTCCGACGCTCCTATCGGGGTTAACGGTCAAAGCGAGTGAATCATGTTGAACGGGGAGGGATACGGCAGCATGTCCAAATGAGCCGATTGAGGAGAACACGGCCAAAAGCAATAGGCCCGACGCGAGAAGACGGGCAGTGCCGCGTTTTGAAACGTTCATCATCGCAGGGAAGCGAGGGTCAGAAGGTCGACTGTTAAGTGTTATGCAACCCGTCGCGGTCATTCCTGATTAAGACTGCAAGCGAGAGCCTCAGAATGCTTGAGGCTCGCACCAGTTTTAGGATTTAGCTCTGAGTGATTCGATTATGGTCTCGGCCTCGGCGGGACCATCGTGTCTCACACCGTTAACGTAGAATGTTGGAGTGCCGTTGACGCCGCTCCGTACTCCTCCCATGAAGTCTTCCTTGATTCTCTTCTGGTAGACATGCTGTGATATCTCGCGGTCAAGTTTCTGAGTGTCGAGTCCAATCCTCTTTGCATATCCCAGTGCTACGCTCTGATCCCCGAGGGTTCGCTGATGCTCGTAGAGAAAATCGTGCATTTCCCAGAATTTTCCCTGAACACTCGCAGCTTCAGCCGTTTCAGCCGCGACCTGGGCAAACTCGTGAACATTGGTTAAGGGAAAGTTACGGAAGACGAAACGTAGCTTCGATCCAAGCTCCTTCTGAACCTTCTTCACTTCTGGATAAGCGGCGCCGCAGAACGGACACTGATAATCTCCATACTCTACTAGTGTGAGCAGGGCCTTCGCGTCTCCCTGGATGTGGTCCCGACTAGGGTCGACTGGAATCACAAGTCTGGGAGCCTCGTATGTCTCAAGTTCTTTACCCGTTGGCTCTAGTAGGGTTTTGCTCGTTTTTCGGCTATGCCTGGTTGTTGTCGTGGTGGCCATTGTTTTCGATAACCTCTTTTTTCTCTACTTTGGCTTGTTCAGTTGATCAAGAGCGGACAGAATGCCTTCTGCTCCGGGGTTGACGCCGTCAGGTGATAGATGACTCCACCGGACGATGCCTTGTTCATCTATAACGAACAACGCACGTGCAGATTCCCCGATTTTCTCCTTGAACGCTCCATACTTTCTGGATATGTCTCCTTTAGGTTCGAAGTCCGCAAGTACGGGAAAGTTGAGCTTGCGGTCCTTGGCGAACGCGAGGTGTGACCAGATGTTGTCAACAGAAATGGCGAGGAGTTCTGCATTGAATTTCTTGAATTCCGGCATCACCATCGCGTACAAAGACAGCTGGTCTGTGCACACAGGACTCCAGTCTGCAGGATAGAAGGCAAGAATCACCGGTTGGCCTCGGAAATCTTTGAGCGATACTTTCTGGTCCGGAGTGCTATTGAGAGAGAAGTTCGGGGCCTTCCTACCAGGCGCAAGGATGCTGGAGTTCCCCCTTTCCTTTTTCGTGTTAGGTTGTTGTCTCTTTACCCGGCTGATTCTATGTTTACGATTCCGTTGTAAAGAAACCGTTTTCAAAAGAGACTCGCCCTTCTCGGCAGAAAATCTAACATTGCTGTTGGCAATATCCACTCGAAGTATTTAGACATGGCTACTTTTTCGCGCCTACTCAGGTCACCAGCTCGATCGGCACATCTGGGACCGTTGGGAGATAGTCAATGTCCACGAGTTCATAGGCTGTATCCAACTCAGTGAGTTCCGGGTTCGTAAGCAAATGCTTGGTCGAACCAACGTTCTCCTCGGCTTGAGCTTCGTTCTTCGCGCCAGGGATTGGGACAACCATTTGGTTGGCTAGGAGCCAGCTGAGTGCTACTTGGGACACCGAGCATCCGTGCCGTCTGGCGATACTGGCCAGGACAGCGTTGGCCTTCTCTATCTGTTCGATGTTCCTGAATGCGAAGAGTTTGTTCTCGTCTCTAACGTCGCCCTTTGGAACATGCCCTCGACTGTATTTCCCTGTTAGGGCTCCTTGCGCGAGGGGGCTATAGGCCAGAATTGTGATGTTATTCTTCCTGCAGTAAGGTAGGACCTCTTCTTCGATTTCTCGTTGGAGGAAGTTGTATCTGACCTGGTTTGAGACAATGTCGGTCCGCGACAGGTGGGATCTGGCCTCTTCGAGGTCTCGGACTGCAAAGTTGCTGACACCAATAGCCCGGATCTTTCCCTCAGTGTAGAGTTTCTCGAGGGCTTTCATTGTCTCCTTGAGAGGGACCTGTTCCCACGGATCAGGCCAGTGGACTTGGTAGAGGTCTATTTCTGTGATGCTGAGCCGTTTCATGCTAGCCGCCGCGGCTCTCTGAAGCTCATCGAATCTGAGATTGGCCCCGTGGACCTTGGTTGCCACTACGAATTCTTCTCTGCCAATGTCTCTCAGGGCGCGTCCCACCACCTGTTCGCTGTGACCGTTTCCATAAGCCTCTGCTGTGTCGACGAGATTTACGCCGAGTTCGTGGCTCCTAGATATGGCGCGGACGATCTGCTCATCATCACCCTTCCACAAGTCGCTGGCTTGCCAAACACCTATGCCCATTCGGGAGACTTTCGGACCATTCTTTCCTATGGTTCTGAATTCCATTCCAAAATCCTCACATAAATCGAGCTGACTCATGTAACCTATGTTATTGATACGTTTTTTCCGTGGCTAGGAGTTTGGCCGACGCGGAGTTTTCGAGTCTATAATTTGACGAATGTTGCGACGAGGGCGATCAGAGCCCCGATGAAGACGAGTATCCCGCCAAGGCTCCCGATCAAGAGGAACCCTAAGACCAGCAGAATGATGCCCCACGCGGGACTAGAGACCCTTCCCGCTCCCACCAGGGCTAGGACCCCGACGAGGATGCTTACGATTGCGCTCGTGAACAAGTCCAGAGACGGGATCCGGGGCGCCAAGTTCAAAAGACCCCTGATGTCCCCGCTTAGCTGGAGAACAGCCTCAAGAATCAGTACTATCCCGCCAATTACGAAAAGCAGCCGCGCAATTGACCGCAGCGTTGCTTTGGTTGTCATCTCAGCTCAATCCTGTCCCGGGGTTGTCGAGTACTTAACTCAGGAATTTGAACACTGAGCACCCAAGCCTCTTCGCCCTTGAATCCGAGTATCTTCTTTGTCCGTTGGAACCTCGCAACGTCGGGGGGGAGGGGGAGGTTTGATTCTGAGATACATTGTATCGTCCTTCGATAATTTCGAAACTCGATAATATCCGGAAACGAAAATATTGCTTCCAGACATTTCCCTTTTATGTCTAGGCTAAGGGATTCCGCCGGAATCTTGTTTGCTTAAGATCGACGGTGAGTATCCTGCGATATCCACTGATTCTTCCCTAAGCGAAGCTGGCCCAGTAACTCAACGGTGTTCACTTGTGACTCATAAGACGGTCCCTCCCGATTGTCCGAAGAGGGGTTGTCAGGGAAAGATGGAGTTGAAGAGGCATAGGTGGACGAGAGCCGAGCCTTGGAGTTTGGAATGGTATGAGTGTCCCGTGTGCGGGGCTGTCCACTCTGGTCCTTCGCTAACGATAGATGACCCGTAAAGGACGCTAATAGGAACCGATTTTAGCGGAACTGAGAATCAGTTACAAGCCCAGCGGTGTTCGCCTCTTGACAGAGACCATTTCTGTTAAGCCTAGTTTTCGTCGGGTCCTCTCTAATCGTCCTTTCTCGCTTCTCTGGGCTGGTCAGCTAGCCTCCCAGTCGGGCGACTTCATCTTCGATGTGGTAGCGATATGGTACGTTCTCCAGCTTACAGGTGATCCATTCAAGGTAGGAATCGCTGTCGCGACTATTCTTCTTCCCGCGATATTCATTGGACCCATTGCGGGCGTCTATCTCGACCGGTTCAATCGAAGAGACGTGATGCTCGCTAGCAATATCGTCCAAGCGGCTGTCGCTGGAATGATCGGCATACTGTATTCCCTAGGCTCCCTAAGCTTCCTGGTCTTACTCGTGATGCTGTTCGTCCTGAACTCAGGGGCACAGTTCGCTTCGACCAGCGGTTACGGCAATGATTCCCGGCATCACAGAGAAGGAGGATCTATCCACAGCGAACAGTCTGTTCTCTCTCAGCACATCCGTCAACCAGGTTGCTGGTTATGGTATTGGAGGCGTCGTACTTCTCGCTCTGGGTGTTGCGGTTCCCTTCTACTACGATAGCTTGACGTTTCTATTCGCTGCAGCGATGCTGTCGCTCATCACCCGATCTCTAGGTGCAATTCCAAACAGCGCTCGTGATCCAACATCGCCGAGTTCTGATCACGTCTCGTTCAGGGAGAAGTTCGTGCAGGGCCTGAGATTCATTCGCCGCTCAAGGTTTCTCATCCAGCTGGTGATCGTTGGTCTCGTGGTGAACTTTTTTGGGGCGGGCATCTTCGCCCTCCTCGCACCTTACGCCAAGAATGTCATTAGCGGCAACGCTGGCACCTATGGCGCCATGCTAACTACGTACTCCGTGGGAGCCGCCATGGGAAGCGTCCTAGTCGGAAAGCTCCAGCTCAGAAACTATGTGGGAAAAATGTTGTTCGCCGGGGTCATAGGACAGGGACTTGTGATCGTTGGAATCGGCCTCACGACGGTTCTCTTCTTGGCACTTGCGCTTAGCCTCGCCATCGGAGTTTTGCAGACGATGGTGAATGTTCCAATTACCGTCTTGGTTCAGACCAAAGTCCCTGGAGATGATCGGGAGAGTGTTCAGCTCCTTTGGTGGCTCTTCTTACCATCGTTGCTCCGGTTTCGTCTGCGCTCGCGGGGGGTCTGGCATCTTCTATCTCAATCGGTGAGACGTTTCAGGTTTTTGGCGGACTGATCGTGCTAGCTTGCGCCGTAGGATATCTGTTCTTCAGAGATTTGAGAGACGTAAGCTACTAACTTGCTAGTTACCGAGTTGAGCTTTGAGCTTTGACTCGATCTGATGCTTTGGCGCCGCTCCTATAATCCCGTCAACAGGTTCACCATCTCGGAAGATGAGGAGGGTAGGGATGCTCTGAACCTGGAACTCACCAGAGGTTAGAGGGTTCTCGTCAACGTTCAACTTGCCGAACGCTACACGGCCAGAGTATTCTTTCGCTAGCTGTTCGACGATGGGTGCGACCAGTCTACAGGGGCCACACCATGCAGCCCAGAAATCCACGACCATCAGTGGATACTTTGAGATCTCCGAGGAGAATGTGGCATCTGATAGGATGATCGGCTTGCCGTCGTATTTTTCGGCGGACTGAAGCTGGGCTCGCGTCCTCCGCATCATCTCCACTAGCTTTCTCTCTTTTATGCTCTGGATTTCTGCGTCGTCGTCAGACAGGGGCAACTACTCTCTTTTGCTGTGTTACCTATGAATAGTGACTTCGCTCTCTTAAGGTCCTCGCCTGAAGGCGACCCACTAGGCTTTGCTGGTAGCCATCTTCGATAGCCAGCGGCCCATCTTTACTTGAAGAATGTCCAAAGGTAGGGCTCCATCATTCAAGAGCTCATCATGGAATTTTTGAATGTCGAAGAGTCTCTTCAGTCTCTTCTCCGCCTTGGCCCGAAGTTCCCTGATTTTCAGTTCACCCAGTTTGTACGCTAATGCTTGACCAGGCCAAGCGATGTACCGATCTACCTCTGACACGATATCTTGTTCAGAGCTGGCTGTGTTGTTCTTGAGGAATCTGATAGCTTGGTCTCGGCTCCATTTCAGACTGTGAATACCCGTATCGACGACCAATCGAGATGCTCTCCAGGCTTCGGCTGTCAGCCGGCCATAGTCTGACAGGGGGTCTCGATAGAATCCCATTTCCTTGCTCAGGAATTCCGCGTAGAGAGCCCAGCCTTCGACCAAGGCGGTGTAGCCGCCGTTGCGTCGGAACTTGGGGAGGTTTGTTAGTTCTTGTTGGATTGCGATCTGGAGATGGTGGCCAGGGACTGCTTCGTGGTACGCGAGAGCCTCCATCATGTATTTTGGCCGAGTCTCAGGTTTGAAAGTGTTGACGTAGAAGTATCCAGAT
>Ga0209761_1001467_pt1 | contig 15284 bp, 7 predicted proteins | sample GraSoi013_1_40cm_4_FD_185818 | JGI IMG/M metagenome (GOLD analysis project Ga0209761, IMG submission 185818) | Grasslands soil microbial communities from the Angelo Coastal Reserve, California, USA - Sample 09_25_2013_1_40cm (SPAdes) (version 2) | ecosystem: Environmental > Terrestrial > Soil >...
GTGATTGTCGCCGATGTGGTCGCTCGGGCTCGCGGCAACGAGTAGCCGCTCGGTGCGCGAGCCATCCCGGGCGAACGGGCGGCCCGCGTGGTGACGATAGAACGTGAAGCCGCGCTTCAGCCCGCGCCGCAGCTCGGGGAAGCGAGCGACCCACCGGCCGTGGGCCGCGAGATGGTAGCAATCATCCAGCCCGTAGCGTGACGCCAACCGTTCGAGCGCAAGATTGGCGAGCGGCGTGCTCGATTCGCCGATGGCGAAACGAGGGTGCGTGCCGCGCTCGAGCAGCACGACGTCGTGCCCCTGTACGGCGAGCACGCGCGCGACCAACGAGCCGGCGAAGCCCGAACCGACGACTGCTACGCGCACGCTTGACAAGGGGTTCGGGGTGGGGGCTCGGGACTCGGGCTGAAATTCATTGTCTGGATGCGCGCCACGCGCTGCTCGCGGCAACTCTCGCAACCGGACAGCAGTGCGATATCCCAGACGTCCGCGGTGACCACCGCAGATCGGATCGCCAGGCAGCGCTCCAGAACAGTCTCGAGCTGTACGAGCGTCGGCGGGACGAAATGGCCAAGTGCTTGGAGCCGCTCCATCTCGCCGTTCCCGCCGCGCACTGGGATCACCGCGATGCGGCCGGCGCCGTGTGCCGCCGCGTATTCGACGGTGCGCACCGTCCAGTCAATCGATTCCTCCGCCGGGACGTACGGTGCGCCCAGCAGCGCGAACGCGCGCAGGTCGACGTCGTGCTCGGCGAGAAAGGCCGCGGCGCGGTCGAACCGCTCGAGATCGAGTTTCTTGTTGAGGTGCGCGGCCGCGACGGGATGGACGGTTTCGAGTCCGACGGCGACCTCGAGCTTGCCGGCGAGCAGCCCCGCGAATTCCAAGGTCAACCGGCCGACCGTATTCGCATGCGATTCCACCGTCACCGCGGCGAACGGGCTGGCGAGCTCGGCGATGCGCGGCAGATCCTCCGCCGGCACCGCCCGGCGGTCGAAGAAGTTGCTCGCGTTGTAGAGCTTCAGGCGATGAGGGACCGGGGGTGCCAGCGGTTCCAATGCCTGCGCCAATTGGGAAGGCAGCGCCCCCGGTAGCGTCGGACCATCGAGTGTCCAGCGCCACAGGTCGCAAAACGAGCACGTGAACGGGCATTCGGCGCCGGCCAGAAACACCGTAACGGCGCGCTCCAAGCCGTTCGCGGAGCGTTCGTCCTCCACCACGGTGCCGTGCGCCTTCTGGGGATCGACGACAGGTTTCGGCGGCCGCAGCCGCCGAATCCGCGCATCAGGCGTGGAGTGCGTGGAAATGGCGGCGATAGCGAGCCTCGTCCTCGGTGAACACACGGGCGGCGGTGGCGGGCGTCGCCGAACCGTGTTGGAAGCGCCGCTTGGGGTAGACGGGCATCTCGTATCCCAGCACGGCGCGCACGCCGCGGCTCACGATCTCGCCCTTCAAGGCGTACAGGCGCTCGTGCGAGCCGCAGGTCAGCTCGGCGAAGGGCACCGCTTCGGCAATTGCGATCACTGAGGCCCTCGTGTACGGACTGAACGAGACGAAGCCATAACGGCTCGCGCAGGCGTAGCCGCGCACGCAGCTGCGGCTGTAGCCGCCCGAGTAGGTGAGCGAGTGCTTCAGCGAGTCGACGCCCCATCCCTCCTGATAGAGCATGCGGTTATTGACGACGCTTCTGATCGTCAGCTCGCTGTTCGCCTCGATCGGGTAGTCTTTGAGATTCTCGTCGCCGCCGTCGCCGTCCACCAGCAGACGCCACTCGGGGTAGCGCAGTCGGATCGCCTGGAGCAGCGCGAGGTTCACGGTCGCGCACTCGACGTCGAGCGGCTTGTAGTCCTCGATGACGGCGACGGCGCGCAACGGATCGAGCGCGCTGGACGGCACGTCGATTGTCTCGCCCAGCATCTCGAGTCCTGTGCGTTGGAGAAACTCGCGTGCCTGGCGGGCATCGTCGCCGTCACCGTCGAGCGAAAGCGTGAACGCCTTGAGGCGCGTGGGCGACTGGCCCTGGTCGAGCAATAGCTTGTTCAGGCAGAGCAGCACGGAACCGCTGTCGATGCCGCCCGAAAACGGCACCCCAATAGGAGCGGCCAGCTCCTGCGCTGCGAGCCAGGCGCGGAGCTCGTTGTAGAGCGCCTCGATGTAATGGCGACCGATGGCCTCGAGATCGGGTGGCAGCGTTCCGCGCGGCGGATCGAAGAAGCGGCGGTAGATGGGATTGGGGTCGGGACAGCCGATGAGGCGCAGTGTGGTGACGTGATGCGCGGGCGCCATGCGCGTGTAGGAGGGGTGAAACTGACCGCCCCAGCCGCGGCGCGAGAGCTCCGCCGCGATCTCGTCGATCCGCTCGGCGACGATCAGGACCGGGCCGTCGGCCGCCTTGGCGAGGAAATAGCGCAGCGGCCGCTCGAGGCTCCTCGCCAGGACGACGCGCTCGCCCTCCTGGGCGACGAGCGCGAACGAGCCGTCGATCGCGAGTACGCTCCTGGGATCAGCGGCGAGTAGAGAGCGCCGAGCTGCCGCGAGATCACCGGACCAGAAATGCTGCGAGCGATCCGGGATCAGGTTGATCACCTCCGCAAGCTGTTTCATGGACGTTGCCCCGCAGGCCGAATGCGAATCGCTTGGCCGCCGCCAGGCGCCAACGCGATGCGCAGATGCGACGCACGCGTCACGGTCCGATGCGTGATGGACACGGGGAGGGGATTGGTGAGCCAGTTGGCGCCTGGTCCATCGGCATAGACGTCGGCCACATAGCTCTTGCCCGGATCGAGAAACGTGAGCGGCACGTCGAAGCTGCGCGCTTCTTCGTCGGTGATCGCGCCGAGGAACCAGTTCGGGCTGTTTTTCTCGCGCCGTGCGACGATAACGTAGTCACCGATCTTGCCGTCGATCACGCGCGAGGTGTCCCAGTCCACCGCGACGTCCTTGATGAACTGAAAGGCGGGCTGGTTCACGTAGTTCTCCGGCAGGTCGGCCGCCATCTGCAGCGGTGAATAGATCACGACGTAGAGCGCGAGCTGCTTCGCGAGCGTGGTGCGGACGCGCGCGTCTTCGTTCGTGCGGGCGGGTCCCGTCTTGGTGCGCAGGATGTCGAAAATACCGGGTGTGAAATCCATCGGTCCGTCGAGCAGGCGCGTAAAGAATAGGATGGTCTCGTGCTCGGGGGGATTGCCGCCTTCGCCGCCCCACGCGTTGTACTCCTGCCCGCGCGCGCCTTCGCGGCTCATCATGTTTGGATACGTCCGGCGCTCACCGGTGTCGTGGATCGGCTCGTGCACGTCCAGCATGATGTGGTACTGCGCCGCCTTCTCGATCACATGGCGGTAGTGCTGTACCATGCGCTGGCTCCAGTGCGAATGCCCGCCCGTGATCGTGTCGGTGACGTATCCGGACTTGATGGCGTCGAGGCCCAGCGACTGGTAGAGCGCAAAGGCGCTGTCCATCTGCCGCTCGTAGTTCTCGATTCCGCCTGAGGTCTCGTTGTGCACGATCAGCTTCACGCCCTTCGAGTGTGCGTACCGGGCGAGCTCGGCGAGATCGTAGTCGGGATAGGCTCTCGTGAAGGAGAACGCGTTGCGGTTCTGAATCCAGTCGCCGTCCCAGCCGACGTTCCATCCTTCCACCAGGACACCGCCGAATCCATTCGCGGCTGCGAAATCGATGTAGCGCTTGGTATTCGGAGTCGTAGCGCCGTGTTTCAGGCCCGAGCTCCACGTCATCGTGTTGATGTGCATGCCCCACCAGATCCCGACGTACTTCATCGGCTTGATCCAGTCGGTGCTCGCGATGACGCTGGGCGGATTGAGGTTCAGGCCGATCACTGACGGCGACAGCTGGGTCACCTTGTCGGCCACCTGGATGGTGCGCCACGGCGTCACGAAGGGCGTGTGACCCCGCACCTTCACGCCATCCGCCATCGGTGCGAGATCGGCGTGCAGCGTGCGGTTGTCCATGCGTGGGCCGCGGATGTTCATCTTCGCGTAGTCCACCAGGTTCGCCTCGTGGATCACCACAAACGTCTTGCCGCCTCTGAATTCCATCGTGAGCGGCGTCTGCACGCTGTCGAGCGTGCTCACCGGTCCCTCGGACCATAGCTGCTCGGACCGGTCGAGCCGGGGCCGATTGGACGCGATCCACCAGGCGCGGGCGTTGTCGGCCATCGCGAATTCCGTCAGCTCGTCGGTGATCGCGAAGTCGCCGAGGCTGGCCTGCGCCGGGAACTCATAGCGGAAGGCGACGCCGTCGTTGAAGGCGCGGACGGCCAGGGTGAATTTCCGGTCCGGCGGTCCCGTTTCCGCGACCGACACCTTGAGCTCGTTGTGCTGATCGCGGATCCGCGACACTTCGCCCCACGGCTGTGTCCACGTCGTGTCCACGGAATTGCGGGTCGAGTCCACAATGCGCAGCCCGTCGCGCAGCGCGGGCGCCCCGCGGAACTCGAATCCCAGCATTGATGGCGTGAGCAGCGGCCGGCCGTCGCGCTGCACCATGTAGTAGACCTTGCCCTCGTGGGTATCGACCAGCACGACGTTGCGGCCGTCGGGTGACGCGACGCGCAGCTGTGCCCCTGCGGTGCAGGGAAGGACGGCCAAGGCAGCGAGAAGAAGAGTCCTCATCAAGTCTCCGTCGTTGTGTATATTTGAAACGCACACTTCCGGGGGGATGTGTATGAACCGCCCCAGCGCTCGTTCCTTTTTCACCCTCGTGCTCCTGCTCGGCGCTTGCAGTCACAAGCAATCCGGCGCCGCTCGTGAAACGCGCCCACAACCTGCGGGCACCGTCATCACCGCCGAGGACATTCTGCGGTCTCCGGGCATGTCGCTGGAGCAGCTACTCCTGGCCCGCGTGCCCGGTCTGACCCTGACGCGCGGCGCCAACGGCCGTCCGATCCTGCACCTGCGTGGTGAAACGACCATCATGGGCGAAGAAGAGCCGCTCGTCGTCGTGGACGGCATTCCCCTCGGCCCCAACCCCGCCGGCAACCTGGCGGCGATCGATACGCACGATATCCAGTCCGTGCAGGTGTTGCGCGACGCGGCGGCCACGTCGGTGTACGGTATCCGCGGCGCGAACGGCGTGATCATCATCCGCACGAAGCTAAACTAGCGAAAAAACAGCGGCCGGTCGTTGTTGCGCGCGACGATGTACAGGTCGCCGCGCGCGGTGCGCAGTCGCTGAATGTCGCGCGCCTGTCCCGGCACAAAGAACCCGCTTTCCCTGGCCGGCACAGGCATGAGATTTCCCCGCCCCCTCCCGTCACCGCGCAGCAACAGTCCGTAACTCGCCATCATCGCTCCAATCGCGGGCTGCACACCGTCGAAGTTGCCGGCGAGCAACAGGTCGATGGTGCCATCGCGATCGAAGTCTCCCGCCAGGATCCCGTAGACCGGAGCGATCTGCGCTTCGTGCGGCAGCGGGACCAGCGTGAACGAGCCGTCGCCGTTGTTGCGCACGAGCGTGGTCGCGAACGTGCGGGCCTGTTTGAAGATCGCGCCCGCGAGCTGCTGGGGCGAGAAGATGTCGCGCACCGTCTGGTTCGCATAGTCCTTGTACCGGGGATATCGCGCCTTGAGGGACGGGAGCGCGCCGAGCAGCTCGTCCCGCATGGCGATCGGGTAGCTCGTGCCCTGGTCGTAGACGGAAATGATCTGCTCGAACGGGCCGGTGCCGTTGAAGTCCTGCGCGTACATCGTGACGGGTTCGCTGTCGCTCGTGTGAAGACGAGTGTTGAGACCCAGGTTGCCGACGATGAAGTCCACACGGCCGTGACCGGTGAAATCGCCCGCCACGATGCGATTCCACCACCCCTCGCTGCGCTCGAGACCGGGTGTCGTCACGCGCACGAGCCTCCCGCCGCCGGCGTTGTGGAAGATCGTGATGGGCATCCACTCGCCCACGACCACGAGGTCGGGCCGGCCGTCGCCGTCCACGTCCCGCCACACGGCGTCGGTCACCATCCCCACGTGCTCGAGGTCGGGCGCGAGCCGCCGCGTGACGTCGGTGAAGTGCCCGTGGCCGTCGTTCTGGAGCAGCATGCTCCTCGGATCGGCTCCGTAGCGCCACGGCACGACGCGGCCGCCCACGAAGAGATCGATGTCGCCGTCACCGTCGTAATCGGCCGCCACCACCCGCGACCCGCTGTTGTCCTCGGCGGGCAGGCTGCCGGTGGCTTTGTGGAAACGACCCCGTCCGTCGTTCAGATAGAGCCGGTCCTGGAGCGCCGGCGCGAGTGCCGAGTATTCGCTGCCTCCGCTAACGACGTAGAGGTCGGGGTGCCCATCGCCGTCGGCATCGAAGAACACCGCGCCCAGGTCTTCCGAGACGGCATCCTGCTCGAACAGCTCCCCCCCCGGATTCGAGCGCACGAACCTCCCGTCCCGCTGCTGGATGAAAAGCGCCCCCGGCTGCCCTTTCGCGCCGCCGATGAAGAAGTCATCGAGCCCATCGCCATTCACGTCGCCCACAGCGACGATCGGACCTTCGGTCGAGAGCATCTTGGGAATCAGCAGCTCCCGGTCGAAATCGACGAAGTCGTTTTCGTGGTGGACGAAATCGAGGCCGATCTGGGTGGTGACGTCTCTGAATAGGGGCGGATGGGCGGATGGGCGGTTGGGCGGTTGGAAATGACCGTTTGACTCTCGAATCGTGAGCCGCTGGTTCGTGCCGACGTGTGACATGCCACTCGTGCGGCCATCCGGCCAATCCACAGTCACGGCTTGCAGCGTATCGACCCCGCCAACACCGAATGTCAGCGTATAGTCCACGCTCGATTGGAAGCCGCGAGTGGGCTCGAGCTCCTGCATGAACTGCCGGTCGCGTGTGTGCAGGGTGACGCGCGCACCGACGGCGAACGGATTCGCGCTATCGCCTTCGAGGCGGACTTGCAAGTAGTGATTGGCGGGGAGTTGTGTGCGGGCGTTGTTGCGATAGATGAACGCTTCGTCGTTCACGTTGTTTACGACGAGATCCGGCGCGCCGTCGCCATCCAAATCTCCGTACGCCGCACCGTTCGAGAAACTCGGCGTATCGACGCCCCATGTCGAGCTCACTTTCGTGAACGTCAGATCGCCATTGTTGCGAAACGCGTAATTGGGGAGCTTCGTCGAGCTCATCGCGTTGATCAAGCTCACGAAGTCGACGCGCTGGCCGCGGGTGGCTGCCAGCATGGTCTCGTTGCTGCCAAGAAACGACATGTAGTCCTGTTGCGTGACATCGTGCGCGAGTCCATTCGCGACGAAGATGTCCTTGTTGCCGTCGAGATCGAAATCGGCCATGAGCGCGGCCCAGCTCCAGTCGGTGCGCGCGACGCCCGCCTGCCAGGCGACGTCGCTGAACGTCCCATTCCCATTGTTGTGCTGGAGCATGTTGCGCATGAGCTGATGGTCGAAGCCCCCGCGGGCCTTGGCCTGATACAGCTCCCACGTCTCGAACCCCGAGGTCGTCTTGAGGCGGTAGTCGTCCTCGGGCAGCATGTCGCTGGTGCAGATGTCGGGCCACCCATCGTTGTCGACGTCGGCGATGTCCACGCCCATCGAGAAGTAACTCGAGACCGGCAGCGCGTTCTCCAGAACCTCTGTGAACGTGCCGTTCCCGTTGTTGAGGTAGAGGTAGTCGCGCTCGAAGAAATCGTTGGCCACGTAGACGTCGGGCCGGCCATCGCGGTTCACGTCGCCGATGGCGATCCCCAGCCCGAAGCCGATCTCGGGGCCGTAGATCCCGGCTTGCTCGCTCACGTTCGTGAAATGGCCGTGATCGTTGCGGTACAGCTCGTGGCCGCCCAGTGGGTCGCGCTGGTTGCGCTCGTTCTTGACGGCGATGCTCGCGACGGGGCGGGGTGAGTTGCGGATCAGGAAGAGATCGAGGTCGCCGTCGCCGTCGTAGTCGAAGAACGCGGCCTGCGTGGAATAGCCTGTATCCGCGATCCCGTACTGGGCCGCCATCTCACGGAAGAATGGGATGCCGTCTCTGACGCCCTGATTGATATACAGTGTGTTCGCGCGCAGCGCGCCGGGTTTGAGGCCCGCGTGACACACGTAGATGTCGAGCTTGCCGTCGGCATTCACGTCCGCCAACGTGACCCCGGTCGTCCAGCGACCGGTCTCGGCGATGCCGGCTTCCTTGGTCACATCGCGAAACCTGAAATCACCGAGGTTCAAGTAGAGCCGCGGGCCGCCTTCGTTGGATGTGAGCACGATCTCGGGCAGGCTATCGCCGCTCAAGTCGCCGATCGCGACGCCACCGCCGTTATAGAAATTGCGATAGGTGAAGACGTTGAAGTCGCGCGTCTCGTCGAGGCGGTTGGCGAACGTGACGCCCGTGTAGCTGGAAAGCAGCAGCGTGAACAGCTGGCCATTGCGCGCGGGCGGCGCTGCTGCCTGCTCGCGCGGCGTATTCGAGCAGGCGGCCATCACGGCCAAAAGAAAGAGGGGCGCAGCGAGCTGCGCCCCTCGGTGAAGCGCCAGCGTCAATCAGTACCCGGGATTCTGGGCCAGTTGCGGGTTGGCGTTGACCTGCGCCTGTGGGATCGGCATCAGGACGTAGTAGTCCGGCCTCCCCACCTTGCCGCCGACTATCCCCGATGCGGCGTCCGTTCGACCGGTGTATTGGCCGAACCGGATGAGGTCCTGCCGCCGCTTGCTTTCACCGAACAGCTCGAACAGACGCTCGCTGAGGATCATGGCGCGGGTGATGGGCCCGGCGAGCGGCGTGTTGACTGGGTCCCCCGGGCGAGCGCGGAGGTTGTTCAACAGAGTGAGAGCCGCCCCGCTGCCAGGCGTCTGCTCGTTCAGGGCTTCGGCCTTGATGAGGTAGATCTCGCCGAGGCGGAACCAGGCGTAGTCGTTGCCGCTGTTTTGCTGCACGTGGGCGGGGTCGGCCGGCCACTTGTAGAGCCGGGGGCCTTCGCCTTCGCTCGCCTTGGTGATCGTGTCGATGGTGACGGTGAAGACCAGGGCATTCGCGGGAGTATACGCGGGACAAGCGCTGGCCACGCGTACGGTCACCAGCTGACCGGTTATCACATCGCGCTGTGGTCCGACCAGGATCGTCTGGCGCCGTTTGTCGGCCGGGTCGAAGGCGTTGAACGTCTGCGCCAGAGTCGCGAAGCCATTCCAAGGCGTGACCCCCGAATACTGGCAGTAGTGCAACGCCGCCATATCGATACCCATCCCCAGACCGTCCTTGTTGATGAACTTCACGACGAAGATGTTCTCCCGCGAGTTGGCGTTGTCGGCGCGGAAGATCTGGGGGAACGAGTCGGCCAGCGCGTAGTGGCCGGAATTCAGAATGCTATCCGCCCTGGCGATGGCGGCTGCGCACGCATCCCCGCCACGCACCGTCACGCCCAAGCACGTGTTGTAGCCGGTGGCGTTGATACCGCTCGCGCCCGCGACGTCCTTCGTGAACACGCCGGCGTTCAGGTACATGTTGGCGAGGATGGCATCCGCGGCGCCCTTAGTAAACCGCCCGTTGTTCGCTGCATCCCAGGTGGCCGGCAGCCCGGAATCGCGCGCCGCAATCAGCTCACCTTCGATGAAGTCGAAGAGCTCGCGGCGTGTGTTGCGGGGGTGCAGGGCGTGATCGGTGGGGTCCGTAACGATCGGCACGCCGCCGAAAAAGTCCATCAGGATGTAATAGTAGAAGGCCCGCAGCGCCCGGCCCTCCGCCAGGTAGGTCGCCTTGTTCGGAACCGTGACGGGCTCGACCGAGGAAATGAACAGATTGGCGCGCGCGACGCCCGTATACGCGTTATTCCAGGCGCCGTTGAAGAAATTCGAGGCCGCCGCGCTGTTCGGAGTCCAGGTCTGGTTGTGTAGATCGATCCACTGGCCGTTGTCGATCCAGTCCTTGCCGCGGATCGGCACCACGATCTCGTCCGTGCTGACCTCATTCGCGTCGTAGATCGTTCCCTCGGGCGCCGTGCTCCGCAGCTGCGCGTATACGCCCGCGAGCGCGGCCGACACTTCGGCCTCGTTGCGGAAGAAGGTCCCCGGCGTGATCACGCTGAGCGGCGTTTCATCGAGGTTGGTGCACCCCTGCAGCGGCACGATGAGCAGCCCCAGGAGCGCCCCCGCTCGGATCGATAGCGTCACAAATTGTCGCTTCATTGACAGCACTCCCTAGAAGTTGAGACGGAGACCCCCCGTAATCGTACGGGGGTGGGGGTAGACGAGGTAATCGATACCACGCACGGCCAGTCCGGTGCCCGAAAAGACTTCGGGGTCGAGCCCCGAATAGCCCGTGAGCAGAACGAGATTGTCGGCCGACACGTATACCCGGGCGCTTCGCGCCGAGCGCAGCAGCCACGGCACGTTGAGGTCATACGTGATCGTGATGTTCTGCAGGCGCACGAACGACGCACTCTCGATCCAGCGGGACGAGTAGATCGCGGGGTCGTTAGGCGCCGTGGGGTCGGTCAGCGCGGGCCGCAGGAAATTGGAGCCCCCAGCGGCCTGGTTCCTGCTGGCGAAGACGAGCGACGTGTTGTTGAACACGTCCTGACCGACGGCGGCGTGGATCAGCAAGCTGACGTCGAACCGGTTCCAGGTGACTTGGCTCCGGAACCCGACCGTAAAGTCGGGATTGGCGTTGCCGATCACGCGGTAATCTTTGGCGGCTGGCCCGCCACGGACCGTCGTCTTCCCGTTGACGCACCCCGTGGTGGCTGCCGTGCAGAAGAAAATCTGCTGCCCCGTCGGGTCGATGTCGAGGAACACGGGGCCGTAGAACGTGCCCAACGCGTACCCCGGGCAGGAGCCTGCCGAGTCGCAGACCATGACGCGCTCGGCGGGGGTATTGCTCTGACCTGGCCCGCTGATGGGTCCCGAGTCGTAGAAGGGGCAGTTCTTGACATTCAATGAATCCGTCGTGCAGCCGAGGTCAGTCACCTTGCTGCGGTCGGCCGAGAAGACGAGTCCGGCACGCCAGGTGAGCCCGGGCCGTGACACCGGCACGGCATCGAGGGAAAGCTCCAGACCATGGCCGCTCAGCCGGCCCACGTTTTTGAGCTGGGTGGTCGCCAGTGCCGGCTGCGACACATTGACGACGAGCAGCAGGTCCTTGGTGTTCTTATGGTAGTACTCGATGCTTCCCGAGATCCGGTTGTTCCAGAGACCGAAGTCCACCGCCCCGTCGAGCTGTGAGGTCTGCTCCCACTTGAGATCCGTGTTGCCGTTACTGTTGCCGATAACTCCGCTCTGAGGAGCATCGCCCCACGGGTACGTGGCATCACTGCCGGGCTTCAGCGTAATCAATGACGTGTACGGATCGACGCCGGGATTGCCCTGGAGCCCCCAGCCGGCGCGCAGGCGGAGCTCGGAGAACGGTCCACCCTGCATGAACCCTTCCTGCTTCAGATTCCACGAGCCTGACAGCGCTGGGAAGAGCGCCCACTTGTGGCCCAGGGCGAACCGGGACGAGCCGTCATACCGCAGCACGCCCGTGAAGAAGTAGCGGTCGTTGAAGCCGATGTTGGCCCGGCCAAAGAAAGACGCGAGCCGGCTCTTTTTCGCGTCGGACGAGTCAATTCTCGTGACGGCGGCACTGAGGCCGTTGAAGCCGAACGCATCGGTGAAGAAGTCTTTGCCGAGGGCCACCAACAAGTTGGTACTGAACTTGCTGTATTCGTAGCCGCCCACGACGTTGAGGCTGTTGCCCGCGCCGACTTGGCCGTCATAGGTGAGAAGTGTTTGCAGCGTCTGGGTGGCGTTGTCCAGGCTCTGTTGCTGCGCGAGCCCGTTCCCCAACGCCCTGCCCAGCGGGTTCGCCTTGGGGTAGTACTCCTGCCGGGCGCCGGTGGAATGGTCCAGCCCGACGTTGATCTTTGCCGTCAGACCATGTACCAGGTCCAGCTCGGCTTCGGCGTTGCCGAGGGTCCGAGTGGTCTGGCCGATGTTGACGATCTGGTTCGCCAACGCTACCGGATTGCGTGTCGTGAGCCCGCCGACCTCGTAGTAGTGCGTCCCGATGGAGTCGGTGTACGTAACCGGCCGCGTCGGATTGAAGGAGGCGACATTCTCGAACACGCCGCCCTCAAAGCCACCCTGGTTTTCGTAGGTGAGGTAGGTGTTGTTGACGCGCGAGCTCGTGACATTGAGGCCGATCCGCAGGCGGTTGTCCAGATCCGCGTGTGTGGCACTGAGCCGCCCCTGAATCCGCTCCAGCCCGCTCGAGAGCGTCACGCCCTGCTCGTTCGCGTAGTTGAGCGATGCGCGATAGTGCGTGTCTTCACTCCCGCCCGAGAACGCGAGATTGTGATTGTGCGTGATGGACGAGCGCGTCAGCGCGCTTTCCCAATTCGTGTTGTAAATGGTTCTGACGGTATCACCGGGATTGGGTCCCGTCTTCCACAGGACGCCCAGGTCCCCAAGCCGGGCCGAATCGAGCTTCCCCGCCGCTACCTGCGTACGCACGAACGCCGCGTATTCCGACCCAGTAAGCAGGTCGAGATGGCGGGAGGGACTGGAGGTCGACACGTAACCGTCGTACTCGAAGCTCGGTCCGCCCGAAGCCTGCCCCCGCTTCGTCTCGATCAGAATCACGCCGTTCGACGAGCGGCTGCCGTAAATGGCCGTCGCGGCCGCGTCTTTCAGCACCGTGATGGATGCGATGTCGCCCGGGTTGAGCAGGTTCAAGGGGTTGCGCGCGAGCGACGGATTTCCGGTCCACCCGTTGCCGTCCGGCTCGGTGGGCACGTTGTTGATCGGAACGCCGTCCACAACATAGAGCGGATCGTTATGGGCGCTGATGGAGCTGCCGCCGCGGATCAGGATCTGGGCGCCCGCGCCCGGCTCGCCGTTATTCTGAATGACTTGTACGCCCGCGGCGCGTCCCTGGAGCATTTGGTCGACATTGGTCTTGACGCCGACATTCGCTGCCGAGGCATCGACGCTCGACACCGAGCCGGTGATGGCTTCACGCCGCTGCGTCCCGTAGCCCGTGACGACGATGGCCTCGAGCAAGGACGCCTGCGGCGACATTTCGAACGGTGCCTCAGCCGTACTGCCGGCGCTGACGGTGACGATTTGCTGCCGCGGCGCAAACCCGATCCGTGTCGCTCTCACGACGACGCTTCCCGCCGGCACGTCGGCGAGCGAGTAGTTGCCATCAGGTCCCGTCAGGGTGGAGCGCGCTGTGCCTTGGATTTGGACTGTGACGCCGGCGAGAGTCTGCTTTGTCGAGCTGTCGACCACCTGACCTTTCACGGTGCCGGTATTCTGCGCGGTGAGAGGAATGGCGTACAGACAGAGGAACGCGAGAGCCGAAGCCGAATGTCGCATGAAGCGCATCGATACACCTCCGCAGGCTAGTCAGCCGACCAACGGAATGACGGTTATTTCATCCGAATTGCCGCGCGGGCGAGCCCTTGTCAAGGGTCGCCGGCGGGCGGAGTATCTACGCCCATGTTGCTCGCGTTTCTGTTGGTGGTTCAAGCTGCATCCGCGCGGGAAACCGCGCCCGTTCTGACGTTTCCCACCCCCAGCCTCGACGACTCCGCCGCGTATGAGGGCTACACGGCCCGACTCTACCGCGACGCCCGCGGCAATTCGGTGGAGATCTACATCGAGGCCAAGACGGGCCGTCTCGTGCATCTCTGGGCGGACGCGTTGAATGAGAGCATCGGCTTCACCGTCCGCGATGGGGCGGTCGCATTCGATCCAGGCGGAGCGACGGTGGGTGCAACCGGCGGTCGGGGCGGTCGCCGCTGGTTGCGCTACTCACTGACGGTGCAGGGCGGGCGGTCGATACGCCTCGGACAATTCCTGCTCGGCTCGATGCGCATCGAGCGCGACTTCGGCTATGCGGGCCGTGTCGGCGATCCGATCGACGCGCCGACGTTCGTGGTGCCCGAGATGGCGCAGTTCGCGCGAGCGTTAGGCCCGCCGTATACCGAACGGCTCACGCCGAGTGTGCGACTGACGAGCACTCCGCGAGACTGGACGATGCGAGCATCGCAGCCCAGTCTCGACGGCAAGAATCATCTCTGGCTGACGCTCCGCGGCGACACGCGCACCACTCGCGCCAACCTCGCCGGCGGTGTCCTTACGATTCGAGCGCTCGGTGCGCGACCGGTCGCTTTCAGCGTCGAGATCGCCACCGACGGCGCTGCGCTCGATCCTCTCCGCCGCAATCAGATCTTCAGCACCGAGTTCCGCCGCTTCGCCGATTCGGCCAGATCGCCGCGCCTGGAGCGCGAGATCCGCGGCTTCGAGCTGCTCAGCTCGCGCCAGAAGCTGATGGCGGGGCTGCCGACCTACGCGACCTACTTCGGCCGCGACATGCTGATGACGGCGCTGCTCATGGAGCCGGTGTGGGCGGACACGATGCCCGAATTCGTCATGGGTGCGGCGCTGGCCAAGCTCGCCCCCAATGGGGAAGTGAGTCACGAAGAAGCGCTCGGCGGTCAGGCGATTCGTGAAAACGCCGGCGTGTTTTTGCAGACCGGCGATAGCACGCTGCTGCGCAACCTGCAGGCGACGCGCGAGAACTATTGGATGGTGGACGACGATTTCCAGCTGCCCGTCGTTGCCGGACACTATTTCGCGGACGCCGGCGTCCCCGCCGCGCGCAAGCGCGCGTTCGTGCGCCGCTGGGGCGACGCACTGCGCAAGAACATCGCGTACGTGATGCATCGGGCGGCTCCGTACGCGCACGATCCGGTCGCGACGAACCTCGTGTCCTTCAAGCGCGACCCAGATGGGTATTGCCATCCGGGAAGCTGGCGCGACAGCCGTGTGGGATATGCAGGCGGGTGCTTCGCATTCGATGTGAATGTGGTCTGGGTCCCGCAGGCACTCCGCGCGATCGTCACCATCGACAGTGCGCTTCGCGTGCTGGGCGAGCCGGGAATCGACCATGCGGAGCTGGTCCCGGCGGGCGTCCGCACCTGGGAGCAATCGTCGCAGCATTTCATGGTCGCGCTCGCACCCGCAGAGGTCGCCACACGCGTCGGCGCGAAGATCGGCTCGCTTCCTCCCGACGAGGCCAACTTCTGGAGCGGGGTCCTTAACCGCAACGGTGTTCCCAACGATACGTTGCGCTTCCCCGCGGTCTCGCTCGATAGCGCGGGGAATCCTATTCCAGTGATGAGCACCGATCCTGCAATGTGGCTGCTGCTCGAACGCCAAGACGCCGCGCGCGAGAATGAGCTGTTGCGCCCGTTCCTGCTTCCGTATCCCGTCGGCCTGTTCATCGACGGCGTGGGTCTGGCCGTCGCCAACGATGCGTACGCGGAGCCGCAGGTCTGGGACATGTTCGCGCGCGACCTGTATCAC
>Ga0209761_1001468_pt1 | contig 15282 bp, 10 predicted proteins | sample GraSoi013_1_40cm_4_FD_185818 | JGI IMG/M metagenome (GOLD analysis project Ga0209761, IMG submission 185818) | Grasslands soil microbial communities from the Angelo Coastal Reserve, California, USA - Sample 09_25_2013_1_40cm (SPAdes) (version 2) | ecosystem: Environmental > Terrestrial > Soil >...
CCTCGAGTCTGCAACTGGGTCGAACGGCGATGGCGAAGCAGCGGGCCGGCGGCGGGGGCTAGGCATCCCTACAGAACGTGCTGACCCAATACGGGTTCGAGGGGAGAGGCCCGGGGCCGGAGCAGACCTTCACCTGGGCGTACGTGAACGGTCCCGCGAGCGACCCGGAGGACAGGACGGTGAACCAGGTGATCAACGGGGTCACTAGGAAGGAGTCGCTTAAGCTGAGGCTCAAGACGTTGCCAGAGAACGGCCCTGAAAACGGAGCGTTCACAGTGGCTCCCGCGCTAACCGTTAGGGGAACGTTGATCGTAATCGTTGTATCCAGCCGGCCGTCCGGCGCCCCCCCAGGCGCCACCGACTGGATCCGCACGGAGGCTGCGATGAGCTGGATGTCCGTGGACGCGTGATTCGTCACTCTCATGATGCCGACGATCTTCCCATCCGGTCCGGACGGATGGACGACGTTCTGGACGGCCGCGGTAAGCGTGAGGTTGCTGTCGTCAATGATCGTGACGGTCATCCGCAGAAGGCCGGGGGACGCCATCGCGGTGACCATCAGGACGACGGACAAGATGGGCAGCGGCAGGAGATGCTTCTTCCGACCCCAGGGCGCGCGGCGAAAACGTGTTTCGGTTACGGTCCGCATCTGCGGAACTCCCCCAGAACTCAGGTGCGGCCGCGGTGGCCGCGATCCTCGTTCCGGACCGTGCACTGCGGTCCTAGAGATATAATCGTTCCGGCAGCTTCTCCGCCGCGATTGACCTCGGTTTCAAGATTGAGACCAAAAACTGGCTAAGGATATGCCTCGAAAGGCGGCTCCGAGACAGCGTTGGCCGAGACTAACGGCCGAGTCATCAAGCGAGCCTTCACGGCAAAACACTCTTATACCCTCACGGAAAATGCGTCTCGCCCCCATGGAGGGATTTCCTGGCGGTGACTGACCACCGCCCTGCGACCACCCCGCGCTTCGCTCCGAAGGCCGAACCCGTAAGCCTCATGGCGGCAATTCCAGCATTCAACGAACAGAAAACCATCGGGAGCGTCGTCCTGACCGCTCAGCGCTACTCAACAAAGGTAATCGTCATCGACGATGGCTCCGAGGACGAAACGGCCTGGGTTGCAGAGCGAGCCGGGGCCACCGTGATCCGGCACCCAACGAACCGCGGGTACGGAGCCGCCCTTCGTTCTTGCTTCGAATACGCCCGGGAGAGCGAGTTCGAAATCCTGGTTATCCTTGATGGCGACGGTCAACACCGTCCAGAAATGATCCCACAAGTTGTTGCGCCAATCAAAGCAGGGACAGCGGACGTTAGCATTGGCTCTCGATTCTTGACCGGGCACGAGTCCAAAAGGGTCCCGGGTTATCGGAAGTTCGGAATAGGCGTGATTACGAGGCTAACGAACCTCGGGACGAGGCACAATCGAAAAGTCACGGATGCTCAGAGCGGCTTCCGGGCCTACTCGCGCGCCGCAATCGCGGCAATCGATCCCCTCGAGACGGATATGGGTGCGAGCTCAGAGATACTGTGGGAGGCCGATCGGCGCGGGCTCAGAATTGTTGAAGTCCCTGTCGAGGTCGACTCAGCGGTCCACGCTTCGAGCCAGGGTCCGATCAGACACGGAATGAGTGTGGTAGGCTCAATGGTGAGATACGTCGAAACAGAACATGCGCTTCTCTTCTTCGGGGTTCCGGGTCTAGTACTCATCATCATGGGTCTTGGACTGGGGCTCTACGTCGTTCAAAGCTACACTCGGACAGGCCAGCCCGCTTTGGGACTCGCGCTAATCACTGTCCTTGCGCTCGTTCTAGGGATGCTTCTAGGATTCACTGGACTTATTCTTCATGCGGTAATCAACGCGAACCGACTCTCTCATCGCCGTTGACTTCGAAGTCGATTTTCATGAACAGCGACCCAGACGGAAATAGCTGGCCTCGGGTCACATTTCTCGTGCCGACGTTGAACAGCGCGCAGACCATCGAGGAGTGTCTTCAGTCGATATTCGAATCCGACTATCCCACAAGCAAGATTGAAGCGTGGATTCTTGACGGCTATTCTGAGGATGATACAGTACGCCTCGCGGCCAAGTTCCCTGCGCGCGTTACTCGAGTCACAGGGAATCCTGCAACGGCGTACAATTCCGTCATAGGCGCTGTCGTCACCCCCCTCGTCGCTTTGGTCGATTCTGACGCACGGGTCAGCCGAACCTGGCTGAAGACCCTCGTCCTGAGCCTCGAAACGAGCGGGGCCGAGGCAGCGGGTAGCCGAATCAGTACATGGTCTAGAGGAAGTCGATGGTCGCAAGCTATCGGTGCAGAACTTGCCATCCGTTACACTGAACTGCCGTCTGTAGTGGAACGGATCGCGACAACTTGCATGATTATCAGGACACAGACGCTGAAGGAAATTGGCGGATTCGATGCAGCCCTCGCGACTGGCTATGATGCCGCCCTTGGATATGAACTCAATCGACTCGGCAAGACGATCGTGTTCAACCCGGAAGCCCAGGTCTACCACTTACACAGGCCCTCCTTGCAAGGGTACGTCCGTCAGCAGTTCAGATATGGTCAGGATTCTGTTTTACTAGTCCGAAAGTGGCCACGTGCTCTCGCCGGCGATTCCGTCACCCCGATATGGATGACGGTCCAACCGATTATCCTGGTTTCTCTCGCCGTCGCTTCTTCCTTGCTATTGTTGGTTCCGCCGCTATCGGGCCTGTTCGCCGCCGTAATCGCTACGGGAAGCCTAGTCCTTGCGTTGACTTGGATTGGTCTGGCAGTAAAGGTAAGCATGCAGAATCGAGGCTTCTCCGCGTTTCTGATGACCGTGGCGATCCAAGCCATAAGAGCGGAGGCTTGGACATTGGGAATACTAAGGGGCGCCGTGGGCCTCGCTGCGGCGTTGCTTCTCAAATCATCTAGGCGCACTGGCATGCACAAACCTAAGTGACACGGGGACGAGTGTTGAGAATACTTCTCGCTACGGCCGCCGATGTAGACCAGGGGCGGGGTGACTCGACACACATCCTAGCACTCTACAAGTACCTGCGGCGAATCGCAGAGGTTTCACTGCTGCATCGAGGGAAGATTGGAACTGTTGCTGGGCGAATGGAGAGCGGAACCGAGGCTCGATCCATTGGCAATCTGTTCAAGATGGCCACCTACCACGCGGTTCTTGCCGTGTGGGTCATAGCAATCGCGAATCGCGATACTGTCGTCTACTGCCGGGATTGGTCTGTCGCCCTCGTTGCTGGCCTTCTGAAAACAACCCGTGGATTCCGCGTAATCTACGAAGCAAACAGCTTGGTGTCCGTGGAAATGCGCCTGACGGTTGGTAGGAATCTGAGTAGACCTTTTGGGATGCTGCAGGAACTTGCGTTCGTGACTGCGGACGCTATCGTCGCTGTGACCTCCAGACTTGCGGAAAGCATCAGAGCCTCTCTTGACGGGAGGAAGCCCACGATTCTCGTCATTCCCAACGCCGGTGATTCGGAGTTCGAACCTCTGCCCAAGAAAGTGGCGCGCATCCGTCTCGGACTCGACGAAGAATTGCCAATCGTGGGCTTCGTCGGAAATCTCGGGCCATGGCAGGGTTTGGGTCTGCTAATTAGAGCTTTCGCGATCTTGCGTTCCCAACTGCCGCCCGCGGAGCTCGTAATCGTCGGAGATGGTCCTGAACGCCCGAGATTGGAAGCTATGGTCAAGCAGATTGGGCTAGCAGGCAACGTCAGATTCGTAGGAAGCGTGCCGCACACCATCGCTTTGGAGTATGTGTGCGCCTTTGATGTGGGAACCATCCCGTACGAGAGTTCGCTGCTCTACGAGGCAATCGGACGATCCCCCATAAAGGCGTATGAATACATGGCCTGTAACTGCCCAATAGTTGCAGGGTCGTATCCGGAGTTGGCTGAAGAAATCGTGCGTGCCCGATGTGGTCTAATAGTCCCCCCCAATGATTCTGTTGCATTTGCGAGGGAAATTGTCAGCCTGCTTGAAGACAAGGAGAGAGCGTCCGAGATTGGACGAGCAGGTCGGGAATATGTCGTGTCTCACCGATCCTGGTCAAGGGCAGCAATTCGGATTATGGGTTTGTGCAACGACTTGGTCGGTGAAAGCAGCGAATGAAAATCTGCATCGTCTATTACAAGAGTCCTTCACCGTTCGTCTTGCAAGATTACGAGATCTTGAAGAAGCATCATGAGGTCCGACTTGTTAGTTTCTTCTATCAGCCGCTCAGATTTCTGTTCTGGGTTGCAACAAGCGATCTATGCGTCTGTTGGTTCGCAGACCTTCACTCCGCCGCGGCAATTGCGGTGTCGAGAATCCTTGGCAAGAAAAGCATCGTTGTAGCAGGTGGGTATGACGTAGCTCGGGTGCCCGATATAGACTACGGGGCCTTTGTGTATTCACCTGTTACCAGGTTTTCCGCGGCCTACGCGCTGAACCACGCAGATTTGATTCTCGGAGTGGACCCTTCGGTCATCGATAATGCGATTCGGAATGCTGGCATTGGGCCTGAAAGTGCACGTTATCTTCCCACGGGCTATGACCCCGAATTCTGGAAACCGATTCATTCCGGTGTCCGGTCGTCTATCGTCGTAACCGCTACCAGGGTCGAACAGGAGACGGTCAGATTAAAAGGACTGGACACGTTTGCACGAACAGCAGCCCTAGTACCTGAGGCGAGATTTGTCATCGCAGGAGAAGTCAATCCGGGAACGGGAGACAAGTTAATGGAGATAGCTCATGGAAACCTATCGCTGATAGGCCATCAACCCCGGGATGCTTTGCTGAAGGTGTTTCAGGAAGCGAGCGTCTATTGCCAACTATCTAGATTTGAGGGCTTGCCAAATGCCCTCTGCGAAGCGATGCTTTGTGGGTGCACCCCCGTGGGTACCAAAGCCGGAGGTATAACCACTGCAATCGGAGATACAGGGTTCTACGTTGACTATGGGGATGAAGTTGCAACCGCAGAAGCGGTAAGGAGAGCATTGGTGGGAGACGACAAAGAGCGTGAAGAGGCGAGGGATCGCATAATCCGGCTGTTTCACATTTCGAGGAGAGAACGAGGACTGCTCGGCGTTGTTGCCGAGCTACGCTAGCAATTGGAGACCGTCAGCAGAATTTCGACATTTCCTTTGCAGAAGGGATACGATATGTGCGGGATCTACGGATTCAACTGGCACGATCAAGCGCTCGCGTCAGAGTTAGCACATCTCCTTCTTCATCGCGGCCCAGATCAGGGGGATTGGGTGGAGCTTCCGTCTGGGACGGTCGGCGCCAGAAGGCTGAGTATCATTGATCGTAGCGGGGGCAGTCAACCGATGAGTAGCCTAGACTCTGACATGGTGATCGTTTATAACGGAGAAGTCTACAACTACAGAGATCTACGAGCCGAGTTGGAGATTCTTGGACATGAGTTTGTCACACGATCCGACACCGAGGTGGTACTCCACGCCTACGAGGCTTGGGGGACTCGAGCATTGCCAAAACTGAATGGCATGTTCGCGTTCGCGATTGCAATCCCCAGCCGAGGTCAATGGTTCCTTGCACGCGATCCTTTCGGAATCAAGCCGCTTTACTATACTAGGTCTAAAGACCGCTTCGCATTCGCCTCTGAAATCAGACCTCTCATGCGTCTTCCGTGGGTCAGAAAATTAGCGCGACCCGAATTCCTAGAGGCGTTTCTTTCGCAAGGCCACATCGCCGAGAACCGACCGCTCACGTTCTTTGTGGACATCATGAAAATTCCCCCGGGCCATTTCGCGAAGGTGGAGGACGCCGAAGTGTCGGTCGAAAAGTATTCGCCACAGCGTCCCACGGCCACCTCACAGGGGCCAAACGAAGCCGCAGGATGGAATCGCCGCGCGGAATTCGCGGCCTTGGCCGCGAGGGTCCGTAACTTGTTGATAACCGCGACTCGTCTCCGTTTGCAGAGCGAGGTTCCGGTAGGAACTTGTCTCAGTGGTGGACTCGACTCCTCGTCAGTTGTCTGCATCATCAACAACCTACTGAGGGATTCGAAAGCTCAAGCTGATTCGGTGGGGGAGCGACAGCATGTCTTCTCAGCCGTGTATGAGAATTTCGCAAGGGACGAAAGCCACTGGATTCAAGCAGTCACGAATGCCACTGCGGTCGAAGGACGCCAGGTACGTCCAATCTCCGCTGGCCTAATGCGTGAGATCGACCAACTAGTTCGGACTCAAGAGGAACCGTTTCATTCACCCAGTGTTTACGCGCAGTGGTGCGTAATGCGGCTCGCGAAAGAGTCGGTGACCGTCGTCCTAGACGGACAAGGCGGTGACGAGGTATTCGGAGGATACGAAACCTACGTGGCGAGCTTGCTCGTCGATTCGATACGCAGCCTCAAGTTTTCAGAAGCCGCAGTAATTGCGTGGAATGGCCGAACGGCCTTACTCAACCTGGTTCGGAACTTTCGATCAGCTTCCAAGGCGGCCAGGCTGGCGACGCAGCTTCTCGGGCTGCCGACAGCCAGAGGTAATAGCAGCCGTCTCATCGCTCAGTCAACGGGATCGCGTCTCGAGAGCGACATGGAGTGGGAATTGCCTCTTATCCTTCGATATGCCGACAAGAATTCTATGGCGTTCAGCATCGAATTGCGAGTTCCCTTCTTGGACACTGAGCTGGTCTCCTTCGCCACTGAGATACCTCCTCAAGTTCGCTTGCATAACGGAATCGCGAAGGCACTTGTTCGGCAGGCCATGATCGGAATCGTTCCTCCTCAAGTTCTTCACCGAAGGGACAAGGTCGGCTATGATGTCCCTGACACAATCTGGTTGAAGGAATCGGCGGACGAACTCTCCCGTCGATTTAACGGGCCGCCGTGGTCGGAGTACGCGTTTCTTGGCGGGAAGAAGCTCGCCGAAGTCTTCAGAAGGAAAAGCCGAGGCCGGATCTCTGAAGGAGAGGCAAGGTTCTTCTGGCGACTTTTCATCGCAGGAGTGTGGCTTCAGGTCTTCGACCTTCGAGTTCCTTCTCTGGCCGAGATGCAGGCGGCGCATTTGGAAGAGGGAGGGTCCGTCACCTATGAGAAGCCATGAGGATGACACCCGGGTGGCCGAAAAGGTAGTTACCCCGAGGAGGCGACAATTCCTCGTCTTCTTGGTTGTATTGTCTCTTGCGTTGTGGATCCTCGTTGTTCTCGCAACGCTGATACGGTCAGAGGAGTTCGATCCCTATTGGGTCCTCACGATTCCGGGGATTGACCATGCTCTTTCAGCCGGATTTCTTGCGCTCCCGACAGATACCCCAGGGTGGCAAATCCTGATGGTGTCTCTATCCAGGCTGACGGGAACGCCACTAGAAGGACTCCTATTCTTGCCGTTCGGAGGTATAGCCGCATTCCCCACGAGCTATGTGATGTTTCGTCGCCTCGTTGGGGGTGGGTATCCTACCCTCCTGATCTCGGCTTTTGTGACAATCGAGATCGCGCGTGGTCCGAGTACATACTCAACATTCGCTCACGCGTGGACTTATCCGCTACTTTTCGTCTTCATGAACGTCTATGTCGGCATCCTTCAAGCCCCTGCTGGACGGTCACGCTGGATCTTGGCAAGTATGGCTCTGTTTGTTGGGCTCCATGTTATCTACTATACCGGAGAGCTTGTCGCGATACTGTTCGTAGTAATCTTGACTATCTACTCCGGACTCGGCCGGGCAACAAGGATTATCGCCAGAGGGCAAGTCAGAATCGCCCTGAATCTGGCCATCGGGCTCGTCGTGGTCTTTCTTGTATTCAACCAAGTTGTCTACCAAGTGTTCTTGCCTCGACTGGCCCATACCTCCGTTGAAGATTCATTTTCGTGGGTGTTTGGTCGTTTAGGGAGCCTCCTGGTCGCACCAGCAAACCCTCCCGAACCATTTCGATTGTTTTCTTCCCAGAACAGTCTGATTACGTGGATCGCGGTTCTGCAGTTCTTACTCATTCTGTCACCAATCGGTTATCTAGTTGTCTCTACAGCCAGAGCAGCTGTTGGTTCCAGGACACGCTCCAGCCCCGCAGCCTCACTCGAGCTGATTGTAGTTTGGACCATCACCACGCTCACTGCCGCGTACTTAGCTATCTACTTCGTTCTCGGTCAAGTCAACATCTCCCTAGTTGTACTTCTCCTGCCTATCGCCTCCCTCTGGGTGGTCCGACGCGCCTCGCGATCTGGCATTCGACGTCTCAGATGGATACCAGTAGCGCTGTGCCTCGTGCTAGTGGTGACATCTGGGGTCAAGTTCGCCTCCGCCGTAGCGCAGAAGGAAATAGGTAGGCCGTCCACGTTCGCCGATGTGAGTCCGAGTGTGATGTGGTACATCAACACTCGCGCAGGAACCGACAACACTCTCCTTGTGGACCTGCATACAGCGGCGAGATTCGCCCTAGTTGGCGGCGAGATGAACGCACCCCTCCAATTCGTATCCTACAACTCAACGCTCTATGGGGCCGTGGTTGGTGCGCAAGCCATACCCCTGACGGAAATGGGTGTCGATTTCTTAGCGGTCGACCTTCGCTCGTTACAGTCACCCACATACGGTGGCAACTGGCAGGTCTTTCAGCCTTTACGCGCATATTATCAGAGCGTCCAAAACAATACCTACCTCAGCGGGATATACGACGACGGTGCTGTCGCCATTTTTGCCGTTGGAAAGTAGCTCACATCCTGGATCGTGAGGGGTTGTGTCGGTCGCTGCACCTCGCCGTCTGGTTGCGAAAACTGCCCCGAAAACCAGCCGCCGAATCAAATTGGAAAAGGAACGGTCACTCCTTGCAACGCGCAACACGCAACCGCGAAGTTCGGAGGACGCTTCTGCAGATTCCATTTTCGTGTGCCAAGAAACCTGCGAACCTAACTCGAATCCGACCAACCCTTCGGCTGCTCACGCCATCAGCTGGCAGGTTCCATGAGAATTAGCAATAGATTGGTGACAACCTTTCAGTCTCGCAAACTTGCGACCACAACTAAACGTTTGGACATCTGCGCTGCCCAGTTCGCTTTCGTCTTGCAGTCAGCCGGAATCAAGTCAATCAAGGGCCGGAGATGCGTTGAAGTTGGAGCGGGTTGGGTGCTATCTCACTCAGTTGTCATGCATCTCTTGGGAGCTTCCGAGACCGTCGGAACGGATCTGGAACCCTTAGCTCACCCAGAATCCCTAAAGGTGGCCGTGCGGAATTCAGTCAAGTCGATTGTGCGAGACATCCTTTCTCCTTTCGAGGATCATTCGCAACTTAGGGAGAGGCTCAATCACCTCGTGTCTATGCATAGCTTTTCATTGGCGAATCTCGCGAGCCTCGGGATCAAATATCTGGCTCCGTTCGACCTAACAACCCGCCGGCTGCCGGGAGAATATGACTTCGTCTATTCCAATGCAGTCCTCGAGCATGTTCCAGCCGAAGACCTAAAACCGCTCCTCCACAATCTGGTCGCCTCATTGGCCCCGGGAGGAACCATGATCCACTGTATCCATCTGGAAGATCATAAGGACCTTGAGCGAGCGCCGTTTGCATTCCTGTCGGCGGACGCAAGACACTTCGGGAGAACTGTTCAGGCATCCAGGGGGAATCGTGTCCGTTCCAGCGAATGGAAAAGGATCTTTGACAACCTTGAAGGAGTACGATGCCGACCGATGTACGAGTGGCGCCGGGATGATGTGCCCCTCCCGTCGCGCGTGGATCCGTCGGTCGTTTACGCCGACGAAGAAGACCTTCGCGTGAGTCACCTCGGAGTCGTCGTAGAGAGAGAGCGGTAGCCATCGACATCGACCCATCTGCGATTGCATTCTCAAGACCCACCGGGCATCGTAGCGCTTGTGCTCAGTTGTTCGAAGCGTTCGTTGCGGGCTTCCCGCCCCACAGGTGGTCGTGGACATGATTCGAGTCGGTGTTCGTTCCGCCGCCCAGAGGCCAGTCAACGCCGTATGCGGGCTCTATCCGAATTGGTGACTATGAGCCGACTAACCGAATAGGCGAGAGCCTTCTGGCCGAAGGAAATCGTTAAGGCAATGATGCGAGTGTCTTGGAAGACTCGGGTTGCACATCCATTTCCAAGAAACACCATGGGACCTACGCCTATCGATAGGCTATGCCTTAGGGATGTCAGCAGTTGTCATAGCGCTCGAGAAGGGCAACCCTGCCGCTGTGCTTCTGGTTTTTTTCGTTCCAGGATACCTCCTGACTGCGCTCTTGTTCCCGGGGCAGACGCGTATCGACTGGATTGAGCGCCTCGCGCTATCGCTCGGCTTGAGCGTTGCCGTAGTCGCGCTCTTGACACTCCTTCTTAACTATACCCCGTGGGGGGTCCGCCTAATTCCGATTGTTATGGCCGTGGTAATCTTCTCGGTACTCGTCGGGATTGCCGCATACAGGGAGCGGTTGAGACTCTCGCCGCACGACCGGCTCTCAGCCACGATAGAGATCGCACGACCGGCGTTCCGCGAGTATCGCCCCATCGATAGAGTCCTCGTCGTGATTCTCCTCACAAGCATCTTGCTCGCGGGATTCACTCTGCTCTATATTGTTACGAGGCCGGCACCGTCCGCGCCGTTCACTCAGTTTTACATTGACGGTCCCGGCGGAAACGCCTCTGGCTACCCGACACGCCTTAATATCTCCCAGCCCGGAACTGTCTTCCTGGGCATCGTGAACCACGAGGCGGTGAACATGAGCTACAGAATCCGCGTCGACCTCGTCGGCATCCAGATTGTGTATAACCCGGGCACCAAGACCAACGAAACCATGGAGGTGAACCGCACCACTTGGTCCACCATCAACGTGACCCTTCGGAACGGCCAGAACTGGACCCTGCCGTACACGTTCCGAATCGACTTGAAGGGAGTTTGGAAGGTTCAGTTCCTCTTGTTCAAAGAGGCGGACGTCTCCTCGTCGTACCGCGAGCTTCACCTGTTTGTCCGCGTGACCTAGTGACTTTGACTCCTGTTCCCTCATAACTGACCTCGCCGGTCGCCCGGGACCACACGGAAACGTAGGGAGGCAATCCACCAGACGACCGGACGGTTTGGCAGCATGATCGTTAGACGGGGTGTACCCATGCGAGGGCGGCAATCTCCTCACCGGTTAGGGCGCGGGAGTAGACGAGGACCTCATCGACCGTGCCGTTGAGATGATAATACGCAGGAACGACACTGCCCCAGCCGATTGTCGGCTGCGTAGTTCCAGAGTCGAGGCTCCCCGATCGAGGTTGTGACGGCCCGATCTGAATTCCGTCCCAAAATAATGAGACGGCAGAGCCATTGTATACGAGCACATAGTGGTGCCACGCATTCCGTTGGTCGTTCGGCAGCGTGAAAAAGTGGTTGTATGTCGTTCCTCCGATGCTAACCTGCCAGAGGACCGTGCCTGATCCACTTAGCAGAAGCCGGTTCATGTTATCTCTACCATTCAGGTTTGATATGATGCCGCCATAATCTCCCGCTGGTTGGCCGCCAACAAAATAGACCCACGCGCTCACCGTGACTTTGTTCGCTAGCGTGAAGATTGGCGACTGGACAGAGTCGGAGGTCCCGTTGAACTGCCTCGCCCGACCGGCAATCCCAAGCACATCAGTCGTCCCAGTAATTGTTCCCGGATTGCCGTGCCCCGAGAGATCCTTCATCTTCCCATCTATGGTGAGAGTCTCCATGTCGTAGCCGAGGACCGGATCGGCGACAGTGAGAGTGAATCCGGAGGTACGTGTGATTGTGCCGTCGGTCGCTTGGACATTCACCGTGTAATCTCCAACAGGAGTACTCGAGGAGGTCACGAGCTCAAGGTTCGCGGTGCCGGTGGGATTGCCCGAAGCCGGCGTGAACGCGCACGTTGCTCCCGAGGGTAAGCCCGTGCAGGAATATTGGACGCCATGGCTCGGACCGAAGGTTCGCTGGGCCGTAACGGTCGCGCTCACCGATTGCCCGTGAACGGCAACAAAGCCCGACGATGGGCTCGTCGAAACAGAAAAGTCGAACGGGGAGGGTGTCGGGGTCGCGAGGAGCGGGGGCGCCCAAGCGGTCCGCGTTGCGCCAAGGCCCGCGCCCAGCGTTCCCCCTGAGGCGGAGACGGTCTGCCAATTGGCGAGGTTCCAGTTGTCCACGACCGCGAGCGCGCCGAAGATCCGGTCCATGTCTCTCGCCCAGGGGACAGTCTTCGAGTCCGGAGTCATCGAGAAGCCCCAGCTGCGGGCGAACTCTTGCTCGACGCTACCCGCAGTCGAGAACTCCGTGTCGAGTCCGTAGACGGACCGCCCCGCGTTGTCGACGACGTATGCCCCGTAGTCCACGAAGCCACGCGCGAGGATCCTTGCCGCGTCCGTTTCGAGCGATGTCATGTCGAAGCCGGGAGGAAGAGCCAGAAGCGAGCCCATGCGCAACGCCGGATGCGTGCCTCCATAGCACGTGGATGCGCAGACGTCCGCGACCGTCGCGGGCCAGCGGAAGCCTCCCGTGGGCGCGTCGAAGTACAAGTTCGCTTGACCGTCCAGACTGACCTTCATCGCGTGTCGGATCATGCCGCCAGGCACGAGTTCCCCGAGCCGGATCGTGCCGCCAATCGAGGAAAGCTTGGACCCGCCATGGCCGCCGGAGACACCGGTGCCGTCGATCTGTTCGTCCTTTAGGAACCACCACATCGTGACGGGTCCGTCCGCCGTGCAGTGCGTGTACGGTTGTCCCTGGATCAACGTCTTCCCATCCGCATCGAGGATGGCTACGGCGTGATTCGGTGTCGAACCCACACTGGCACCTGGCACGACAAAGCCTGCGGTAATCGGCGCCTCGAACAGGACGCCACCTTGAATCTCACATCGGCTCCGGCCGGTCCAGGCGTCGGAGTTGAGGTACACGGGCGTGATCGGCGCGCTCGGGTCCAGGATCAGCACGTCCGGGTCCGTCGTCATCCCCCGGGCGGTGGCTTGGGCGATCCCGGCCGCAACGTAGCTGGCGGAACCGCCAATGGGGAGGTTCCAGATGCTGTCCGCCGAAAACGGCCAGGCGCGAGGATCACGGAGCTCCGGCGCGACGGGAGCGTCATACGTCACGGTGAGCTTCGGCCGGTTGGCCACAGTCGAAAACTCACTCGAGGCGTATTCGACCGCATCCCCGTTCAGCGAGGAAAGGAGGACCCCCTGATTCGGGTCACCCTCCGCCCACTTCTGGACGATGTAAGTCACGTTCACCGAAATCCAGCCCGGGGGAGCCGGGACGAACGTGAACACCACGCCGCTCCTCTGGGGGAAACCGTGAGTCGCGAAGCTGTTCCACGTCACCGTCGCCTCGCTCCAGCTCTCCCAGGTCTGGTAGAGATCCTCCGTGGTCCCATTGTTGCTCGGGATATACATTTGAAGGGTCGCGCTGACGATCGTGGCACCAATCGGAATTTGGCCGGTGTTCGACCCCATGAGCTGGGGGAATTTGAGGAGGACCTTGCAGACGCGCGAGGTGGGTCCACCGTGGCATCCCTGGCCGTCGACGCGGAGCAGCGTGGCCGAGCCGATGTTGGCATCGGGAAAGCCACTGTCGATCTCGGCATCGTCCGTTTCGCTGTACGCACCACCGTCCCCTCGTTGGTACGTCCGGGTGAAACGCGGTGCGATGGTGACGTCAAAGGGGCCCCTGGTGCTCGCAGACGCGTTCGAGGCGACGACCGTCATTCGGAAGTGGCCTGCAGGCGACGAAGAAAATGTCGTGACCGACAACGAGGCCGTGAACGGGGGACTCCCGCTGGACGGTGAGACGGCGCAGCTGGCGCCGGGCGGACATCCCGAGACGCTCAGGGATACCGGATCGGCCGAAGCCCCGACCACCGTCACGGTCGATGCACCCGTGTCGCCGGGCTGCAGATGGACCGCACTGGGGTCCGCGGAGACGGCGAATCCAGCGGACGGGCTCTTCTTCAACGTGAAGGAGTCGATCACGCCGCTCGTGCTCTCCACGAACTCGTACCGGATGAGCGTCGGCGAGACCTGGAACCAGCCGAAGCCTTTGGCCGGCGGAGCGACCCGACAGGCCGCGACCCACGCCGTGGTGCGGCACGTTCCGCCACCGGATAGACCGCCGGTCCCGAGGATCAGATAAATCGGCGCACCAGGGTCGCTGTATGCGTTGCCGGTCTGTGTGACGGTCTGGAAGTGGACGGGATAGGTCCTCCCGTACACGTGGTCGTGGCCGTACAGGACCAAGTCGACGTGGCGGTTCGTGAGGATGTCCTCGATCTGATCGTTCGGAGAATCGATCGGACAGAGGAGAGAGAATCCCGTCGTGGTCGGGTCGTAGCACATGAAATGGAAGTAGACGACGATCCACCGAATCGAGGGATCCGCGTCCGCCGCGGCGAGCTTCGCGTCGACCCAGGCGCGAATCGCCGGCGTGCCGGCGACGCCGTCGCAGCCTTGCACAGTCCCGTCCACGCCGTCGAGTTGGCCGAACCCATCGGCACCGAAATCCAACGTCACGAAGTATGTATTGCCCCAGGTGAACGCGTACGTCCGCTCGTTCCCGGGCAGGTTCGAGTACGCACAGTGGACGGCGAGGGGCGTGACGTCCGGCATCGGAGCGGCCTCTTCGTGGTTCCCCATCGCGGATTGGACGAAGGACCCTGCGCCGAAGGCGCTCCACTTGTCGTACACCGAGCGGACGCCCGACTCCTGGTCCGAGTAGTACAGGTCGCCCACGGGGAGGACGAGATTCGGGTTCCGCTTCGCGATCCCGCTCGACGTCACGGCGGTCTGGTTCGTGTCGCCCCAGTCGCCCGCCGCCGCGAACGTGAATGTGTCGGAGGCCCCCTTCGGCGGCGCGGCGCGGAATGTCGCTTGGCCGAACGAGGAAGCCATGCTCGCGTCGCCGATGCGGTAGAAGTAGGTCGCCCCCGGCGTGAGGCCGGTGAGGGTGACAACGTGCAGGGGTGTGCCGCCGGGTGAGGCGTAGTCCGTCCCCGATGCGTGGAACGGGTATGGCGGCCCGATGGAACGGCCCCACTCCGCTCGCGACGTCGTCGCAGCGGCCGTGTACCACGTGATCGTAGCCGTCGTCGGATCGTCGAGGTAACTGAGGTGCACCCCCGAGGGAGGGTTGGTCCCGGAAGGCGCCGCGCTTGCCCCCAATGACGGGAGGAGCGTGAGAGTCGTGAGGACGACGATGATCGCGATGGACGACGCCCAGAACCCGCTCCTGCGCACGGAATGCAAGCCTCCCTTACCTTGTGGCCCTAGGGGAAACTCTCGACATCCCGTCGGTGCCTGTGAGAAGATATGACCGCAAATGACTTAGTCTTTTCACCTCGCGGTTCC
>Ga0209761_1001469_pt1 | contig 15277 bp, 16 predicted proteins | sample GraSoi013_1_40cm_4_FD_185818 | JGI IMG/M metagenome (GOLD analysis project Ga0209761, IMG submission 185818) | Grasslands soil microbial communities from the Angelo Coastal Reserve, California, USA - Sample 09_25_2013_1_40cm (SPAdes) (version 2) | ecosystem: Environmental > Terrestrial > Soil >...
TGAAAACCTCCGAGATCCAGAAGACGCTGGGGTACAAGGACTACGACGAGGTCATCCACCGGGACAATCTGGTGATCCTATGAGCCTGTCCGACTACGTCGTCCAGAAGGCCTCACAGGCCAAGGCTGCGGCGCGGCAGTTGGCGACGCTGTCCACGGCCGTGAAGAACAACGCCCTGCTGGCCATGGCCGACGCCTTGGAAGCGCGCGAAGCGGAACTGCTGACGGCCAACAAGAAGGACCTCGCCGCCGCGAGCGGCCTCTCGAAGGCCGCGATGGATCGGCTCACGCTCAACACCAAGCGCATCAAGGAGATGGCCGTGGGCCTGCGCGAAGTGGCGGCACTCCCCGACCCCGTCGGCGAAGTGACGAAAATGTGGCGGCGCCCCAACGGGATGCAGGTGGGCCGCATGCGCGTGCCGATCGGTGTCATCGGCATCATCTACGAGTCCCGCCCCAACGTCACCGCCGACGCCGCATCGCTGTGCCTCAAGTCCGGCAACGCGGTGGTGCTCCGCGGGGGCTCGGAGGCCATCCAGTCCAACGCCGCGATCGTGAAGGTGCTGAGCGAGGCCGGCGAGAAGCTCGGCCTCCCGGCCGGCGCGATCACGTTCATTGACAACCCCGACCGCCAGGTCTCCACCCTGCTGCTCAAGCAGGACAGGCTGATCGACCTCATCATCCCGCGCGGCGGCGAGGGCCTCATGCAGTTCATCATGAAGGAGTCCACCATCCCGGTGATCAAGCACGACAAGGGCGTCTGCCACACCTACGTGGACGACAAAGCCGACCTCGCCATGGCAGAGGCCATCTGCTTCAACGCCAAGGTGCAGCGTCCGGGGACCTGCAACGCGATGGAGACGCTCCTCGTGCACCACGCCGTCGCGCCGACGTTCCTCCCGCCGCTCATCAAGCGCTATCAGGAGGCCGGCGTGGAGGTCCGCGGCTGCCCGCGGACCGTAAAGCTCGCGCCGAGTGTCAAGTCCGCCACCGACTCCGACTGGGGCACGGAGTTCCTGGACCTCATCCTGGCCGTGCGCGTCGTGGACGACATGGAGCAGGCGATGGAGCACATCGTCCGCTACGGCTCGCAGCACTCCGAGGCGATCGTGACGCAGGACCACGGACGGGCCATGCGCTTCCTGAACGACGTGGACGCCGCCGCGGTCTTCGTGAACGCCTCAACGCGCCTCCACGACGGCTACCAGTTCGGCCTGGGCGCCGAAATCGGCATCAGCACGACCCGCATCCACGCGCGCGGCGCGATGGGCCTGGAGGAACTCACCAGCGCCAAGTTCATCGTCCTGGGCACCGGCCAGCTCCGGGAATGAAGCTCGGGCTATACGGCGGCGCGTTCAATCCCATCCATCGGTGCCATCTGCTCGTCGCCGAGACCGCGCGCAGCCGCCTCGGCCTCGACACCGTCCTCTTCATCCCGACCGGCGACCCGCCCCACAAGCCGCCGTCCGATTTCATTCCGGCGAAGCACCGGCTGGAGATGGTGCGTCTGGCTATCACCCCGTATCCCTACTTCCAGCTCTCGGACATCGAGACGAGACGCGAGGCGAAATCCTACACGATCGACACCGTCCAGAGCCTGAAGGACACCTACCCGCCCGATGCCCGTCTGGTCTTCATCATTGGCCTGGACGCCTTCCTTGAACTGCCAAGCTGGCGGGAACCGGAACGCCTGCTGGAGAGTTGCGACTTCGCCGTGATCTCAAGAGCTGGCTTCCAGTTCAAGTCCTTGGAAAAACTTCCGATTCTCGGCCTGACGGACCCTCATCACCTGACCCAACTGGACGCCGGGCAGCGTGAGCAATATGAATTCCGGCTCAAGAGCGGACGGTCGCTCTGGGCGCTGGCAATCCCCCCCTGCGAAGTGTCGTCACAGGAGGTCAGGACGCGACTGAAATCGAAGCAGAGCGTCGAAAACCTCTTGCCGACGGCCGTCGAGTCTTATATACTGCGATATCGATCTGGCGCAGGAGGGTTACCGCAATAATACGAGGATCACGAGTAAAGGTTCGGTTGGCTGCGATGGCCGCCGAAGAGAAAAAAGCCTCTGAGATCATGATCTTAGACGTTGCCCGCAAGTCCGGGGTGACGGATTATTTCTTAATCTGCTCAGCCGAATCCGAACGCCAAGTCATTGCCGTAAAGGACCAGATCGAGAAGGCCCTGGACGACAAGGGAGCCCGCCTCTACGGCCTCGAAGGCCTCGAGGCCGGTGTGTGGGTCTTGATGGATTATGACGACGTGGTCGTCCACATCTTCAAGCGGGGGGTGCGTGAGCATTACGGGCTGGACCGGCTGTGGGCCGATGCGAAGCGTCTGCCGCTGCCGAAGGCCCGCACGGCTGTCACGGCCAGCCGTCCCAAAGTACGGATGCAGAGGGAGCAAACCGCCAGGCAACGGGGATAACCGATGCGCTTCTTCCTGTGGGTCTTCACGCTGATCGCCGCCATCGTGGCGGCCGTCTACTTCAGCGACCTCAACCCTGACCCGATCACGCTGCGGCTGTCGAAACAAACCTCCACTGACGTCACCCCAACCTATCTCGTGCTCCTCTGCATCGCGGGTGGTGCGCTGACGGTCGTGATGCTGTTCGGCGTGCGCGAGGTCCGTACCCTCATCCTCAACTGGCGGTCCACCCAGCGGCGCAAGCGCGAGGAGAAGCTCCAGAGCTACTACAGCAGCGGCGTGCTGGCCTGGCTCTCCCGCCGGACCAGCGAGGCGATCACCCAGTTGCAGAAGCTGCTGGCGCTGGACCCCCTGCACACCCGCGCCCTGCTCTTGCTGGGCAACATCTTCCGCCGGGAGAAGCACTACAATGAGGCGATTCGGTTCCACCTGAGGGCCCGGTCCCTCGAAGAAAGCAATCTGGAGATCCTCTTTTCCCTGGCCCGCGACCTCGAAGACGCCAAGCGCTACGACGAGGCGATCCAGGCGCTGGAGGGCGCACTCAAACTCGACAGCACCAACCCGACCGCCCTTTACCGCATCCGGGACATCCACATCCAGAACAGCAGGTGGAAGGCGGCCCATGCGGTCCAGGAACGGCTCCTCAAAGCAGGCCTGTCCGAGCACGAAGTCCGTGCCGAGACCCAGGTCATGACGGGACTGAAATATGAGGTCGGGCGACAGTGCTTGGAACGCGGCGATCTCGACCTCGCCAGGCGCTACTTCCGGGAAGCGACCAAGCTGGACAAAGGGTTCCTGCCCGCGCGGATTGGCTTCGGCGAGCTGCTCATCCGGGAAGGCAAGCTGAAGCACGCGGCGGAGTCGTGGGAGAAGTCGTACGTCAAGACCGGCAATCCGCTCTTCCTGCAGCGCCTCGAGGACCTCTACCTGGAGATGGGCGAACCGGGCGAGATGCTCCGCATCTACCAGGTCGCCTTGAGCCGCAACGATCAGAACCCGCTCCTCAAGCTGGCCCTCGGCAAGCTGTACTACCGGCTGGAGATGATCGACGACGCCTTCGATCTGCTCTCGACGCTGGAAGGCCTCCAGGATCCCACCGGAGCCCTGCACAAGATCATGGCCTGTCTGTACATCCGCAAGGGGGACACGGAATCGGCGCTGATCATCCTGCAGGAGGCCCTCAACCGGCCGCGGCCCGTCGGGGCCCCGTTCGCCTGCACGGCCTGTCACGACGAAGGGCAGGAATGGAGCGGGCGCTGCCAGGCCTGCGGACGCTGGAACACGCTGGCCCACGTGCTCCCTTCGTTCGGCAGCGCGGGCCAGCCCCGCGAGAGCGTGCGCGAGCCCGTCCAGCCCCAACCCTATCCGGGCGTCGCCTCGCCGTTCGAGCCTGTCTAGACGGGCTGGCCTTTTTCCCCCAAATCAGCAACAATGCGCGTGTCATTCTGAGCGAAGTGAAGAATCTCATGTGTCAGGCAGTCGAGACCCTTCACTTTGTTCAGGGTGACAACTTCGAAGAATCGACGCGGGCATGACAACTAACGTGAAACCTGTCGCGCTGATCATCTTGGACGGCTGGGGCGTGAGCCAGAAAACGGAGGCCAACGCCCTGGCCCTCGCACGGCTGCCGTTCTACAACTCGCTCCTTCGAACCTGCCCCTACACCATGCTGTCGGCGTCCGGCGAGGACACGGGCCTGCCCGACAAGCAGATGGGGAACTCCGAGGTTGGCCACATGAACCTCGGCGCCGGCCGCATCGTGTACCAGGACTTCACCCGGATCAATCGGGCAATCCGCGACGGCTCCTTCGCGACAAACCCGGTGATCGCCCAGGTGCTGCACAAGGTCCGCTCGACCGGCGGCCGCCTGCACCTGCTGGGTCTCCTGTCGGACGGCGGGGTGCACAGCCATATCTCCCATCTAGAGGCAATCCTGGAACTGGTGAAGAAGGAGGGCCGCCCGCCGGTGTTCGTGCACGCGTTCTTGGACGGGCGGGACACGCCTCCGCGGAACGGCCTCGGCTACATCAAGACCGCCGAGGCGCGGATGCGCCAGCTTGGTGTCGGAACGATCGCCACCGTGATGGGGCGGTACTACGCCATGGACCGGGACCAGCGGTGGGACCGCGTGGCCAAGGCCTACGCCGCAATCGTCGAAGGAGCTGGCGTGCATCGAAAGTCGGCCGAGGAGGCCGTGACGGCGAGCTATGCGACGAACGTGACCGACGAGTTCGTGGTCCCCGCCGTCATCGTGGACCAACACGACCATCCGATCGGAAGCATTGACGACGACGACGGGATCTTCTTCTACAACTTCCGCGCAGACCGGGCCCGCGAGCTGACGCGCGCCCTCATCGAGCCGACCTTCGAAGCCTTCCCGCGAAAGACCGTGCCGAAGCTGGCCACCTTCGCGACGATGACCTCGTACGACGAGACCTTCACGCACCCGGTGGCCTTCCCGCCGTTCCGTCTGACGCGTATCCTGCCGGAACTGATCAGCGAGCGCGGGCTCAAGCAGCTCCGAATCGCCGAGACCGAGAAATACGCCCACGTCACGTACTTCTTCAACGGCGGCGACGAGAAGACCTATCCGGGCGAAGACCGTGTGCTGATTCCCTCCCCCCGCGACGTCGCGACCTACGACCTGAAGCCGCAGATGTCCGCGCGAGAGGTCGCCGACGAGGCCGTGCGGCGTATCGAGTCCCGCCAGTACCACCTGATCGTGCTGAACTTCGCGAACCCGGACATGGTGGGCCACACCGGAAATCTGCAAGCCGCGATCCAGGCGGCCGAGGTCATCGACGAGTGTCTGAACAAGGTCATCTCCGCTATGCGCCGGATCGGTGGGGCCGTGGTCCTGACCGCCGATCACGGCAACCTGGAGCAGATGGTGGACTACGCGACCGGCCAGCCTCACACGGCGCATACTCTGAACCCAGTGCCGTGCCTCATCGTGGACGACCGGCCGCACGCCTTGCGCGCCTCCGGCGTCCTCGCGGACATTGCACCGACGATCGTGCACCTGATGGGGCTTCCCCAACCGCCCGAAATGACCGGCGTGTCTCTGATCAAGGAGTGACGACGATGGACTATCGTGACTATCCGAATGGCGCGTTCCGCGCTTGGGCCGACAAGGCGATCGCCGGCGAGGCGCTGACCCGTGAGGAAGCGCAGGCGGTGTTGCAGACGCCGGACGACCGCCTGCTGGAATTACTCGACGCCGCCTTTCACGTCCGCGAACGGTATTTCGGACGCAAGGTCCGCCTCCAGATGCTCCAGAACGCCAAGAGCGGCGCCTGCCAGGAAGATTGCGGCTATTGCTCGCAGTCGGCCGTCTCCACGGCGGACATCCGGAAATACGGCCTGCTGAAGAAGTCGCAAATGGTGGAAGGGGCGCGGCGGGCGGCGCAGTCCAAGGCCATCCGCTACTGCATCGTCATCAGCGGGCGCGGCCCGCTCGACCGCGAGCTCGCCGAAATCAGCGAGGCTGTGCGGGAGATCAAAGGCGCGGTGCCGGTCCAGGTCTGCTGCTCGCTGGGGCTGCTCACGGAAAACGATGCGCGCCGGCTGAAGGCAGCCGGTGTGGACCGGATCAACCACAACTTGAACGCGTCGGAGCGGTTCCACCCGCAGATGGTCACGACCCATACGTATCAGGACCGCCTCACGACGATCCGCAACGCCCGGGCTGCCGGCCTGGAGATCTGCTCAGGCGGCATCGCGGGCATGGGCGAGACAGACGAAGATTTGATCGACCTCGCGTTTGCCCTGCGCGAGGTGCAGCCGGACTCGATCCCGATGAACTTCCTGCATCCGGTCCCCGGCACGCCGATGCAGGATCAGAACAACCTCACGCCCCAGCGCTGCCTGAAGATTCTCTGCCTGTTCCGCTTCCTGCACCCGCGGACGGAGTTGCGCGTCGCCGGCGGCCGCGAGTTCAACCTGCGCTCCCTGCAGGCGCTGGCGCTCTATCCCGCCGACTCGCTCTTTGTCGGCGGCTACCTCACGACGCCGGGCATGCCTGCGCCCGAGGCCTGGAAGATGATCGAGGACCTCGGCTTCGAAGTGGACACCGTCGGCGCGCCGCTGTCAGCGCCCTAGAGGGGATTCGCTACTTTATTACTTCTGCTTCTTGCGGGGGTGGGTGTAAAAGTATATCCAGATCGCCAGAAGGGTGCTCAGACCAGCAACGAGGGCCATCACTTGGTCAAAAAAGGTCCAACCGAAAGTCATTAGTTTAACCGCCCTTCAAGGCTAAAGGCCGCCAAGTACAATGCCCCCATACATTCAAGGCCGAATATAACACTAGTCGCTGAAGCCGGTCCACTAACTAAGCCTCCAACCACGGCGATCAGGCCGACCCCTTTTGCCATATCGTAAAGGAACTTCGCAGCGCTTTCTAGCTGGCGAGCCGTCATGCCTAGTGAGACACAGGAAACCCAGAAAGGTTAAATTATTTTTCTCCCTACTCGTACTGCAGGCTCTCCGCGACGGGGAGCCGTGCCGCCCGCCGGGCCGGCCAGTACCCCGCGAGCACGGTTGCGAGCAGCCCCAGCGCCATCGCTTCCAGCAGGACATCCGGAGCCGGATGGAACACGATGGTCCAGCCGAACGACTGTTTATTGATGACTTCGATCAACAGGACGGAGAGGACCAGGCCCGCCGCGGCTCCCAGGACCGTCCCCGCCAGCCCCAGCAATCCGGACTCCCACAGGATAAGCCGGCCGACCTGGGCCGGCGTCCCTCCAATGGTGCGCAGCACCGCGAGCTGGCGCTGACGCTCCAGGATGCCCGCTAGCAACGTATTCGCGATTCCCAGCAACGCCACGGTCACCGCGATGACCTCCAGCGCATACGTGATGGCGAAGGTCTGGTCGAAGATCCGCAGCACTTCGCGCTTCAGCTCGCCGTTTGTCAGGATCATCACCGGCGGATCGCCCTGCAGCCGCTCCAGGATGGCGCGGCGGACCACCTCCGGATCGGCTCCGGGCGCCAGGTACAGAGGCACGACCGTCGCGTTGCGGTCGCCCCAGTGCCGCGCGTAGAGTGTGCGGTCCAGAACGATCTTGCCGCCATCCGTCGAGTAGTCATAGAACACGCCCGCGATAGGAAGCTCGACCGACCCGTGCGGGGTCGGCAGTGCGATGCGGTCACCGCGCCGCAGCGAGAACTGCCGGGCGAAGGTCTCGGACACGATCACCTGCTCGCCACGGACCGCCTCGCTCAGGACCGTCGCGGAGTCTCCCTCCAGGAAGAGATACCGGCTGTGCCGCGCGTGGATCAGCAGATCGCGGGCGACCACCCTCACCGGTCTGTCGCGGTAGTCCATGCGGACGTCGCGATAGCTGTCCGCCGCCACGACGCCGGGAAGCCTCTGCAGCCGCTGGTGCACGGACTCCGGCAGGGCCCATTCCGGGCCATCGCCCAACCACGTCGGCGGCGCAACGATCAGGTCTGCCTTCACGGTCTGCTCCAGCCACAGATCCACCGTCTGGCGGAAGCTGTGGATCATCACGCTGACGCCGATCATCAGAGCCAATCCGACCATCAGCGCCGAAACGGCGACGGCGTTCCGTACAGGCGCACGTTCCAACTCGGCGGCGGCCAGGCGCGGCAGACAGCCGGCCTGCCGGGGCAGGATCATCCGCAAACAGGGAGCGATCGATCCTATGACCACGGGGCTGAGTAACGCGAAGCCCAGCACGACTAAAAACACCGCGACGTATCCAAACAGCGGCAAGCCCTGCACAGGATCCTGCAGAGCGGCAAGTCCGGCCAGGAGAAAGGCGGCCATCGCGCGCGTGAGGACTGTCGCGATACGCACGGTCCCGACCAACTCATATCCTCCCGGCGCAAGGGCCTGGGTCGGTTCGACCGTGACCGCCTCCCTGATCGGGCCCAGCGAGCCCACCACCGCCACGACCAGCCCGATCAGCAGCCCCTGCACCAACACATCGGACGACACCCACGTCAGGCGGGGAGCAACCAGCGACTGATAATAGAGATTGCTCACGGTCGCCGCGAGCGTCTGCAGGACGCCGTTCGACAGCGCGACGCCGAACCCGATGCCCACGATTCCACCCACGATGCCGACCAGCACAACCTCGGTCAGCAAGAGCCGCACGATGCCGGCGGAGGACAGGCCCAGCGAGCGCAGGATCCCGATCTCCCGGCGGCGGCGGAGCACCGCGAAGGAGACCGTGTTGTAGACGAGGAAGAGTCCGACCAGCAGCGCCACCACGCTGAGAATGCTCACGTTCAGGCGGAACGCGCGGGTCATCCGCTCGATCTGGGCGTTGCGTTGCTGGGGGCGCTTGACGGTCAGCTCCGGCGGCAGGAGTGCGAGGACCGCGCGTCTCACCTCCTCCACGGGCCGGGCCGGGTCCGTGACGAGGTCGATGCGATCGAGGCGACCCAGTCGGTCGAACAGGAGCTGCGCCGCCGCAATGTCCATGACGGCCAACTCCTCGAACGTGGACCGCGCCGGGCCGTCCCCCTCCAGGATGCCGCGGACGACCAGCCGCCGGAGGCGTCCGCCGACGTTTACCACCAGCGTCGAGCCCAGGGGCAGACCGTGGCGTTGGGCCAGCCGGCGGCCCGCAAAGATCGTATCGGGCTCGAGATACCGCTCCCAATCTGGTTCGCTGCCGGAGTCGACGCGTCCGCTCTCGACCACCCGGTAGTCGCGGAAAGAGGATTCAGCCAGGAGATCCACGCCCAAGATCGGCAACACGATCCCTCTGGCCGAGCCCTCGGCCCTCCAGATCCCGGTGAGGTCCAGCACTGGTGTGGCCAGGAGGACGCCGTCCGCGTGGCTGAGGGGCTCGATGATGCGCTCGTCGAAACCGCCCAGGGCGTTCGTCGCGTTGAAGACCTGCAAGGTCGTCCGCCCGGCCACGCCGAGCACGGCCTGCTCGAACGAGCGGACGATCTCGACGTTCGCCGTCGCGACCGCCACGTACACGGCGACCCCCAGGGCCACGCCGCCGACCGTGAGGGCCGTGCGCGGGAGTTCCCCGGCCACATGACGCCACACCAGGAGACGGAAGACGGTCACAGTTCCTTGAGGCGACCCACGACGGCGGTGGTGGATGGATAGCCTTTCTTTTTCAGCACGGCCTGCAGCTCGCCGGCGATCCGGTCGAAGACCTTGGGCCCTTCCTCCACGAGGGCCGTGCCGATCTGCACGACCGAGGCCCCGGCTAGCAGGTGCTCGAACGCGTCGGTGCCGGACACGACGCCTCCGACCCCGATGATCGGAATTCTCCCGTCGAACGCTTTCCAGAAGGCCCGCACGTTGGCCAGCGCGACCGGCTTGATCACCGCGCCGCCGAGACCGCCGAATCCTCCCTTCGGCTTGATCACCACCGACTCCCTATCCGGATCGATCACGAGCGCGTTGCCGACGGAGTTGATCAGCGAGAGGAAGTCCACCGGCGCGCGCTTCAGGACCTCGGCCATCGCGGCGTGGTGGGCCGGATCGAAGTACGGAGGCAGCTTGACGCCCATCGGACAATCCACGACGGCCCGCACACTGCGGATGAGTCGCTCCGAAGCCTCGAAGTCGTACCCGATCTGCGGCTTGCCGGGGAGATTCGGACAGGAGAGATTCACTTCGATGAGGTCCGGGCCAGCCTTGCTGATGGTGCGGGCGATCTCACGGAAATCATCCTCGCAGAGGCCGGCCACGCTCGCCACAACCGGTTTGCCAAACCCTTTGAGCGTGGGGATCAACTCCGCATACGCCCGATAACCGAGGTTCGGCAATCCCATCGAGTTGATCGAGCCGCCAGCAAAGGGATAGTACCGAGGCTCCGGGTTGCCGGTACGGGCCTCCAGCGTCATGGACTTGGTGACGATGGCTCCGGCACGGGACCGCCCCAGCGCCTCAAGCTCCGCCCGCGTGACGCACAAGGCGCCGGAGGCATTCATGAGACAGAGGGGAAAGCGGACGCCCGCGATGGTGCAGGAAAGGTCGACCGTGTCGCGCGAGAGGGTCACTGCAGGTTTTGTTGGTTAAAACTACACTTGACCACAAGTGTGGTGGCGCCGCGGCCTTCAACACACTTATCCAGGCTCTTGTGATAGTCCAGCTTGCCGTCCAAGTTCACGATAAATTCGAAGGAGAAGGCCGTCGTCATGAACATGTAGCGGCCCGGCCTCAGTTTGAGGGTGGCGATCTTGTTGGTCATCATCCGGTCACGGACCGACTGGAGGGGCTCCGTGATGCCGGGCACGCTCCACACCCGTGGGGGCACAATCGCGGTGGCGTCGATGACGATCGGATGCTCCTGCGCCAAGGGCAGCTTGGGCTGTTTTTGCTCAGCCGCGGCCGGTTCCACCCACCACATGCTCGCTGCTATCATCACCGCAACGATCGCGGCCCTCATACTCGCACTTCCTCCCCGTCTACGGAACCATCCCGCATCAGCACGATCCGATCCGCCTCTTGCGCCATGCTCCGACTGTGCGTGGCCAGGATCACGGTCTGAGCACCCTGCCGGGCCAACGTTTTAATCAATTGGATGATCTCCCGCCCCACTTTCGAGTCCAGGTTGCCCGTCGGCTCGTCCGCCAGCAGGAGCGCCGGCCGATGCACCAGCGCCCGCGCCACCGCGACACGCTGCTGTTCCCCGCCGGAGAGCTCCGACGGGCGATGCTCTCCCCGGTGCGCGAGGCCCACCGCCGTCAGGCACTCCTCCGCTCGTTTCTCAGTGTCGGCCTCGCCGCGCAGCAGGAGCGGCAACGCAACGTTCTCGCGCGCGGTCAGCCCCGGCAGCAGGTTGAAGAACTGGAAGACAACCCCGATCCGCTCGCGCCGGAGCTGCGTCCAGTCGGCTTCGGTGAACCCATGGGTGGAGAGCCCGCCGATGACGACCTCGCCTTCCGTGGGCCGGTCCAAGCCCCCAATCAGGTTGAGCAGCGTGCTCTTCCCGCTGCCGCTCGGCCCCATGATGGCCAGGAATTCCCCCTGGGCCACTTCCAACGAAACCCTCTGGACAGCCCGGATGATCGAGGCGCCTCGCTGATAGACCTTGGAGACTCCCTCCAGCCGGACCACACTCCCTCACAAGCTGCCCGCCCACCTATAACACAAAGAACCGAGTCCCGACAATGAATCTCAAGCACGTCACGCCCGCGACTTGGAGGTGTCCAAGGAAGAGAGGCACCGCCATGCCGGACTTGCTGGATAGGATCTTGCACTGGGTCTTTCCCACCGACTGCGCCGCCTGCGGTCGGCCGGCGGCGGAGCGCCGGCTGCCCTTCTTCTGCCGGGGCTGTTGGGAGACGATCCGGCCCATCGAGGGCCCTGTCTGCCCCCGGTGCGGGCGCCCGTTCGACTCGCCACTCGCGCTGCTCTCCAGTCCGGGACACCTCTGCGGCCCGTGCCGCAAGAAACCTCCCGCGTTCGACCTGGCCCTCTCCCCCTACCGCTACGAGGGAATACTGGAACAGGCCATCCACCTGTTCAAGTACCGGCGCCGGGATGCGCTGGCGACGCCACTGACCGACCTGATGCTCGTCTGGGCAGACAAGCTGCCATCGATCTCCCTGGTCATGCCCGTCCCGCTCCATCCCAGCCGCCTGCAACGCCGCGAATTCAACCAGGCGCTGCTGCTGGCGGATCGGATTGCTGACCGTCTCGGCCTCCCTCTGTCGTTCGAGCAACTCGTACGGGTCCGCGCGACCCGGCCCCAGACGGAACTCGACCGCAAGGAACGGGCCCGGAATGTGCGGCGCGCCTTCGCCGTGCGGGAACCGGCCGGCCTCGCCGGTCAGCGGGTGCTTCTGGTGGACGACGTCCTGACAACGGGGGCGACCGTCAACGAGTGCGCCCGAGTGCTCCGCCGGGCGGGGGTCGAATCCGTCACGGTCCTGACCCTCGCCAGACGGGTTTAAAATTGCGTAGGGGCGCACCTGCGTGTGCGCCCGAATTGTGGATGGCCCCGTAGAACATGGGCGGACACATAGGTCCGCCCCTACGTCGGATGCGACGGAATTATGGATTATGCCAGCAGTGGCAAGGAGTGGCAATGAGTGGCATGTAAAAATACTTGACAATTCCAGCCCTTCCCTTATAGGATGGCGCCCGTATCATCCGGAATGTTCGATGGCCAAGGCGGTACGGGATGAGGTGCTGACCACCGCCGAGACGTGCCGCTACCTGAAAGTGGCGCCTCGGACGCTCTATCGCTACATCCAGGAGAAGCGCGTACCGGCCTTCAAGCTCGGCAAGGACTGGCGGTTCGTGAAATCGGAACTGGACATGTGGCTCCGGAGGAAAAGCCGGGAGTATACCCGGAAAAAGACCCGCTGAGGAGGCGACTCATGTTCTCAGGGGAATACTTCTGCAAGCTGGACGAGAAAGGCCGCTTTCTTCTCCCCTCGGTCATCCGCGACCTCCTGTGCCCGGACGGGCACGCCGGTGAAAAAGGCGTCGTCTTCCTGAAGAGGACCGACCCGACGTCGCTCAAGGTCTACCCGCTGTCCGAATGGACCAACCTGCTCAAGCAGACCAGGGCCAAGCTCGATGAAGAGCAAAGTCGTCTCTTCATGCACTTCGTGGTCTCGGAAACCGCCACATCGGAGATCGACAAGGCGGGCCGCATCCTCATTCCCGGCAAGCTGCGCAAGCACATCAACCTGGCCGAGGACCAGGAGATCGTCCTCGTGGGCATGTACGAGAACTTCGAGATCTGGGAGCCCGCGGATTGGCGGCGCTACCTCGCCCAGGTAGAAAACCGTCACGAGGTCTCGATGAGTAAGATCATGGATCTGCTGTAGCCCGTCCCTGTGAAGCGCACCCGCTCTTCACCCGCCCGTCCCACCGTCCTCCGCCAGACGTCCTTTCGACCCTCCGATGCACACGACCCGAGAGGGACTCACCGCGAGGCTGTGCAGCGCTCGATCCAGCAGCTGTTGCTGTCCAGCGCGGTGAAACGAGCCCGGCGCCAGACACTGCCGCCTCACAACGGTCCGGCCTCACCCTGGCCGGCGCGTCACCCTGTCGCAGACCATCCCGAGAACGACTTGTGCTTGGTGTTGCCCCTTCCCCCCAGCATCAATCATCAGTACGCCACCGTTCAGGGACGGCGCGTACTCTCCTCAGCCGGTCGCCGGTTCAAGGCGTTGGTCGGGCAGGAAGTCCTCTGCGCGCTGGCGAAACGAAAATCCCCTCCCCCGCTCGGTCAGACGCAGGACGGAACCCCCTTGGCGCTCGATCTGCGGTTCTATTTCGAATCGGAACTGCGCAGGGACATTGACGGCGGGCTCAAGATCACCCAGGATGCGGTGTGCGAAGCCCTTGGGATCAATGACAATCGGATCGTCGAGGTGACCCTCCGCAAAAAGCGGGACGCCGCGGCGCCGCGCCTGGAACTCACGCTGCGCCTCTGTCTTCACCCAACCCCCTAGGTCTCTCGAACGGTGGAAGGAATAGCCCGCTGGGAGCACTTCGCCCATGAGGCCGACATCGGCGTGCGCGGGATCGGCACGACCCGCGAGGAGGCCTTCGAGCAGGCCGCCCTTGCGCTGATCGCGGTCATCACCGACCCGCAGACTGTCCGCCCGGACCAGCCGATCACCATCACGTGCGAAGCGCCCGACGATGATCTGTTGCTGGCCGACTGGCTGAATGCGTTGGTCTACGAGATCGTAACCCGCCGCATGCTGTGGAATCGGTTCCAGGTGCGCATCGAAGGCCGGCGCCTGTTCGCCACTGCCTGGGGCGAAGGCACCGACGTCACCCGACATCAACCGGCTGTGGAAGTCAAAGGTGCCACCTACACGAACCTCTCCGTGCGACAGGAGCCGAATGGCCTCTGGGTGGCGCAATGCGTAGTGGACGTCTAGGGTTCGCGACCGCCTGCCGGCTACAGGCTGAGTCCAGGCAAAAGAGATGCGAGCCGGAGAAACCGCGTGTAATCCAGCGTGAGCGCCGGCGGATCGGCCCCGAGCACCTGCGCGACCAAACCGCGCTCCTGGGCCACCACATACTCGGGAGAATCAAAGACGAGCGCGAAACGCTGCGGAGCCACCGCCATCTCTGGATGCGTCTGGTCATATGCCGGAAGCCCAGGGATGACGTCCACCCGGTTCTGATAGTTGACCAGCACGATCGTCAGCAGCCTGTCCTTTACGAACAGCGAGCCCGTCGTGACGTCGCGGCGATCAGGCCCCCGCCGTTTCGCCACGTAGAAGACGATCCGCTCGCGCGTGCCCGCCTTCCCCATGGCCGCGGCCATCGCCGGCACCACCTTCGCCAACGTGGGCCCGTCGAAGAGCGGTACGGGCTGGACGGGTCCCGTGAGGAGCCGCTGCAGCCAGTGCGTCGTGAACTGAACCCGGACGCTTTTGAGAATATTCGTGAGGTCCTGCTCGGAGAGCCGCACCGGATGGTCGTAGGCTGCTTGGGCGGTAGAAACCGCCTGCACCACGACCTCGTCCTCCACCGGAGGGACGCTGGCGCGATATTCGAGCGAACAGGCCGCCAGCAGCAACGCCACCGCGGCCAGGATGAGAGAGCGCATGACGCCCAGCCGGTCAATCGAGTGAGTCATGGCGCCTGCTTGCTCTGCGTCCCCGCGTCCCGTTTCGCCTTTTTCGTAGGCGCCCTCTTCGTCATCGTCTCCACCACTGCCGCCGCCGCTGCCGCCGCTGCTGCCTCTGCCGCCTCTTTCGCGCCAGCCAGTTGGCTTTCCAGGCTGGCGATCTGCTCGGATTTTGTCATCACGAGGTCGTCCATCGCCCTCAGCCGCTCTTCGAGGCCGAGGATCTGTGCCTCCACCTTCTTGACCTTCTCCAGTTCTTGCATCAGACGTTTCGTTTCCTCGTCCTTGGTCTTCACCTGCAGC
>Ga0209761_1001470_pt1 | contig 15270 bp, 15 predicted proteins | sample GraSoi013_1_40cm_4_FD_185818 | JGI IMG/M metagenome (GOLD analysis project Ga0209761, IMG submission 185818) | Grasslands soil microbial communities from the Angelo Coastal Reserve, California, USA - Sample 09_25_2013_1_40cm (SPAdes) (version 2) | ecosystem: Environmental > Terrestrial > Soil >...
TCGACCGTTCCAGGCCAAAATGAAGCATTCATGCTTCTGAGGCGGAAGGGCTCTCAGGTGAAGCTGTGAAGAGGAACCCGACGACGACGGTAATCCCCGGAGTCGATGAGAGCAAGTTACTTATCAAACGATAAGTTAACAGAACCTGTAGTCCAGATATGCCTGAAACGACACGGTCCAATACTCAGCTGTAGAGGGGCCGGGATTTTCAGGCGGGTCCGAACGAGGATAAGTCTGTTAGGGTCATGACGCTCACGTTTGGTGGACGTTTTGCGCCGTCGCTGACCCTGTCACCTATGACGTACTTGATGTTTTTGGTGACTGCGATATCTAGGAGGCGTTGCGTCACAACGCCATCGAACAAAACCACGTTGGCATTGTCGATGCTTGGAATCTTCTCAGCGAGTTCGCTGACCGGCATCTTTGACAGCTCTCTTCCTGTCTCGTCGAACACGATGGCCTCTAGTGAGCCTCTAAGGTCCTTGGCGACATCGAACACTGGGGGCGGTAGGTTCGGCTTGGTGAGTTGGGGTGTGGGTGGTGGGGCCTCAGGTGTTGATGGTATGGGCTGTCTCTCGAAGCCTGGCCGGTCGTAGCTCGGTCTGTCGTAGCCTCGGTCTCGATCGCGGCCGAAGCCTCTCTCGCCTCCACGATCGTACCTCCCTCGTCCGTATCCGCGGTCTTGTCTCTCGTATCTTTCGGGCCGGTCGGGTGGACGGTCGTATCCTCTCTCGGGGCGGTCGTAGCCTGTTCCGGCGATGGGTTTGGCCTCGTTGATCGGGACCCTTTCCCGCAAGGCACGCATTACCTCCTTAGGAGTACTTTCCTCGACCTCTTTGCCGAAGGGTGCTCGTGCGACGTAGTCGATGTCGGCGACTTGTTGTAGTTCTTTGAGTATGAGGTCTCCTGCCCTGTCGCCGTCGAGGAAGGCGGTGACTTCCTTGTCCTTGGTGAGCTTGATGATTGTATCCGGGACTTTGGTCCCGTTGAGTGCAATGACGTTCTTGATGCCGCACTTCATGAGGAGGATAACGTCTGCTCGTCCTTCGACGACTATGAGGGCCCCGCTTTCAACCTCGGGTCCGGCGGGAAGCTGTTCTGGTCCGTAGCTGACAACGTCAACGCCGCGTAGTGACTGGGCGACTTCCTTGACGACTTCTTCCGTGCTGGGTGAGCTTTCAACGACCCATTTACGTAGAATGTCCTTGGCCTTGTTCATTATGTTGTGACGTTTTTCCTCCCTGACATCCTCGACTTTTTCGACGCTGATCTTGGCTTCGCAGGGTCCGATCCGGTCGACGCTTTCTATGGCGGCGGCGATGATGGCAGTTGAGACCTTGTCAAGACTTGATGGGATGATGATTGAGCCTTTCGTCTTGTCTTTGGCTGATTCTAGGTTGATTTCTATGCGGCCTATGCGGCCGTTCTTTTGTAGTTCTCTTAGGTCGAGGTCGGGTCCGAAGAGGCCTTCTGTCTGGCCGAAAACGGCTCCGACAACGTCGGGTTTTTCGACTACTCCTTGGACATCGAAGCTTGCTTTTACAACATACTTGGTGGTTGTTGCGTATTGAGATGACTCGACCGTGAGTGTTTAACCTCCAATTCTTTCACATGCCTTCCTTAATCGTCAGTTCCTTTTGATTGTGAAGCGTGTAACGCTCTAATGGTAGAAGGGTCGCCGCCTGTATTAAAGCCCGTCTCTACGACCCCTGCCATTGCACCGTTCCTGTTAGTCGCCGGGTCGGGCTTTGGATACTGCGAGTTGCTTCTGCTGCTTGCAGACCCCACCCAGTCTACATCTATAAGCGGGAAGCGAGGTGGGAGATGGTCAATGTCCACGATGAACGGTAGAGTGTGCCTTGTTACTGGCAGCAATTCTGGAATCGGAAAAGCTGCCGCGGTAGGTCTGGCCAAGCTCGGAGCTACAGTGGTCATTGTTTCCAGGGATCGATCTAAAGGCGAGGCTGCCCTCGCGGAGATTAGGAACAAGAGCGGAAACCAAAACGTCGAGCTGATGGTGGCCGACCTCTCCTCGCTTCAGTCTGTCCGTGATCTAGCTCGAGATTTTGCTACAAAATATCGGCAGCTTCACGTGCTGGTCAATAATGCGGGAATTTTCCTGCCCAAACGTGTTGCGACGATCGACGGGCTGGAAACTACTTTCGCCACAAACCACCTAGGCCATTTTCTTCTGACGATGCTGTTGCTTGACACTCTAAAGGCGAGTGCTCCCTCGCGAATCATCAATGTGACCTCGGAGGCGCACCGTAGAAATAAGATTGACTTCGAGGACCTTCAGGGTGAGAAAAAGTACAGTGGATACAGGGCGTATGGACGGTCGAAGCTGGCGAATATTCTCTTCACTTATGAACTTGCGAGAAGGCTCGAGGGAACAGGAGTCACCGCCAACACTCTTCACCCGGGGGTTGTGAGGACGGGTTTCGGGAAGGACCTCGGCGGTTTCATGGCTGTGGGTGTGAGAATTCTCGCTCCTTTCATGATGAGCTCTGGGAAGGCTGCTAAGGCTGAGGTGCGGCTGGCCTCCGCCCCTGAACTGGAGAATGTTAGCGGGAAGTTCTTCAAGAAAGGCAAGGAGGCAAAGTCGTCAGCTGAATCCTACAATGCAGAAGCGGCTCGACGGCTCTGGGAGGTTAGCGAAGAGCTGACTGGGAAAGAAATGCAACGCGTTGCGGCCTCGGCGTGAGCTGACCGTGATGGTATATACAGTGGGCTGTCACAGCGTATATTTTCGTTTGTGATTAATACTAGCGTGGCGAAAGACATGGTGGTAATAGAAGCCGTACTTTCCGAAAGCCTGTTGATCTTGCTGATCCTAACTGCTGGGCTAAGGTCAAAGATGAGGTACTCAGCTATGATGGCAGTGGCTGACACCAAGAACCAGGTCAATGTCCCGGTCAGCTCTCCAGGACCCCGCTAAATTCTGACTTAGCCCTTCTGCCCCCGGTTCGCTTCGACAAGGGAGTTCAGCACCGGCAGGCTAACTCCGGGTCACTCAAAGTCCCAGTACATTGAGACACTAGTCTCATGTCCCGCCTGAGCCAACCCGTGTACACCTACTGCTCCTTCCAGCTTCTGGGCTTAGCTGTGACGGAGGAAGGCGCTCTTGTCAATTGGAAAGACAGCCGTTGCACTTGTAGCACTAAGCATCGTGGCATTGGTGTCCTACGCTCTCCTCTCTGAGACTGGGGAGGCAGTGGAGCAAACCAGTTCGGAAATAATGAAGGCTTAGGGCCTCCTGTCCTCAGGACCATTGTGACATTGACGGTTGTAGGTGGCTCCGCTTTCATCACGGGCTTCGGGTTGAGGAATGTCATTGGCCGCGCTGTGGGCAGACGACAACGAAATCGGACGAAACTGTCGGAGCAGAAGAGACCTTGATGGCAGTTCAGCAGAAGCGAAGGTCCTGGACTGCATTCACGACACCTATCTTCCTCGCCGTAAGCATCATCACACTAGCTATTCTCGAGATATACCGGAGGTCGATGGCCGGCCTGTTTACGGATCTGAAGGGCGGTTCGTCAACTGGCCTGGCACTAGCTTACGCGGGCTCGTTGTCATTGGTCGCCGCCCAGTTCTATACGATCGTCAAGAGAAGCGGATGGATCGGATTCATGAAGAAGATGGCGGAGCACACCCATGGCTGACAGTCCACATCGCTCTGAGCTTCATCGGTCTCATCGCCGTTCTCATCCACGCCGAGTTCCTCTACCGGTTCAGGTACGATGCCCTCTTCGAACACGGCCTAGCAGGCCTTACCACTTGGCTACTCATCGCCTCAAGCGCAAGCGAAGTCTTCGGACGATACATCTACAGAAAATTACCCGCCTTGAAGAAGACCCTCAGGTACTGGAAACCCGGCCACCCCTGATGACAGGGCTACTGTTCTTCGCCGCAATCTTCCACATGCTCATAGCCTTCGGCGACTAGATAACTTCACACAAGCTAAGCCGGCGGCCTATCTTTCCGGAAGGTATTATTCAACCACTCGTCACAGATAATGGTGGAAGTTGGGAAGGTCTAGTAGAATCATTATGCTGTCACCGCTCTGGGGCCTTGTAACCTTGCTGTATGTGACAGTATGGGGATTTCAAGTACTTCCCATTCTTCTCGGGCTCATCCTAGGAGCGGTTGCCGGAAAGGGCATTGCTCTGAGACCTCTAAGAAGCATTGGGGCGAGGGGAGAGTACACGGTTTCACGACAAAACATCATTGCAAGGTTGGTAGTAGGCCTCGCGGTCTCAGGCGGAAGCCTATTCCTGCTTTGGTCGTTTGTGAGCGACCTCTCCTTTTGGCATGCAATAGTGGAGGGAGGTTACGCCATGAACGTTACTGCGTATGCAGCCCTCGGCGCCGGTTACATGGCGTGGGAAGTCAGAAATGGGAAGCGGATACTCTCGGAAGGATCACTTGGCTACAGAATGTACGCAGTTCCCAAGAATTCTGCCGGCGATCTCATTGAAAACTTTTGCACCTCGTGTGGCGCTGCACTTTTTAGAGATAGCATATTCTGCTCTAGTTGCGGGATCCGGTTACCATAGGTTCGGCTTCAAAACTGGGACCTATCCACCGGCCCCGCGTGGAGAAGATGATTTCACCTCTCAAGTCTGTAGTTAATTCTAAAAGCCACGGCTTCCAGAAGCCCGTGAGCGAAGACCATGCCTAAGCAAGCTGTTAGGGTTGGCGTGAACGGTTTCGGCGTTATTGGGAAACGTGTCGCTGAGGCTGTGTCAAAGCAGAAGGACATGAAACTTGTCGGGGTGTCGGATGTTGTAGGTGATTATCGAGTTAAGATGGGTGTGAAGAAAGGCTTCCCCATCTACTGCTCCGTGCCAGACAAGCTCCCGGACATGAAGAAGGCCGGGGTCGAGGTCGCCGGGACCCTTGAAGACCTCTTGAAGAAGGTCGATGTTATTGTCGATTGTACCCCTGCTGGTCTAGGCGCGAAGAACAAGGCAGCGTACTATGACAGGGCGGGCGTGAAATCGATCTTCCAGGGCGGGGAGAAGCATGAGCTGACCGGGTCCTCGTTCGTCGCACAGTGTAACTATGAGGAGAACCTGAACAAGCCTGCGACCCGGGTTGTCAGTTGCAATACCACCGGGATCTGCAGAACCGTGGGGACGCTTCAGAATGCTCTAGGGGTAAAGAAAGCTAGGGTTGTCTTGTTCCGGAGGGGAACAGACCCATGGGAGAGCCACAAGGCCGGTCTGATCAACACGGTCGTCCCGGAGGCTCACATTCCATCTCATCAAGGGCCCGATGCGCGGACAGTCCTTCCGAAACTGAACATTACGACTATGGCGGCCAAAGGCCCGTTCAACATTGGACACTTGCACTTTGCAATGGTCCAGCTGAAGGACAGCCCGGAACTAAAGGACGTGCTGAAAGTGTTGAAGGCAGCGCCGAGGCTGGCGCCGGTCAGGATGAGCGACGGAGTCGACAGCATGAACGCGGTAGCCGAGATGATGCGAGACCTAGGCAGGCCACGAGCGGACATGTGGGAAGTAGCCTACTGGGAAGACGTGCTGAGCGTAGAGGATGGAGAAGTGAACATGGTCTACCAAGTACACAACGAGAGTGTGGTTGTCCCAGAGAACGTGGATGCGATTCGTTCCCTGACGGGACTCGAGACCAACTGGAAACGTTCAGTAGCTCTCACAGACGAATCCCTAGGCGCGACCCACAACTTTCTCTCACAATAGTCGAAGCCCGATACGAGTAAAAGGCCCGAAAACGGAAATGAACGATAGTGGCCCAGTTGCGGCATCTCCGCCATTTAGGTTTCTTATCGGCAGTGCCAGGGGCACTGTTCCTCGCTCTAGGACTCGTTTTCGATAACCCTTTGGAAGTGCTCCTGGGTGCTTCCCTTGTTGCGGGCGGGAGCGCATCTTTTCTCAAGCCTTCTGTGGCTTCGATTCTAGTCATCTTCGTCACCGCGCTTGGCGCTGCAACAACCGTAGTCGGCGTTGGCGCAGAACACTGGGACACCCTTGTTCCCCGATGCTTGTCTTCAATCGCTCTTGGTGTAAAGGTTAGCACCGATGATCATGGAGTCGTTGTCATTTTCTGGAGTGACCCACAGAGAAACGCGGCCTACATATCTTCAAAATACGGCGCTCCAATCATAGATGTGTACGCCGATCGACGAGTCGGTTTCGGCCCTCATGAGGTCAGGTCCTTCCTAAGGTCTGTTATGTGTGAGATTTCGGTCGAAGAGGCAACTCCTATCGCCGGCTTTTTCAGCTTTTAACCCGGAACTCGGGATACAGGGGTTTCACTAACCATGTTGTCTCCGTCTCTCCATCTCTTGGCAGCTGGTGGTCAGTATGGATTCCAATTCGGCCAGTGTTTGGGGGAGGACTCTTGCTGCAACTGGGGGAACGCTGGGCCTTCTAGTATCTGGGCTCGTCCTGGCTCTCACTTCTGGCTATCTCTCGTTAACAGAAGAACTCTACGGGGTCTTTTTTATGACGGGGCCATTGCTCGGCGTTGTAGGTAGTTTTCTCCCGAGAATCAGCAACAAAGTGAGGGGAGGAATAATGTTTGGAGGCGTGCTAATTGTGCTAGCGTTTTGGGGCAGGGTTGTCTCTTCGAACATTCCAGGTTTCATAGGTCCAGGCCCATTAGAATTGTCACTAGTCTTCGTGTTTTCCTGGACAATCATGATTGGCATCGGAGGTGTTCTAACATTTCGCTTCAGGCAAAGCCCATAGTGTTCAAGGCCGCAAACATCCTAGCTTACGAAGCAGATGACTCAAGGTGACGGTCGGTGAGCGCTTACATTGGGTGCCGCAACCAGCCAGGTGGTCATCAGGTTCTGATGAGGTAATGGAAACCGACAAGCTAAAAGTGGACGTTAAGTTAGGCGATTCAAAGTTCTTTCTCCGCAAGGCTTACTTAGGATTTGTCCTCGGCCCCGAGGAAGTGCAAGGATGGAATCCCTCGCCGCATCACAATACCGGTTGACCCGGAAAGTGGCGAGATCAGAAACCCCCATATGAAATCAGGGCGCGAAGCCCTTGAAAAGTGGAGTATTACTCCTGATAATCTCATCCAAGACTTCAGGACTTGGATTACGAACCACTGCAACCTCCTGACTAGTGACACGCTTCGGCCGTTGGATGACATGTCCTATGTTGTTTCGACTCGTCGTTTGACTACGACTTTCCAGGTCATACAAGTACTCGGGACTCGCGCGTTCATGGTCTTGGGTAGGAGGCTGTGTCTATTTCACTTGCTTGAGCAGAGAAATGGTCGGGAAACAAGAATTCTAGCCGTAGTCGACACTGCACAGGGTCTGAGGCTTATGCAAAAGCTCAGACCCCTCCGACGCTTTCCCGAGCCGGTCATAGAGAACGCTCTTCCTCCCATTTCGAAACGCTTTCTGAAGCTACATTTGGTAAGTCTTCGAGGCATGTCGCCGGAAGACGCTTGCGTCGTAATGCCAAAATCAGACTGCTCTCCGCTTGCGGTCTTCAAGGACAAGACCAAGTACCTCAGCGTGCCTTTGGAAAAGGTGTTAGGGGACCTAAATGACCGGTACGCCGAGCTAGAGCTCGCTCAGATGACTCCCGACCTCTCAATCAGAACCTCCGGCCCAGTGTGGTTGGAGGTGACTGGTCGAGGGGTCATAGGCTAGACACAACGATTTCGAAGTCTCTTACCCGTCTCTTTTTCTCCCGCCGCACGGCGGCGCCTTCAAACACGATGTATTACCAAAATGCCCAAGCTGTGGAGCGGTTCTGAGCATTCCAGAGTGGCCTGGTCGGTCCAAATTGGATGAGACGGTTTACGTCGTGGTTGACCGGCAGATAGAAGGCGAGAAGCGGAGTCCATGGCGTTAGCAGAGTTCGGCGTACGGATTAACGGGACTAGAGCTAGATAGAACTCGTAGGAAACGCTCGTTGAATCTCCCCGTTCTCTTTTTCGCAGAAATGATACTCGGTTCCTAGCTTCAGCCCTCCCGTCCCGCGTGGGAGAATCTTCGAATACTGGGAGTTCCTACGAATGAGACTGGAGTCACGTATCATTGGCAAAGAGTCCTGGAAAGATTGAAACTAAGCTGATCCATTCTGGTGAACCTATCCCCCGAATTTACGGCTCTGTTGTCATGCCAGTTTTTCAATCGGCTATGTTCGAGTATGCGGGTGAGAGGAGCTATGATGATCTGAAGTACATTCGGTTGAACAACACGCCAAACGCGGTCGCCCTATCGGCAAAGCTTGCCGCGTTAGAGAACGCCGAGGCCGCACTCGTCACCGCGAGCGGAATGGCCGCTATCAGCACCACTCTACTAACCCTCCTCTCCACCGGCGACCACCTACTCGCCCAAGACTGTCTCTACGGTGGAACATACGACTTTGTCACCCGTGACCTGGAAAAGTTCGGCATCTCCTTCGACTTCATCGAGGGCAACAACCCCGACTCCTGGAAGAGCAAGCTACGGCTGACAACCAAGGCCATCTACGTCGAAGCAATCTCCAACCCGTTGATGCGGGTTCCTGACCTGGACGCTGTCGTCTCGTTCGCCCGAGCCCAGCACCTCGTCAGCGTCGTTGACAACACCTTCGCCAGCCCCATCAACTATCGTCCTCCTGAGCACGGCTTCGACCTCTCCCTGCACAGCGCCACGAAATATCTCAACGGCCACTCGGACATCGTCGCCGGCGCCGTAATAGGCCCGTCCAAACTGGTCGAGCAGGTAACCCACCGGCTCAACCATCTAGGCGGCAGCCTCGACCCCCACGCTGCCTTCCTCCTCCACCGCGGCGTCAAAACACTCGCCGTCCGAGTCAAACAACACAACACCAACGCACAGCAGATCGCAGAGTTCCTGGAACAACAGCCGAAAATCCTCCGCGTGAACTATCCAGGATTGAAAAGCCACCCTCAGCACGCGAGAGCCAGCAAACTATTCGACGGCTACGGTGGAATGATGAGCTTCGAGCTGAAAGGCGGAGTAAAAGCGGCCGAATCCTTCATGCACAACACCAAACTCCCTGTTATAGCCCCGAGCCTCGGCGGTGTCGAAACACTCCTCACAAGACCCGCAGTCACATCACACTCCGGAATGACCAGCAAAGATCGAGAAAAACTCGGAATCACAGAAGGACTAATCCGACTCTCTGTTGGAATAGAAGCAGTCGAGGACCTCATTGCCGATTTTAGGCAAGCGCTAGACCGAATTTGAGCCTCAAATCAATCGAGGAGGACCTGTTCACGGGAATGGTCACGAGATAGCAAGAAGTGTCCCGTCAAGGGTTCCTATGTAGATGGTCCCGTCGGGTGCTATGGAAGGCGAAGAATAGAAAATGAAACACACGCAGCCAGGCCCCCGAATCCACCCCACTTCAGGGTTCCATCTGGGTTCAAAGCGACCACCGGGTCATCTACTCCAAAGTAGATCGTGCCATCAGAGCCAATTGCCGCTGATGAACGGATTTCGGGCAGGACATATTGCCACAACAGAGTGCCATCACGCTTAATGGCGTAGAGACCGTAACTTCCCGCACCCGCGCCGACGTAGACCGTTCCTTTGGGACTGACTGCCGGTGAATCATCGTTCGGGCAACTATTAGGATCAGAGAATAGTTGACAGTTCGGCGAAATCAGAAACCTCCAGACCACATTACCACCACGATTCACTGCGTAAAGGTAACCATCTCTACTTGTCACGTATACAATTCCTCCTACTCCTATTGCCGGGGATGAGATTACCCCCGCGCCAGTCTTGAAGTCCCACTTGAGTGACCCGGATAGGGAAATCGCATATAGCCTAGAGTCATTGCTTCCAACGTAAATCAGCCCTTGGTCAGGGCCCATGAAATCGATTGCTGGAGACGAAACCACTGCTCCCCCGGTCGCGAACTTCCAGTTCAGCTGCCCATTCTGGGATATTGCATAGAGGTTGTTGTCGTCGCTGCCTACATAGATAGTGCCATCTCTTCCAATGGCAGGAGATGACTGGATCGGGCCTGATGTGGAAAATTGCCAGTTCAAAGTTCCATTCGCGAAGAGAGCGTAAAGATTGCCGTTAGAGCTCCCCACGTAGATGATGCCGTTCGAGTCGATTGCTGGAGAAGACTCTGGACCGAAACAGCAACCAACGAACGAGTCGAACGTTTGGAATCTTCATTTCAAGGCGCCATTTGAATCAAGAGCGTACAGATGCCCACTGCGACTCTGCACGTAGACATTGCCGTTCGCATCTATGGCAGGGGTTGAGTCAATCCCTTCCCCTGCCGTGTCGAAACTCCATTTTAGATGAAACCTCTGTGCCCCAAGATAGGGGGACCTGCCAGTATGGAGCAGGTCATGACGAAACATTGGCCAAGCAGTATTGCCAAGTGTCGGAGTGGTGGAGAGTTCAGCTGCTGAAGTGCTCCAGCTCGAACTCAGCATTACCCCAATGAGACAGAAGGAAGCAATCCCGCCCAGGCCTCGCATGTGCCACTCGGTCCGCGCATCTACCCTATTAATGAATAGGATATCGTTAGCAAATGCTAAACGCAAGCTCAGCTAGCATTACGACAAGCCGATTCTTTCGCGTAGCTTCTTGTAACGTGGGTCTGCCCTAAGGCTGTCAAAGAGAGGCATGCTCAGAAGGGTGAGCGTGCTGCTGTGGTCTTCGACAGCTCTCTCCAGCCACTCGAACGCCGGGTTCTTCTCCCCGAGCACCGCGTAGACCGCCGCGATGACGGTGCCCGGAACGTAGGTCTCGCTTGCAACTCTTCTCAGTTGTTGAACAACTACCTCAAAGTCATCCTTCCTATCAGCCGCCATGCAAGCGTAGGCCAGCGCAGCTCTTACCCAGACATTGTCATGTGACCTACCAAGCGCCTTCTCGATCTCTGCCGTGCCCTCCTCAATGGATGACGTGGAAACAAGGGCTGTTCCAAGTTCCGCACGAGCGAACCAGTACTCAGGGTTCACTTTCAAGACCCGCTGGAGTTGTCTTATTGCGTCCTCACGCCGACCTGCCCACAGCAGGACCCTCCCTGTATTGGCGGCGATTATCAGCGAAAAAGGATCAAGTTTCCCTGCTTCACCCATCTCTCTAATCGCTTCATCCCATCTCCTTTCGGCCGTTAGGAGTTCGTAAGCGTACCAATAGTGGGCGTTTGCGTAGCTGGGGTTGAGTTCAAGAGCGTGGCGATACTCTCTCTCGGATCCTTTCCAGTCCCGTTTCATGTGCGCCAAACATGGTGCCATGGAGGTGTGTGCTTCCGCAAGAGTATCATCCAATTCTAGGGCCTTGGCCGCATACTCCAAAGCCTTCGGCCATGCTACTTGTGGACGCATCAAACTCCAGCCCTCCAAAAGGCCGTAGCAGCCTGAGAGACCAGCGTAGGCGGCCGCGTATCCCGGGTCGTGTTTGACCGCCTCCTCGAAACAGCCTATCGCCCTGTAGAAGCCGTCCAGTGTCCTTTGATTCACAAGACTCCGCGCTTTCAGGAACAGCATGTACGCCTCAATACTCCTAGTAGGAACGGTGGCCAGCCTCTGCTTTTCATTGGCGAGGAGACGAACTTTGAGAACTTCCGCCACGTTATGGGATATGTCGCTCTGGATTGCAAAGATGTCCTCAGGACCCCTATCGTAACTTTCTGCCCATTCATGCTTGTCCTGCGCGGCATCAACCAGTTGAACTGTGACTCGAACCTTGTTACCGGCCTTCGCGACGCTACCTTCAAGAATAGTCCCAGCTTGGAGCTCCTCAGCCACGTCCCGGATGGGCTTCGGGTTCTTTCGATACTGCATCATGGACGTCCGGGAAACAACGCTGACCTCACGAATCTTCGAAATTGTCGCAATAAGCTCCTCAGTTATCCCATCTGCAAAGTACTCGTCGTTTGGATCAGGACTCATGTTTGAAAAAGGGAGGACGGCTACTCGTCGCCTATCCAGCCCCGGGGAACCTTTCTTCACATCCTCCTCCGGCAGAGAAGGCCCATTGATCCATCCCTTGAGCTCGCCCGGACCCGACAAAAGTCATCAGGTTAAGGACCGATCTGTCCTCAAATAAAGAGGTGTACCCCGATATCCATGATTCTTAAGCGGGGTCGGCCACTCTTCCCCTTGAGTCACGTCCGTGTTGAAGATTCGGAAAGATTGGGGGAGTGATGTTGGATGCTTGCTCTAGTGTCTCAGTAGTCAAGGGTACCCTTCAAAGTGGCTGAGAAGGTTCCTGAAGTCATCGCGGTGAAAACTACAGATACTTCGAGAGTTCCGAAGCCGGAGGCGTATGCGAAGCGCCCGGTGCCTCACGTTATGGTGAGGGGCCAAGTAAGCCGGAATATCCTCGGATCGGAGGTTGGACAAATGGTATCGGTCGTCGACAAGAAGACCTGGTCACCATTTGCTGCCGTGAAAACATGTTCCTCGGTCTCCTCCAATCCGCCACATTCAGCTCGGCCGGTAATCGTGCCCACGCCAGCAGACACCGTCTTTCCAAGATGCTGGACGTGGCCCGTGCCGATGATGGCAGCCGTGGTTGAGGATGTATCGGTGAAACTGCCCGTGAGAGTCCCGTTGAACGGTCTTGAATGCGATGCGAACGCTACCGGAAACGCTCCAAGCACAGCAAGAACAGCAAAGATAGGTGAAGTCAGAAACAACCTTTTCACTCTTATCTCTAATCACCTCCGTCCCGGATTTATCGTCAGCAGGAGACCCAGCGGTTTCGGCTCACGGAGCGACCGGTCGCGTTCCTGTTTATACTTCTAGGCTGGACACAGTAGACCCACCGTGGCTGCGTCGAACACAATGGGTCAACGGCGAGCGATAGATTGCACTTTGCCCGGTCGATTACTGTGTCATAGTTGTGCTATCCGAGGAATGAAAGAGGTGTTAGAAATATTCACCCTATGCTTTGGTCCACTAACAATGACACACACGCGCCCCTAAGGTTCCGACGGTGTCCTTAGCAGAAGCTTGCCTCTACCAGATTCTAGAAATCCAGTCCTTAGTTTTTATAAAGACTACAGCTCGCCCACTGCCTTTTCGAGGAAAAACATCTTGCTGAAAAAATCCACGACAAGCCTCATCCTAGCCCTACTCGTAATCACCATAACCTCCACCTCAATACTCCCATCCTATGCCACAAACACTATCAGCCAAGCAAAATCATCAAAACAACTGGACGACTACTTCACCGATGTAACCGCCCTCTCGCCGAGCTTCGGGGGAATGTTCCTCGCCAATGGCGCACTCAACATCTACCTCAAGAATCCCTCCGAGAAAACCAAGGCAGTCGACGCAATAACAGCGGTCTTCGGTAGAGAGCGCATACCAGCCGGAGGAGTCCAAGTCCTCAAAGGCGACTACGACTTCCACCAACTCAAAGAATGGTACAACCGAATAGGCAGCGTGTTCAACATCCATGGCGTCGTCTACACCGACATTGATGAAAGAGCCAACCGGCTAACCGTTGGCGTTGAGAACCAAGCAGCCGCAGAAGCAGCCCAGCAACAACTCGCCACCCAAAGAATCCCGAGCGCAGCTGTCAACATAATCGCCACAGAAGGCATCGTACCCCTCGTCACCCTCCAAGACAGAGTAAGACCAATCCAAGGCGGATTGCAGATCCAATTCTCCAACTTCCTCTGCTCGATCAGCTTTAACGGCATACGCTCCGGAACCGCTGGCTTCCTGACAGCTTCCCACTGCACCGACATCCAGGGAGGCGTCGAGTCAACACAGTACTACCAGCCCCTCACAGCCGGCGGCAACTTCATCGGAACCGAGATAGCAGACCCGGTCTACACTAAGGCCAAATGCCAAGGAGCAGGAATCCACGGCAACAAAGTCTGCAGATACAGCGATAGCTCATTCGAACAACTCGCCTCCGGAGTCACACAAGATCTCGGCTTCATCGAGAAGACCGACAGCGTCAACACCGGGTCCCTTAACATCGCCGGAAGCTTCCGAATCACCAGCGAAGGACCATCAGTCGTCGGACAGACGGTCAACAAGGTCGGACGAACAACAGGCTGGACACAGGGAGTGGTCACTAACACATGCGTTAACACAGGCGTCTCAGGCTCCAAGATCGTCCAGCTATGCCAAGACTTTGTCAGCGCAAACGTTGGCCCAGGCGACAGCGGCTCTGACGTCTTCTCCATAACGTCCGGCAACGATGTCCAGCTACGAGGAGTCCTCTGGGGAGGAAACGGCGCTGGAACACAATTCGTTTACAGTCCAATAGCCAACGTCGAACGCTCAGACGAACTAGGACCCATCAGCACCTGCGCAGCAGGCTTCTCCTGCTAACACCAACAAGACAAGACTACCCCTCTCCCTTTTCTTCCAATTAGAAGCTAGAGCGGAGGAAACGAGCTCTCCCCCGCTAGCATGTTTGCCCGTAGTGTAGAGCGATGCTAGCAAGGTCTAGTATGTTGACAATTCCGTCCTTGTTGATGTCAGCTAGGGAATCGAACCCCTGGTCCCGTGAAGACTTTCCGAACGAGGCTGCCCCAATCATGACGTCCGTCATATTCACCAAGCAGTCTCCGTTCAGATCCTCGGGAAGACTGGCTGAGATGGCTCTCCGGAATTGGAGCAGGCTTCCCCATCCGTCCGGTGCCAGGGAACCTAGCAGACCAGCCCCGGGTGTGTTGGTCCAGCTTCCCATGGGCCACCAGACCCAATTGACACGCCCCGGCTGGTTCGAATCGTAGAGGCTAGTTAGCTTCTGAATGAAGTGGAGACTCGTCAGCGAGTATCCCGCATCCCCCGAGAGCACAGTGTCGGGAGCACAGTTAGACGAGCAACTGTTGGTGCTGAATGCGACGGCCCCGCCCTCTGTGTTCAGGGACGGCCAACCCGTCCGAGTCGTACCGTTCAAGACCGCCCGGTAGAACTTGTTCGCCCACACGTCCGCGGACGAGTTATCCCATGTGCAGGACGGACCGTAGACACCAGAGACGCAGAGGTCGTAGAAGAAGTAGGTGTGCAGACTAATGAAGACTCGGCCCACCGTGTCGTTCACTGTCGGATAACCGTCCGCCATGTTGGTCAAATTGCATCGGTAGCTGCATAGGTTCTGAACCACCGTCCAATGAGTATCGCCAGACCCTCGTGTCTGGTCAATCCATCTTTGATATTGAAGGCTTAGCCATGGGACATTGCTGTCCCCGAACCCAGTCGGCTCGTTAATCGGCTCCCATACTAGCTCGTCATACGAGTTCTTGAACTGTTGAACTACCGGTGCCCAGAAACCCAGCCAGCAGTCCGCACTCGAACTCGTAT
>Ga0209761_1001473_pt1 | contig 15255 bp, 16 predicted proteins | sample GraSoi013_1_40cm_4_FD_185818 | JGI IMG/M metagenome (GOLD analysis project Ga0209761, IMG submission 185818) | Grasslands soil microbial communities from the Angelo Coastal Reserve, California, USA - Sample 09_25_2013_1_40cm (SPAdes) (version 2) | ecosystem: Environmental > Terrestrial > Soil >...
TGGGTCCCGAACAGCTCGTTCGCCCGGCGCCAGTGGCTCTTCCGCTCCTGCTCGACCGCCTTCTGCAGTTCGTACGCGTCGAGTTGGCCGTCGCGATCCAAGTCATAGCGGCTCATGCGGTCCTGCAGTTCTCGGTAGTCGTCTTCGGCCTTCACCGGGTCGCCGATCATGAACGCCCGGAGGCCCGACGGCTCCTCGTCGGGCCGGGCGAGCGACAGCCCGTACGCGATCTTCGTCAGCGCCGAGGCGAGCAAGTGCGGGTCCTGGGTCGCCGCGCCGCTGTAGGCGTCGGCATAGTACTCCCGAGTGCGCGACAGGTAGAGGACCAGCAGTTGGGCCACGAGATAGACCGCGTAGGAGACGATCGCGGACGCGATGATGATGATGTAGGCCTGACCGGCGCCCTTCCCCCGCATCCGCACGTTCCCGCGAAGCGACTCGAAGCCCAGTCGCGCGATCACGTATGCGATCAGGGGCACGGCGGACATCAGCGTCATGATGATCACGTCGCGATGCCGGAGATGGCCGATCTCGTGCGCGAGCACCGCGCGGATCTCGTCCTGGTTGAGGCGCTCCAGGAGGCCCTGTGTGATGACGAGTTCCGCCGAAGAGATCGTCCGGCCGAACACGAACGCGTTCGGCGAGGCGTCGCCGCTCTCCCAGATCTTCGGCGTCGGGACACCGGCCTGCCGCGCGAGTTCCACGACGGTCTGATAGACCCACAGATTCGACTCGGCCGTGATCGGACGTCGATCGCGAATCGCCCACCGGACGATTGCGGGCGAGACCAACCACTGGAAGAAAATGAAGAGGACCGCCAGGCCGACGACGATCGCGAACGCGCCAGGGAATGCCTGCGTCTGCAGCGCATAGTCCGCGATCGCCAAGATCACGAGCAGCAGGAGGGACAGCAGGGCGAACAGCAGGATGACGGTCAGGAGACTGCCGCGCCGCAGGGCGCTGAGACTTCCCACGAGACCCCTATCCCAAGGGAGCGCACCCGCTTGAGCTACTTGGCCTTTACGGGCCGCTCGAATGCCTTGTCAACTTCCGCGAAGGATCGCGAACTGCGGATTCGGCCGTAGTAGCCTTCCGTAGTCATGGTCGAACTACGGCGCACGGCCTTGGACACCGCCTCGATGGACGCCCCGGCGTCGATCGCATTTTGACAGAACGTGGAACGCATCGTCTTCCAACCGTGGAACTTCACGCCGCTCCGTCTTGCGACCTCGTCCTTGAGCGCCGCGAACCGAGGCCCGTCGAGGAACATCCGCGGTGGCTCTACCGGACGAAGGTCGAGAGATGAAGGGCTGCTCACGTCGGTCCAGGTTGCTCTTGATTCTCGCCATCGTCGTCCTCACGACCCTGGCGAGTTCCCTTCGTCACGCTGGCCGGTCGGCGGATGGGGCCGTTCTGCGCCTGGCGGCGGAGGGGGACGCCGGCCCAGGACCGCATCCGCTAAACGACACGACGAACGAGACGCAGTTGCAACTTCTGAAGTTCCTCTTCGCCGCGGGTGCCGTCGGTGGCATCGCCCTGTACATGGTCCTCGGTTTCAAACGGCAGACGGGGCTCAAATGATCCGCGATCCCGACGTGCGCTGTTTGGTCTGTCACCGACGCTTGCTCCTGTCGCGGGTCCCCGGTTCTGAGATGCGCTATTGGCGCGGCGCCCGCTGCGGCGTGTCCGAGTTGGTGCTCCGCTTCCGCGGACTCGTGGAGTGGCGGCCCGGCCTAGTTGGACCACGCCGATCTTGGTGCCGAGCGGCGGTTCGCACCCATTTTGGCATATGCCGACCTGCCTCTTCCGTCGGAACGACTTGAACTGGTCGCCCTGGGGTCGCGAGCCGCCGGCCCCCGCACTACCTTGACCGTGCCTCGTATGGGTGCCAGCGCGCGCGTGGGGGACCGGGCGTTGTCCAGAGGTCACCCGCTCTACACTCGCGCCCCCGGGTGGGGGACGCCGCCTCGAGATGCTCGTTCCGCCCCACGCGCCCGCGCGCCAGCCAATACAACTGTTCACCGTCCGACGCTCGCGCCGAGCGACGCCAGATAAAAGAGACTCGCCGAGATTCCCGTACTATGGAGACGACGAGGGGCATCAAGAGCTATGTGACCCAGACTGTGAGTTTGTACTTGACCGCGGCAGAACTGGCCAGTCGGGGATTCGTTGTCGCCACTACCACGAGGAACGCCCCCGGAGTGGACCTGATGGCAACCTCGTCCGACATGGGCAAGACGTACGGGATCCAAGTCAAAGGAAATCACTGGACCGGAGTCAAGACGTTCTGGCTTGTCGGGAAGCGGGCAAAGAAGGACGTGGCGCCACGTCTGTTCTATGTTTTCGTCAATCTGAAGCCACCTGGAGAGCGCCCCGAATTCTACGTCGTCCCGAGCCGGATCGTTGCGAAGCATCTGTGGGTCGGCCGCGGAAGCAGCCGCGGGTGGTACAGTTTCCAGAGAGAGAAAAGATACCTCGAGAACTGGAGCTTGCTGCACTGAACCTGAACCAAGACATGAGATTCTTGGTGTTCGCCGTGGGTGCTGACCGCGGGTCTCGCCCGGTACGGGGAGGCCCCACGGAGCGCGCGGGACGGCCACAGAAGCCCTCGGACATGGGATAGTAGCCGCCCGCGCCCGGCCTGGGGGGAACTGTACGCTTAGGACAGGGCCACTGGGGCCACTCTATCTCTCCAGGGGCGCGTCGTGCTTCGGCAACCTCTTTTCGAGCATCTTGACGTACTCCTCAAGATCGGCGACCAAGTTGCGCTGGGCTCCGGCTCACTTCATTGGAGGCTTTCCCGCGTCGTTCAGCTTCTTGTCAAGGGCGTCTCGTCGTTCTTTGATCCGTGCGGGCAAGACGAAATGGAAGTCGAAAAGCCCTTCCAACGTGTCGAGATTCCACTCTGCTTCGCCGGGTTCGACTTCGACGATTTCGCCTGTGCTTTTGCTCTTGACGGGATGAGCCGAGAAATTCCCAACATTTCGCACGCCGTCAATCTGGTCAGCCAGGTACACCGGAAGGTTCTCGCGATCGAGCACTTCTTGAATTTCATCAGCGAGGTCCCGCGGTTTGACCTTCGCTATCTCTCTTAGAAGGCGCTGGAGGCAGCGTCTTGCAAGCGCCGCGCTCGACTTGGGCGAGTCAACGAGAACGAGACAGGCTTCGCCATACTCGTCGGCGAATGTCTTCGGCACTTCGGGGGCGGGAGGAGTTCGACTCGCCCCTCTCGGCCGGACAAGCACTTTCGTATTTACGTTGTAAACCTGCCGGTTAGCTGGATGGCCGCCTACGGTACCTCGGGCGAGGTACACGATAAGCCTCTGGCAACTTTCGCTGGGACAGAGAATCCACTCGACTCCCCAGTCGCCTTCCCGGTCGGTAGCGATGAACACGCCACGTGGTTCCGGGCGGAACTCGACGAGGCAGTGAGGGCACTTCATCTACTCCTCTTTGAGATCCTTCTCTACGAACCGCTCTCCCGAGTTGGTCACGATCCACGCCTTCGAGCCGCCCTTCTTCTCCGCGGCCTCCATCATGAAGCCGCGCCGGACGTTCTGGTAAAGCAAGTCGCTCGGATTCGCGGGGAGCGGCTCTTTCGCCGAGGCAAAGCCCTTCGCGAGGTCGTCTAAGCTGATCGGGGACACATTCGAGAATCTCTCCAGGTGCAGGCCGATCACCAATGCAATATCCACCTTCGTCTTCGGCCCCTTCGAAAGCACGAATTCCCGGATCGAGAGCGGCTTCCTCTCGCGAGGCGGCTCGGGGCTAAGCTTCATCCATGCTTCCATCGTGGCGACCCGCCGCTCGAGTTCCTCGATGCGACTTGCAAAGTCCTCGTTCATGTGGCGGCCTCCGCGGAAGTCGACGTGCCCGCGACGGCCGCCAGTTCTTGGGCGAGTTTTCTCGCCTCCACGCGGCCGGACTCAGAAAGGCGGTATCTCCGACCACGCCGGACCCCTTCAGTCAGAATGAGTCCCCTCTGCTCGAGGGAGTCCAGCGCTCGGTCGACTCGCTCCAAGTTGTAGCCGGTGAGCTTCATCGATTTGAGCAGGCGCGAGCCCGTGATTGGAATGTCACCGCTCTGATCGTACCCAGCGAGAAGGACCATCGCGGCCGCCTCGAACCGTTCGGAACCATCGGCACTAGGCGGGAACTTGGGCGAGAGCACGTAGGTGTCTCCTTCTCGTTTCAGAACCCGGAAGATCTCGCGCCTTTCAGCCGAATCAGAAGGTCCTGTGGTATTCCGCTGCGCCTCGAACGTGTCGAAGAGGCTCGATCCGCCGAATAGTTGTTCGAAGGCCTCATTTTGCGTAGTCTGGTTTACGGCAGACCTGCCGATCGCTTCGTTTCGCGCCGGGTTGGCCCGAGCCAGCACCAAGCCGCGCTTCTCGACCATGTCTAGTAGTTGCTCGACCTCAGACACAGATTCTCCTTCCACGGAGAGGTCAAACGTCCGCGTCAGGAGCCGAATTTTCGACGCCACAAATTCACCTTGATAACGGTATGGTAGAGTGGCTAATAAACATGTCGCATAGGCGTGCCGTATACGAATTCTGTGTGGGATGCGGATGTGGCTCGTCCACGACGCGTCTCGAAGACCAGGCTAGGTCCAGTGACGCCTCGCGACGAGATATGCCATCTCTCCGCAAGTCTTTTTAATCGTCCAACATACAAGGCCGCGAGGTGAAGCGATGCCTGTCCTGGGCGTCTCGCCGACGTTTGGACGACTCATTGAGATCTTCATCATTGTCGTCGGTGGTTGGATAGCCTATCAACAATACAACGCCGGCTGCTCTGGCAACGCTATGTTCATCTTCGGCGTCACGCTCGTGATTGCCGGAGTCACGGGCCTGCTCACCGTCAGCTGGGAAGATTTCACAGTATCAGGCCCAGCCGGCATCGTTCTCGTCGTGCTTTCCCTCATTCTTAGGCCAGCCTACTTCAAGTGTTGAGCGTTCGGAAACCGCGGCGGGCCCGAAGGCCCAAACCGTACAAGTAGGCTACAGGCAGCGGCACACTGCCGAGGGCTTCTATCGGGTCACGCATCGTCCCAACCGATCCCTCCCAAGCTGGCAGCGCGTCGTCCCCTGGTGCCACGAGGGCCACGGATCCATCGGAGGGCGCATCCAAGCCCTCCTGGTGGCCAGGACGGCCGAGAGTACCCGTCCAATTCTACAGAGGGCTCCGGCGGCTCTGGCTGATCCTCGGAGCTGCCTATGCACGGAGCGCGACTCCCTGGGAGCGCAGCCGCCCGACGAGCTCGCGGAAGCGCGTCTCGTTGACGAGGCGATAGCGATCCGCGTTCTCCTTGATGACGAGGCGAATTTCCTCGCGCGGTTGCAACGTGACCATGGAGACCTCCGTCCAATCGGCATCTCTGTCGCCTTGAAGGAAGCTCATCACGGTTGCGTCGATGTGGTCCCGCGACACGTCCTCGGGGCGAGGCGTCCTGTGGTTCATGACGCCCTAATTCGCAAAGAGGACAAGAGCAGAGACGTGGGAGGGGTCTGCGAAAGTAACGGTTACCCAGTGGTCGTCAGGCTCGAGGCTACCGCCTCAATCCACGCAGATCTGCAGCGCGCCCAGCAAAATATGCCGCCGCTCTTTTCGAATGGCTGTGACTTGTTCTTTGATAAGGGTTAGCGCGATCTTTCCCGTCGGGGATAGCCCTGGCATTCCGTATGCGTACCGGACCTCGCGGTTCGGACCGAATCGGTGACCGAGAGGCATCCGACCAACTCAACAGGGAGGCACGGTCACGTCGAGGCGGGCGCAAGTTATGCGTCCGATGTCCGAAAGCGTGACATCATACTGAATCCAATAGGTTTATGAGATACGACCTAATACAGTCCCTCATGCAAGACCAAGACGCGGAAATCACCGCGATGTCGAAGATAGGCGCTGCGCTGACCGAACTGAAGGAGCCGGAGGCTGTGACGCGAGTCCTTCGCTGGGCCGTCGATAAGTACCGGCCGAAGACCGTGCTGCCTCAAATCCGTGCTCAGAATGCACCATTGCCGGACATCGGCGATGTCACTGACGCGCTATCGCCGCCCCGCGAGTTCCAGGACTTCCCCGCGCTGTTCAACGCCGCCTCACCGGCGACGGAACCGGAGCGCGCCCTTGTGGCGGGATATTGGTTCCAGGTTGTCCAGGGGAAGGAGGACCTCCACGGGCAGCTCCTCAACGACGAACTGAAGAACATGGGCCACGGAATAGGGAACGTCACCGACGCCCTCAGCAGTCTGATTGAACGCCGCCCTGCACTCGTGATCCAGACTCGGAAGAGCGGAACCTCACGGCAAGCGCGGAAGAAGTACCGGCTCACGACGGAAGGAATCCGGGCCGTCGAGCAGATGCTCGCACAAAGCGCGACGACGTAGAATAGGGGCCCGATTGAAGATCGGAGGAGTAGGTGGGGCGGATGGCCGATCAAGAAACCAGGGACAAAATCACACAATGGCTGAACGAAAAGTGGCGGGGGTCTCGATTCTGCCCGATTTGTGGGACTGCCAACTGGGTGGTTGGGCGAGCCCCTCGGAGAGATAAGGGAGTTCAAGGGGGGCGCGTTCGTATTACCCGGACAGCTTTACCCGCTGATCGTCTTAGTCTGCCAGACATGCGGCAATACTATCCTGCTCAACGCGATGGTTGCGGGTATTGTTAAAGCGCCGCCGCCTCAGCCGCCTCTGGCCGACGCACCCAGCCCATCAACCGAGCCTTCCCAGGAGGTCAAGCAATGACGCCCCTGGAGGGAAGCAAAGGAGAGCTCAGTTTCTCATCCCCTCAAACCATTGCGATTCCATCCGGCGAGACCGCCAAGTTGATGGCCATTCGGAAATCGGACTGGCAAAGACTCAAGCATCGAATCCAGCAGGCCGCCCACCCGATGCCGAGGCTCTCGATCGCCTACTCGATTTTCTTCGGCGTGACCATTACGGCCGTCTTCTCCCTGATTCCGATTGGACTTACACCAGGAGCGCCACAGTGGGTTCTCCCTGCCTACGTCCTTGTGTGTGTGTTCAGTTTCGCGATTGGTTGCATACTCGCTATGCTCGACCAGAAACTGAAAAAACACGGCAATGCGACGGCGGCGGACGTCATCGAGGACATGAACGCAGTGGAGAAGACGCTCGGCGAGCTGTAGCGGGGAAGGTGCCGGGCCGCGAAGGCCCGGCGTGTGGGCTCAGTGCGGGAGCCGGTTGAGGCGGTTGGCGCAGTCCGTGCACAGCTCGTCGGGTCGCTTGCCGTCTGGGTTCTTCACTATGTGTTTCTTCCCGTCCCAGCCGCGGCATTCGCGCAGCACACGAGCCTTGCCGAACATGCCCGCCATGTCGACGATTTCTTCGGCTTTCATTTTCTGTTGGGGCCTGGTTCGCCCGGACGAACAGACCTGTTCCCCGGAGATATATTCTTCGCTATCAGTGCGAATTCAGGCGGGCGCATCCCCTTGGGCTACAGGGTTCCCACGAAGCCTCTATATTCGACCTCCCCATGAGCGTTGTGTCGGCATGCCCGAGCTCGTGACGTCGATCAATTGCCCGAAGTGCGGCGGACCGCTGAACCTGACCACGGGCGAGGTGATCGTGACGTGTCCGTACTGCGGCACGGCCTCGCGGATCCGCGGGGACAAACCGTTCGTCTTGACGCACTCGATGCTCGCGGCCCGCATGGACCGCGACGGCGCGTTGCGGGCGATCCAGGGTTGGCTGGAGGGCGGCGTCATGAAGCCAGACGACCTCCGGAAGACCTCGCGCGTTACCTCGCTTGAATGCGTCTATCTTCCGTTCTACGTGTTCGAGGTCGACGCGACAACGGCCTATGCCGGCGTCCTCACGCGGACCGGGACGAACGAAAAGCGGAGCGGGGACCTCCGCCGGGACTATTTCTGGAAGGTGCTCGGCCGCCGATCCGGCGACTTCCCGACGCGGGAATACAAACTGCCCCTCGGACTCAAGGTTCCCTTCGACACCGGCGGCATGGTGCGCGACTCGCGCTTCCTGAACGCGGAGGTCGACGAGGACGAGGCGGAACGACTCACCCGGGAGGACGTCGACGGCCATCAGCGGGAGTTGCTGAAGGATCTCGTCGACGTGATCGACGACGCCCGCACCCAAGTCGACGTGAAAGACTCCGAGTTCCTGCACGCCCCAATCTGGTTCTCGACCTACGAATACCGAACCCGTTCGTACACGATCCTGCTCGACGCGGCGTCCGGAGAGGTCGTGCGCGGGGACATCCCGGCGCCGAGCGGCGGCTTCGGCGAGTTCCTGAAAGGCGCCGGCCGCGACGTGTTCCGAGGCTGATTACGCTCCGTCCTCGGACGGCTCGAGGTTCTCGTAATCCGCGAGGTACGCCCCGCAGTTCGGGCACATCTCGTCATCGGGGTCGATTTCCCACCCGCACTCGGGGCAGTGAATCATCCGGAGGCCCGCGGCTCGATACGGACATGCGGGGTATAAAATCAAGACGGATTCGCGGTCAGAAATCCTCGACCGTCGTCTGGCCTTTCTTCGATGCGCGCTGGCGTGGTTCCGGAACCGTCGGCGGCTCACGGGCCTGCTCTCGCAACGCCTCGATCCGCCGCTCCGGTGCCGCCGCGACGAACGTCTCGCTGCCAGGCTCTCCGACGAAGATCTTCTGCTTCAGCTCCTTCCGGAGGCGGTCGAGCTCCACATGCATCTTTCGTTCCTTGCGACGGGCGCTGTACAGGTAGGCCTCGTCCCGCGTGTCTTTCGTCACGAGCATGATGACCCGGCCTGCGGCGCTCCGTCCGGTTCGGCCCCGCCGCTGAATCGTGCGGATCTCGGAGGGCACCGGTTCGTAGAACACGACGAGGTCGACCTGCGGGATGTCGAGTCCCTCCTCGCCGATCGAGGTGGCGACGAGGACGTTCACCTCCCCGGCGCGAAACTTCTCCAGGATGTCGACCTGTTCCTTCTGCGAGAGGCCGATGTCCTCTCCGCGGGACGCCTGACCGACGAACCGCATCGGCCGCACGCTCGGGATGCGCGCCAGGTCCTGCGTGATCCGATCTGCGGTCTGGCGGTAATGGGCGAAGACGATGATCTTGGAGTCCGGCTTCTCCATGAACTGCTTGCGGACGATCCACCCGGTCTTCGCGAGCTTCGGGTGCTCGACCTCCGTGGCCTCGGCGAGTTGGATCGCCTCTTGCACCTTCGCGTGCTTCAGGAATTGCACGTCGGCCTTCGTTTTCGAATCCTTCTCCATGTTTCCGAAATACAATCGGAGGGAGCCGAGCCCCTGGGTCTCGGCGAGTTCGATCGCGTGGTCCGCTTTCATCGCGATCGCTTGGGCGGTCATCGCACCGTAGAGGCGTCCGTCCTTCACCCCGGAATCGAGGCGCGCGCGGGCCTCGTTCCCTACGGAAAGGAGGTCTTTCTTTGTGACCTTTGGTTTGCCCGCGAGGAATCCGAGTTTCTTCAATCGGGTGACTTGTTCGTCGACGACGGTCTGCAGGAGCTTCCGGATCTCCTTGGAGACGTCCGGCGCCTCGACCGGAATCCGCTCGATCTGCAGGTCGTGTTGGTACGGCACGACATCCGGGTCGTACTCCGTGCGGATCTCGACCGCGGTGATGCCGAGGTTGCCGCACACCTCGAGGATCTTTTCTGCGGACGAACCGGGGGACGCGGTCATCCCGAGGACCAGCCGACCGGGGACGTCCTTGTACGCCGCCGCGACGTCCACGTAGGCGTAGTCGCCGACCGCTCGATGGGCTTCGTCGAAGACGATCAGGCTGACGTCGTCGAGGGAGATGCGTTCCGCCCGCAAGTCGTTCCGGATGACCTGCGGCGTCGAGACGATGATCTTGTTCTCCCGCCACAGGAGTTCCCGGTCCTCTGGCGCAGTCGCCTCGCCCGTGAACAGCGTGATGCGGTCGAGGACGAGGACGTTCCGCATCGAGGAGGCGTGCTGCTCGACGAGCGGCTTCGTCGGTGCGAGGAAGAGGATCCGACCGCCCCGCTGCCGGAGGACCTCCGCGATCACTATCGCGGCGATGACGGTCTTGCCCATGCCCGTCGGCAGGACCACGAGCGTCGATCGTTCGAGGCACGCGCGGGCGATGTTCACCTGGTACGCGCGTTCCTCCACGGCCCCGCGACGAAGGAGTTCGTGCGTGACGAACACGGCCGTCGAACGACGAGGTGTGCGAATAACCTTTTCCGTCACGTGGGCGGACGCCGGGTAGGTCGCCTCCACAACAGGAACCCGACGAGGGCCACCGCGACGCCTAGGATTCCGGCGATGGCTGCGACGGTGACGAAACCGACGGTCGACTCCCCACGGACCGCGATCGTGATCGTTGCCGAAGCATTCGCGTCCATGGGCCCCGCCGAGTATACCGTTGCGACGTAGGAGCCCGGAGCGGTGCCGGGCGGCACGAGGATTGCCAGGTCGACTACCGCATCCCGATCCGGCCCAACAACGACCGTCCGACTCGCGAGGGTCGGGAGTCCGCCGGGAGGCGCGAACAGCGCCCCCCACCCGACGAGGACAGACGCGTTCACGAGGACCGAATCTTCGAAGTCCCCCACGTTCGCGACTTTGAGGCTCGCAGAAGCGAACGTCCCCGCGGCGGCGTCCGCGGCGATGGACGGCGGCAGCAGGACGACGGCGTGGGTGAGCCCTCGGGTCGCGATGGCCACGTCGTCAATCCACCAGCCTCCACGGCCCGGCATGTCGCCGGCGGTCGCGTTGAACCGTATTTGCATGGTCGTCGGCAGCACGGGAGGGGAGAGCGGGATCGATGCGCCTCCCCACTGCAACGATCTCTCGGAGTACGTGGCGAGGACGGCCCACGGTCCGCCGCCGTAGCGCACCTCGACCGTCGCCCGAGAGTCTCCGGGCGACCTCGAATCCGTTGCGTTCGAGAGATCGAAGCGGTGATAGAAGATCAGGTACGCCGATTCCGTGACGTTGACGACGGCGGAGGTGAGGGCGCGCCACGGCGGTTTCGCCGGAGTCAGCGTGGTGTTGGACGCGTAACCGAACCTCCAGGCGAACGAACCTCCGTGGGCGGATCCGTTCGCCGCGGACGCGTTCAGGAGCGACCATCGCGGATTGTCGTCCGGCGCGCCGCTGACCGTCCAGTTCCCGTTGGCCGCCTCCATGTCGTCCCGGAACGCGAAGGCATTCGTCGACACATGGATGATTCGCTCATCGTCGGAGGGGATCGCGTCTCCCGAACTCGAGACGGCCGCATCGATCAGGTAGCGCCCGAGGGCGGTCGCGGAGAAGCTGACGTTCACGAGGGCCGTATCTGCAAACGCGAGCGCGATCGTCCGGTTCTCCAGGAAAACGAGGTTCGCGGGAGACATGTTATCCCGGTAGACCCGGATGAAGAGGCGGGCGTCCGCGGGAGTCCCGCCGTCGTTGCGCACGACGACGCGCGCCGTCACGGACCCACCGAGAGGCACCATCGAAGGCGCGCGGATCTCCTGGACCGCGACGTCTGTTCGTACGGAGTACAGGATCGTGGCCGTCATCGGATCTCCGATGGCGGAGATGTCCCGCACCCGCCATTTCGTCGGAATGGGGCCGTATGCGAAGCTACTTGGATTCGTGTCGGGCCCGAATCCCACGGCGGTGTCGTGCCACGGATCCCCCGCGTCCGTCGGGCGGTCCCCGTTCACGCCCTCATCCATTTCCTCGAGATCGAGGAGGCGGTGCGCGTCGTCGGCGTTGTTCGGACGGGAGTCGTCGACGTGCCAGATCAACAGGCCGTGCGCAGGCAGCGCGGCATCGAAGTCGATCGGCTCGCGGTTCTCGATGAGGAAGTATTCGGACGGAGATACCACCGTGTCCAGCCGATAGGCGAACGCGTGTGTCTCGATCGCCGGGATCGGCGTGTCCGCGGCGAAGTCGAACGGGCCGTACGTCGGCGTGAGCCAGCCGAGATGGATTTTCGACCAGGCGCTGAACATGGCGGGATTAGAGCCTCGGGGCGCCCCGTTCCACGCGCCCTCCGACATGACGTCCCAGATGCCCGCCCCATCCGAGCTGTAGTCCGTGTCGTACAGGTCCGGAAGCCCGAGGTCGTGGCCGAACTCGTGGACCGACACGCCGAGCGGCGAGTCTTCGCTCACCATCGTGTAACCCGACACCCGAACGCCGTCCACGATGAGCGACGGGCCGCCGACAACCCAGGAGTGGGACCAGATCAGGTCCGTCTGATTTGCGTGACTCTCCTGGCCCGCTCCCGCGTGGACGACCATGAGATGGTCCACCACGCCGTTGCGGTCCGTGTCGAACGCGGAGAAGTTGACGAACGGATCGGCCGCCCGGACGGACTCGGTCACGAGGTTGTAGATCGGTCCGTTCGCGGCATCGACTCCGGGGAGGCCGTCTTGGCCGTAGTACGCCATCGTATAGCTGCTGACGAACCACATCGGAACGATTGTCGCGTTGATTGTGAGGGCGCCGTACGAGGCCTCCGCGTAAAACGCACGCATCGATTGCGCGCCCGGCGAGGTGTCGTTGAAGAATCGGTCGAAGAAGGTCTGATCGTGCGTCGGTTCGTGGACGACGTCCGTGAATTCGATCAGGAGGACGAGGATGTCGGCCGTGCCCACGGGGGAGGCCCTCGGGCCGACCAGAGGCGAGCCTTGGACAGCGCCAGAGGGCCACGATCCGACGTGAGGATCGGGGGACATGAGGTGCGGCCCTCCGACGATGGACGGAATCGCGGATCGAGCCGCGACGAGACTGGGACGCAATGCGCGATTCGGGTCTTCGAGAGCCGCGGCCAGGGGGGCGATCAGGATCGCCGCGACGATCCAGGCCAGCACCCGCATCGCGGCAACGATGCGCCCTCGTCGTAATGAACGTTGACGTGCGCCCGCGCACAGGTCAAAGGGCGGCCTTGTCGAACATCGCCGGATCGCCGCCGAGCGGCTTGGTCGCGTCGATTCCCATCTTCGAGGTGAAGCCGTCTCTCGCGGACGGATCGATCGACGAACCGCGGACGTCGTGCAGGACGACGAGACCGCGGTCCGCCTGGAATCGCGTCGCGATTGCCCACTCCACATCGCGGTCGTCGAAGATGTCGATGTCCTCGTCGACGATGACGACCTGTTTCATCGAGGTGTGCGCACCGAAGGCCGCCATGATTGCGTTCTTGCCGTCTCCCTGGTGTTGCTTGCGGATCGAGACGACTCCATGAAGCCAGGCACAGCCGCCTTCCGTCAGGCGCACGGCCTTCACGTGCGGCACGGCGCGGGAGACCGCCTGGTAGATCACCGGTTCGCGCGGCATGCCCATGAACATGAAGTGCTCATCGAGGCCTCCGACGATGATGTGGAAGATCGGATGGTCGCGATGGTAGATCCGGTCGACGACGAGGACCGGTTCCTTCCGCACGCGGTCGTAGGTGCGGACGGCATCGACGAACGGTCCTTCCTCGTGCACCTCGCGGATGAGGCGGCCTTCCAGCACGTACTCGGCTTCGGCGGGGACCGTGAGGCCGTTCTTGATCCGAACCATGTCGACGGGCTTGCCGAGGCACGATTGGGTGAGCGCCGAGGCGATCCGACTTTCATCGACCCCGTACTCGACGGACGTCCCGCCCGCGAGGAGATTCCATGGGTCGAGGCCGATGCACACGGCGACCTTCAGTTCCCCGCCGGCCTTCATCGCCTCGTCGTACATGTGACGCAGATGCCGGGGGACGATGCGGCACGCGCCCCGATCCGCGCCGAGGATGAGGATGCGATGGAACGAGAGGTTCCGCGAGCCCTCCCACTCGGCGACCCAGACGCCCGCGGTGATGTAGCGGCCCGCGTCCTTCGGGAACAGTTTCGGAATCGGAAGTTCTCGTAGGTCGACGTCCGTGGTCTCGTGGCGCATGAAGTCCGCACGGGCCACGACGCGCGCGTCCTTCGGATGCGCCTGCGCGTCCATCAACTTCGGGAGGAGATCTGCGTTCGAAACTCGAAGCGCCGTCGCGACGCGGTCTCGCGTGGACCAGAGATTTCCGACCGCCTCGCCCCCCTGCAGGTTCCGGAGGTGCACGGGTTGCCGCGGGTGACGGAGGAGGAACCGGGTGGCCTCGAGGTCGGTGGCCACGGGCTCCTTCACTTCGACGACGTCGTTCGAAAAGGCCGCAAGCCAATCGCGAATCGCCATGGATTTCGCCGTCGCGACCGAAGGCGGGCCGTCTCCTTAGTCGTTGCGGGGAACGCGGGACGCGCGGGGGTCGCGCGCTCGAGCCTACGGCGGCCGGATCGGCGGCGGCGAGTCGTCCGGCGGCTCGGGAGGCGGGGGCTCGAGGGGTCCGGTCTCGCGCGGCGTCAGGAGCAGCCAGGTCGCCACCATCACCGCGGCGACTGCGGCTGCGGCCAAGCCGCCCGCGAGGAGCGCCGTGTCCAGAGAAAAGCCGCCTTCATTCGGAGGCGGTGGCCCCTTCGCCGGGAGAACCGTCATGCTGATCGTCAAGCTGTTGTCCTCCACGTCCGTCTCCGCCGGTGTGACGCTCCGGATGTCGATCTGTAACTGGTGATCGCCGACGCCCGCCGCGACGAAGGACGGAGAGTCTACGACGACGGAGTCTCCCAGCCCCAAAGGTGTCGACAACACCGAAGTCCCGATCAAGACGATCGTCCCGTTCGGCCGCAGATCCGAGATGTCGATGAGGGCGGCATCCGCCGCGACGCTGCCCCGGTTCGCGACCCGGATGGACAGGCTCACGATCTCGCCCTCCACCGGTTGAGTGGGGATTGTGACCGCGGATTCCGGCGCGAGGTCGGGCACGCCTCCGGGTGGGGGCCCCGTGACCGGGAGCACCGTCATTCCGATCGTGAGCGTGTTGTCTTCGACGTCCGTCTCCGCGGGCGTCACGTTGCCGACGGCGATGTGCAACGTGTGGTTCCCGACTTCGATGGCGACGAAGGTCGGCGAGTACACGACGACAGAGGCTTCCCGCTCGAGCGGTGCCGACAGCGATGCCGTGCCGATCGAAACGACGGTTCCGTTCGGACGCTGATCCGTCACGTCGATCGTTGCGCCTTCTGCGGTTTCATTTCCGTGGTTCGCGAGGATGATCGAGACGATCGCGATCTGGCCCTCGATGGGTTGCGCAGGGATGGTGGATGCCGAACTCGGGTTGAGATCCGGCGCACCCGTCGGCGGGGATTTCGGCTGCACATCAATCCGGACGGACGCGCTCCCCTCGTTCCCGCGCGCGTCCTCGACGTCCACGGTCGCTCGTTTCGGGCCGACGAGCGAATACGC
>Ga0209761_1001474_pt1 | contig 15243 bp, 9 predicted proteins | sample GraSoi013_1_40cm_4_FD_185818 | JGI IMG/M metagenome (GOLD analysis project Ga0209761, IMG submission 185818) | Grasslands soil microbial communities from the Angelo Coastal Reserve, California, USA - Sample 09_25_2013_1_40cm (SPAdes) (version 2) | ecosystem: Environmental > Terrestrial > Soil >...
TCCTCCCGCTCGTCTTCATCCTCACGATGCTCACGACCGCGGCCCTCAACGTCGTGATCGACCGCGCGGCCTACCGTCCGCTCCGGCGCTCGACCCGGCTCGCGCCGCTCATCACGGCGATCGGCGTGTCGTTCATGCTCGAGAACGTGGCGCTCCTCTGGAAGGGCCCGGCGCCCATCGCCTACCCCGACGTCTTCCCGTCCGTGGACATCCTGCGCGAGTGGTTCGGCGTGGACTCGGCCATCTTCGTCACGACCAAGGACCTGCTCGTGGTGGGGGCGACGATCCCGCTCATGCTGGCCCTCCACTACTTCGTGACCCGCACCACCTGGGGCAAGGCCATGCGCGCGACCGCCCAGGACCGCGAGACCGCCGAGGCCATGGGGATCAACGTCGAGCGGACGATCTTGATGACGTTCTTCATCGGCGGGGCGCTGGCGGGAGCGGCCGGGCTCATCCAGGGCATGTACTACAACATCGGCCAATGGTGGATGGGCTACCAGGCCGGACTCCGGGCCTTCACCGCGGCCGTGCTCGGCGGCATCGGCAACATGACCGGCGCCGCGCTCGGCGGCCTGTTCATCGGATTCCTGTCGGCGTGGAGCGACCAGTACATCTCCGCGCGGTGGACCAACGCGCTCGTCTTCGCGATCCTCATCCTCGTGCTGGTCTTCCGTCCCCACGGCCTCATGGGCGAGCGAACGCCCGAGAAGGTGTGAGCCGGTGACGGTCAACGCCCGCCGTGCGCTCGGGTGGGCGGCGGTCGTGGCGGCCCTGATCGTGTACCCGTTCGTCGACCGGGTGCTCGGGTTCCAGACCGTCCACGCGGTGTCCGACGGGATGATCTACGTGCTCCTCGCTCTCGGCCTCAACATCGTGGTCGGCTACGCGGGCCTCCTCGACCTCGGCTACGCGGCGTTCTTCGCGATCGGGGCCTACAGCATGGGGCTCCTGAACTCGCCAGTCCTCGGCTCGCCGCTCTACGGCTACCCGTGGAGCTTCTGGGTCTGTATCTGGATCGCGGCCGTGGTCTCGGCGCTCCTCGGCGTCGCGATCGGCGCGCCGACCCTGCGCGTGCGCGGCGACTACCTCGCGATCATCACCCTCGGCTTCGGCGAGATCATCCCCGTGGCGATCCGAAACCTCGGCGATGTCACCATCGAGATCGGGAGCTGGCGGCCGATCGAGCGACTGAACCTCACCGGCGGCGAGAACGGCGTCAATCCCGTCGGCCGCCCGCAGCTGCCCGGAGTCCCGTTCGAGACCGACCCGGTGCCGTGGTACTTTCTGATCCTCGTCATCGGCGCGCTCTCCCTGTGGGCGATGAACCGGCTGCGCGACTCGCGTCTGGGTCGCGCCTGGATGGCCATCCGCGAGGACGAGACCGCCGCCGACTGCACGGGGGTCAACCCGATCTCGACCAAGCTCCTGGCGTTCGCGCTCGGCGCCTCGTTCTCCGGATTCGCCGGATCCGTCTACGCCGCCAAGCTCCAGGCCATCACGCCGGGCGCGTTCGAGTTCCAGGTGTCGATCATGCTCCTCTGCATGGTCGTCCTCGGCGGCGCCGGAAGCCTCAAGGGCGTGATCCTGGGCGGGATGTTGATCACGCTCTTCGACCGGGTCGTGCTCACGCAGACGACGTTCATGGTGCGCGCCCTGGGACGGACCATTGGTGTCCCCGCGCTCGCGACGGCGGACCTCACGCTCTGGCGCTGGTTCTTCTTCGGCCTCGGGCTCGTCCTCGTGATGCTGTTGCGGCCCGAGGGCCTCGCCGGGCGCCGGCTGCGCCCGGCCCCGGTCGCCGACGAGGCCGAGGACATTCTGGACGTTGTGCGGGCGCCCCGCGTCGACGGGGTCCCGGAGTGGTTGCGCGAGCGTGCGCAGGACGGCGTCGCCGCGGCGCCGGCCATCCTCGACGTGCGGAGCGTGACCAAGCGCTTCGGCGGCGTCGTCGCCCTGAACGAGGTGGATCTCGTCGTCCCGCGCGGCGCCATCATCGGGCTCATCGGTCCGAACGGCGCGGGCAAGACGACGTTCTTCAACGTCGTGACGGGGCTCGTCCGGCCCGACGGCGGGCACATCACCTTCAACGGCGTCGGCCTCGTCGGGCTCCGCCCCAACGCCATCGTCGCCCGTGGCATCGCGCGCACCTTCCAGTCGATCCGGCTCTTTCAGAACATGACCGTGCTCGAGAACGCGCTCGTCGGCGAGCACTGCCGCCTCACCGCGACCGTCCCCGGGGCCGTGCTCCGGCCGCCGGCGGTGATCGCAGAGGAGACCCGAGCCCGCGCACGCGCGCGCGAGCTGCTGACGTTCGTCGGCCTCGGCGGCAAGGAGAACGAGCTCGCCCGGAACCTGCCCTACGGCGACCAGCGACGCCTGGAGATCGCCCGCGCGCTCGCGACCGAGCCGCGACTCCTCCTGCTCGACGAGCCGTCAGCCGGCATGAACCCGCGCGAGGCCCAGACGCTCACCGAGCTGATCGGGCTCCTGCGACGGGAGCTCGCGCTGTCGGTGCTCCTGATCGAGCACCACATGGAGGTCGTCATGGGGATCTCCGACCGGATCACCGTGCTCGACTACGGGACGCGCATCGCCGAGGGCACCCCGGCGGCGATCCAGCGCGACTCACGGGTGATCGAGGCGTACCTCGGCACCGGCTACGAGCAGGACCTCGCGGGCTAGGGATGCTCGACCTCGCGGACGTCTCCACGTACTACGGCAACATCCGGGCGCTCCGCGGCATCTCGCTCACCGTCGCGGCCGGTGAGATCGTCACGCTGATCGGGACCAACGGGGCCGGCAAGACGACGACGCTCCGGACGATCCTCGGCACCGTGCGGCCCCACCGCGGCACCGTCAGCTTCAACGGCCACCGCCTCGACACGCTCACGACCAACCGCATCGTGCGCCTGGGGATCGCGCAGTCGCCGGAGGGCCGGCGGATCTTCCCGCGGATGACCGTGCTCGAGAACCTGGAGCTCGGGGCCTTCGTACGACCGGATCGTGAGGCGATCGCGCCGGACCTCGAGCGCGTGTTCACGCTCTTCCCGCGTCTGCGTGAGCGTTCGGCGCAGAAGGGCGGCACGCTCTCGGGCGGCGAGCAGCAGATGCTGGCCATCGGCCGCGCCCTCATGGCCCGACCGGCGCTGCTCCTGCTCGACGAGCCGTCCATGGGGCTCTCGCCCATCCTCGTCGACACGATCTTCCGGATCGTGGAGGACATCAACCGGCAGGGGACGACGATCCTGCTCGTCGAGCAGAACGCGCGGATGGCGCTCCGGGTGGCGCACCGGGGCTACGTCATCCAGACCGGGCGCATCGTACTCCACGACGCGGCCGCCGCGCTGCTCCGCTCCGACCTCGTGCGCAAGACCTACCTCGGCGAGAAGTAGGCGTCACGGGACCCACCGTGACCGCTCTACCTCGACCCGACGATCCGTGCGGCGCCGGCTCAGCGGCGGACCGTCAGGCCCTCCAGATCGACCTCGGGCATGCGCCCGGTCATGAGGTCGGCGACGATCCGCGCCGTGCCGCACGCCATGGTCCAGCCCATGTGGCCGTGGCCGCAGTTGAAGACGAGGTTTCTGTGACGGCCGAGCCCGAGGATCGGCGGCCCGTCGGGCGTCATGGGCCTGAGACACGCGCGGAACGTCCCCCGCTCATAGTCCGCGGCGTCCGGGAAGAGGTCGCTTGCGAGGCTCCGGATGTTGTTGAAGTCCCGCGGCGTCCAGCCCCAGTCGTAGCCCGCGAACTCCGCGGTGGATGTCAGGCGCAGCCGGTCGCCGAGCCGTGACCAGCCGACCAGCCACCGCTCGTCCACGCCCGGGATCGTCGGCGCGAGCCCACCCGGCTTGAGGGGGAACGTCGAGGAATAGCCCTTCGCGGGGTAGATCGGCAGGCGCACGCCCGCGGTGCGCGCGACGATCGGCGCGCCGACGCCGAGCGCGAGCACGTAGGTGTCCGCCGTCAGAGCGCCGTCGCTCGTGACGACCGCGTCGATGCGGTCGCCACTCGCGCGGAGCTCCGTGACCCGCGTGTCGAGCCTGATGGTCACGCCGAGCTTCTCGCGGCAGACGCGCGCGACCTGCTCCACGAAGACGTGCGCGTCGCCACTCGAGTCGCCCAGGTCTCGGATCGCCCCCGCGATCTTCCCTCGGACCGGCTCGAAGACGGGGTCGAGCTTGGCCACCTCGCTCGCGCCGAGGATCTCTTGCTTCTGGCCGTGCTCGGCCAGAAGCGCCATCTTCTTCGTCCCGGCCTCGAGCTCGGCCGGGTCGCGGTAGAGGTAGAGCGCGCCCTTCGTGACGGCGTGATAATCGATTCGCTCCGTCCGCACGAGCTCCTGCATCACCGCCTGGCTGTACTGGCACAGACGCAGCTTGATCAGCGTGTTGCGGCGCGCCCGCTCGGCTGTGCACTCGCGGAGGAAGGCGAGCCCCCACGTGTAGAGCCGGAGGTCGGGCGCGAGCCTCACGCGGATGGCCGTCTCCGCGCCCCGCAGCGACTGCCAGAGCATGCGCGGCGCGCGCGGCGAGGCCCACGCGAAGGAGTGGCCCGGCGCGATGATCCCGGCGTTGCCCGCCGTGGCCTCGAGGCCGAGCCCGTCCTTTTCCTCGACGACCGTGACCTCGTGGCCGGCCTTGGCGAGAAAGTACGCGGTGGTCACGCCGACGACGCCGCCGCCCAGGACGAGGGTCTTCACGGCGCGCTCACGCCCCGAGGAGGTAGCCTGCGCGCACCGGATCCTCGGGATCGAACACGAACTGGCTCATGCCGGTGAGGTAGGCGGTGCCGGTGATCTCCGGAAGGATCGCGCGTCGCCCCTCGACCTCGGTCTCGCCGGCGATCCGGCCCCTGAAGTCGAGTCCGAGCAGCCCTCGGCTGATGAACGTCGACCCGACCCCCATGAGACCCCGATGATGGAAGAGCGCCATCCGCGCGCACGTGCCCGACCCGCACGGAGCCGCGTCGACCTGACCCGGGCCCCACACGAGGGCGTTGGGTGACACGCCCGCCGCGTCCGGCAGCTCGTGGACGAGCACGTTGTCCACGCTGGTCTTCCCGAGCCCCGGCACGTCGACCCGAAGCTGGGCGTTGACCGCCTCGCGAACGGCCGTGCCCCGCTGGGCGATCCGCTTCGCCAGCTCCCGCCGCACGGAGAGACCGAGATGCCTGGCCTCGACGATGGCGAAGACGTTGCCGACGCCGACCGCGATGTCGACCGGAACCTCGCCCGCGCCCTCGACCTCGACGACTCGCCCGGGAAGGGCCACGAACGACGGCGTCCAGCGCAGCGTGACCTCGCTGACGCGATCCTTGTCCCACCGCGCGATCGTCTCGACAACGCCCGTCTCGGTATCGATCAGGATGGGCGTCTCCGGACCCTGACGCGCCACCATGCCGGTCTCGATGGCCACGGTCGCCGCGCCGATCGTGCCCTCGCCGCACGACACGTAGTAGCCGCCGGGATAGATGAAGAAGAGCCCGAACCTGGCGTCGGGCGTGACGGGCTCGGTCATGACCGCGATCAGGAGGGCGCGGTGCCCGCGAGGCTCGAGGCAGAGGCCGGTGCGGAGATGGTCGAGATGCTCCTGGAACCAGCGGCGCTTCTCACCGATAGTGCTTCCGGGCAGCCGCTCGAGGCCGCTCGTCAGGAGCCGCATACCGATCCCCGCCGTGTGGAAGTCGATCGTCCCGAGCACGCGATCGGAGCGCATAGCCACCTCCCGGGTCCGGACCATGAGACTGCGTGGGGCATCGCCCTGTCAAGCGGTCCAAAAGGCGCCGACGCCGGAACGCGTGTCACCGTGCTAGGGTGATGAGCCGTCAAGGGGGCGATATGCGAAGTAGCGTCGGCGTCGACGTCGGCGGAACCTTCACCGATCTCGTGGCGCGCGAGGGCTCCGGGCGGCTCCGGGCCTGCAAGGTCCCGACGACCCCGGCGAACCTCGCGCGCGGCGTCCTGAACGGTCTGGCGGCGGTGCGCCCCGCCGCCGGGGTACCGGCGTCGGTCGCCCACGGCACCACCGTGGTCACGAACGCGATCGTCGAGCGTCGAGGCGCTCGGGTCGGGCTCGTCACCACCCGGGGATTCCGCGACGTGCTGGAGATCGCGCGGCAGAGCCGGCTCCACCTCTACGATCTCCGGCTGCCTCCGAAGCCCGAGCCCCTGGTCGAGCGGCGGCTCCGGCTGGAGGTCGGCGAGCGCGTGGGCCCCGACGGCGCCGTTCTCCTCCCGCTCGCGCTCGACGAGCTCCCCGCCATCGTCGAGGCGTTCGAACGGGGGCACGTCGAGAGCGTCGCGGTGTGCCTCCTCCACAGCTACGCAAACCCTGCGCACGAGCGGGCGCTCAAGGCCGCGCTCGCCCCGCACTTCGCGCACCTGTCGGTCTCGAGCGAGATCAACGCGGAGTTCCGCGAGTACGAGCGCTCCTCGACCACGGTCCTCAACGCCGCCGTGATGCCGCTGGCCAGCCGCTACCTCGACGAGCTGGTCACGGCGCTCGGCCGGGAGGCTCGGGGCGCCGTGCTCCACCTGCTCCACTCGGCCGGCGGCATGATGTCGGCGGCGGCGGCGCGTGCGCGGCCGCTCGCGATGGCGGCGTCCGGTCCGGCGGCGGGCGTGGCGGCCGCCGCCCATCTGGCGCGGAGCTTGGGCCTCGCGCGCGCGCTCGCGTTCGACATGGGCGGGACGACGACCGACGTCTGCCTGATCGCCGACGGCGTCGCGGAGACCTCCGCCCAGCGCAAGCTCGGCGGCTACCCGGTGCGGCTGCCGATGGTCGCGGTCGAGTCCATCGGCGCCGGCGGCGGCTCGATCGCCTACGCCGACGACGCCGGCGCGCTCAAGGTCGGACCCCGGAGCGCCGGCGCCGAGCCTGGGCCCGCGTGTTACGGCCTCGGCGGGACGGAGCCGACCGTCACCGACGCCAACCTTGTCCTCGGCTACCTCGATCCTGGCCGCGCCTACGGCGGCTCGATCCGCCTCGATCCCGGGCGGGCCGCGGCCGCCGTCGAGGGCCTGGGCCGTCGGTTCGGGCTCTCGCTCGTCGAGGCGGCGCAGGGCATGGTGGAGGTCGCGAACGCGAACATGCTGCGTGCGCTCCGCCTGGTGTCCGTCGAGCGCGGCTATGACCTTCGGGACTTCGCGCTGATCGCCTACGGCGGCGCCGGGCCCGTGCACGCCGGCCTGCTGGCACGCCAGGCCGGGATGACGCGCGTCATCGTGCCCGTCCACTCGGGGACGTTCTCGGCGTTGGGGTGTCTCGTCTCACCGCTCCGGTACGACGCCGTCCAGACGTGGCGGGCGCGCCTCGACGTGTGGGACCCGAAGCCCGCCGAGGATCGGTTCCAGGAGCTCGAAGAGCGCTGCCTCCGGCCGCTGCTCGACGAAGGCATCGCGGCCGGGGAGGTCGCCCTCGTACGGAGCGCGGACCTCCGCTACACGGGGCAGAACTACGAGCTCGAAGTCCCCTGGCGGAGCGATTCCGACGCGCTCCGACAAGCCTTCGAGGCGCGCCACCGGCAGCTCTACGGCTATGCCACGGGCGAGAGCGTCGAGTGCGTGAACCTCCGCGTGGTGGCCCGCGTGAGAGACACAGGCGTGACGCTGCCGGAGCTCGAGCCGGTGGCCGACGGCGAGAAGGCCGGGGATCAGCGCGCCTGGTTTCCCGAGACAGGCGACGTCCGGCTTCCGGTGTATCAGCGCGCGCCCCTTCCACCGGCGCGCCCGGTGGCGGGGCCGGCGCTCATCGTCGACGAGTGGTCGACCACGCTCGTCTACCCCGGCCAGCGCTGCGCGGCCGATCGGTTCGGGAACCTCGTCATCGAGGTCAACGCGTGAGCCCCGCGGTTCATCCCGTCACGCTCGAGGTCGTCCGCAACGCGCTCTACGCCGTCGCGGAGGAGATGAGCGTGATCCTCATGCGCTCGGCTCGCTCGCCGCTGCTCAAGGAAGCGGGCGACCTCTCCTCGGCGCTGACCGACGCCGAGGGGCGCCTCATCGCCCAGGGGCGCGACATCCCCATCCACATGGGCGTGATGGCGTTCACGGTCAAGGAGTTCCTCAAGCGGATCCCCGCCGGTCGATTGCGCCCCGGCGACGTCTGGTTCCTCAACCTTCCCGAGGTGGGCGGCAACCACCTGCCGGACGTGAAGGCGATCCGTCCCGTCTTCGCCGGCGACCGGCTCGTCGCGTTCGCCATCAACCTCGCCCACTGGGCGGACATTGGCGGCGCCCTGCCCGGCAGCTACGTGCCCTGGGCGACCGAGTGCTATCAGGAAGGCGTCCGCATTCCCCCCATCCGTCTCTTTTCGGCCGGCAGACCCGACCGGGAGGCGATCGACCTCATCCTCGCGAACCTCCGCGGGCGGGACGAGCGCGAGGGCGACATCTTCGCCCAGTTCGCCGCCGACGACGTCGCGGCCCGACGCCTGGCCGAGCTCGTCGAGCGCTACGGCGTCGAGACGCTCCGCGCGTGCTTCGACGCGCTCCACGCGGAGTCGGAGGCGCAGATGCGGGCGGCGCTCCGCGCGCTCCCCGACGGCGCCTGGGAGGGCGAGGACTGGCTCGACGACGACGGCGTGGACGCCCGGCCGCTCCGCGTGAAGGTGCGGGTCGAGGTCCGGGGTGACGAGGCGACCTTCGACTTCACCGGGACCGCGCCGCAGGCGCGGGGGCCCGTGAACACGACCATCTTCATCGCCCACTCGTCGGTCTACTACGCGATGAAGGCGCTCGTGGCGCCGGAGGTTCCGCCGAACGACGGGTGCTACCGTCCGCTTCACGTCAGGGTGCCCTCCGGCACGCTCTTGAGCGCGGACCCCGACCGGCCGGTCGTCGGCGGGAATCACGAAACCTCCCAGCGAGTCGTCGACGCGATCTTTCGCGCGCTGGCGCCCGTGCTCCCGGACCGCGTGGCCGCGGGCGGGCCGACGACCTCCGGCGTCCTCATCTTCGGCGCGCGGACGGCGGACGGGCGCTGGGCCGTCCTCTACGAGGTCCACGGCGGTGGCGAGGGCGCGACGGCCGCGAGAGACGGCGCGTCGGCCGTCCGCGTGCACATGTCGAACGTCATGAACACGCCGACCGAGGTCATCGAGGCCGAGTATCCCTTCCGGATCGAGGAGCATGCGCTCCGTCCCGGCTCGGCGGGCGACGGCGCCCACCGCGGCGGTCTCGGTCTGCGCCGCGCGTACCGCGTCCTCGCGCCCGAGGCCACGCTGACCAGCATGCTCGACCGCCGGGTGGTAGCGCCGTGGGGCGTCGCGGGAGGAGCCGACGCCCTGCCCTTCCGCATCACCGTCAACCCCGGCCCGAACGCGCGCGACTTCGGCGGCAAGGCGACGGCGACCCTGAGGCAGGGCGACCTCGTGCTGATCGAGACGTGCGGCGGCGGCGGCTCGGGCCCGCCGGCCGATCGGTCGGCAGAGGCGCGCGAGCGGGACCGCCGGGAGGCCGTCGAATGACGCGGAGCCTGGAGGACCGGATCGCCATCGTGACCGGCGCGGCCAAGGGGATGGGCCGCGAGATCTGCCTCGCGCTCGCCCGCGAGGGCGCGCACCTGGTCCTCGCGGCGCGCGAGGTCGCGCCGCTCCAGGCCCTCGCCCGCGAGATCGAGCCTCTCGGTCGTCGGGCGCTCGCAGAGCCCACGGACGTCACCGACGAGGCCGCGGTGCGGACGCTCGTCGAGCGCACGCTCGCCACATTCGGAGGTCGGATCGATATCCTGGTCAACGGCGCCGGTGTCACCGGACCCATCGAGACGCCGGTGTGGGAGATCACGGGCGACGACTGGGACCACGTGCTCGCCGTGAATCTCCGGGGCACGTTCCTGCCGACCAAGCACGTGCTCCCGACGATGATCGCCCAGCGCGACGGCAAGATCGTCAATATCAGCGGCACCTCGGGCCTGCGCGGCTATAAGTATCGCGCCGCCTACTCGGCCTCCAAGTGGGCGCTCCGCGGCTTCACCCGCACCGTGGCGCTCGAGGTCGGTCCCTACAACGTGAACGTCAACGCCGTCCATCCCGGCATCGTCGCCGGCGACCGGATGGATCGCCTCTGCCGCGAGAAGGCGCGCGCCCGCGGCTCCTCGCCCGAGCGGGTCCACGACGAGTACGTCCAGGAGATGGCGCTCCGCCGCGTCACCACGGCCCGGGACATCGCCAACGCCGTCCTCTTCCTCGCGTCCGACGCCTCGAAGAACATGACCGGACAGTCGGTGACCGTGGACGGCGGCTGGGATGTGTGAACCCCAGGCTCCATCCCGCTTTCGTCTTGCGCGTCCCCGGGAGCGTGCTTACAGTGTAAGCACACCAGCGGAGTCCCCTCCAAGGGACGGTCCTGGCGTGGAGGTTGGCGGCCGATGAAGACTCGCATCGTTCGGGTTGGCAACTCGCGCGGCGTGCGCCTGCCTAAGCTCCTGCTCCAGCAAGCTCGGCTCGCCGACGAAGTGGAGCTCCAAGTGAAGCCAGGTCGGATCGTCATTCGGGCGCTCCGACGGCCACGAGCCGGCTGGGCAGAAGCAGCCCGCCAGGCGCACGAGCGCGGCGATGACAAACTTCTCGATCCACCCACGCCCACACGTTTCGATCGTCGGGAGTGGGCGTGGCGGTAGGGCGAGCGGCGCCCTTACGCGGGGATGTGTACCTTGTTGGGCTCGATCCAACGCGCGGGAGTGAGATTCGCAAGGCGCGCCCGTGCGTCGTCGTGTCTCCCGACGAGCTGAATCGCCACCTGCACACGGTCATGATCGCGCCTATGACGACGGGCGGACAGGCCTACCCGTGGCGCGTCACGTGCCGCTTTCAAGGCCGTGCAGGGTTCGTCGCTCTTGACCAAGTTCGGACGGTCGACACGGCGCGACTGCGGCGGCCACTTGGCCGGCTCGCGCCAGCCACTTTCACGTCCGTACTGGACGTCCTCCAAGAGATGTTTGCCCCGTGAAAAACCGCCGAGAGCTCCACGCAGAGCGGGTAGTAGTGGTCAACGGGATTCGATCCGATGGGTGCGACGAGAGAAGGCCGAGGCGTGCATCCGTTCGAGTACGCGGCACCTGAGACGCTGGCCGAAGCCCTCGCGCTGCTCCGCGAGCACGGCGCGGAGGCCAAGGTCCTGGCCGGGGGGCAGAGCCTCGTGCCGCTCCTCAACTATCGGCTCGCCCGGCCCCGCCTGGTCGTGGACATCAACGGGTTGCCGCTCGCCGGCGTTCGCGTCGACAACGGGTCGCTGCAGTTGGGAGCCCTAACCCGCCACCACGAACTGGAGGAGCTTCCGGAGATCGCTCGGAGCGCTCCGCTCTTGCCCGAGGTGGCGCGGCTCATCGGCAACGTCCGCGTGCGGTCCCTCGGCACCGTGGGCGGGAGCCTCGCTCATGCCGATCCTGCCGCCGAGCTGCCGATGGCGGTGGTGGCGCTCGACGCGCGTCTCACCCTCGCTTCTGCCTCGGGAAGCCGGACGGTGCCGGCGCGCGATTTCTTCACGGGCTACCTTTCTACGGCTCTGGCACCAGACGAGCTCCTCACGGCGATCGAGGTGCCCGTGACGCTGGGAATGGGGTGGGCGGTGGAGGAGTTCGCGCGCCGGGCGGGTGACTTCGCCGTGGTGGCGGTGGCCGCGGGCGTGAGTCTTGACCGTCGCGGGCGCGTCGACGACGCTCGCCTGGCCCTGGGTGGCGTCGCCGACCGGCCGGTGAGAGCCACGGCGGCCGAGGACGTCTTGCGCGGCCAGGAGCCGAGCGCCGAGCGCCTGGCGCGTGCCGCCGAGGTCGTGCGCGAGCGCCTTGATCCTCAGTCGGACGCCTTCGCGTCGGGCGCGTACCGCCGGCTTCTCGCGGGCGTGCTGACCCGCCGCGCCCTGACCCGCGCAGTGACCTCGGCGGGGGGCTCCGCCCCCCTTCCGAAACCTCCCCCCGGGAGGGCGCCGGCTGACTCAGGCTCGCCTCGGGCGTCGGACGCCCTGCGGCTTCGCACTCCCACGCCGGCGCTCGAAGCGCGGTCTCTTCAGGGCGCGGGGAGGAAAGGGCTGATGATCAACGGGCGAGCGCGGGATGTGGACGTCCGGCCGGGCCAGACGCTGCTCGAGGTGCTGCGCGACACGCTCGGCATCTTCGACGTCAAGGAGGGCTGCGGCGAGGGCATCTGCGGCGCGTGCACAGTGCTGCTCGACGGGCGGCCCGTATCGAGCTGCCTCACGCTAGCGGCCGCGGCGCGCGGGCGCGCGCTCCTGACCGTCAGCGGCCTCGAGCGCGAGGGCGGGCTCCATCCGCTCCAGGAGGCGTTCGTCCGGCACGGGGGCGTCCAGTGCGGGTTCTGTACCCCCGGGATGCTGCTCACGACGCTGGCCTTCCTCGAGCGCCACCCCCGCCCGAGCCGTGACGCGATCCGGACGGCGCTCGAGGGCAACCTCTGCCGCTGCACCGGCTACGCCAAGATCCTCGACGCGGTCCTCGCCTACGCGCGCGGAGACGACGGCGATGGCTGACGCGGTCGCGCTCGGCACGCCGCTTCGCCTCGTCGGCCGGCCCCTCCCGCGCCACGACGCGCGAGACAAGGTGGCGGCGGCGACCGCCTACGCGGCGGACTGGGCGATGCCTGGGATGCTCCACGCCGCGGTGCTTCGCTCGCCCTACCCCTCGGCGCGCATCGTCAAGCTCGAGACGGCCGGCGCCGAGCGGATGCCCGGCGTCGCCGTCGTCCTCACGGCCAAGGACGTCCCGCGCAACACGCTCTCCACCGACGTCCCGGGGCAGACGACCGCCGTGGGCCCGCTCCGCGCGACGCTCTACGTGCTCGCCCAGGACCGCGTGCGCCATCAGGGCGAGCCGGTCGCGCTGGTGGCGGCCGAGACGCTCGAGCAGGCGCGCGCCGCCGCCGAGGCGATCGACGTCGAGTACGAGCCGCTGCCCGGCGTGTTCGGCCCTGAGGCGGCGCTCGCGCCCGACGCGCCGCGTGTCCACGAGACCGGCAACGTGCTCGCCGAGTGGCGGATCGCGCGAGGCGACCTCGCGGCGGCGTTCGCGCGAGCGGCCGTCGTCGTCGAGGGCGAGTACAGGACCCAGTGCGTGGACGCCGCGTCCCTCGAGCCCGAGGCGGGCGTGGCGTGGGTCGACTCGGACGGCGTCATCACGATCCGTGTGTCCACGCAGGTGATCGAGCACTTCCGCGACGTCGCCGAGGCGCTCCAGATCCCGCAGAACCGCGTCCGCGTGATCGGCACCTATCTCGGCGGCGGCTTCGGCGGCAAGGAGGACGTCACGGTCGAGGTGTACCTCGGGCTCCTCGCGCTCAAGACCGGACGGCCGGTGAAGATGGTGTGGACGCGCGCCGAGTCGCTCCTGGCTCGCGCCAAGCGCCACCCGTATCGGATGCGCTACCGCACCGGCGCGCTCGCCACGGGCGAGGTCGTCGCCCAGCAGATCGAGCTGCTCGCCGACGCGGGCGCCTATGCCTATCTCTCCGCGCTGGTGCTGCTCTACTCGACCGTCACCGCGGCCGGGCCGTATCGCGTCCCGGCGGTCCGTGTCGAGGCACGCGTCGCCTACACCAACAACCCGCCGACCAGCGCGATGCGCGGCTTCGGCGCCATGCAGACCGTGTTCGCCTACGAGTCGCAGATCGACCGGATCGCCCGCGCCCTCGGCCTCGATCCCGTCGAGGTTCGCCGGGTGAACGCGCTCCGCCGCGGCGACAGCCTGCCCGTGGGCCAGGTGCTCGAGACCCACGTCGCGCTGCCGGAGCTGGCCGCGCGCGCGTGGGCGGCGCTGGGCCCGCCGACACCGCCACGGTCGCCGCACGTCAGAGTCGGCCGAGGCCTCGCCTGCAACTTCCAGCCCTACGGCCGCATCGTCTGGCTCCACGACTGGTCGAGCGCCTGGGTCGGCTTCGAGATGGACGGAAGCCTCGTCGTGAGGTGCGGCGTGCCCGACGTCGGCGGCGGCCAGGCGTCATCGCTCGGCCAGATCGCCGCCGAGGTGCTGGGCGTAGACTTCGACCGCGTCTCCCTGCACATCGCCGACAGCGCCCTGACGCCCCTGGCCGGAACGACCACGGCCAGCCGGCAGCTCTACATGTCGGGCAACGCCGTGCTCAAGGCGGCGCGCGAGCTGCGCGCCCAGATCCTGGCCGTCGCGGCGACGCTGCTGGGCGCCGACCGGACGGCACTGGACCTGGCCGGCGGGGCCGTCGTCACGCGCGACGGGCGCGCGCTTCCGCTGGCGGCGGTGCTCGGCCACTGCGCGAGGGCCGGTGTGCCGCGGAGCCACCTGGCCGTCTACCACGCGCCAGCCGGTGAGCCCGTGGATCTCGCGACGGGCTCGGGCAAGGTCTTCCCCGACTACACCTTCGGCGCCCACGCGGCCGAGGTCGAGGTGGATCTGGAGACCGGCGCGCTGCGCGTGCTGAAGTACACCGCGGCGCACGACGTCGGCCGCGCGATCAACCCCCAGTCGGTGGAAGGCCAGATCCAGGGCGGCGCCGTGCAGGGGCTCGGCTACGGGCTCATGGAAGAAGTAATCGTGGAGGACGGCATCAACCTCACCACCTCCTTCGCCTCGTACCTCATCCCGAGCGCTGCCGACGTCCCCGACGTGGAGCCCATCGTCGTCGAGGCCGGCGAAGGGCTCGGCCCCTTCGGCGCACGCGGCATCGGCGAGCCTCCCATCGGCCCGCCGGCCGCCGCCGTCGCCAATGCCGTCGCCGACGCGACCGGCGCGCGCCTGACGCGGTTGCCGCTCACCGCGGAGCGTGTCGCGGCGGCGCTCGGCCTTCTCCCTCGCTAGGTCGTCGACGGGGCCTCGATCTCCCGGCCGGTGTACGATGAGCGATGTCTGAGCCATGCGACAGCGGCACGCCACTCTGGTGACGCTCCTGGCCGCCGCGCTGCTCGCCGGATGCGCCACTCCCTATGGGAGGGCTCGAACCGCGCTCGCCGAGGAACGTTATGAGGAAGCCGCGAGCGGGTTCGAGGAGATCCTCACGCGCCACCCCGATCGCCTCGATGCCCTCATCGGCCTCGGGAAGGCGCGATACAAGCTCGGTGCGTTCGACGACGCGATCACCGCGCTGACTCGCGCGGCCGCCCGGGCACCGAAGTCCGAGACCGCGCACCTCTACCTGGGGCTGAGCCACCTCCGGAAGGGCGAAGACGGTCCGGCCGAGGAACACCTGAAGACCCTCCTCGCGCTTGGGCCGCACAGACGCCTGGCCGCTCAGACGAGCCGCGCGCTCGAGCTCGTGCGC
>Ga0209761_1001475_pt1 | contig 15239 bp, 15 predicted proteins | sample GraSoi013_1_40cm_4_FD_185818 | JGI IMG/M metagenome (GOLD analysis project Ga0209761, IMG submission 185818) | Grasslands soil microbial communities from the Angelo Coastal Reserve, California, USA - Sample 09_25_2013_1_40cm (SPAdes) (version 2) | ecosystem: Environmental > Terrestrial > Soil >...
CCGAACCTTGACTAGCCCCAGTCTCATCGCGTTCAGAATTACTGCCAGGCTTAGGCCCATGTCCCCCACACCGACGGCGAGGGCTAGTGTCACAAGACCGGGAATAGCCAGAAGGGCGAACGCAGCCTTGACCAGGATCGATGCTGTTATGTTCTGCTTGATGACCCGCACTGTGTTCCGGCTCAGGTCGAGTATGTAGGGGATCTTCGACAACTCGTCCCTCATCAGTGATATGTCGGCCGTTTCTATGGAAACGTCGCTTCCGAGTACGCCCATGGCTATGCCCACATTTGCCTTGGCGAGAGCGGGGGCGTCGTTCACCCCGTCACCTACCATAGCGACGGTTCCATACCTCTTTCTTAGATCCGAAACCTCTTCCAGTTTTTTTGTCCGGAAGAAGTTCAGCGTGATAGTGGTCCACACCAATCTCCTTCGCTAGAGCGGCGGTCGTCGCGGGCTGAACTCCTCTTGCCTTCAGTTCCGCTAAAACTGTCGCAGCATCTTCCTTCACCATGTCTTTCAGGGCAATGAGCCCAACAATCTCGTTTCCCACACCTAGCAAGACGGTCGTTTTCCCTTGAACTTGAAGTTCCTCTAGTTTGTCAAGAACATTGACAGGTGCCTTCTGAAAGATTTCCTGATTGCCCATCACTATTTCTCTCTCGCCGACAGTGCCCTCGACCCCTCTCCCTCGAATCGAGATGAACTTTCGGACGGGCATTATCATCAGCTTCTCCTCCTTGGACTTCTCCACGATAGCCCTGGCGATCGGGTGTTCCGACATAGATTCTAAGGAGGCCGCGAGCTGCAGCACCTCGTTGGGAGAAGAGCTGAAGGAAACCACATCTGCAACCTTGGGCTTTCCTATCGTCAGCGTGCCTGTCTTATCGAAGACGAATATTTTGACTCTTGCCAGACTCTCTAGGTACCTTCCGCCTTTCACTAGCACACCGTTGCGAGAAGCGGCCGTGAGAGCTGAGGCCATGGATACTGGAGTTGAGATAGTCAGTGCACACGGGCAAGAAACAACAAGCAGGATCAATGCCCTGTAGAACCACGTGGTGAAACTAGCCGCTAGAACGATAGGGGGGACCAAGGCCACGGCGATGGCGCCAGCCACAACCAGGGGGGTGTAGTACTTCGCAAACCTCTCAACAAAACTCTCTGTGGGCGACCTCTCTGACTGAGCCTGTTGAACGAGTTTTACAACTTTCGAAATGACAGTTTCAGTGGACGGGCTTGTGGTTTTGACTTCTATGAAGCCTTCTTCGTTGATGCTTCCTGCGAAGACTTCGCTTCCCTCTTCCTTGTCTATGGGAAGCGACTCGCCGGTTATCAAAGCCTGGTTGACCGACGAGGACCCTCTCACGACGATCCCGTCCACAGGAATCCTTTGCCCAGGCCTTACGACCGCGACATCTCCAACCGCTACATCGTGAATGTGCTTCTCAACTTCTTCGCCATCAACCCTCACGGTGGCAGAACTAGGCGAGAGTTTCAGCAGTCCAGCAATGGAACCCCTTACTTTGTCAGATGCGGTGTCTTCTAAGAACTCGGCAAGGGAGAAGAGGTACATGACCGCGGCTCCCTCGTCCGCCTGGCCGATAGTGAAGGCCCCGAACGCCGCCACTGTCATGAGGAAGTTGACATCCAGTCTCCCATGAATAAGCGATCTAAAAGCGGCCTCGATTATCCCCCGGCCGGAGAAGAGAATGACTCCGAGAAAGATTGCGTGACCGTATAGTGTGTTCTTGGTCACGTATTCAATTGCGAGTGCGAGGCCGAACAGGACTGTCGAAGCGACTACGACAACGGCCCTGTGCTTCTCCCAGATTGACTCGGAGTCTTCGGGAGCCTCGGCGGAGCACAGTTTGCACTCTCGTGCGTCAGTTTTCTCGCTCATGTTCCAGTCCCATTTTCATCAGTTCGCCCACGTGTTGGTTGGAAAGGGAGTAGTACACTATCCGGCCCTCCCGCTTCGGCTTGACCAGGTTGAGAGCCCTCAGCAGTCGGAGCTGGTGAGAGACGGCGGACACGTTCATTCCCAAGACTGCTGATAGGTCGCACACACAGACGTCTCCCTGAGATAAGCAGTGGAGAATCTTCAGACGGCTAGAGTCGCCCATTATCTGGAAGATGCCTGAAATTCTTTCGACCGTGCTGGCCTTTGGAAGAGAACGGGCGAGCGACCTAACCTTGCCGGGGTTGATACAGGTAACATCACACGACTCGCCTTCCCTGACAATGGTGGTGGTTTTCGACATGGGATTAGTTGCATAACTGTTCAAATATTAAGTAATAGTTCCGTCGCTTTGGAGATTGAATCCGAACGACTTGTCTTCCGCTCTTGGGGCATTCGGGCTGCGAGGCTGACTCCACGTCACACGGGCGAGAAACAAGACCTTGGTTCGAGGCCGCGGAGAGTCTATACAACCGATCCGGTATGTATGATGTGCAGAGCAGAGTGATCTATCAGGACACAACGAGGCCAGAGGGTAAGATGATGTCGAGGGTTAACCGTTCGTCCGAATCATTTCCCCTAGAAGACGCGGGTCTAATCCGGAGAAACTGGAGGGTGGTGGGTCTGAGGGTTATCTTCGGACTCTTTTGGGCTGCGGACGCCTACCTGAAGTGGTCCCTGATAGCGCATGGAATAGATTACCGGGACATAGTTTCAAGGCCGCGGAAGGGCAGCTGAGCACCGTCGGTTCATGGAAAGATTCTGGGGGGATATTGCAAATTCAACTCAAGGCTTCCCCTACGTAACAGCCGTAACAGAAACCGTCATTGCCCACATTCATTATCATCGGACTCTTCACAAAACTCACCTCGTTAGCGGGAATTGTCTTCAGCTTCCTCATCTGGAGCACCGTGGAAGCTTTCAGTGGAGTCCTCACTCAAGGCGGCATGGATATTGGAACCGCCCCCTCTACATGGCCATGTTCGCCGGGCTCATAATCGTCCGCGCTGGAATGCAACGAGGTCTGGACAGATGCATCCTAAGGAGATATCCCCGCCTCAGCCTTTTGTTATGAATCTGCAACACTTTCTCTACCCTAACTTCTGCTAACTCTGGGTCGTTTGTAAATGGTCGTTAGCCGTGTCTGACGGCCGGGTCAACTGGATGGTCAGCGGATAGTGTTCCTTGAAGCGAGCATAGGTTTCGTCACCGCAGACGAAGGGAATGTCCGGTCTCCTCGCAATCTTGACCTCACCGTCTATTATCACAGTGGGAACCACTCTAACGCCAGACTTCCTTGCGAGGTCCAAGTTCTCGGATACAACATAGCCGAGTAGCTGGCACCCAGCGCACTTTCCAGCCTCAATCTCGTCTACAATCGTTTTGCAAAAGAGGACAGTTGCCCGAAAAGACCTCAATCTTATGTGGCATTCTTGCTACCCGAAGCCACTCTCGCTATCCTTAGCGTTGAAGGGTGGCTAAAGTCATAATTGAGGTATGACTGGTTGAATCAAGAAAACATTGTTAGTGGCTTTGACCCTTCCAAACTGGTCCTCTGAGGTCTAAGTGGATACTTGTTTCTAAAGTGGTCGTAGGTTTCGGCGTCACAAACAAAACGGGACATCCGGCTTTCCCTCTACTTTGACTCCACCGTCAATCACAAGGGTGAGAATGACCCTTACACCATATCGGTGAGCCCCAGGCGGATTCTTGGAATTTTGTAAGTAGGAGTGAGGTCGGAAACAGGACCTGTCTGGTTGAGGTAAATTTGACACACGCTTGGGTCCTAGAATTGCTCGAGTATTCGCTTCAGGTTCAGGGTTGAATGTTGGGCCGCTTTCCGTATGTTCCTTTTGATCGTGATTAGATCCATGATCCTACCAAGGATTGAGTAAGGCGGCCTATACTCCACTTCCAAATAGTAGCGCGTGCCATCCCCCTCCTTCTTGACACGATTCACGGCCTTCATTCTCATTGCTTCGGGCGTGCCGGAAATCGCTTGCCAAACGATGGAGTCGTTTTCCAGCCATTCTATGACTCTTCCATCCCATTCCATTTTTCTGCCCATAACTTGACCCGAGTGGTGTGCGGAAGCGCCCACTCCAGTCTTCTCCTTTGAAGTGTATCTAGCGCTCGAAACGAATTCGAGCCAATCATTGCAAATGTCATGTTGAGTAATACGGCTAAACACCTTTTCCAAAGGGGCATCAATGAATACGCTTGATCCGACTATGGTCATGATAGGAATCGCCTCAATCCAACTACGAAGAAATCATGAATTTTAGGATTTAACGTTGAGCAATGTCCGTCTGGCGATAGTGTGCTGCCCGGGGGGAGTCGATTCGTAAACAATTCCGAGAGGATAACCGTGTCCTTGCAAGTTCGTCTGCTCGAATCCACTCCCACACCAGTATTTGCTAGCTCCCTCAGTGCATGGGCTCGCGAACCAAGGTGTTAGTTCGTGGGCGCGTAGAGTCTATACAAACCATTCGGTATGTTCGATGTGCACAACGGAGCCATCTAGCGAAAGAGGCTGTTGAATCATACCGCGAACTTCGCGAACTTCGCGAAGAGTCCATGAGGGTTTTCTATTATCGGTAGGAATGATGGGAGGGGTAGGATTTGTCTTCAGTCTCTCACTGAAACGAAGTGTCCCACAAGCTCCTCTCTCACTGTTTTAGTCCTTTCCCAGAACTCCTTGTTCTCAGGGTCCCCAGCGTTGAACAAGTGATCGTACTTCACCCCGCCCTCTCCTTGGGGTAGCCGTTGGACGGCCTGGTTTTGTAAATTCCCTGAATTGACGCGGGTTTGAGAGGCGAGGAGTTATACAAACATAGTAAAGCGCCAGTTTTTCCACTTCATTGACTGGATGGGCCCGTTTTTTCCCGGCCCGTCTGAATCGGCCGAGTCCTAGGACGAACTTGTCGCCCTTGCGCTAGGGGTAGGAAGCGTTTCTCAGAGTCTCTCCCGTATGGGTTCGCAGGTTTGAATCCTAGCCTACACCAATCCAGGTCCATATCGCAAGAGGGATCCAGCTACGATCTGGACCATGAGACGTCCAGATCAGATGCGCCTAGGAAATGCGCATAAGCTCCGGCCTCCTTTTCAACGGATGTGTGGAAATCTGAACTGAACTCGATGAAGGGTCCAATGCTGAGAAAGACTTGCCCTTCGCGTCCTAACTGATCACACTCCACCAGCCTTTTAGGGAAAAATCCGCACTATCATTCTCGGACCTTTTCGGCCCGAAGGTGTCAGGGTCTCTTTATCTGGCGTGCCGCTGCTTCGTCGCAAGTTCCGACAGGGCTTTGTCGGCTCTGTGTTCTTCTTCCTTCCAGTGTTTTAGTCTGCCCCGCATGTTCTTCTGGAACTGTTCAAGTCTGGCCTCGCCGACGAGGATCAGTTCTATGTGACCAGGACTCTTCGGAACGACTAGGACTTCGGAGTCGAGCGGTATCGAAGCCCTCTCCCTCTCAGCCGTGGGAATGTGTAACCTGCCCCTTTCATCGATCTTCGCCCTAGAAGCCATGACGTTGCCCAAATCATTAAGTGTCAGCCCCGTAATAAGAGTTCTGTGGGCAACATGCGAATTCTGGACACGATGGTTCTCATAGCCAGCTTAGACTCCGAGCATGCTTTTCACAAGCGCGCCATGCACCACTTGCGCTTAGCGTCTTCGGAGAACGTGTACGTGCCCTCAGCCGCGGTGCTGGAGATGGACTTGGAGTTGAAGAGCCACGGCTTCTCCAACGAAGAGAGGCGAGAGGCAAGCACATCCCTTCTAGGATATGTGGGCGCGGAAAAGATCCTTCCACTAAGCTTCGAGGTCCTGGAAGAAGCCACAGCGCTTGAAAGCATCTCCGGATACTTCGACGCCCTCATAGCATCCACGGCGAGACTCAACGGAGCCAGCGTAGTCAGCAAGGACACCGCTTTTACCGAGATGGGAGTGAAGATAGAATGGTAGAATCACCAGGTCACCCCCAGGAGATTTTTCCATATCCCTCGCTCTTTCCTGTTCCGTTAACTTATCGTCGGCCGCCTCTCTAACTCATACGGAGAGTTTGGGCCGTCATAGTTCGTTGTTGGCTGTCAAGTCTGTCTGGCAACACTATGCTCCAACGCGGGACGTTATAGGACTACTGGAGGTTTTCAGGAGGATGGTCAACGAGTCCATACGGATAGGTCTAGTCAACGACGTATCCTCGTTGAGAAGGCTCTCGCTACTCTCCTACAACCAGCTGGCCCAGTATGATTCTCCCAGCTGTTACAAGCTCTCCGCCATATCGAGAGCATCAGGAATACTAGCAGCTAGGAAAAAGTCTCTCAGGAGAGGCTTCCAGACTAGGAACCCGTACGCTGTTAGACAGCAGCTCGTGTCATGCTACAGCTTCAAGACGAAGAAACGGAGGACTAGAGATTCCAGTCGCAAGAGGGAAACGTCCCAGCATACCCCTGACCAAGCACACAATAAACGTCATCTCTCAACCGGGAGTCGAGGTGCGCTCCTTCACTCTCACCCTGAACAGGCTGAGCCTCTGCATCGCCCTCGACGTTGCCCCAGTAGAATGCACCTCTACGATGGGTGTGGACCGTAATCTTCGGAATCTCACGGTCGGAAACGACGAGGAGACACGCCACTACGATCTCTCAGAGACCGTGCGTATAGCGAGTACTACGATGCTTATAGTTGCATCTTTCAAACGGGACGATGTGAGGATTAGAAGGGCGATAGCGTCGAAGTATGGACTGCGTAGAACCGCTAGGACCGGTCATCTGCTCCATACCGCCACGAAGACAATTGTGGCATTAGCGGTCCAGCGGAGACAGGCAATAGTCTTAGAAGATATTCGAGGCATACGCTGTCTCTACCGTAAGGGTAGCGGCCAAGGTAGAAAGTATTGGGGTAGGTAGGATGAACGGGTAGAGCTTCAGTGAGGCCCAGCGACAGTTAGAGTACAAGGCCCGATGGATAGGACTACCAGTTATTCGTCTGTCTAGGCGTGAGACCAGAGGCTCCAGTCTTACGTGTCCGAGATGCGGGAAGAGACTCCAATCGGGCAAACGACTGGAACGAAAACTCTGGTGCGGAAAATGTCGAATAGTATTGGACCGGGACAAGGTGGCTGCTGTCAACCTTGCTCGGCGGGGACGGGTGAGGTTCGCACGTTCCCGGCCTCCCGTAATTCTAGAGGCGCAAGGCGGAGCAGTTGAAGGTGTGAAGGGGAACCCGGCGCCTACGGTAATCCCCGGAGTCGATGCTCCGAGGCCAACTCCAACAAAGAGTTAACAGAACCACAGAACCGAGAACCGGGTATCAAATGGTCCGTTCAGAACCATTTGGTTCTAATGCCGAGAGTTTTGTAGTGTGGGTCGTCCGTGACTACGTAGTCGGCCTCGCCCAGCTTGACGGGAGAGGCAATCAGCGCGTCAGCGATAGGAATCTCTTGATGTCTGAGTAGAAGGCTTCCCGCTAACAAGGCCATTTCCTCGCTGAGGGGTAGTGTGTGTAGGCCTCTTTCTTTGAGGAGTCTCAGCCTTAGACGAGCTGTCTCTTCGCCGATTCTTATCCCGGCGATCTTCAGGAATTCCGTTAGGACGATTGTTGGAGCTAGAAGCCTGCGTGTCAGCTCATGCGTCATAGCGGCTTCGACTTGTCTCTTGGTGTCTTTGTCTGGGGGGAATTCGAGTGTGAGCAGGAGTCGTGTGTCAGCTATGGCGGTCAACGCCACTTCTTTCTCGTGCTGTCTAGTTCCTGGAGAATCTTCTTGTAGGATTCAGTCCCCACTACTTTTCCCCCCTCAAGGGGTCCGGCTGGTTTGAGCAAGATGCCCTGCTCATGCTCGTGAACTTCGAGTAGAGAGCCTTCCTCTATTTTCAGACGCTGCCTCAATTCGACGGGTATGGTTACCTGACCCTTGCGTTTTACCTTGACGTTGGACAACTCAATCCGAGTCATACTATGTACAAGTCGAACTTAAGTCTTCCGAAACACCATCCGGCATCCTACCTATGCTCCACCCTGTGTTCGGCGCCTTGATTGCAGCTATTGGTATGATCGTGTCGCTTGTTGCAGCCCTGACATCTAGCGAATAAACAGAATCTTGATGATGACCGGGAGACGCGGTAGATGAAGTGTGTCGGGGAGCTTTTAGTGATTGACCTCAAGGGATACAACGATGGCGTCAATGTGTTTCTAGAGGAGTTCTGGGGTCGGATCCAGAGAGAAGACGGTTGGAAAGCACCACCTAATCAATGGGGTTTCGCGTGACAAGAACGCTTATCTACGTCTAATAGGGTAGAAGGAACATGAGCCAGGGCGACCTGGCACATCAGGTTCCTTTTGGATTACCACCCCCAGCTCCAAAAGGAGTCTAGTCCGAGGCTTAGTTCCTTTTCGCAGAATAATTCCCGAGCCCCATTTCCGAGCGGGGATTTCGACCGCACCCAATCTATCTGGAGCGAGAAACGCCTCCTGTCATGAGACCTGGCTAATTCCATCTGGCTCGAGGAGTCGAATGTCGGAGTTGGTTCAAACTCGAACCGAGGGGCCCTTTTCGAGCCAAAAGATGAACAGACAAGCCAGAAATCGCTGGGACCCGGTCAGTGGCAGGATGACTCCTATGGAAGCCTTATAAGTTTGCCATGAGGCAATTCTTGCCAAGGGCGCGTATAGAGCTGGCTATATCGAAGGTGGACAAGACGGGTCGGGTCTACATTCCTGGTGAACTTAGGGAGGCCTTAGGCATTGGTCCCAATGAACTAGTTGAGGTCAACGTGGAAGGCGAGAGGCTCATCATGGAACGAAAGAAGATTAGCGTTTCCACCAAGGGTAGAGGACTCTTCAAGCTCAAGAGGCATGTCGAGGATGTGGACATGGAAATTAGAAAGGGATCGCTGAGAGCTACCGCAAGGGAACTCCGTGAAATACGTAGACGTTAACGTTTTCGTGTACTGGCTGGGAGACGACCGGGTCTTTGGTGACGATGCAACGGTCATAGTGGAACGGATTGAAAAAGGAGAACGCGCCGCGACATCGTCCCTAACGCCTTGGCTGGCGCACGTAGCCCTTGCCAACGGAACCGCGCGGAATTATTCCGAAGAGAAACTGCTGGGAAAATTCAGAGAACTCCCGTTTCTGCGAATCGAACCGCTCACGTTCGGGGACTATGGGAGCGCTGTGGGCGCAATGCGTCGTTACAGACTGGACCTTGAGGACAGTCTGCATTTCGCTGTAGCCGAGCGACTTGGGATTAGGGAGATTTACACCAACGACCGGGATTTTGAGAAAACGCCTCTGAAACGTGAAGGATTTGGACAACTTCGCAAGTAGCAAGGCTATCGGGCAAATCATCCACTATTGGATTGATCGGCTGCTTGGAGGTTAGGGCCCCGTATCCGAGTCGTTCCGCCCACCCCCGGCTCCACGACTCAGAGATGGAGTCCACTACTTATGAATAGCCGAGCCCCCGCACTATCAACAGGTTGCAGCTGACGGCCGCTCAGTGGGTCTCCGAGCAGGCTCGGGCGTAGGTCTCTTCCACTACGTTCCCAATCATGCCACAGGCGCGCACGGGACCACCTGGCTAGGAAAGCGGAGATACGCTTTTAGAACAGACTGACCATCGTGTCGTCATTGGCAATAACAGCAGTGGAAGCGGAACTCGTCTGAAGGGCGTGCTCGTGAGCATTTCTACCCGCGCCCTCCTAGTCTTGGCATTGACTCTCACCGCTGCGTTTTTGGCGCTCCCCGAGGGGAAAGGGTTTCTGCGGGTGGGAGCTCTTACGCTGAACGCGGGGGAGAATAGGCTTTCATCTGCTGTCATAGATTCGGCTGCTGGGTTTGCTTATTTCGGGACTTCCGATCTTACCGGAGCTAATCCGGCGCTCATTGTCAAGATTCGTCTCTCTGATTTCACCCGTTTCGGAGCTATGAAATTGGATACAGGGGAGAACATTGTTTCCTCCGCAGTTATTGACCCTGCGGGGGGCTATGCCTACTTCGGGACCACCGATAGTCAGGGCAGTAGCAATCCAGCGATAATCGTTAGGATTCGTCTGTCCGATTTCACTCGCGCCGGCAGTCTAACCCTGAGTGACTTTGAGAGCTACTCTAGATCTGCGCTCATCGACACTGATTCCGGTTTTGCCTACTTCGGCACGAATTATGGTTATCTCGTTAAGATTCGTTTGTCTGATTTTTCCCGCGTTGGGGCTCTTTATTTAAGTGAGGCCTATCCTGACGCCGCAGTTATCGACACTGCTGCGGGATTCGCCTATTTCAACATGTATAGCGGCACCAACAATGGCCTTTCCGCTGTCAAGGTCAGTCTTTCTAGTTTCACCATTGTAGACACTATTTCGCTGGGCACTGGTGGGTGCTGTGACTTCTCTGCGGTTATTGATGCATCTGCAGGGTTCGCATACTTTGACGAAACAGGTTCTGTTGTTAAGGTTCGTCTTTTTGACTTCACTTACCTAGGAGTTCTCTTCCTGCAGCCCGGCGGAGGGGCTGCCGTGATTGATCCCCCTGCAGGTTTTGCATACTTCGGCAGACTGAGTGATATTGTTAAGATTCGTCTGGCTGATTTTACCGAAGTCACCCGGTTCACACACCTAGAAACGGAGTCCAGCGCATCTGCCGTGATTGATAGCGCAGGCGGGTTTGCCTACTTTGGCACAGACTCCACTCCAGGGAGCATTGTCAAGGTTGCGCTAGGCCCTTATTCTCGCTTAGTCAGCAACCCCACCACTATGAATGTGCCTTCAGGTAAGGTCACATTCGACGTTAGAAGCAATTCCACAATTTCGGAGTTCCAGTACAGTTACTACTACGGGCAGACCCCCGGAGAGATCCGCTTCATGGTCTCAGGAGAAGGCATCGGAGTCGCCAATGTAACCGTACCAAAGTCTGCCGTCCCCAGAGGCGGTGCGATAACCGTATCCATCGACCGCAATGTCACACTGACTCCGCAGATAATCGAAGATCCCAACAACTACTATGTCTACATCTCCTACCACCTTAGCACTCACTCCGTTCAAATTCACTTAACCCCCGGAGCCGCGTCTTCTCTCTCGCCGACTGGAATCATCTCGCTTGTACGGAGAAACCTGCCGCTTCTCGGCGGAGCAATTCTCGTTGCCCTTGCCCTGGTCATAGGGGGAATAATAGTAGCAGTTAGAATCAGACGGCCGAGAGTTCATTCCCCAACTCCTGTGATACACTGAGCATGTGCGTGTGACTCCTATCTCAAGAGAGGCCGAAGGTATTCCCACGCCAAATAGAGAGTCGAAGCCCGGCAGATCTTGAAAACTCCCGGAACTTCTGAAACGACTTACAAAACTACAACCAGAAGTGCAGGTCGATTTTGGCGAACAAGCGAATCCACTCATCGCAAAACGAGGCCCGTTTGGAGAGGCAACAATTAGTGTCCTTCGATTTCGCGTTCCATGCAGGCTAGAGTCAACTGCTCCATCAGCGTAACCCCCGATCCACGTGTCATACAGTTCCTTGATAGGCGTCGGGTTGATGTAATTCCAGCGAAGACGTCCCTCACGCTTCACGATGACAAGGTCTGCTTTTCGAGAACGCCAGGTGAACGAGAAGAACACCAAGCCCAAGTGTGGATGAATGCTATCAGAGACGCGGTCAAGAGAGACATAATCCGCTCAGCATAAATTCGCACTCATGAAGGATGGTAGCCGGGGGAGAGTCGAACTCCTATCAGGCTCTTCCAGATACAGGCCCATGTAGGAGTCGAACCTGAGGTCCGATTCCCTTCTAAGACTCTGAGTTCCTGGTGAACTTCTTTGCAAATCGCTCGCCGAACGGTCGGATTATTTCTTCAAAAGGAATGTTTTCCGTGTCCATTAAGGGCTGAAGCGGGCCTCCTAAGATCTCCCAATATACCAGAACCAAGCCCTTGGGATATACTCTACCCGGAAACTCGACTCGAGGGGTATCTCACGAGGGAGACAGATGCTTCAGAGCTGAGATGAGCCTATCCGAGAAGCTTGCGAACCTGATTAATAGAGCGTGAGCGCAGGAAGTATTGTCGGCATCCCTGGCAAGGTAACTATCAGTAAGACGATAAACAACTCCGAAAACTCGCCCCCGCTCTTAGTGCATGGATGAACCTTCACGCTCAAGAATCGATGAAGAAGTGGAAAAGAAGTTAATAGCCTGGGCAAGAGTTCTGTTAAGCCTTATGAAAGAGGCTCAAGAGAACAGAGGTGAAAAGTCCGATTCTAATTCCCAAGACTGACGAACGCGCCCGATGTTCCTACCGCAACTGAGCAGCTTCGCAAACCTATGCCAGAAGGGGCCAGTGTCTTCAGATTTCATAGGATTCGTCGTCGAATAGAACCCCAAACCTCTCGATGAGAGACCGAAACTGCTGTTAGATTGCCGAAACTAACGTGTGTTCCGCATCGAGATGTTCTCATAGATTTGTAGGTAAATCCACAGCGTGAATGTGGAGTACTACTCTCGGGAAGCATTTACCGCTGATAGGTTGACAAGCGTGTGTCACGCCTATGCCTTATTACATTATGAATCTTCAACCAGTTAAAGTCCTACTCGCATTACGGAGAATCGCGCTACTACCATCCACAGGATCCGAAATAGAATGCGAGAAACGCCACATCTTGGATGTCTATCCTACCGTCAATGTTCATGTCAAGCCTTGGGTCGTACCTGCGCTCGCCGATGGCAGAACCGAAGGCGAATGCTACCTGAGCCACGTCGAGGATTGTTACACAGCTGTCCCCTGTTACGCTAGGCTTCTTCCAGAACAGAACGCGCTCCTGCACGGTCGCGACCGCGCCGTTGCGGTCGGACACATTCAAGGTTACGTTATGATAGCCCGAAGTAGCGAAGGTGTGGCTTACGAGAGTACCGGCCGCGCTGGATCCGTCGTCGAAGCTCCAGGAGAAAGAGTAGGGGACGGTTCCGCTCAATGCTGAGGCGGTGTAATTGGCGAGGCGGCCAGTGACTAAAAACCCCGGCACAGCAAAGGCCGCTTGAATAGGCGAAAGAGTGTAGATTATGGAGGTTGCGCAGTTTAGGGTCCTGACCGTTGGATCGCTGAAGAGAACGGTATTGCTATTATCCGTGACCTGTAGATTCTTCACGTTGTCGTTGACTGCGCAGTCCCAGTTACCATGTGTGAAGACGAGGGCGTTGGTTCCGGACGCAACGAAAGAAGTGACGTTCACCGTGAAGGTCGTGTAAACCTGGCCATTCTGCGGAGAGTCCACTGCAGGCAGAGAGACTAGTGGTTGATTGTTCATTGTGAGGGTCTCCTCGCCGGCACCGTCCCAGTCGAACCCTTGGAAGGTCAAGGTCGAGGGGATGATGAATGTGTATGTTGGCCAGTATACGCTGAGTTCTGTGAATTGGAAGCCTTCAATGCCTATTTCCACTCCGGCTAGTTGGCAGGGCGTGTTTGTTGGGAGTCCCCAGGCCCCTAGGTCGTTTTGGCATTGTTGCTCGACATTGGCTGTCAACGTGTAGGTTCCTCCGGTGGAGACTGAGTCAATAGTCACTTGGTCCCATCCGAAGGAATCGCCGGGATCATAAGTGGCTACGGTTCCAACCGGGCTGAAATTCCCATTGATATTCTCAGCCCTTACCTGAGTATCCAAACAACGGTAAGTGAGACCGCTAGCGGTTACAGGCCCACTGGGAAGCCAATAGTACAGTGCGAGGTAAATGTGGTAACGATAGGTTCCGGAAGGTGTGAAGGATTTTAGCGTAAAGGTTGTGCCTACGGAAGTTAGCCCGGCCGGGAGGACCCCGACAGCTGGAGCTTGGCAAGGTGACCATGGAAATTCTCCTTTCTGGGTCGTAGCAAATTGGTAGTTGGTCTCATTGCCCACTCCCTGGGCACGCAGAACAGTTTCCGCTACTCCATCGACCATTGTTGTCGAAGTTCCGGATAGACCTTCGCCGTTCCCACAACGCCAACCTTGAGGTAACAGGGTGCAAGAGCCAAAATTACCGCCTGAAAGCGGAGGAGCGGACGTGGCTGTGTTGGTTGCGCTCTGCGCTGCGTGAGGCACCAATACTATCGCGGTCAGGCTCACTAGCAAAATCGTGGCATCTAGCCAGCGTGATCTCAGCCGCCACGAAGACATTAGGAAAGCAGCTGGATGGACCTGCATATTATTGAATAGTGTATACGTCAAAGTGGATAGGGCCCGGATCAGTCGGACGGACGGGAAGAAAAAACAGTGGGTTCAAACGCGTTCAGTTGTAACGATTTGTAACAATTTGTGGACATTCGGTTGAAATCCCAGGCTACCCTGGGCTGTCAGGATGAGTGTGTTACTCATCTAACCCAGCTAGTCTCAAGATGTCCGCAGATACAAGAAAACTCCTGGAGGATACCCGGGGGCCAGTCCACCTGACATTGAAAGTGTTAGGAACTGTTCGCTTCTAATACATCGTAAACGTCCGACTGAAATATTCCGCCCGGGGTTTCTGATCTGAAGATAGCAGGGATGCCTAGAAGCCCTCATCGTACAAGAATGCGACTGGCGGCCTTAGTGTTTTCCTTGACATTGCTGCTCGTAATGACGACACTCGGCATCATTCCACGAGCAAGCTCTACGATGACAGCCTTCTCGTTCGCATCTGCTGGCGACACTTCAACATTGACCGCTGGGGATGGGCTGAACAGCCTGAATAGGCTCGCCGGGTCCGGGGCAGACTTCTTCCTCGGAGTCGGAGACTACAGCTACCAGTCTTCCATGACTGGAGATGTCTGGTGTAGCCAGTTCAAAGCCAAGTACAGCAACATCGAAATTGGACCAGGAAACCATGACACGGGCGAAACCAACGACACCTCTGGGACTCGAAGCTACGAGAGATATGTAGCAGGGTGCTCCTTCACATTATCGTCTCAGGTTGTTTGCGGCCCCGTCGCTGGTCAGTGTTATGGCAAGGAGTACTACTTCGATTACCCCAGCGTCAACCCTATCGCGAGGTTCATCATGATCTCGCCGAGAGTCTTTAACGTCACAGGTGTGTGCACGACAACGTGCAATGCGGTCGCCAAAAGCCCCTGCAACGATACAACGGGATGTTGGCCTTACAACAAGAACGATACCCACTACAACTGGACTGCTAGTGCGGTTGATAGCGCTAGGACAGCTGGAATAAAATGGGTTGTCATTGGGATGCACAAGGTTTGCATCTCGGCCGGTGCAGAGTCGTGTAACATTGGAACGAACCTGTTCAACATGCTGGTCGCCAAGAAAGTGGACCTCATATTGC
>Ga0209761_1001482_pt1 | contig 15226 bp, 12 predicted proteins | sample GraSoi013_1_40cm_4_FD_185818 | JGI IMG/M metagenome (GOLD analysis project Ga0209761, IMG submission 185818) | Grasslands soil microbial communities from the Angelo Coastal Reserve, California, USA - Sample 09_25_2013_1_40cm (SPAdes) (version 2) | ecosystem: Environmental > Terrestrial > Soil >...
CTGGTCGTTCTGCGCAATCTTGTTGACCACGTCCAGTCCCTTCGTGACCTGTCCGAAAACCGTATGGACTCCGTCCAGGTGCGGCTGGGGCGAGTGACAGATGAAGAACTGGCTGCCGCCGGTGTCCTTTCCGGCGTGGGCCATGGACAACGTCCCCGCCACGTGCTTGTGGACGTTCTTCTGGGTCTCGCACTTGATGGTGTAGCCGGGCCCGCCGCTGCCGACCCGCCCCTTTCCGCTCTTCGAATAGGGGTCGCCTCCCTGAACCATGAAGTTGGCGATCACGCGGTGGAACTTGGTGCCGTCGTAGAAGCCCGAGTTCGCGAGCTTCTCGAAATTGGCGACGGTGGCCGGCACCTCATCGGCGAACAGCTCCAGGTTGATCGTGCCTTTCGCGGTCTCAAAAACGGCCTGTTTATTCGGCATCATTGCTCCAGAGAGAGGTTGTCCTCTACCTGTGCCACGGTCTTCATGCCCACAATCACGACCGATACGGCCTCGTTGTCCAGCACGAAGCGGAGCGCCAGCTGCGCCGGCGTCACTCCCGCCTGCCCGGCCAGGTCCTTCACGCGCTCCGCCACTGCGGCGAGCTGCGCCACGTAGGGGCGCGGCATGCGGGCGCGGATGTCGCCCGTTTCCCACGCGCTGTCGCGCCCATACGTCCCGGCGAGCAGGCCGTTGGCGAGCGGCTCGCGCGCGATCACACCTACGTTGGAGGCGCGGGCGACCGGGAAGAAGCGGTCTTCGGCCTCGCGCCGCACGATGTTGTACACGATTTGGACCGTATCGGGTCGCGTCACTTCCACGGCGGCGAGCCCCTCTTCGGGCGGGTGCACCGACACGCCGTAGAACCGGATCTTGCCTTCCGCCTTCAGGTCCTCGAGCACCAGGTACGTGTCCGGATCGGCGATCAGGCTGAGCGCGGGGTTGTGGAGCTGCAGCAGGTCGATGTAGTCGGTGGCGAGGCGCCGCAGCGACTGCTCGACGGCGAACCTGATGTAATCGGGGGAAAAATTGGCGTCGTGGGTCATCGGGAGCGGGATGTCGGGCGCAAGCTCGGCAACCGGCCGGCCGACCGCCTCGGCGATCCGGCCCAGGAGCAGCGGGTTCACGGCCCGGTTGTAGAAATTGCCGCCGACCTTGGTGGCGACGAGCACCAGCTGACGGATCCCCGCGAGTGCCTGGCCCAGGAGCTCCTCCGAGTGCCCGTGCCCATACACGTCCGCGGTATCGAAGAAGTTGCAGCCCAGCTCGTAGGCGCGGCGCACGGCGCGCAGCGACTCGGCGTCGTCGGTAGGACCGTAGGAGTTGCCGAACCGGTTGCCGCCGATGGCCCACGCGCCGAAGCCGACGGGGCTGACCGCGAGGCCGGTGCGGCCGAGCACCCGCCGCCTCACCGCACCAGGTCCCGGAGCGCCTGGGGCGTCGTCACGGGGAGCGAGCAGGTCGTGCCGACGCAGACTGTTGCAGCCGGCGCGGCCGGCCGCTCGGCGGTCTTGCGAACCACCACCTTGCGCGGCCGGTAGGTCTGGAGCGCGAGCAGGTGCATGTCGCACGCCGGCCCCGGACCCCTGGCACCTGACACCTCTACGCGGGTGACGGGGTTCAGGGCCCAATCGATCGCCCGCACGAGCGTCGCCCCATACAAGGCGAGTTGCGACGCCGCACCGCCGAACGTCGCAAGCTGGCGATCGAGCAGGCGGCGCCACTCCTTGTCGTCGGTGACCGCCCAGAGCCGGGCCAGGACGAGCGCGGCGACGCCGTTCGCCGAGGGCGTCGGCGCGTCCTGCACCGGCTTGGCAGGCGTCGCGAGGTAGGCCGCGCCGGACCGATCGCGCGCCACGTCGAAGAAGCCGCCCTTGGCGTCGTCCCAATGGGCGCGGTCGCAGTAGCGCATCACGGCGATCGCTCGCGTGAGCCAGGCGTCGTCACCCGTGGCCTCGGCAGCGTCGAGGAACGCCGCCGCCGCGTGGACATTGTCTTCCAGCAGCCCACGCGGCTCGGCCCGCCCGATTGCGTGACCCATCCCGCGTCCCTCGTTCCATGCCTCCGCCCAGATCCGCTCGAGGACCCTGAGCGCGAGCGAGTTACACTCCGGCCGATCGAGCACGGCGCCGGCCTGCAGGAACGCCGATGCCATCATGGCGTTCCAGTTCACGTACGGGGTGGTGTCGACGTAGGGCGCTTTGCGCTTGTCGCGGGCCGCCTTGAGCCTCCCGAGCGCGTCCTGGAGTACCGGCCACTCGTCGTCACCGGCCGGTTCAGCCTTCCGCCAGAGCACGTTCTTGTGCGGGTTGTGGTGCATTTCACCGTGCTCTTCCACGTCGAACGTGCGACGTGCAACCTGGAACGCCTTATCGGGCAACGCCTCGCGCAGTTCGTCCAGTGTCCACGTCCAATAGTCACCATCGTCGCCGAATTGCACGTCCGCGTCCTGCGACGTGTGGAAGGCGCCCTGCTCCCGGTCTGACAACACGTCCAGCACCCAACTCACGATGCCCTGGGCCACTTCCTTGAACAGCGGCTGTCCGAACGCCGCGTAGCCGTCCAGGTACGCGTGCAGCAGCTCCGAGTTGTCGTATGCCATCTTCTCGAAGTGCGGCACGATCCATCGCTCGTCCACCGCATAGCGGTGGAACCCGCCACCCACGTGATCACGGATCCCGCCTTTCGCCATCCCGGTGAGGGTCTTCTCCACCACCTCGCGCAGCCAGCCCTCGCGCGTGTCGTGCCAGCGCGCGAGCAGGAACTGCACCGCCGCGGGGTGGGGGAACTTGGGTGCGGTGCCGAACCCGCCGTAGCGGATGTCGAACAGGCGGGCCATCTCGCTCGCGACGCGCTCCAGGGTTGCCGGCGTGACCTCGCCGCCCTTCGCCTCGTCGAGCGACTCCGCCACGTGGCGGCGGATCGCCGTCGCGCTCTCCGCCACCTTGTCGCGCTGCTGGCGATACAAGCCTGCCACTTGCTTGAGCACGGAGAGGAAACCCGGCCGGCCGTAGTGGTTCTCCTCGGGCGGGAAGTAGGTGCCGCCGAAGAACACTTCGCCCTCGGGCGTGAGAAACGCCGTGAGGGGCCAGCCTCCCTGACCGGTGAGCGCCTGCACGGCGCGCTGGTAGCGCGTATCCACGTCGGGCCGCTCGTCGCGGTCCACCTTGATGCACACGAAGTCGTGATTGAGGATCTCGCCGACCTCCGGGTCCTCGTACGACTCACCGTCCATCACGTGGCACCAATGGCACCACACGGCGCCGATGTCCAGGAGGATGGGCTTATCCTCGGCGCGCGCTCGCGCGAACGCAGCCTCGCCCCACGGGTGCCAGTGCACCGGTTGGTGGGCGGCGGACTTGAGGTAGGCGGAGGGTTCGGAGGCGAGGAGGTTGGACATCGAGTGAAATGTACCCGGGTCAGGCACCCTGTTCGAGATATTTCACCGCCGTCCTCGTCACCAGCTCCGTCCCGATCACCAGGCTTTCCTCGTCGATGTCGAACGTGGGGCTGTGGTGTGGCGAGCCTTTCCTGTCGGGTGGTGCCGAGCCGACGAACGCGAACGCACCCGGGACTTTCGCGAGAAAGAACGACATGTCCTCGCCACCCATGGTGCGGATGCCGTCCATCACGCGTTCTCGTCCGACCACGTCCTGTGCCACGCCTTTCATCAACGACGTCATTTTCTCGTTGTTGACCAGAGGTTTCGACAGCCGCCGGTATCGCACCTCGGCGTCGGCCCCGAAGGCCCGGGCGATCCCGCGCGCTGTTTCCTCCACGAGCTGCGGCGCCTCGTCGTAGAACTTCCCGCCGAACGTCCGCACCGTGCCCCGCAGATCGGCGCGGCCGGGGATGACGTTGAAGGCGTGCCCCGCATGCATTTGCGTGACCGACACGACCCCCTCCTCGAATGGATTGCGGCGGCGCGACACGAGGCTCTGCAGGCCGGTGACGATGTGCGCCGCGATCAGCACAGGGTCGATCACCTGATGCGGGGCCGCCGCGTGACCGCCGCGCCCCAGGATCGCGATCTCGAACTCGTCCACGGAGGCCATGACCGGGCCGGGCATGAGCGCGATGGTGCCCGCCGGGAGGTCGTTCCAGAGATGGATGCCGAACGCCGCGTCCACGTGGGGCGCGTCGAGGACGCCATCCCGGATCATCGCTTCTGCCCCATTCGAGATCTCTTCGGCGGGCTGAAACGCGAGCTTCACGCTACCGGGGAGAAACGTCGCGTGCAGCCGGCGCGCGACCTCGAGCCCGATCGCGACATGCCCGTCATGGCCGCAGGCGTGCATTTTGCCCGCGTGCTGGGACCGGTAGGGGACGTCGTTTGCTTCATCGATCGGGAGCGCGTCCATGTCGGCGCGGATCAGGACGCAGCGGGCCTTGCCCCCTGATGCGCCGTCGCGCAGGCCGACCACGCCCGTCTGGCCGACGCCGGTCCGCACGGCATAGCCGAGCCGTTGGAGCCGCTCCGCGACGAGCCCGCTGGTGCGCCGCTCCTCGAACCCCAGTTCGGGATGCTGGTGGAGATCTCGACGTGTCGCGACCAGTTGGTCTCGGTCGACCGGAGGTAGGTTCATAACCGGTTGCACGTTACACGTTACACGTTACACGTTGGGCGCACCTGCAACCTGCAACGTGAAACGTGTAACGCCGTATCATACTCTCGAGCTCGGACACAGCCGATTCACCACGCAAATCTCGCACTTCGGTCTCCGGGCGATGCACACGCGGCGCCCGTGTTGGATCAGGGCGTTTGAGAACCACGTCCACTTGGCGCGCGGCACGAGCGCCATCAGGTCCCGCTCGATCTTCACCGGGTCCCTTTCCTTCGTCAGGCCAAGCAGGGTCGTGATGCGCTGCACGTGCGTGTCGACCACGATTCCTTCGTTCTTCCTGAACCAGCACCCCAGCACGACGTTCGCGGTCTTGCGCCCCACCCCGGGCAGCTGCACCAGCTCCTCCATCGTGTCGGGCACCTGCCCGCCGTGGCGCTCCACCAAGGCCTGCGCCATCCCGATGATCGACCTCGTCTTGCTGCGGAAGAACCCGGTACTGTGGATCTCCTGCTCGAGGACCCGCGGGTCGGCGCTCGCGAAGTCCCGTGCCGTCTTGTATTTCGCGAACAGCGCGGGGGTGACCATGTTGACTCGGGCATCGGTCGATTGAGCCGAGAGAATCGTGGCCACGAGCAGCTCGAGCGCGCTGTTGTGGCGCAGCGCGCAGGTCGCGTCGGGATAGGCCTTTTCGAGGCGCGCGATGGTCTTGCGGACCCGCGCCCGCCGCTCGGCCTCCGTCTCGCGGCCCGAGCGTCTTCGCGGTGGGGCTTGTGTCTTCGTGGGCATCAGCCCGCCACGACGAGCCGCGCCCGCGCGAACGCGAGAAACGCGTCGGCGTCGCGGGTGTTTAGCACCTGGTCGGGCTCGAGCCAGCCCTTCCGGGCGATCCCCAGGCCGACCGCGACATTGGTCATGCCGCTCGTCGAGTGGGCGTCCGCGCCGATCGAGAGGGTCACACCCAGGTCGCGCGCCCGCCGCACCATGCGCCAGTCGAGGTCGAGACGATGCGGATCCGCGTTCACCTCGACGGCGATGCCCCGGGCGGCGGCCTTGGCGAGCACCTGCTCCAGATCGATCGCGTACGGCTCGCGCTGCAGCAGCAGCCGGCCCGTGGGATGGCCGAGGATCGCGAGATGGGGATCGTCCATGGCGGTGAGCACGCGCCGCGTCATCTCGCCTTCGGACATCCCGAAGCGCGAGTGGATCGAGCCGATCACGAAGTCGAACCGGTCGAGCACGTCAGGCCCGTAGTCGAGCGTGCCGTCCGCCAGGATGTCGGCCTCGACGCCTTTGAGCACCCGGATCCCCGATACCCGGGCGTTCACCTGGTCGATCTCGAGGTGCTGTTGGGCCACGTCCTCGATCCCAAGGCCGCCCGCGTACGCGGCCGACTTCGAGTGATCGGTGATGCCCACCCACTCGTAGCCCGCGGCGCGGCACGCCGCCGCCCAGTCGGCGATCGTCACCGTGCCGTCCGAGTAGTTCGAGTGGCAGTGCAGGAAGCCGCGCAGATCGCCGTGCTCGACGAGGTGCGGCAAGCGGCCACCTCCGCCGGCTGCCGCTTCCAGCTCGCCGTTCCCCTCGCGCAGCTCGGGCGGGACCCAGGCGAGGCCGAGGGCGCGGTACAGGCTCGGCTCGTCGGGAAACGCGGCGGAGAGTGAGACGCTCAGAGCGCGGGCACGGGTTTCGAGCGCGGCGACGTGGGCGGGAGAGCCGGTGGCTCGGATCCAGTCGAGCCCGAATCGCTCGGGCGTGGTGAGGAGCACCTCCACGACGGTGCCGGACGCAAAGCGCAGCGTCACGCTGCCTTCTCGCCCCGCGATCTCGGTGACACCGGGCGCCTCGCCCAGCCGCCGGACCAGCGCCTCGCGCGCGGCCTGCCCCTCGTGCACGCCAACCAAGTCCAGGGCTCCGATCAGCTCGCAGCGGCGCCGCACGGCCCCGGCGATCTCGACCCGCAGCACGCCTGCCCCCTCGAGGCCGGCGAGCGCGCGCCGCACCGCTTCGACTTCGTCCAGTGCGTGGTGGAACAGCCGCGGGCCGCTCGCCTGGCGCAGGTGGGCGATGCCGCGGCGCACGTTCTCCGCGGTCTTGGCGCCGAAACGCGGCAGCGCTGCCAGGCGGCCGTCGCCCGCGGCCGCCTCCAGCTCGGCGAGCGACTCGATCGCGAGCGATTCGTGGATCCGGCGGACCTTGGCGGCCCCCAGACCGGGAATGCGGAGCATCTCCGCGAGGCCGGGCGGCACCTGCTCGCGCAGCTCATCGAGCGCGCTCGAGCGGCCCGTGGCGAGGAGCTCCGACCGGGCGGCGTACTGCATCGCGCGGACGCGAGAAGCGTTCTCCCCTTTGACCACGAGGAACGCGGCGAGCTGGTCGAGGGTCTGGCGGACGGCTTGCTTGTCCATGCCTGTCCGATCAACCTAACCGCTCAATGGTGAGGCAGGAACCCGTCCAACGTCCGCTCGAAGTCCTCCGTCGCCTCGACGTGCGGCGCATGCCCCGTGGCCAGCTCGATCACGCCCGTGGAGAGCAGCGCTGCGGTCTCGCGGGCGGCTTCGAGGGGCATGGGGTCGTACACTCCATGAAGGAGCACGCAGCGGGGAGCGGTCCCATTCGGAAAGGTCCGCCGGATCTGCTCGCGGAGATCGTAGCTCCCCAGACTCTCCCACACCGCCTGCCGGGTACGCTCGGTGACGCGAAACGGAGTCATCTCCCTCGCTCGACTCGGGTCGCGAAAATAGCCGGCGACCGATAGCGCGAACGCGATGCGGCGATACTTTTCGGGATCGGACCGGGAGAGGCCGGACGCCACGAGCTCGGCGCGGCTGCGCGCGATCCATGGCTGGGCCGTGCGGGCCGCAAAGCGACGCTCGAATTCGTCGCGCCACGCGGCCGTTACGGGCGCCGACGAGACCAGCGCGAGCCGGGCGATCCGGTCAGGATGCTCGAGCGCATAGAGCAGGGCGAGCAGGCCTCCCCACGAATAGCCGACGACGGTGAGGCGTTCGAGCTCCCAGTGGCCGCGCAGGGCCTCGAGGTCGGCCACGTGCTCCCGCCAGCCCACCGGCACGTCGCGCGGGACTGGTGACCGGCCGCCGCCCCGTTGGTCGTAATAGAGGAGGGCGCGGCCTCCCTCCGCGAGATGGTCGTACTGAGGGAGCAGGTAGTCGTGGTGGGCACCCGGGCCGCCGTGCAGCACGACGACGGGGGGGCCATGTCCCACGCGTCGCGTGTAGAGCCGGACGCCGTTCAGCTCAACCGTCGTTTCGGTGGGCGCTTTTGGCATCGCGCCTCAACTTAAACAGTTCGCGAGGATGAAGCCGCTTCGCTTACCAGCCGCGCGACCCGGGCTCGCCGACATCGCGATCCTCTGCCTCCTGGGCGGCGTCATCGCCACCGTGGTCGCGTTCGCGCGCGAATTCCAGGCGCCGTTCGCGCAGGCGGTGCAGATCGACCTGCGCCCCGCGGCGCTGCCGCGCTACACGCTGTATTCGTTGTCGCGCGGCGTCACGGCGCTCGTGATCTCGTACCTCTTCGCGCTGGCGTTCGGGTGGGCGGCGGCGAAGTCGCGCGCCGCCGAGCGGCTGCTCTTGCCGCTGCTCGACATCCTCCAGAGCATCCCGGTACTTGGCTTTCTCCCGGGCCTCGTGCTCGGACTGATGTCGCTGTTCCCGGCGCGCAATATGGGGCTGGAGCTCGCGGCGATCCTCATGATCTTCACCGCGCAGGCGTGGAACTTGGCGCTCTCCTTCTACAACTCGCTCAAAGCGCTGCCCCAGCCGCTGCGGGACGCGTGTAAGGTCGCGGGGTGGCCACCCGGCCGGACCTTCCGGCAGCTCGAGGTGCCCGCCGCGGCGCAGGGGCTCGTGTGGAACGGGATGCTGTCGATGGCGGGGGGCTGGTTCTTCCTCATGGTGAACGAGGCGTTCCGCCTCGGCAATCGCGACTACCGCCTCCCCGGCATCGGGTCCTACATGAGCGTCGCCCTCGACCAGGGGAACGAGCGGGCGATGGCGCTCGCGATCGCCGCGATGGTGGTGATGATCGTGTGCGTGGACCAGCTCCTGTGGCGGCCGCTGGTCGTGTGGGTCGAGAAGTTCCGGCTGGACGAGAGCAGCGACGGCGGGCCGGCGCCATCGTCGTGGGTGCTCGACTTCCTGCGACGGGCGCGGCTGCCGCGCCGCGCGGCCGTGTTGCAGCGGCGCGCCTATCGCCAGGCCCGCCGGGCCGCACGGCCGCTCGAGCGGCCGTTCCGCGCGGTTGGTCCCATCATCCTGCGGGGCCCGCGGTTCGCCTTCGAGCATTGGGTAGCAAGGAAGATCGGCGCCGGGCTCGCGATCGCGGCGGTCGCCGCCGCCGCGGCCCTGGGCGCCTGGCGTCTGTGGAGCCTGCTTGCGCAGCTGGGGTGGGCGGAGTGGGGCGAGCTCGTCTCGTCCGCCGCGCTCACGTTCGCGCGTGTAATGACGGCCGTGATCGTGTCGACGGCGTGGGCCCTGCCCGCGGGGGTGGTGATCGGCCGCTCCCCGCGCATCGCGCGTGCGCTGCAACCCGTGATTCAAGTCGTGGCGTCGTTTCCCGCGCCCATGCTGTTCCCGCTCGTGATCGTCCTGTTCGAGCGGATCGGCGTCGGGCTCGGTCTCGGCGCGGTCGCGCTGATGGTGCTGGCGGGCCAATGGTACATCCTGTTCAACGTGATTTCCGCCGTGGCCGCGCTCCCGCAGCAGCTCAAGGACGCCACCACGGCGTTCCGGCTGCCGCGGTTGACGCGTTGGCGCCTGCTGTACCTGCCGGCCGCTGCTCCCGCGCTCGTCATGGGATGGGTCACAGCCGCCGGCGGAGCGTGGAACGGCTCGATCGTGGCCGAGTACATCCAGGCCGGAGGCGCGTTGCGGACCACTCGGGGACTGGGCAGCCTGATCAGCGAGGCCACGGCGCACGCCAACTTCCCCTTGCTGGCGGGTGGGATCGCCCTGATGAGTCTTATCGTCGTGGGTTGGAACCGCATCGTCTGGCGCTCGCTGATGGAGTGGGCTCGGACGCGCTTCGGGTACGCGCAATGACGCCCGGGACCGTGTTGCTCGAAGCGCAGCATGTGACGCAGCGCTTCAGGCTGCCGAACGGCCAGAACCTCGAGGCGCTGCGGGACGTGTCGCTCGGCGTGCGGGAGCACGAGGTGGTGGCGCTGGTCGGGCCGTCTGGATGCGGCAAGAGCACGCTGCTCCGCCTGTTCGCGGGACTGGCGCGCCCGGTCGACGGGAAGGTGCTGTACCGCGGCCATGTGCTCGACGGCGTACTCGGCGCCGCGGCGATGGTGTTCCAGTCGTTCGCGCTCCTCCCCTGGCTGACCGTGGCGGAGAACGTGGCGATGGGCCTCGAGGCGCGGGGAGTGGACGGCGCGGCGCGGCGCGACGCGGTTGCCCGGGCCATCAACCTCGTGGGGCTCGACGGGTTCGAGCAGGCGTATCCGAAGGAGCTGTCGGGCGGCATGAAGCAGCGAGTGGGCTTCGCGCGCGCCCTCGCCGTGGCGCCCGAGATCCTCCTCATGGACGAGCCGTTCGGCGCGCTCGATCCCCTCACCGCGGAGAACCTGCGCAGCCAGGTCGTGCACCTGTGGCGCGATCCCGCGACCGGCGTGAACACGCTCGTCGTCGTCACGCACAGCGTCGAGGAAGCGGTGTTCCTGGCGGGCCGGATCGTCGTCTTCGGATCGAACCCCGGCCACGTGCGCGAAGAAATGACCAATCCGCTGCCCTATCCGCGCCAGGAGCGGAGCCCAGAGTTCGAGGAGATGGTGGACCGGCTCCACGCGATTCTCACCGCGACCCTCCTGCCCGAGCCGGCGCCGGCCACACCCCAACGCCTTGTGCCCTTCCCCCGGGTGCACGTCTCCGAGGTCACCGGGCTCCTCGACCACCTGCTCACGCGGCCCGACGGCAAGGGACCGGTGTTCGAGCTGGCGGAGGATCTCGGGGTCGACTACGACCGGATGTCGGCGGTGGTGCGGGCGGCCGAGCAGCTCGGCTGGGTGACGACACCTGGCGAGATCGTGCAGCTCACGGCGGCGGGACGTGAGGTCATGGCCATGGACGACGCCGCCCGCAAGGACGTCACGCGGGCGCGGCTCGCCAAGCAGCCGCTGTTCGCGCGCCTCGTGGCCATGCTGAAGGAGGGCGACGGGGCGGTGGAGGACGAAGAGGTGCTCGCCGACCTGACGATCTATTTCCCGTTCATCCCCGCGGAGTCGCTGTTCGCCACCTTGGTGGAGTGGGGGCGCTACGCGGAGCTCCTGGACCACGACGCCGATGCGGGCCGGCTCACGCTGCTCGGGTGGGAAGGGGGAGGAGCCGCCGAAGCGCGGGTCGAATAACCGCTTGCGCGCCGCTTGACTGGTCGCACCTAGGCTTCCCCCAGTCCACACCGGGGGCGAGCCATGAAGCGCATCATCGCGGTCCTCACGACCGCTGCCTTCCTGCAGGGGTGCATGCACTGGGGCACCAAGCCGCTTGAGCCCAAGCGGTTCGACGGCGCGAAGCCCAGCCGCCAGGTGCGGGTGACCTTGGCGGACGGCGAAATCTTGATCGTGAGGAATCCCTTCATCAGCGGCGACAGCCTCGTTTGGCTGCGCGGTCTCGGGGATGACCCTCCAGCCGACGATCCGCCGCCGTCCCTAGAGCGGCAGGGCATTCCCCTCGCGCAGATCAGAAGGGTGCAGGTGCGGGAGGTGGACGCCGCTGCAACGGCAGCTCTGGTCGTCACGACCGTGGGTATCGCCGCGCTGCTCGCGGCGGCGGCTTCCTACGACGGCTGGGGGAGCGGGAGTGGAGGAGGGCGTAGTGGTGGCAGCGGCGGCTCGTGCGACTACTGCGCGTCCTGTCCCCTGGTGTACAGCTGGGACGGGCGTGAGTGGAAGCTCGATTCGGGGACTTTCGGTGGGGCCATCATGCGCGCACTCGCGCGAACCGACGTCGACAACCTCGACTTCGTGCGCGGAGAGCACGGGATGATGCGGCTCAAGGTGGCGAACGAGCTGAACGAGACCGACTACGTGGACGCCCTCAGCGTGCTGGCGGTGAACCACGACTCGGGGCTCACAGTCGCCCCGGATGCCGCGGGTCGCTTGCACACGATCGGCGCGCTCACTTCCCCCACCGCGGCGCGCGATTTCCGCGGTCACGACGCGCTGGCGCGGGTCCGTGCCGCGGACGGCTGGAGTTGGGAGTCGAGTCCCGCTGGGCGCGATACGCTGATCGCCGCCGATCTGCGCGACGGGCTCGAGCTGGCATTCCCGCGCCCGCACGGCGCTGGCACGGCGCGACTGGTGGTGGACGGCAACGTAACGACGTGGGCGGCCCTGATGATGCAGCGGTTCGTCGCCGCTCACGGCCGGGCCACACAGGCTTGGTACGACTCGCTCGACCGTGACCCGCACGAGGCCAGGCGGCTGGGCGAAGCCGTGGCACGGCAGGCGTTCCTGAGCGTCGCCGTTCTCGTGGACGGCCGCTGGCAACCGCAAGGACTGATCTGGGATGCGGGGCCGGAGATCTCGAAGCGGCAGGTGGCGGTGCTCGACCTGCGTGCCGTTGTCGGGGATACCGTGCGGGTCCGGCTCGAATCCGTGCCGTCGTTCTGGCTCGTTGACGGGGTCGCGCTCGACTACGCTCCGGAGCGGCCGATCGAAATCACGGAGCTCCTCGCGGCGAGCGCCGTCGGTCCGCGCGGGAGTGACGTACGGGAGCAGCTCTCTACTGTCGAGGGCTCGTCGCTCACGCTCGAGCCCGGGGAGTCGGCCGAGCTGTCGTTCGGCGTTCCCGAGGTGCCTGGCGGCAAGGCGCGGACGTACCTGTTGCGCACGCACGGATGGTACCGAATCCACGCCCCGGAAACAGGAGAGCCGGACGTGGCACTGCTCGGAGCGTTACTGAGCGACCCGCTGGGAATCTCCAAGGCCTCTGTGGCGCGGATGAACGCGGCGCTCGGGGCTATGGAGATCGCAGGCCGATGAGCGGCCGGGTGGTGTGGGTGACGGGGCTCGGCGCCGTGACGGCGGCGGGTGTGGGGACGGCGCCTCTGCTCGACGCGCTCCGGGCCGGACGATCGTGCGTGCGTCCTGTGCCGGAGCTGGACGGGTTGCCGGTCGCCGCTGCTCCCGACCCGCCACGGCACCCGCGGGCGCGGCACCTGGAGCGCAGTGCGGCGCTGTTCCTCGCTGCCGCCGAGGAAGCGTGGCGCGACGCGGTGCTGGGGGAGGGGGGGGACGAGGTCCCGGATCCAGCTCGCTACGGTGTGATCGAGGGCTCGTCGCTCGGGCCGCTAGCCGACGTGCTGGAGACGCTGCGCGCCCGCCTTGCGACAGGAGATGGAGCGCTTCGGCCGAGCGGGCTGGTTCGCTTCATGACCGGGGCGGGGGGCGCCGCAGTGGCGCATCGCCATCGTCTACGAGGGCCGGTCCTGCACGTCTCGGCAGGGAGCGTCTCGGCGGCCTGCGCCATCGGTGAGGCGTTCCAGAAGATCGCCGCCGGACTTGCGGACGTCGTGGTGGCGGGCGGTGCCGAGTGTCCGCTGCAGCGCGACGTGATCGAGCACTTTCGACTCGCGGGGATTCTCGCGGTGGCGGGCGACGGAGTGCCGGTATGCCGCCCGTTCGACGCGCGCCGCGGCGGCACCGTCCTGGGCGAGGGGGCCGGGGTGCTCGTGCTCGAGGAGGCAGAGCATGCGGCCCGGCGCGGCGCGCGGCCGCGCGCCATTGTATCGGGCTTCGGGCTCACGTGCGAAGCGTTCTCGATGATCAGCCCGGAGCCGGGCGGTGCGGGCGTGGCGGAGTCGGTACGCGCCGCCCTCGGCACACGCCCGCCGGATAGCATCGGTTGGATCAAGGCGCACGGCACCGGCACCAAGCTCAATGACGCCGCCGAGGTTCGGGGCATCGCCCGCGTGTTCGGCCCGCGATTGGGCGAGGTGCCGCTCACGTCCCTGAAGCCGGCGCTGGGACACGCCTTGGGCGCGAGCGGCGCTGTCGAAGCGGTGGCGGCGCTGCTCGCGCTGGAAGGCGGCTTCGTGCCGCCGACCCTCGGCACCGAGTGCGTCGACCCCGAGCTGCCGCGGTGCCGGGTCGCGCTCAGCGCGGAGCCGTCCGACGCCCGTGAGGCGCTATTGTTGTCGGAGAGCTTCGGGGGCCGATGCGCCGCGCTGGCCGTGCGCTGTCCGGCGGCCGCCTAGAGGAGTACCGCGAGCGCGTCCGCGACTTCCTTCACCGCGCGGTGGTGCGGCTCCGTGAATCCGGCGGGCACGTCGGAGTCGATGTCGAGCTGGCCGAGGGTCGTCTGGCCGCGACGGATCAGCACCACGAGCTCGGACTTCGTCTCCAGGTTACACGCGAGGTAGTTCCCGATTGCCGCCACGTCGGGCACGTTTTGATCCTCGCCCGTCGCCACCGCTGTGCCGCACACGCCCCGGCCGACCGGAATCCGGGTGTGCTCCGTCTCCCGTCCCGAAAACGCTTCGAGCACCAGCTCACCGTCGTGCAACATGTAAGCGTACACGGAGGTAAACGGCGCGCCCCAGCCGCGCAGCCGGTCGCACGCGAGCTGCAGTAGCTCCGCCCGCGAGGCGTCGTGCAGGTGCGCGGCCCGCAGCGCGCGCACGATCGGGCTGGTCGCCGGCATGCGGCTATATCTATCTTTGGCGCGACCCTCACGGAAGCCGGTGGATGTCGATCCGCCTTCTCGCGCTCATTCCCGTCGCTGCGGCGATCAGCCTCGCCCTCTCGGCCGCGGTCGATGCGGTGGCGCTGCCGCTCTTCCTCGACACGACGGGAACGATCCTCGCCACCGCGCTCGCCGGCCCCGGCGTGGGGATCGCGACCGGCGTCGTGACCTCCGCGGTGAACACCCTCCGCAACCCAACCTTCTGGCCGTTCGTCGTGGTGCAGATCATCGTGGCGCTGTACGCCTGGGCCGCGGCGCGCGCGGGGCTGTTCCGGAGCTTCCGGACCGCGGTGCCGGCCGGGCTGGGGCTCGGCGTGATCGCGTCGGTGACGTCGACGCCCATTTCCTACGCCGTGTTCGGCTGCACGACCACCGGCGGCATCGCGCTCACGACGGCACTCGGCAAGGCGCTCGGCCTGCCGCCCCTGGGGGCGTGCTTCTTCGGGAGCTTCGTGTCGGACTTTGGCGACAAGGCCGTGACCTTCGCGCTCGTGACGACGGTGCTGCACGCGTTGCCGCGCCGCACCGCCGCGCGCTTCCCCTGGGCGCTCCGCGCCATCGGCGCGGCGTGACGGGAGGGCGGCTGCACCCCTTCACGCTCCTCGCGATCGCGGGGGCGCTCCCGGCGCTGGCGTGGATCCTGCCGGCACCAGCTGGCGGGGCGTGGACGTTGGTTGTGGCCCTGGCACTCACACTGACCCCGGGCGCGAGCCCGGGGTTCACGCACATCGGGTCATCCCCGGGCTGGCGCCCCGGGTTAGTCGTGTTGCGTACGGCGCTCCTGACCGCCGCGCCCTTCTGGCTGTTTCTCCTTCTGCTCCACGATGTGCCCACGACCATCGCGACCGGCCTCCGGATCACCACGATGGTCGCGAGCTTCGTGTGGCTGGTGGCGACGCTCGAGCCCGCGCGACTGGTGGAAGCGATGGTCGCGGCCGGCTGGAGCGCCAGCGTGGCCTATCTCCTCGCGGC
>Ga0209761_1001484_pt1 | contig 15221 bp, 13 predicted proteins | sample GraSoi013_1_40cm_4_FD_185818 | JGI IMG/M metagenome (GOLD analysis project Ga0209761, IMG submission 185818) | Grasslands soil microbial communities from the Angelo Coastal Reserve, California, USA - Sample 09_25_2013_1_40cm (SPAdes) (version 2) | ecosystem: Environmental > Terrestrial > Soil >...
CTGAACTGCTCGATTACTTCGCCCGTTTCCATGATCTGACGTCCGCCGACCGCCGCGAGCGAATCGCGAACATGCTGAAGAAGGTTGGCCTGGACGGCGCGGGCAAGATCCAGTTGCGCAAATACTCAAAGGGCATGTTGCAGCGCGTCGGGCTGGCGCAAGCGATCCTGCACGATCCGCAGGTGGTGATTCTGGACGAGCCGATGTCCGGTCTCGACCCAATCGGCCGCCGCGAAGTTCGCGACATCATCTTGGACCTACGGCGCGGAGGCCGCACAATCCTGTTTTCCACGCACATTCTCTCCGATGCGGAGATGCTGTGCGACCGGGTAGGAGTGCTGGTAGGCGGCAAACTGCGCGGTGTCGGCTCGCCCGATCAACTCGTGGGGATGAAAGTCAGCGGGATGGAAGTGCTTTTCGAGCTCGCGGCCGATCCCCCTGCGGCGGCTTCGTTGTTGCTTGCGAAAGCGATCCGCACGGGCGATCGCTACCGCCTGGAAGTTCCCGTGGCGGAACTCTACAAGACGCTGGACGCACTGCGCGCGGAGGGAGCGCAAATCTTATCCGTCACGCAGATTAAGGGCACCCTGGAGGACTACTTTCTGGATCTCGTCGGCGCCGACCGGGCGCAGCCGGCCGCCGTGGAGGTTTCCAGCAGATGACACGAACTGGGATCGTCGCCTGGAATACATTCCGCGAAGCCGTGCGCGACCGCGTCCTCTACAATCTAGTGTTCTTCGCATTACTGATGATGGCCACGGCAGTTCTCGTCGGCCAAATTTCCATCGGCATCGATTCCATCGTCATCGTGAGTCTCGGCTTGAGCGCTGTTTCCGTGATCGGGCTGCTCATGGCGGTGTTCATCGGCGTGGGGCTTGTCTACAAAGAGATGGACAAGCGAACACTCTACGCTCTGCTCGCCAAGCCGATCCGGCGCTGGGAGTTCCTGCTTGGGAAATTCGCGGGTTTGCTTCTGACTCTGACGGTGAACACTGCGGCAATGACCGTCGGGCTTTTCCTCACGCTTTTCTATGTGAACCGCGCGCTGCACTCCGCAGACCTGGTTGTGCTTACGGCGGTGTACTTCATCCTCTTGAAGCTCGCCATCATCGTCGCTCTCGCCCTGCTGTTTTCCTGTTTCACCACGCCATTTCTCTCCATCTGCTTCACCGCGGGTATTTATGTGACCGGACTGTTCGTGAAGGACATCCGTTCCTTCAGCGACATCACTGGGAATCCGGCGCTCGACCGCGTGGCGGTGTGGTTTTCTTATCTGCTGCCGAACTTCCAGAACTTTGACGTCATGGGCGCGGCCGCGCATGGACGCGCCGTTCCCGGCGCGATCGTCGCGCAGAACACGCTCTACGCCGCGGTTTATTGCGCCATCGTACTGGCGGCGGCAGCGGTGATTTTTTCGCGGCGTAATCTCAAGTGATGCTGGCATCCGTGCGGTCACAGGTGCGATGAGAAGTCGAAAATCCATTGCCGTTCTGTTGTTGCTGATTCTGCCGCTCGGTTTTTCGGCGGTGTGGCGCTTGCAGCACCAGATCGACCGCCAACTCGATCGAGCGGAGGAGGAAAACGACGACGTGTTGCTTCGCTCCGGGAAGCTCGTCCGTGTGCTCAGCCTGGAATACGGCACGTTTCTCGCCGACGTGTACTGGACGCGCGCGGTGCAGTACTTCGGTTTGAAACGCTTCCGCCAGGCGATGAGCATGGATATGCTCTGGCCGTTGCTCGATCTGAGCACCACGCTCGACCCGCATCTGCTCGTTGCCTATCGCTTTGGCTGTTTCTTTTTGGCGGAGCCTACTCCGCAGGGTGCGGGCCAGCCGAACCTCGCCGTAATGTTTGTGCAGCGCGGCATTGCGGCGAATCCCGAGTATTGGCGCCTCTACCAGGATTTGGGCTTCCTCTACTACTGGGAGCTGCGTGACTATCAGAAAGCCTCCGAAGCATTTCTCGAGGGCAGCCGCCATCCGGATGCACTCGACTGGATGAAGGTCATGGCGGCAAAGATCGCGGGCGAAGGCCGCTCGCGAGAAACTTCCATGTTCCTTTGGCGCCAGATCTACGAATCGACGAAGGACGATACGATTCGCAAGAACGCTTTCAATCACGTGCAACTGATCAAGGCCGAATCGGACATGGAACAGCTGGACGAAATCCTTTTTGAATTCGAGCAAGAGCATACGCGATTGCCGGACGGCTTCGGGGAATTGATCCGTCTGGGCCTTCTACCTGGAAGGCCGCTCGATCCCGCGGGCTATCCGTACGCCCTCAGCACAATCGGAAAGGTCGAATTCGATCCGAAGAGTCCTCTGGCGATTACACAAAGAAGCGATGAGCTGGGGAGAAGACGCCAATCCATCACCCATGCTCCCGGGGGCTGATTTCTGAGCGCGCGTATGCGGCCCGCCGCTCGTTCTTTGCTTGGCTGTCATCGAGCTTCCAGCGTTTCTCGGAATTTCTATCCCACTGTGAACTTCACGAGGGCATCCAGCGTGCGCCGCGCCGCATCGTTGCGAATGGCCTGGGCGGCAAGGTGTGCGCCGTCCAGAAAATTCTGTGCTGCGCCAGCGGCGACGAGGGCGGCAGCGGCGTTGACGACGACCACGTCGCGCGCTGCGCCGCGCTCGTCGGCGAGGATGCGGCGGATGAGCGCGGCGTTTTCCGTGGCATCGCCGCCGCGGAGAGATGCAACCGGCGCTCGGCGCACACCGAACTCTTCCGGACTAATCGCATAGCGTCGCACACTGCCCTCCTGCACGTCAGCGACGAGCGTCTCACCGGCGAGCGAGATTTCATCCAGCCCGTCCGCGCCATGCACGACAAAGGCTCGCGTTACTCCGAGTCGAGCAAGCGCGGCGGCGACCAAATCTACCGCGTCGGCTGAGAAAACGCCCAGAACCTGCGCCCGCGCTCCCGCGGGATTCGTGAGCGGGCCAAGGAGATTGAAGATCGTTCGCCCACCGAGCTGCCTCCGGGCCTCGGACGCGTGCCGCATCGAGCGGTGTGCCATTTGCGCAAAGATAAAGCCGATCCCGACTTCCCGGATGGCCGCGCCAATCCGTTCGAACGGCATGTCAATCCTCACGCCCAGTGCTTCGAGCACGTCCGCCGAGCCGCACCGCGAGCTGACCGAGCGGTTGCCGTGCTTGGCCACGCGCGCGCCGGCGGCAGCGGCGACGATCGCGGCCGCAGTCGAAATATTGAACGTTCCGCCGCTGTCGCCGCCCGTGCCGCACGTGTCCACCAGGTGATCGAGCGGCGGCTCATCCGGCGTGAAGACGGGCTGGGCGTGGCGCCGCATCGACAGCGCAAATCCGACCAGTTCGTCCACGGCATAGGGCCGGCTGCGCAAGGCCGCGAGCAGCCGCGCGATTTCCGGCGTTCCCAAGCGGCCGGAGAGCAGTTCGTCCATCACCGTTTCGGCTTCGGCGCGTGTCAATGCCCGGCCCGCTCCCGCGCGTTCAATGAAGTGCGTAAGCATCTGTTTCTGGTGACCCTGCGCCTGCATCCTTGCTCCTCGTGGGCCTTCCAAGTAAACTCCAATGTTTTGCGAGGATGAAAATTCTAACACCTGTCGGCCGCGTTGCGGCCGCACAGACTCCGACGATCATGCGATCGCACGGAAGGTTGGCTGCTATGCGGGCGCCCAGAAAACGAAGGCACGATGAAGATTCACGAGTATCAGGCTAAGGCGATTCTATCGCGCTACGGCGTCACCACGCCGCGCGGCGAAGTCGCATTCACCAAGGACGAAGCCCGGGAAGGCGCCCAGCGCCTCAAAACTCCGGTGGTCGTCGTCAAAGCGCAGATTCACGCGGGCGGGCGCGGCAAAGCCGGCGGCGTCAAATTGGCGCGCTCCGCCGAGGAAGCGGCGGACATCGCCGCCGGGATGTTGGGCATGAAGCTGGTCACGCCGCAGACCGGCCCCGGCGGGAGAATTGTCCGCCGGCTGCTCATCGAGGAGGGCCTCGACATCCAGCGCGAACTCTACCTGGGCCTGCTCGTGGACCGCTCGAGCGGCAGCGCCGTCTTCATGGCCAGCGCCGCGGGGGGCATGGAGATCGAAGAAGTTGCCAAGCAAAACCCTGACGCCATCCTGCGCGAATCGATTCACCCGGCAGTGGGTTTGCAGCCGTTTCAGGCGCGCAAGATCGCGTTCGGCGTCGGGCTTCCCGCCGAAGCAGTGAGCCATGCCGTACCGTTTCTGCAAGCGCTCTATCGCGCATTTCTGGATACGGACGCATCGCTCGTCGAGATCAATCCGTGCGTTCTTACCGGCGATGGCCGCCTGGTCGCTCTCGACGCGAAAATGACCTTCGACGATAACGCGCTCTTCCGCCACAAGGATTTGCGCGAGCTGCGCGACTTGGACGAAGAAGACCCGCTCGAAGTCGAAGCCTCGAAGTACAGCCTCAACTACATCAAGCTCGACGGCAGCGTCGCTTGCATGGTGAACGGCGCGGGCCTCGCCATGGCCACCATGGACATCATCAAGTACGCCGGCGGTTCGCCCGCAAACTTCCTTGACGTGGGCGGCGGCGCCTCGGCCGAGCAGGTGAAAAACGCCTTCCGCATCCTGATGAGCGATCCGAGCGTGAAAGCCGTGTTCATCAACATTTTCGGCGGCATCTTGCGCTGCGACGTGCTCGCCACCGGCGTCGTCTCCGCCGCGAAGGAGCTGCAACTGAAAGTGCCAGTCGTCGTGCGCATGGAAGGAACGAACGTCGAGCTGGGCCAGCAAATTCTTCGCGACTCCGGCCTGAACTTTACCGTTGCCAATGGCATGAAAGACGGGGCGGAAAAAGTCGTCCAGCTGGCGGGAGGCGCGCGATGAGCGTCTTGGCCAACGAAAAGACGCGCCTCATCGTGCAGGGCTTCACTGGCCGCGAAGGCTCCTTCCACGCTCAGCAGATGATCGAGTACGGCACAAACGTCGTTGGCGGCGTCACGCCGGGCAAGGGCGGCGCAAAGCATCTCGAGCGGCCCGTGTTCAACACTGTCGCCGAAGCGGCGAAGGCCACCGGCGCAAACGCGTCCGTGATTTTCGTGCCCCCTCCGTATGCCGCTGACGCGATTCTCGAAGCCGCCGACGCCGCCCTCTCGCTCGTCGTCTGCATTACCGAAGGCATTCCTGTGCTCGACATGGTGCGCGTGAAGGCCGCGATAGACTTTCAGAAGACGCGGCTCATTGGCCCGAATTGCCCGGGGATCATCTCCCCCGGAAAATGCAAAATCGGAATCATGCCCGGCCGCATACACAAACAGGGGCACGTCGGTGTCGTCAGCCGCAGTGGCACGCTCACCTACGAAGCGGTGGACCAGTTGACGCGCCTCGGCATCGGACAGTCCACCTGCATCGGTATTGGCGGCGATCCCATCATTGGGACGACGTTCCTCGACGCCATCCGGCTATTCAGCGAAGATCCGGAAACGCACGCGATGGTGATGATCGGCGAAATCGGCGGCAACGAAGAAGAACGCGCCGCGGCCTACATCAAAGAAAGCGTGAAAAAGCCCGTTGTTGGTTTCATTGCCGGGCAAACCGCGCCGCCTGGGCGCCGGATGGGTCACGCGGGGGCAATCATTAGCGGGGGACAAGGCACCGCAAGAGACAAATACGCCGCTCTGCGCGCCGCAGGCATCCGCACAGTCGAAACGCCCGCCGAAATCGGCTCGACCGTTGCCGCCGCCCTCGGCAAGTCCGTTGGGGTGTAGCGGCCGCCTTTAGGCGGCCATCTTTGCTTTCTGGAGGAAAGGCGCTTGGCTCTCGAACGAACTCTGGCACTGATCAAACCGGACGCCGTTTCTCGCAGCCTTGAGGGGGAAATCCTCTCGCGCATTCACAAGGCGGGGTTCCGCATCGTCGCTCTCAAAACGATGCGCCTGACGAAAAGCGAAGCCGAGGGCTTCTACGCCGTGCACAAGGCACGCCCCTTCTTCAAGGACCTCACCGACTTCATGAGCTCCGGCAAGATTTTTGCTCTGATCCTCGAAGCGGAAGGCGCCATTACGAAGTGGCGCGAAGTAATGGGCGCCACCGATCCCGCCAAGGCTGCTCCCGGCACCATCCGCCGCGAGCTCGGAAAGAGCATCCAGAACAATTGCACCCACGGCTCGGACGCGCCCGAGACCGCCGCGCTCGAAATCTCCTACTTCTTCGCCGCCCATGAACTCATCTGAGACAAACTAAGGCGCTTCGGAAGTGCTAAAATCCACCAGTCAGGAGGTGCGCCATGCAATATACCGAGTCGGATCTTCAACTCTTGGCCGCGCGCGTCGAAAGGCTCGAAGCACGGAACCGCTCGTGGAAGCTCGCGAATGTCCTGCTCCTGCTCGCGGGTGTTTCGCTTGGCTTGATGGGAGCAAAGCCCGCCGACCGGGTCGAACCTCCCATCGTTCGCGCAAGCACCGTCGAAGCACAGGATTTCGTTCTGAGAGACGAAGCTGGTCATGTTTATGCTCAGCTCAGTCTCATCCCAATGCCCCGAACCACGAAGCAACTAAATGGCCGCCCCTACGTCATTCCCAGCCAGCCGATCCCTGGTCAGGCGGCGCTGCGGTTCTACGATGATAAAGGCGAAGTGGTCTGGACCGTGCCATCGAGTCCGGCAATGGTCCCGGTGAAGTAACGCCCGGCAACGTTCGCCATTTCATTTCGCGCCCATCCAACTTGTACCGAGCGGAGTGAAGGATGAAGAGGGGGAGAAGTGCTGCCTCTTCGCGCGCTCAACGCGCGGAGAATCTCTCTACCGCGGATTCAGTTACAATTCCCGATGATGGAGTCTCTTCGCGAACTCGGCCGCGTGCTGCTTCTCCTCGGCGGCTTGCTCGCCGCCGTCGGCGCCGTGCTGTACTTTGGAGGCCGCCTGCCTTTCCGGCTCGGCCGCTTGCCCGGCGACATCATCTATCGCGGCGAACACACCACCTTCTACTTTCCTATCGTCACCTGCCTCATCCTGAGCCTCGGCTTGACCCTGCTACTCTGGCTAGTCGGCCGTTTCCGCCAGTAATGCCGTTTCTCGCGCCTTACCGCGCCCACGCCGTCAGCCCGCCATCCACGATCATGGAGTGCCCCGTCACGTAGCTTGACGCCTCCGAGCAGAGCCATGCCGCCGTTTCCGCGGCCTCTTCGGGACGGCCAATCCGCCGCAGGGGGATCATCGAGAGGTATCGCTGCTCCAACGTTTTGCGTGCCTCGGCATTCCCGCCGGCCGCTCCATCCATGGCCTTGTCCAGCATCGGCGTGTCGAACGCGCCGGCCACTAGCGCGTTGAGCCGGATTCCATCCGCCGCATATTCCATGGCCGCTGTTTTCGTCAGCGCCAGAATCCCCGCCTTCGCCATCGCGTAGAAAGCGCCCCCGGGCGCTCCGCCGAGTCCGTTCACCGAGGAAACATTCACGATCGTTCCTCCGGGACGCTCCTGCTTGCACATCTGTTCCAGTTCGGCCCGCATGCACAGCCAGACGCTCTTGAGATTACCGTTTACCTCGCGGTCGAAATCCTCCTCGGAGAAATCCCCCGTGCGGCGCGCCTGGTTCCAGATAGCGGCGGCATTGTTGAGCGCGCAGTCGAGCCGCCCAAACTTGCTCACGGCCTGCTCGACCAGAGCCTTCACTTCTTCGGCTCGCGACACATCCGCCCGGACGAACAGCGCCGTTCCTCCGGCGGCTTGGATCTCCTCCGCGGCGTTCTGTCCCGCCTCGGCGCGCCTCGCCGCTAGCACCACCTTCGCGCCCTCTCGCGCAAACACCATCGCCGCCGCCCGCCCGATCCCCGAACTCGCTCCCGTGATAATGGCCACTTTGCCTTCCAGCGTTCCCGCCATCGGCTTTCTCCTCATATATGGAGCACGACTCTATGACGCTCGCGGCTTCAACTCGCCAACAAGGAACCAATAGGCCAGCAGCCCCGCAAGAAGAACGATCGAGCCGAGCGCAAATCCCGGGATGTATGAGCCGCTCTCCTTGATCAATACTCCGATCGCGAGTGGCGCGATAATCCCCGCGAGGTTGCCCGCGAAATTTTCGGCGCCGGTCCAAATGCCCACTTGTTCGGGTGGCGCGCAGCATTGAAGAATCACGAGCAGGTTCCCCGTGGAAAACCCCACGAGGCATGCTCCGATCAGGAACCCGATCGCCATGCCGGTATCCGAAACCCGTATGGCCGCAATGAGCAGCAGGCCCATGCAGAAAGCCGCCGTCACAATTCCTTTCCGCGTCCGCGTTTCATCCCAGCCCCGTCGGATCAAGGAGTCGGCGATCCATCCTCCAATCGGTTCGGCGATTCCGAACGTGAAGAATGCCAGCGACGCGGTAAGACCGGCGCGCAGCATGCTGAGGTGCCGGACCGTCACGAGGTAATCGGGCAACCAGGTCACCAGTACATACCAATAGTAGTCAAAGCAAAAAAAGCCCAGGCAAATTCCCAGCAGATTGCGGTCCACCAGTACGCTCCAACGATTGCCGGTACTCCTCCCGGACTGCGCGGTAGCGAAGTCCCTGTTCCTCGACCGCATCCGCCGGGGAAAAACCCAAAGCCAGGGCGCCAGCCACGCAAGCGCCGCGAATCCCAGAACGAGGAAAGTGTGCCGCCATCCATAGCGCACCAAAAGCCACGGGACCAACACGCCTTCGAGCACCAATCCCGTTCGCGTGCCAAAGTCGAAAAGCCCGGAAGGTAGGCCGCGGTCCTTGCGCGCGAAGAGCAAGCTGACGATCTTCGTTCCGCCGGGAAGATAGATGGACTCTCCGACGCCGAGAAGAATGCGGAAACCGACCAGAACCGCGAGACTCCCTGCCAGCCCCGTCAGCCCCTGCGCCAACGACCAAACCGCGAACGCTCCGGCATACAGCCAGCGCAAGTTGAAACGGTCGGCGCACCACCCAATGGGAATTTGCATCAGCGCGTACGACCAGAAGAAAGAGGAAAGCAGCAGGCCCTTGGTTGCCGGCGCCAGGTGCAAGTCCGTGGAAATCAAAGGCAGCGCGAACGAAATCGTGGCGCGATCGAGATAGTTGATTAACGACGCCGCGAAGAGCAGGCCGACGATCACCCAGCGACGCTTGTTGGAAACGTCCGGCGCATCGCTGCCGGTTTCTCTCCCGTTCGTGGCGCTGCTGATGATCTGATTCACCCTGCGAATCCAGAGTTCCGGTTGGCCGGTGTGCGGCCACACATGAAGTTGACCCCGACCGGGTCGAGGTCGCACAGGAAGATGCCGCGGCAGCATATCCTAATCCGCGACGATTGCGTCCCGGATGCTTCTGCGGGGCGCGCCCCCTGGCAGCAAGATGCGCTTTCCATGGCTTTCGCTGACCGAATTACGGCCTTGAGGAGAGTACAATCGAACCTCGCTCCACGCGAAGCGCGCTTGTATCGAAGCTGGATCATGTTGACCGCTATGCGGCGTCTACCCAGATGGAATCGGGGCGGTCACACTAAACGAGGACCGGTTCGCCGCGAGGGATTTTCGAGAAGTGGGTAGCCGTGAGGACATAGGAACACCATGAGCCAGCTTCAATTCAATCTAATGCCCGACCGCAAGGTCTGGACCGTCAGCGAACTGACCGCCCGCATCCGCGACCTCCTGGCCCGTAATTTCACCGACATCTGGGTGACGGGAGAAATCTCCAATGCACGCGAAGCGCAGTCCGGCCATTTCTATTTCACCCTCAAAGACGCTTCTGCGCAGATTCGCTGTGTCTGCTTCAAGCAGCAGCTTCGCCTGCTCAAATTCCGTCCCGAGGGCGGCTTACAGGTCACCGTACGCGGTTCGCTGAGCGTTTACGAAGCCCGCGGCGAATATCAAATCTACGTCGAGACCATCGAGCCGGTTGGCCTCGGCGCCCTTCAGCTCGCCTTCGAGCAATTGAAAAAGCGCCTCGAAACTGAGGGGCTCTTCGATTCCAGGCGGAAAAAGCCACTGCCGCTTCTGCCTCGGCGTATCGGACTGATCACTTCGCCGCGCGGCGCGGCCGTGCGTGATGTCGTGCGCATCCTTCTTCGGCGCTTCCCCAATGTCCATCTGACCCTGTATCCCGTCCGCGTGCAGGGTGAAGGCGCCGCTGCGGAAATCGTCGAGGCGCTGCGCTTTTTCAACCGGAAAAAACTTGTGGACGTTTTGATTCTCGCGCGGGGCGGCGGCTCGCTCGAAGATCTCTGGGCTTTCAACGAGGAGATTGTCGCGCGCGCCATCGCCGATTCTGCCATCCCGCTAATTTCCGGCGTCGGCCACGAAACGGACTTCACAATCGCCGATTTCGTTGCCGACGTGCGCGCCTCGACGCCTTCCGCCGCCGCGGAACTCGTCGTCCAGACGCGCCGCGAATTCGACAAACACATCGCCGACCTGCTGGAAACGATCGAGAAGCAGGTTCGTTATCGCATTTTGGTGCTGAGCCGGCGCGTACATGAGCTTGCGGCGCGACGCGGTTTTCGCCGGCCGCTCGACCTCCTGCGGCAGCAGCGACAGCGCGCCGATGAAATGACCTCGCGCCTGGCGCTGGGCCTTCGTGCGCGGCTCGAGCAGGCCCGCAAACGATTCACGGCCGCGCATGTGCGCATTGTCTCTTTTGACTTTCGCGCAAAGATTGCTGCGTTTCGCCTGCGGCTCGAACGCCGTGGCGCCGACCTGGGTGTCCGCGCCGAGAGGATGCTGCGGCGAAAACGCGAGCGACTCGACCGGCTGAGGCTGCAACTGGAAGAGCGCGGCCCGCTCCGCGTCCTCGAGCGCGGTTACGCCGTCGCCACCGACGCCGCCGGCAACCTTCTCCGCTCCGCGGACCAAGTTGCCCTGGGCGATTCCGTCGCCATTCAGCTGGCCCGCGGCCGCCTCACCACGGAGGTGAAGAAAAAGGAAGTCTGATCCGAAAACTGCTCTCGCGACGTCGGATTCAGTCTTCCTTCGCGGAGGAAGCGACTTTCAGGACGGCGAGGAACGCTTCCTGGGGAATATCCACCTGCCCGACGCGCTTCATGCGCTTCTTGCCTTCCTTTTGCTTTTCGAGGAGTTTGCGTTTGCGCGTGATATCGCCGCCGTAGCACTTGGCGAGAACGTTCTTGCGCAGGGCCGCAACGGTCTCACGCGCGATGACGCGGCTCCCGATGGCGGCTTGAATGGGCACCTCGAACATCTGCCGCGGAATCAGTTTTCGCAGGCGCGTGACGAGTTCACGGCCGCGCTCGTAGGCTGTCTCCCGGTGGCAAGTCAGAGCGAGCGCATCCACCGGCTCGCCGCCCACGAGCACGTCGAGCTTGATCAGGTCCGATTCCTTGTATCCAGCGAGGTGATAGTCGAGCGAGGCGTAACCTCGTGAAACGGTCTTCAATCGGTCGTAGAAATCGAGCACGATTTCATTCAGCGGCAGATTGTAGGTGAGCATGACGCGTGTCGGCGACAAATACTCGAAATTTTTCTGTACGCCGCGTTTTTCCTGGCAGAGCTGCAGAATCGCGCCGACCGACTCGTCGTTGGTGATGATCATCGCCGTGATGATCGGCTCCTCGATTTTTTCGATGTCGCCCGGGTTCGGAAACTTCGCCGGGCTGTCGACTTCAAGAACTTCGCCGTTCACGCGCGTGATGCGGTATCGCACGCTCGGCGCCGTGGTGATAAGGTTGAGGCCAAACTCGCGTTCCAGCCGCTCCTGCACGATTTCCATGTGCAGCAGGCCGAGAAAGCCGCAGCGAAAACCGAAGCCGAGCGCCACGGAGTTTTCGGGCTCATAGAAAAAGGCTGCGTCGTTGAGCTGTAATTTGCCTAGCGCGTCGCGCAGCGGCTCGTATTCGTCGGCGAGCACCGGGTAGAGCCCGGCAAAGACCATCGGCTTGATGGCTTCAAATCCCGGCAGTGGCGGCGCGGGGCGGTCGGCTTCGATCAGCGTGTCGCCAACGCGCGCGTCGGCGACGCGCTTGATGTTGGCGACGACGAAGCCCACATCACCGGCCTCGAGCTCTTCAAGCACGACGGGTTTTGGCGTAAGTGTGCCGAGCTCCTCGACTTCGTACACTTCGTTGTTCGAGCCGAGCCGGATCTTCATGTGCTTCTGGATGCCCCCCTCTTTTACGCGAACGAGAACGACCGCGCCGCGGTAAGGATCGAACCACGAATCGAAAATCAAAGCTTGGAGCGGATTTTCGGCGGCGCCCACGGGTGGCGGAACGCGATGGACAATTGCTTCCAAAACATCCTCGACGCCGAGGCCGCTTTTGGCGCTGATCAGAAGCGCGTCAGCCGCCGGAATCGCCAACACATTTTCAATCTGCGCTTTCACAAAGTCCGGCTGAGCAGCCGGCAGGTCGATTTTATTGATCACCGGCAGAATTTTCAGGTTGTGACCCGCGGCGAGGAAAGCGTTCGCAACGGTCTGCGCCTCAACACCCTGACTCGCGTCCACAACCAGCAGCGCGCCTTCGCAGGCGGAGAGGGCGCGGGAAACTTCATAGGAAAAATCCACGTGCCCGGGCGTGTCTATCAGATTCAACTGATACGTGTTGCGGTCCTTCGCTTTGTAGTGGAGGCGGATGCTCTTGGCTTTGATCGTGATGCCGCGTTCGCGCTCCAGTTCCATCGAGTCGAGCACTTGGTCGTGCATTTCGCGCTGGCTGAGCGCACCGGTCATCTCCAGCAGGCGGTCGGCCAGCGTGGACTTCCCGTGGTCGATGTGCGCGATGATGCAGAAGTTGCGTACGAAACGTGGGTCCATCGAAATCGTTCTTCCGGCCAAACACTCTTGCGCCGAGCCGCCCGGTACCGGGGCGGGCCGACTCGCTCATCCGCTGCCCCTCGTCTCGCAAGAGCTAGCCGCGTAATTTTTCAGTGTGCCATAAATCTAGTTCGCACGTCAGCCGAGGTCCGTGTCGCCGAGGATGGACACCGCCCGCGTCCCGGCGTCTCCTTGCTCGATTCCGCATCTATCCTACGCAGTGGATTGGCCGGCGCTCGGCGCGCGGTATATAGTTAAGAAGGCCCGTTCGCGCTCCTCTCAGCGCACCGTATGGGCATCGCGTCTGCTCCGCAAGGCGCGGAGCCGACCGAGGCAATCCAATCAGATGGCCGCCGACGTCACCAAGCATTTGGACCGCGCCAAACGCTTCCTCGAAAAGAACCGCATCGGGGACGCCATCGAAGCCTATCTGGCCGTTCTGGACGAAGCCCCGAACCATCAGGAAGCAACGCAGGCCCTCGGCGATTTGTACGCCCGGCTCGGCCAACCCGAACGCGCCGCCGTGTATTACGGGACGCTCTTTGATTTGCTCGTTGAGCCTCGCGACGAGACCAAAGCGCTCGCCATCTACAATCGTTTTCTGAAGACCGCGTCGTCCCAACAGCAACAGCCACCGGAGCGCATTGCGCGCTATGGTTTTCTTCTGCAAAAGCAGAACCGGCCGGAAGAGGCCGTCGAACAGTACGCGAGGGCCGCCGATCAATTCATAGTCTTGAATCGCCCGGAGGACGCGCTGTTTTGTTACGAACGCTGCGCGCACCTCGATCCGGAGAACGTTGCGCGGCAACTCCGTCTGGCGGAAGCTGCCTCGAGGCGGCGCGCGCATTCTTGCGGGCGGGGCAACTCGCCTCTGCCGCTGGCAGTCAAGCCGATGCGCTGAAATTCTTCGGCCGCGCGCATCGACTGGCGCCGGCTGAGCGCAGCGTCGCTCTTCTGTACGCGGCGGCGAAGCTCCGGACCAACGAAGCCGCCGGAGCGGCGGCGCTGCTCGAACCGTTCGCGGCCGCAGAAAGCGACGCCGCTTTTCTGGAAACATTTGGCGAAGCGTTGACTCATTCGGGGCAGCTCGACCGCGCCCGTGGCGTCCTGGAGCGTTTGCTGCGCGAAAAGAACGCCGGTGCTGCCAAGCTGTTTGACCTGGCGGAACGCTACTCGCGCGCGGGCCAGGATGCAAAGGCCATCGAGCTCTTCGTGACCATCAAGCGGCGGATGTTCGCTGATCAGCGGCAAGATGAGTTTGCCGCCGAACTTGATCGCGTAGCCGAAAAGGGCACGCAGTCAATCGCGGTGCTGGAATTTTGGGCGACGATGTATAACGAGCTCAACCGGGAATCGAAGTATTTTGAGATTCTGCTCCGGCTGTTTGACCGCCACTTTGTCACCGAGAATTTTCAGAAGGCGCGGGAAACTTTTGAGCGCCTGCTGGACATCGATCCCTACGACCACCGCAACCAGGAACGTTTGGAGAAGCTTCGAGGACACATCGATCAGGCGGCACTGCAATCGCTGGGCGCACGCTTGACGCGCTCCGGCGGGAGCACCGCGCCCGCGTCAGCGCCCGGCCCCGTCAATCCGTCCGCTCCCGCTAGCGCGGCCGTGAGCGACGAGGGCCGCAAGCAGCAGGCGTTGGAGGATCTGATCGTGCAAACGGAGATCTTCTTGCAATACTCGCTGCATAGCAAAGCAGTCGAGCGCTTGCAGAAGATCGCCGCAACGTTTCCCGGCGAAGAGGAGCACAACGCCCGGCTTCACAACCTCTATGAAATCGCAAACTGGTGGCCGGCCGGTGCCAAGCCTAAGCCAGCGCCACCGCAGGTGCCCGCAGTGCCGGCGGCTCCTGTGGAAACGCAGCCAGCTGCTATCACGGGCAAGACCGGCGTGTATACCGCCGAGACTCTGCGCGACTTGACGAAAATTTCCGAGATCACCCAGAAAATCTACCGCCAGCAAACGCCGCGGGCCATGCTTTCGACGGCCGTCAATGAAGCAGGGAGCTATCTCCAGGTGGACCGCGCCCTGGCGATTGTAGGCGCACCCGGTCGTTCACCCGAGATGGCGGCGGAATTCTGCGCGCAAAGCATCAAGCCAACCCCGGGAGCACAGGTGGTTGCGCTGGTGGCGCAGATGGAAAAAGTCACGCCGGATTCGCTAGGCGGGCTGATTATGTCCGCTGCCAAGAATCCGCTCCTCGGCGAATTTGGGATGGCTACGGCGATGGGGGTTGTTCTCACGGACAAAGAGGCGCAGACGCCGGCGGGGATGCTGATTGTCGCGCACGCCAAAGCGTACGCGTGGAAGCCCAACGAAACATATTTCCTGCAAGCCGTGGGCGATCAGATGTTGATGAGCGTCAGTCACACGCGCCTGCGTTCGCTCGTGCGCCGCATGGGCGTTTCCGACGTGCGCACGGGGCTCCTCAGCCGCACTTCGTACATGAGCTGCCTTCTGGCGGAGGCCGACCGCGCGCGCTCGCAGGGCACGC
>Ga0209761_1001487_pt1 | contig 15203 bp, 11 predicted proteins | sample GraSoi013_1_40cm_4_FD_185818 | JGI IMG/M metagenome (GOLD analysis project Ga0209761, IMG submission 185818) | Grasslands soil microbial communities from the Angelo Coastal Reserve, California, USA - Sample 09_25_2013_1_40cm (SPAdes) (version 2) | ecosystem: Environmental > Terrestrial > Soil >...
GCACTTGACTCTCTCCCCCCTGGCGAATACGGGTCACGACTCTTTCGAGCGGTACTGATGAAGTGCGGCTCGGGCGCGCCATTTTGCAAGACTCGACTCTCATGCCGCGCCATGCGCCGTTCCCAATGTCGCGTTGATGGTGTCAACCTGCAAGGAGAGCCTGGCCGGAGGCGGGTTACTCACGAAGGGGGGAATGGGTAGTGGGCAGGAATCGATGGTGGATGATTGCACCACTGTTGTTCCTCGTGGTGATCCTGGTGGCTCCCGTGGGGGCGGGCAACCCAGTCGGCGCGGATAAGTTCAACGTCCGGGCCCAGATCGACCTCAGCAAGCTCACGCGGGATAATTTCACCGCGATGGTCACGCCCGCGGCGAAGTCGCAGTCCGGGCTGGTCTTCTACGACTTCGCGGATACGCTGTGCGAGTTGCTGGCGAAAGAAAGCGCGGAGTTTACCCAGCAGACCGGCATCGCCGTCAAGCACGTCTGCGTGGATGGCGACACCGCCACGCAACAGCTCATCGCGGAGGCGCAGGCAGGCAAGCCGGCGTCGGCGGACCTGTTCTTCGGTCCCAACAACAGCATGCGCGCGTTGACCAAGGCCGGCGTCATCGCCAACCTGCCGCTGGTCGACCTGCTGCCGAACGCCACCGACGTGGAACAGGCGGCGGCGCGGGCGTCGCGCGGCTTCAAGCACGGCGGGACGGTGGTGCCGTTCCACCGCAACCAAACCGCACTGGCCTACAACAGCGCGCTGGTGACCAAGCCGCCCCAGACGTTTGAGGAACTGCTGACCTTCGCCAGGGAGCACAGCGGCAAGGTCACCGTGACCGACCCGACGCACGGCGGCAGCGGCTCAGGCTTCCTGGAGAGCGCGTTGTTGAAGTTCTCTCCGCAGTGCAAAGATGACTACTACAACTTCGACCTGACCAAAGAGCAGGCTGCGGCCGCGGCGCAGAGGTGCATGGCGCCGGTGCTGGCCTACTGGCGATCACTGAAACCGCACATCAAGTTCTCGAACAGCAACGAGAACTCGATCAAAGCCCTGGCCAACAACGTGGCGCTGGTCGCTACGGTATGGGAGGATGACCTCTTTACGCTGGCGACCAAGGGGCTGGTCCCGCAGTCGGCGCGCCCGGTGCTGCTGCAGACGGGGCAGGTGGGTGACGGCGACGGCTTGTTCATCGTGGCGTCCACCCAGAAGCTCGAAGCCGCGCTGCTCTATGCCAACTTCCTGATGAGCGATAAGGTGCAGATCGACAAGCTGGAGCAGACCGGGAGCCGCACGGCGAGGGTCAATTTGCAGACCAAGGGCAAGATCCCCGAAAAACTGGCGAAGTTCCTGGTCCTGGATACCATGTACCATGAGCGCACGCGGCCCCGGATCAATGGGCAGATTACAGATGCCGCCGCGGACCTCTTCGTCAAGGAGATTATCGCCAAGTAGAAGACCATGGCGCGTCTCGAGCTGCGGGACATCACCAAACGCTTCGGGCGCGCCGTGGCCGTAGACCGGGTGTCGGTGGAGGTCACAGACGGGGAGTTCTTGACCCTGCTGGGGCCCTCCGGGTGCGGCAAGACGACCACCCTGCGGATCATCGCCGGTCTCGTCGACCCCGACGAGGGGGAGGTGCTGCTGGACGGCAAGCCCGTGCAGCACTTCCCCGCTCACCGCCGGCAGACCGCGATGGTCTTCCAGAGTTACGCGCTGTTTCCCCACATGACCGTCTCGGAGAACATCGGGTTCGGCCTGCGCATGCGCGCACTCTCCGCAGACCTGATCCAGCAGCGCGTCGGAGAAGCGCTGGCCCTGGTCGAACTGGAAGGCCTGAGCGACCGGTTTCCCCGTCAGCTCTCCGGCGGCCAGCAGCAGCGGGTCGCCGTTGCCCGAGCGATCGTCACGCGGCCAAAGGTGCTGCTCTTCGACGAACCGTTGAGCAACCTCGACGCCAAGTTGCGGGAACGGCTGCGGCTGGAGCTTCGCGCGCTCCAGCAGCGCCTGGGCGTGACCACAGTCTATGTGACGCACGACCAGGCGGAAGCGCTCGCGCTCTCGGACCGCGTCGCCGTGATGTTCACAGGGAAGATCGTCGAGATCGGAACGCCGCGGCAGGTCTATCGCACGCCGCGCGTGCGTGTGACGGCGGAGTTCCTGGGGGTTACCAACTTCCTGGATGGAAAAGTCGCGGCGGTGGCCGACGGGCACTACATCGTCCAGACGCCGCTGGGGATCGTCGAAGCCGATGCGGCGCTGGGCGTGCGGGTGGGCGAAGTCGTGACGCTCTCGTTCCGTCCTGAGGACGTCCGCATCGGCCGGTACGAGGGCACGGCGATCACCGGGCGCGTCCTGCACGCCTCGTACCTGGGGTCCGTGACCGACTACGTCGTGGAGTCCGGCGGGATCACGCTGCGCGTGCACGAGGCCGGGGGCTCCGCGCGCGGTGCGGGCGAGGAGATCACGATCACGTTGCCGGCGACCGCGGCGATTGTGCGCGGAGAATAGCATGGCGCAATTCGCCGCGGCGATCCCGCAGGTGACCCGAGCACAAGTCCGCCGCCGGCGTGAGTGGCTCATCGACCTGGTCCTGCTGGCGCCGGGGCTGGGGTATCTGCTGGTGTTCATGTGCGTCCCGCTCGTGCAGGTGGCCCTGCGAGGCTTCGGGCTGCTGGCCATCGGCGAGCCCTCGCAGTTCACGTTGGGGTTGTACCGCGAGGTCCTGGCCAACAAGATCGATCGGGATAGCATCATCTTCAGCCTTTACTTTGCGCTGGGCACGACCGTGATCAGCCTGATCCTCTCGCTCGTCATCAGCGCCCTCCTGCAGATCAAGTTCCCGGGACGCTACATCATCAGCGTGCTGTATAAGATCCCGCTGGTGGTACCAAGCCTGGTGGCGGCGTTCCTGGTGCTGACGATCATCGATCAGGGCGGCATCATCTCACGGGCGCTGCTGCCTTACGGCGTGGAGTGGCCCGAGCTGGTGCACGACCGCTACGGCCTGGGTATTATTCTGGTCCTGGTCTGGCACAACGTGCCGATCATGACCGTGATCTTATCCGCCGTGATGAGCGGGATTCCACACGACGTCACCGCCGCGGCGCGCAATCTCGGCGCCAGCCCCTGGCAGGTGTTCCGGAACATCACCGTGCCCCTGTCGCTGCCGGGGATCTCGGCCGCCTCCTTGCTGGTTTTCATCGGGGTTTTCGGGGCCTTCTCCATTCCCTCGTTGCTGGGCGCCGCCTATCCCAAAGCGATCGCGGTGGTGATGAGCAACGAGGTGCTGGACCGGGCCAACTGGGGCCTGGCCTCCGCGCTGGGCACGATCGTGACGGCGCTCTCGGCGATCCTGCTCTACGTGTACTACCGGCTGATCCGGCATCAGGAGGCCGCGCTGCGATGAACCGGACCTGGACCCGGCAAGGGACGCCGGGCCGGTGGCTGCTGGCCGTGGGCTTCTTCGGCGTGGCGTCCCTCGTCTTGATCATCCCGCTGATCGTCGGGGTGCTGTGGTCGCTCGTCAACCCGGACGTCGGCTGGTTCCCGCCCGCGATCGTGCCGTCCAGCCTCTCGCTGGCGAACTGGCGGGCGATGCTCTCGGTGCCGGAGATCGGGCAGGCCTTCGTGATGAGCTTCCTGATCGCGCCCATCGTGACGCTACTCTGCGCTGCGCTCGCGTTGCCCACAGGCTACGCGCTGGGACGGCGGCAGCTGCGCGCCCGGCGGACCATCGAGCTGCTCGTGCTGGCGCCGATCATCCTGCCCGGCATCGTGCTCGCGACGGGGCTGGGATCGATGTTCATCCGCCTCGGACTGTCGCATACGGTCACGGGGGTCGTTCTGGTGCAGACCGTCGTGTTGCTGCCGTTCATGATCCGGATCGTGGCCGCGACCTTCGAGGGCGTGCCGCAGGACTTGATCGACGCCGCCCGGAACCTCGGCGCCAGCCCGTGGCCGCTGGCCCGCGATGTCCTGATCCCGCTGGTGCGGCCTGGGCTGTTTGCCGGCGGGCTGTTCACCTTCATCGGCAGCCTGGAGGAGTTCGTCTTGACCTTCATCGTCGGCATGCCGTATGTGCAGACGCTGCCCGTCCTCCTCTGGGCGTACCTGGGGGGCCGGTCGTCGATCTTCACCTACGCCGCGGTCGTCACCATGGTGTTGCTGGTGCCGACGATTGTGCTGATGTTCGTCGCGGAGCGGACGCTCAAGCAAGAGTACCTGGCCGCGGGGTTCGGAAAAGTCTGATGGAGCTGCTTGCCAGTCGCGCGGGCCGGCCGCTGATCTCGGCCCACCGCGGATTCGCTGCCGCGGCGCCGGAGAACACGCTGGCGGCGCTGGACCTCGCCTGGCGCGCCGGCGCCACCGTGGCTGAGATCGACGTGCAGTTGACCCGCGACGGCCGCGTCGTCCTGATGCACGACCGCTCGGTGACGCGGACGACCAACGGCTCCGGGCTCGTGCGGGATCTCACATTTCGAGAGCTGAAAGCCCTGGATGCCGGCGCATGGTTCGATCGGAAGTTCGCAGGCGAGCGCGTGCCGGCGCTGGCAGAAGTCTTGGACTGGAGCCGCGGCCGGCTGGGGTTCCTCATTGAGTTGAAGAACTACCCGCACCGGGAGATGCCGCTGGTCGAGAAGACGATTGCCGAGATCGAGGCGCACGGCGCCCAAGACTACGTCGTGCCGGCCGGCTTCGACCACGTCACCCTGGCCGAGATTCACCGTATCCGCCCGCAATGGCCGCTGGAAATGATCTACATCGCGCGTCTCGCCGACCCGGTCCACGCGGCGCGGGCCGCCGGGGCCACCCTCATCTCGCTGGAGCCGGAGTTCTGCCTGGAGCCCGATGTGAAGGCGATGCATGCCGCCGGACTTTCGGTGCTCACCACCCTGCTCAACGGAGAGCACGCCCAAGAACTCCTGCGGATCGGCGTGGACGTCTTCGAGTCGGATGATGTGGGGATGGCGGCCTCGGCGCTGGGAGTCTCGCCGAGGGTCTAACCTGCTGCCTGCGGGCCGAGCACTATGCGCAGCGCCGCGACCGACTCGCGCACGTATCGATCGAGCACCGCGCCCCAGGGAACCTGCGGCGAACCACCCGGGAGCGTGGCCTCCGGTGGAGCAATTTCCAGTACCATCGCGCCGGAGTACCCGACCTCACGCAGCGCCACGGTGATCGGGAACAGATCAAGGTGACCCCCGCCCAGCCCCCGCCTGTTAGAATCGGCGACGTGCACGTGCCACAGCCGTGAGCCCGCGGCGCGGATGGCCGCCGGGATGTCGGGCTCTTCGATGTTGGCGTGGAAGAGATCCAAGGTCATACCCACCTGGGGCGAGCCCACGTCACGCAGGTAGGCCAGGGCCTGTGCCGTCGTTGTCACCAGGTAGGCTTCATACCGGTTGAGCGGCTCGATGGCGATGCGGACGCCCAGCCGCTCCGCTTCCCGCCCAGCGGTCTGCATCCCCTCGACAGACCACCGCCATTCCTGCTCCCGGCTGCTGATCGGCGCGAGGCGCGACTCGCCCGAGGGCAACATCTGCACAAGCGGCGCGCCGATAGCGGCGGCGAACCGCAGGCAGCCGACCAGATAGGCGACCGCCTCCGCCCGGATGGCGGGATCGGGATGGGCCAGGTCGCGCCGCGTCTGTGGGACCTTGCACGAGGCGGTCAGGGCCAGGGGGGCCAGGCCGGTTCGGGCGATGAGACGGAGCACTGCATCGGGGGTCCACATCTCCGGCTCGCCCAGGAGTTCTACGCCATCGCAGCCGGCTGAGGCGATGCGCGTCAGCGTTTCCTCCAGCGGTGCTTCGTAGATCCAGGTGCACGCGCCGAGGCGCAACACGGCAGCGCTCACGATCCACGCGGACCGATCAGCACGACCGCCAGGTCCACGATGTTCATGTCCGGCCGGGCAGGACGGATCCGTTCGATGTGTAACGCGTGTGTTTCTTTCATGAGCTGCACACCGCCGACAGGCCGGCCATCGGGCCGGGCCACCGCCTCACCCCGAATCGTCCCATACAATAACAGTTCCAGACCCAGTGGTTCGTGGACCCCGGCAAAGAGATCGTCCGCGCCCGCGTAGGAACCGGCGCGGCCGCAGTAGGGGCAATCGTCGATGTACGGGTGAGCCGGGTGCTCGTCTGCGACCTCGTAGTGCACGCTCCCTGCGAACCGGTGGTAGCGTTCTGAACCACCCTCTGCGCCGCGGAGCGTCACGTGGTGTTTCCCCGTCTGACGCAGGGCAACGTAGTAGTAGCGGATGTGCAGATCGTGAGCGTGATGCAGGGTCGGATCGGTGCCGCCCTGCCACGGCTGCAGCCCGCCCAGCCGCGCCTGGGAGTCCGAGGCTTCCGGCGGCTTCCAGTGACCGAAATCGTCAGTGATGCCGCACTGCTCGCGCAGCCATCCGGTCATGAACGAGACGGCCGCATCCTGGGAGGCGGCGAGACGATCGTGGACATAGAACCAGACGTTCGGATAACTTGGCGGCTCAAACACGGATCTGGACGGCAGTTCAAATTGTGTAGCGGGTTCGCTCATGCCAGTGCCGTACCAACTTGATTTCCGCATCTGCTTTTCTCAGTGTCCATGGAGTCGCTCGGTAGCCACGCCTAACTATCAAGTTGGTACGGCACCAGCCGCACCGGTGCGCCGTCGGCGGCAGCGCTTCGATAGCATACTCCGATCCGCATTATCGCCTCCTCTACGCGCGATGAGACTCCTTCGACGTCGGACCGGCGCCAACATTTCGTCTCTTCCCCTACTCACGCTCGGGTCTGGGGGGGCGTATACAGGAGGGGGCCTTGGGGGCGCGAACTAGCAGAGTGTCCCCCTGAGAACAGGTACTGTGAGGAGGGAGAGGAATGTTTATGCGCGCCGTTATGGCGCTTGGAGTTGCTGCGGCGCTGGCGGTACTCGTCGCCGGCGGTCCGACGACGTCGGCCGCGAACGGCTGGGCTGGCAGCGTGACCTTTACCAACCAGGTGGCCAGTTCGCCGAGCAGCGGCGGCGGCTATCCGGTTCCGACTGGTTCGCGGGTGCCGGTCGCTGGGACGTGCGGTTCCGGGCCGTTTAATGCCAACTATTCAGAGTCGTGGATCGCCGTCCAGCCGGGTACGGAAGACCTGGTCGGCAGTTCGAAGTTTTTCTTCGATAAGTACAGCACGTTCTACATGTTCTACCTCGGCGCCCACCAGATTCTCAACGGCGCCCCGGCCGGCAACAATCAGATCCAGGGCTACGATTGCCTCTCCGCCGTGCCCGTGCCAGGCACGATCACCCAGGACATGCCGCCGAGCTGGACCAATACCACCGATCCCAACGCCGACTTCGATACCCAGGGCCGCGTCTACCAGACGATGCTGCCGTTCAACTCTTTCTTTGACAACACGAAGCTCCACCCGGACGGCGAGATCGACGTCTCGTTCAGCGACGACATGGGACGTCATTGGGTCAGGGGCAACGGCCGTCAGGCGCTCGAGCCGACGAACAATGCCTCGGCCAAGCAGGCCGGTCATGTGGAAGATAAGCAGTGGATCGCCGTGAACCACATCCCCGGAAGTCCGTTTCAGGATCACGTCTATGCGGCGTGGGCGGTCTTCAACGGAAGCTCCAACGGCGGTGGGATCAAAGTTCGCCTCGCAGTCTCGCGGGACCGCGGTCAGACCTTTGACAAGGCCGTGACGATCAGCCCGCCCTCCCAGGTCGGCCCGGCCGCCACTTTCGTCTACCCGTCGATTGACGCCGCCGGAGCGCTCTATGTGGCGTTCGTCTCCTTCCCGCCCAACGGCTCGGCCTCGACCATCTACGTTGCGGGTTCGGCCGACGATGGAAGGACCTTTACGCCGTTCGTGCCCGTGACGATTGTGACCATTGTCCCGGGCGAGGTCCTGCCGAACACGAGGTTCCGCGATGGGATTGCCGAGAGCTTCGCGGCGAGTCCGACTTATGCAGGCCACCTCTACCTCACCTATGAGGACTGGGACGGTACGCAGATGGATGTGAAGTTCACGCAGTCCACCGACGGCGGCTTGACGTGGACGACGCCGGTGGTGGTCAACGACAACGTTGACAGGGCGGGGACCCCCACGGACCAGTTCCAGCCCACGGTTGCTGCCGGACCCGGAGGCGCGGTCGCGATCGCCTTCTACGACCGCCGCAAGGCCTGCCCGAGCGACGCCAGCGTGCCGGCGGCGGACGTCGGGCGGACGAATTTCTGCATCGACGTGTCGCTGCAGGCCTACAAGGACAACGGCACCATCGTAGGCGCGGTCCCGGTGGGTCACAACGCCCGGATCACGGAATTTACCTGGGATCCCGAACAGCCGGGACAACACCTCGGCGGCCTGTCCCAATACCCCTGCGCCGGCGCCAGAGATCCGTGTCCGAACGGCCGCGGTTTCATCGGCGACTACTTCGGCCTCGCGATCTCAGCAGGCAATATCTATGCGCTGTTCGTCTCGACTCACTACCCGTCGAACGTGACAGCGGACGAGGGCGGTTTGATCTATTACCAGCAGCAGGTGCTGGCGACAGTGAAACGGTCGGACGTGGGATCAGGCTACTAAACGAGTTGGTGCGCGGAAGAAGGGCGGGGCCCGAAACCGGGCCCCGCCTCACGTTTCTGGTTCCACCGGGTCAGCCGACCGGGCGCAGTTCGGCGTCCAGTTCCGCGGCGCACACCACCGGCCGTTGCGTGTCGGCGGATTCGACGGCGTTCTGGGCCGCAAAGACCAACTCGGCGCCCATGACCGCATCGTCAGGGAAGGTGGCGATGCCGGCGCGGAGCTCGGGAGCGGCATCCGCATCGAGCAGCTGGCCCAGCGCCGCGTCCTGCTGAAGTTGGTGCCGGAGCCGATCGACGAACTTCTTCGAGCTGGCCTGGGTGGCCATGGAGAGCAGCACCAGCAACGCTCCCCGATCGCTGCGGGCCACAATATCGGCCCGGCGGACGGCGCCAAGCACGAGCTCTGCGAATCGCTTGTGGACGGGATCCGCCTCGGTACTCCTCGACGCATTGTCGTCAGCGACGTCAGCCAGCAGCAGCTTGAGGAGCGCAAACGGAACCCCGAGCTGCGTGGCCCGCTTGATTTCGTCCGAGAGGATGTCATCGAACTGATCCCTGGTAAACAGGCGCGCCTCAGGCTTAGCCGTAGCCAGGCGCTGCAGATTTTCCAGCAGTGAGGTGCGATCGAGCGCGATTCCGGCCTGACTGGCCATGTGACCCAGCACGGCTACCGAGTGTCGGGCAGGATGCCATTGGTCATCCCCACCGGCGCACAGAATCCCCAGGAGCCGCCCCGCCAGCATAATAGGAGCGCACACGGCGCGCATCCAGGCTTCATCCTGGACTTCCACCGTCACAGGATTTGTGGTGTCGGTCGTCACTTTGCCCGTACACGCGCGCATCAGCGGGGCCGCCTCTCGATCATTCAGCCCCATGGCATAGGCCAGATCGAGATCACCGGCGGTGTAGTTGGTTAGGAACACGGCCCCATAGGGGGCCCGCAGCAGCAGTTGCGCGGCTTCCGTGACCTTCACCAGGACGGCGGCCGTGTCGGTGACGCCCGCCAGCTTGCGGGAGAGATCATACGCGAATTCCAGCTCGCCCAGGCGGCGCCGGAGCTGTTCAGTCGATTCGGCCAGCCGGTCGCTGAGTTCCCGGTTCTTGCGTCCATGTTCTTTCAGCAGGCGACTCTCCTGGGCCATGATGCCGAAGATCAGCGCCGTCACCAGGCTGCTGCCGGTAAACAGGCCGACCCTCAGCGTCGACGATCCCAGGGACGGCAGCCCGCCCTCTGCGACGTTCCACATCCAGATGACGATCCCGGAAACGGCCACTGCCGACAGGATCGCTTCGCGCAGCTCGAGGCGGATCGCCGCGGCCAGGACCGGAAGGTAGAACAGGAAGAGGAGACTGCTGTTGATCCCGCCCGTATACCAGACCAGCGCGGTGATCGCCAGGATGTCGATGGTCAGGAACACGTCCTGCCGCAGCACTCCGCGGAGGCGCGGCAGGACGATCAGGGCGACGAGGATGTAACATGCCAGGAGCGCGGTGAGGCCGATCAACACGAGCTTGGTCTCGGGAGGGACCACATCCCACCACAGGATCGGAAGGAGCGCAAAGAGGATGAGGAGGCGGATCAGGGAGACCTTGCGCTCGACATGACCTTCCGGCTGGCGGCTGGGCAGGTGCGCGTAGGCGCGCGCAACGGCGCGAATAAAGGTGCGAATGTTGTGTAATGCTCCAGTCCTGCGCAACTTTGGGCTCCTTCGGGGGCACCTGCTAATGTCTTATACCTCAGCGGGGTGCGGCTGAGTCGTCGCCTTGCCGATCACAGGTCCATTTCGAGAAACTTTGCGACGACCGCGGGGTCAAAATGCTTCCCGGCCTGCTCACGGATGTGGGCCAACGCCTTTTCCTTCGGCCAGGCTCTCCGGTACGGGCGGTCAGAGGTCAGTGCGTCGTATACGTCGATCACGGCGAAGACGCGGGACGCGACGGGAATCTCCTCGCCTTTCAACCCGCGCGGATACCCGCCGCCGTCCCACTTCTCATGGTGGCAGTACGGGATGTCCAGCGCCAGGCGGAGATAGTGGATCGGCGACAGTAGTTCATAGGCGTACGTCGGGTGTTTCTTCATGACCACCCACTCCTCGTCGGTGAGCGGCCCCGGCTTCAGCAGGATGCTGTCGGGGATGCCCATCTTCCCGATGTCGTGCAGTAAGGCGCCGCGCCGGATGTGGATGAGGTCGTGGTCTCCGATGTGCAGGGTACGCGCCAGCTGCACGGTCAGTTTGGTCACGCGGAGGGTGTGGAATTCCGTCTCCTTATCCCGCAAATCCAGGGCTTTGGACCATCCTTCCAGCGTGGTATCGTAGGCCATCGTCAAATCGGTGTTGACGCGCTGCAGGTTGTCAAACAGCGTAGAGTTGTCAATCGCAATCGCCGCCTGGCCCGCCAGCGCCTCCAGGAAGCTGAGCCAGTCCTGAGTTGGATTCAGGGGGGCGCGGTGCAAGACCTCAAGCACTCCTTTGACCTGCCCCTTGGCGGTCAGCGGAACGGCGAAGTAAGAGACGAACCCCTCCTCGGGGAGCTTGGTGGACCGCGCAAATTCCGATATCTCCGCGGCGAGGTTCGGGACGCTGATGACGCGCCGTTCCAGGGCGGCCCGACCGGCATGGCCCTCGCCCAGCCGGAGATTCGCATGCTGCAGCGCCTTGCCGCGAAAACCGCGATTGATTTCAAACCGGAGGGTCTGCGAATATGGATCGAACAAGAGGACGTTGGCGGCATCAATTTTCAAGTGTGTCGTGACCTGATCGAGAATGACATTGAGGGTGACACGCAGATCGAGGCTGGCCGTGATGGCCATGTCGATGTTGCGCAGGGCCTGGAGTTGCTGCAGGCGTTCCCCCGCCTCTGCAAATAGGCGGGCATTTTCCAGGGCGGCGGCTGCTTGATTGGCGAAGGCCTGAAAGAATTCGATACGCTCCGGAGTGAAGAACTCGTCGTGATCGCTGAGGACCGCGACGACACCAAACGGTTTGTCGCGGATCGTGAGTGGTAGCGCGGCGACCGCTGTCACGCCGATGGACGTGAAGAACTGCCGCCAGGGGGGCGGTGCGCGGTCGCTCAGAGCCGCTTCCACGACGGGGAAACCGGTGCGGATGGCGCGGCCCGCCGGTCCGGTCCCTGCGGGGGTCTCGTCCCACCGGTTAGAGATCCCCTGCGGAAATTGCGCGTAGTCGTGTGAAGGAAATCCGGCCAGCACGCGTACGCTGCCATCCGGATCAGCCTGTCCGATCCACGCCAGACGCACTCCGAAGACCTCCACGAACACGCGGACAACATCCTGCGCCAGTTCGTCCAGTTGCAGACTGCGCGTGAGCTTCTGCGCCCCGGCATAGAGGGCCGTGAGCGTCGCGAGTTGCTTCTCGATCTTCTCCTGGTCCCGTTTGCGATCCGTGATGTCTCGCGAGATCCCGACGAGCCCGACCGTCTCACCCGCGCCGTTTCGGATGGGCACTTTGGTGACCGCATGCCATCGGGTCTGGTTCGCGCGGTCGACCGTCTCGCTCTCGACGTCGAGCGGCTGCCCGCTGCGGATCACACGCTGGTCGTCGGCCACATACTGCGCGGCGAGGTGCGGCGGGAAGACGTCAGACACCGTTTTGCCGAGCAACTCTTCCGGGCGCTGTTTCCCCAGGAAGCGCGTGTAGGCTTCATTGACGACGACAAAGCGAGACTCGAGGTCTTTCACGTTGATGTAGTCCGGCAGGCTGTCGATGAGGGCGCGCAGGAGGTTGCGCTCTCCGGCCAGCTCTTCCTCGGCCAGCCGTTTCTTGTCGCGGGTTCGCTTCGCCTCCAGGGCCTGGGTCGCGGCCGGCCCCAGCCGGGTCAGCCGGTCCTTGAGCAGATAGTCGGCTGCCCCCCGCTGCAGCGCGCTCACCGCGACCTCTTCCCCGATGCTGCCGGAGACGATGATGAATGGGATGTCCAACCCCCGATCCTTCACGATCTGGAGGGCGCGGAGCCCCGTGAACTGAGGCATGTGAAAATCCGCAAGAATGATGTCAGGGGGCGGGTCCAGGTGGGTGATGAACTCACGTTCCGAATCGACTCGATGCCACTCGAAGGCGAAGCCGGCGCGCCGGAACTCCGCGACCATCAACTCGGCGTCGGCCGGACGGTCTTCGACCACGAGCACACGGAGATGATTCATCGTGCCCTTCATAGAGCCGGCGGCTGGTTCAGGAGCATCCAGTAGAGTCCCAGTTGCCGGACGGCTTCCGTGAACTGGGAGAAATCAACAGGCTTGACGATGTAGCTGTTGACGCCCAGACGATAACTCTCGACGACGTCCCGCTCCTCTTTGGACGAGGTGAGCACAACCACCGGCACGTTCCGGGCCTGCGCATCGTTCTTGATTTGCCGCAGCACCTCCAGCCCGTCCACTTTCGGGAGCTTCAAATCCAGCAGGATCACGCGCGGGCCTTCCTTCAGGCTCCGGCCATTGTAGGCGCCCGTGCCGAAGATGAACTCCAGCGCCTCGGCGCCGTCTCGGACGACGTGGATCCGGTTCGAGACGTTGTTTTTCCGCAGCGAACGGAGGGTCAACTCCGCGTCATTGGGATTATCTTCAACGAGCAGAATTTCGACCGGATCCCCCGCCATGGGAATCGCCCCCCAGTGTGAAATAGAATGCCGCGCCCTTGTCCACTTCTGCCTCTGCCCAGATGCGGCCGCCATGCCGGTGAATGATGCGCTGCACAATCGCGAGACCGACTCCTGTTCCTTCGTACTCCTCGGCGCGATGGAGCCGCTGGAAGACTCCAAAGAGTTTCCCCATGTATTGCATGTCGAAACCGACTCCGTTGTCTTTCACGACATACACCGGCTCGCCATCGTCCGTCTGGGAGCGTACTTCGATGCGCGCCTCTTCTCTGGTGCGCGTGAACTTGAGGGCGTTGGAGAGGAGGTTGGCAAAGACCTGCCTCAAGAGCGCTGGGTCCGCCTGGCACACCGGCAGATCATTAATCGCGATGTGGACCGCCCGGCCCTCACGGTCGTGCTGCAGGTCCCTGACGACCTGCTGCACCAGGTCGGCGGTCTGCACTGGCTGCCTGTTTACGGGCTGACGGCTGAGGCGTGCGAAGGTGAGAAGATCGTCGATCAGACGACCCATCTGCTGGGCATTTTCACGGACCAGGCGCAGGTACCGCTGCGCCTCGTCCGGCAGCAGTGGCGCGAAGTCTTCGACCACCAGCCTCGAGAAGCCGTCCATGGCCCGCAGCGGGGCGCGGAGATCATGCGCGACCGAGTAGCTGAATGACTCCAGTTCATTGTTGGCGGCCTTGAGCTGGGCCGTGCGCTCAACCACCCGGTGTTCCAGGTCCTCTTTCGCGGTCTCCAACGCTTGATACAATCGCGCATTGACAATGGTGAGCGCTGCACGCTCCGCGAGCGCTGTCGCAAATTTCAGATCCTCCGGGCCATAGCCCGGTGCTTCCGGCTGATGCCGCGCCAGGGATAGAATGCCGATCGTGCTCCCCTGCACCCGTAGGGGAACCATCAGGAGGCTTCGGGACGCCACCCGGTCAAGAAGCGGCCAGTACTCCTCTTTGGTGGCTTGGCGAAGGCTGGCGATCGACACCTGGGGGATCAGGAGGGGCTCGCCCTCCCTGAAGACCTTACTCGACATGGTATTGTCGGCAACCCGAATGGGGGAGGCCGCGAGCACCGTGCGGGCAAACGCCAGGGCGTCCGGATCCTGATCATAAAGTACCACGGGCTCGAGCCATACTCCGTCCGCGGAGGCGAGGAAGATCACACACGTATCCCCAACGAACTCGGCGACGCGGTGTGCAACACGCGTGAGCAAGCCTTCATAGTCGCGTGTACTCTCCGCGAACGTTTGCGAGGCTTCAGCCAATGCTTCGGCTCGGCGGACGTGACGGCGAAGTTGCTCTGCCATCCCGTCAAATGCCTTGGCCAGATCCCCGAACTCATCAGTCCTGTGGGCCAGTCCGGTACGCGCCGTCAGGTCTCCCGTGGCGATCGTGGCGGCCTTGTGTGCCAGGTGCAGGATGGGCTGCGTGAAACGCCTGGCCAGCAGGTACGAAGAGATGACGCCGGTCACGAAGATGGCCCCTTCCAGGATGGTGACCAGCAGGCGGAAGCGGGCCAGCGGGGCATACGCTTCCGCCACGTCAAGCTTGACGACGAGACCCCAATCCTGGTAGCCCACGGGCCGATAGGCGGCCAGGACCTCGACGCCGCGATAATCCCGTGCACGGATGAGGCCCGTCTGGCCGCGGACGGCGGGGGCCATGGCGGGCATGTTGGCCAGAGGAATGTCGATGCGCTGTGGGTCGTGACGTGCCGGCAGGAGGAGATGGATCTTCGTGTCCTGCAACGCGCCGAGCAGGATCTCCCCACTCTCGCCTAGTCCGGTTTGGCTGGCCAGGAGGTTGGCCATCGGCTGGACGTCGAGGACCACGACGACCACACCCTGCAGTTGCCTCTCGGCGCTCACGACGGGGGCGGTGAGCAGGGCCTGGGATGTTTCACCCGTGCGGCGGGGAACACCCAGATGCCCCTGCCGGCGACCTTCCTGAAAGTCTGGATCGGCGCCGTAGTCTTTCCCCACATCGGCCCCATCCGTCGCGGTGATGATGATCCCTTGGGGGTCCGCGATG
>Ga0209761_1001491_pt1 | contig 15188 bp, 13 predicted proteins | sample GraSoi013_1_40cm_4_FD_185818 | JGI IMG/M metagenome (GOLD analysis project Ga0209761, IMG submission 185818) | Grasslands soil microbial communities from the Angelo Coastal Reserve, California, USA - Sample 09_25_2013_1_40cm (SPAdes) (version 2) | ecosystem: Environmental > Terrestrial > Soil >...
GCCTTGAACGCCAACTCGGCCGAAATGCGCCCCGTCACCAGAAGGCCGCGGCCGCCGAGCGGCTCGCGCGCCAGCACCGCCGCGCCGATCACCTTGTCCACGGCGTTGTGACGGCCGATGTCCTCGGCATGGAACAGGAGCCGCTGGCCGTCGGTGAGCGCCGCCGCGTGGATGCCGCCGGTCTCGTTGTAGCGCTCCCCGGTCGCGAACAGCGCCTTGAACACAGCGCGGAAGGACTCCGCAGTGGGGGGCTCGCCACGCGGCGGCGCGTGCTTCACCCAGTGCGGGTCCGCGAGCATCGTCGTGACCGCCCCACAACCGGAGGCCAGGACCCGCTTGCGGTTCTCCCCCTGCACCAGCGCCACCCGCTCGGGCTTCACGTCGGCCCAGAATCCGAGATCGGTGGCGCACGGCCGGAGCCGGAGCAGGTCGTCGCGCGTCTCGATGTACCCTTCGCCGTGCAGCCAGCCGACCGCCAACTCCTCGAGCTGATCGGGCGTGCACATCCACGTCACGACCGGGTGGCCGTTGACCTCCAGCCAGACCGGCCATTCCTCGACCGCGGCCGAGTCGGCCTGCATCCGGCCTCTGCGATCCCCGGGCTTGCGCCCGGGGTCGGGTGCTTCAGGCTTCGCCGAAGTACTCGGAGTAGAGATGGTCGTTCTCCTGGACGCGCACCGCGTGCAGTGTGACGCCTGGCGGCAGGCCGGCTGCGATCCGCTCCCAGATGTACACCGCAAGCGCCTCGCCGGTCGGCAGCAGCCGGCCGTCGGCGAATTCGGGCACTTCCTCGTTGATGTGCCGGCCGTCGAACCGCGCCATGACTTCCTGCTGGAGCAGGGCATCGAGCGCCTGGAGACTCATCACACCGCCCTGGCTCGCCTGCAGCGCTCCCTTCACCGTCACCCGGCAGTGGTAGCGATGGCTGTGGTCCGTGGCTGCCTTCCCGAAGTCCATGAGCGGAAGCCGGTGCGTCGCCGTAAACTCCACTACGCGGGTAAGATAGCTGATCGGCATGGTCAGAATACCCGCACCGCACTGGCCTTGAACGCGAACGTGACCGCGCTCCCGGGCACGAGGCCAAGCTCTCGGACCGCCTCCTCGGTCACGACGGCCACCAGCTCGACCCCCACGTCCGCCGTGACGTGCACGGTGCCCGCGCGCGCATGGGCGAGCCGGGTCACCGTTCCTCTGAACACGTTGCGCGCCGAGGAGGCGAGCGGCTGGCGGCTGACGAAGATGTCGGTGGGGGACACCGCGAGGATGGCGGGGCCCTCCCGGTCGGTCGCTACGGTGATTTCGATGGCGCCCACCCGCGCGTGCTTCGTGGCGCCTCCCGTTGCCGCGCCCCCCCCCCCCCCCCCCCCCCCCCCCCCCCCCCCCCCCCGGCGGCAGCTCGACGCGAAACAGGTTCTCCGGCGTCACCGGGGACAGTCTGCCCTCGGCGATCGCGCGGATGTCGTCGGCCCAGCGGTAGGCGTCTTCCAGCTGGTGGGAGGCGAGGCAGACGGCGAGTCCGCGCGATCGCCGCTCCTCGTCAAGCACGCGGTACAGCGCGGCGGCCGCCGCGCGATCGGCGGAACTGACCGGCTCATCGAGCAGCAAGACGTCGGGCGTGATCGCGAGCGCGCGCGCCACAGCCACGCGCTGCACCTCACCGTCCGAGAGCTCGTGGCGCGCGCGGCCCAGCAGCCCCTGCACGCCGAGCCGCTCAGCGGCTGTCTCTACGATTCTCTGCGCCTCTGTGCCTCTGGTGCCTCTGACTCGTAACCCATATTCCAGATTTTCACGCACCGTTCCCCGGAACAGCACCGGCCGCTGCTCGACCAGTGTCACGCGCCGGCGCAACACCCGCGCGTCCCGGGGCGTCACGGGCTTGCCCTCGAAGCGCACCTCGCCTTCGGTGGGCCGCTCGAGCAGCGCCAGCAGCCGCAGCAGCGTGCTCTTGCCCGAGCCGTTGTGGCCCACGATGCCGATGAGCGCGCCGGGGGGCACCGCGAACGTATCGAGATCGAGCACCAGCCGGCCTCCTCCCTCCTCGTAGCGGTGACGCACCGCGCGCAGCTCAAGCATGACCGCGACCTTGTAACACCTGGAGGGCGATGTTCACGAGCAGGGCGAGGGCGAGCAGGATCACCCCCAGCGCGAGAGCGAATCCGAAGTCGCCCTGTGAGGTGTAGAGAGCCACGGCCGTGGTGAGGGTGCGTGTCTGGCCGCGGACGTTGCCCCCGACGATCATCGCGGAGCCGATCTCGGCGACGACGTGACCGAACGCCGCCGTGATCACCGCCGCCAGGGCGAACCGCGCCTCGCGCGCCACGGCCCAGGCCGCGCGCCACGGCCCGGCGCCCAAGGTCTCCGCCGTGCGCCGGATGCGCGGGTCCACGCCTTGTACGGCCGCTGCCGAGAGGGCCGCCGCGATGGGCAACGCGAGCACCACGTCCCCAAGCACGATCGCCTGCCAGGTGTACAGCCAGCCCAGCCCGCCCAGCGGGCCGCGGCGCGACAGCAGCCCGTAGAGCAGCAGCCCCACCACCACGGTGGGGAAGGCGAGGGCAGTGTTGACCACCGTGAGCGCGGCGCGCCGGCCCCAGAAGCGGCTGCCCGCCAGAGCGAACCCGGCCGGCAGGCCGAGGCCGCAGGCGATCACGGTTGCGACGAGCGCGACCTTGAGGGTGAGAAAGACGATGCCGTACACCTCGGCATCGGTCGACAGGAGGAGCTGGACTGCGCGCCGCAGGCCGTCCCCTAGAAAGTCCATCCGACGCCGAGACTAAGCCAGTAGTGGGTGGTCCAGTCGGACTCGGGCGCCGTGACGGGGAGGACCCGGGTGCCGTCGGCGGCGAGATCTTTGTAGGTAATCGGGTAATTCAGCTTCCACAACAAGGCGCGCGCGTCGGCTTGCACGGAGAAGCGTCGCGACGGGTACCACCGCAGGCCGGCGCCTGGAGCGACGGTGAGCTTAGTGCCGAAGCGGTAGCCGCTCGTGTCCGCGGGCTGCGCGCTGCCGAAGGCGAGGCCGAGCGAGCCGCCGACGTAGGGCAGGAGGCCGTGAACCGTCTTGGCGCCGGTCAGGCTGAGCTGCAGCCCCAGGTCGGCAAGCACGACGTTGGCGTCGAAGGGGCCCTTAGTGCGCTTGCCGGCGCTGTCATACGGAAACACGATGAACCGCGTGGTCCGGCCGTAGGAGAAGCCCGCGGTGAAGGACGCCACGGGGCCCAGCGAGGTCTCAAACCGCAGCCCAAAGGTGGGACCTTCGGAGGGGCCCACCGGCACGGTGCCGCGGTCGCCGCCCAAGTAGCCTGTCGCGAACCGCAGCCCGGCGCCCCGGCGCACGTCGTGGAACGGGGAGTGGGAGGGATCGTAGCCGACCTGGGCGGACAGGCAGTCGGCAGGTGGGGCGGTCAGCAAGACCGCGCCGCCGAGCCCCACGGCCAACCGGAGCCACCGACCGCCTGACTGCCTGACCGCCTGACCGCCCATTAGAGTTCTCTCAAATCCCGCCCCGTCATCTCAGGCGGCGGTTCGATGTCGAGTAAGTGCAGGAGCGTTGGCCCGACATCTTGGAGCGAGCCGCCGTGGCGCAACGCGTGACCGTCGTCCGGGTCGACGATCAGGAACGGCACCGGGTTCGTGGTGTGGGCCGTGTGGGGGCCGCCCGACACCGGGTCGATCATGAGCTCACAGTTGCCGTGGTCGGCGGTGATGAGCAGCGTGGCCCCGGCGCGCTCGGCGCTCGCCAGCACCCGCGCCAGGCACTGGTCCACCGTCTCCACGGCCTTCACCGCCGCCGGTAGTACCCCGGAGTGACCGACCATGTCCCCGTTGGCGTAGTTGCAGAGGATGAAATCGTGCCGGCGTTTCTCGATCGCCGCGCACAGCACGTCCGTCACCCCCGGCGCGCTCATCTCCGGCTTGAGGTCGTAGGTGGCCACTTTCTGGGACGGCACCAGCAGCCGCTCCTCCCCCTGGAAGGGGACTTCGAGGCCGCCGTTGAAGAAATAGGTGACGTGCGCATACTTCTCCGTTTCGGCGGTGCGGAACATCGTCGTGCCGTGGTCGGCCAGCACTTCGGCCACGATCTTGTGGAGCGTCATCGGCCCGAATGCCAGGGGCAGCGGGAAAGTCTCGTCGTACCGGGTCATGGTGACGAGCGAGACTGCCGGCCGGTCCCGCACGTCGAAGCCGTCGAAGCCTTCGATCGCGAGCGCCCGCACGATCTGCCGCATCCGGTCGGCGCGGAAATTGACGCAGAACACGCCATCGCCGTCCCGGATGCGCGGGGCGCCGGCGATGACGCGCGGCTTCACGAACTCGTCGGTCTCACCCGCCCCGTAGGCCTGTTGGATCGCGGCGATCGGGTCGCTCGCCTGGGCGCCGATGCCCTTGACCATCGCGTCAAACGCCAGCTTGGTCCGGTCCCAACGCTTGTCCCGATCCATGGCGTAGTAGCGCCCGATGACGGACGAGACGACCGGGGCCCGGGACTCGACACTCGGGCCCCGAGTCCCTGGCCCCGAGTCCCGAGCCCCGAGGTTGTCGAGCAGCTCCTCCATGAAGCCAAGCGCCGATTTCGGCGGCGTGTCCCGCCCGTCGAGCCATGCGTGGATCGCCACCGGCAGCCCCGCGCGGCGGCCGAGCTCCACGCCCGCGAGCAGGTGCGTGTCGAGCGCATGGACGCCGCCCGTGCCGATCAGGGAGAGCAGGTGCAGCGTCCCGCCGCGTCGCCCGACCTCGTCGCACAGCCCCACGAGCGACGGCAGCCGGAAGAACTCGCCTGACTGAATGCTCTGCGAGATGCGCACGATGTCCTGTGGCACCACGCGGCCGGCCCCCAGGTTCAGGTGGCCGACTTCGCTGTTGCCCATCTGACCCGCGGGCAGCCCGACGGCGAGGCCCGAGGCCTCGAGTAGCGTGTGCGGGGCGCGGCCCCAGAGGCGGTGCCAGGTCGGCGTGGCGCCGAGCTCGATAGCGTTGCCGTCCCGGCCCGGGCGGAAGCCCCAGCCGTCTAGCACGATCAACACGACCGGGGTGCGCGCGGCTCGGGTCTTGTTCATATTGAAGGGGATGCAAGTTAGCCAAGTCCTCCGCGCCCTACCAGTTGTGCTCGGCCTCGCGCAGCGCCTGTCGGCGCAGGCCGATGTCCGCGTGCAAACCGAGGGCGAGTGGTTCTTTCAGGAGCCGGACGGCAAACGCCTGGCGCAGGTCCCTCGCGGCGTTGTGGTGGGGGGGGGCGCGGCCCGCGGCGACTGGCAGCAGGTCACGCTGGAAGGCTGGATCTTCGGTGGGTCCGTGGGCCCCACGGTGCGGCCCGGTTTCGACCTCGCCGTCACGCGCGCCCCCGACGAGAACCTGCGCGCCGTGCCCCTCGGCACCGGTGCCCTGGTGGCCCGGCTCAACCGCGGCTTTGCCCTCAATAAGATCGGTGACAGCGGCCGCTGGGTGCACGTGCGCCGCGAGGGCTGGATGAAGCGCGACGCCCTGGAGCCCGTGGCGGCCGCGGCGAGCTCCGCGTCGGCCTCACGCTCCGATACCGCCCAGGGTGGGTCAATCCCGGGCCCACGGCCCGGGGCTGACACGACTCCTGCCGGCCCCCCCCCCGTCGACCCCTCCCGCGCGCAGCCTGCGCGCCGCACCACGCTGTACCGCGCGCCCGACGGGCCGGCGGCCGGGGCGCTCGCGCCGGAAACGCCGTTGCGCGTGCTGGGGCGCTCAGGGGGGGGAGAATGGACCCGCGTGCAGTTCGAGGGGTGGGTGAAGACGGCGGACCTGGCGACCGCGCCGCCGGGGGTGCTGGTCGGCGTGAGTGCGGCCGAGTTGCGCGCCGATCCGCAGCGCTACGTCGGGCAGGTGGTCCGGTGGACTTTACAGGTCATCGCGCTTGAGACCGCCGACGACCTGCGGCCCGACCTGCCGGATGGGACGCCCTACCTGCTGGCGCGTGGCCCGCTCCCCGAGCGCGGCTTCGTGTACGTGATCGTGCCGGAGGCGAAGAAGGCGGCGGTGGCCGCGCTCGCCCCGCTCGCTACCGTGCTGGTGACTGCGCGCGTTCGGGTGGGGCGCGCCCGTTTCATCGGCAACCCCGTGGTGGAGATGCTGTCGCTGGAGGCCCAGCCATGAACGACATCCTGCGGGAGCGGCTGCTGCGGCGGCTCGAGGCGCTCCCCGAGGACAAGGTGTACCAGGTCCTCGACTTCGTGGAGTTCCTCGAGTCCAAGTACGCCGAGCGCCCCGCCGGCGCGCCCGCGTTCCAGAAGGTCGCCGAGACGCTGGAGGACACGCTGCGGGCGGGGCGCGTGCCGGTGAACATCATCACCGGGACGATGGACGCAGTCGGGAAGGCGGGGAAGTTTCTCGAGGGGCTGGCGGCGGCGGGGAAGGCGGCGATCGAGAAGAAGGACAAAACCCCGCCAGTTGAGGAACCGCCGCCGCCCGCATAACTTTCGCCATGGGAACCTTCCGCCCCGCCGTCGCGCTCACCTTCGATGATGTCTTGCTGGTACCGCGGCATGGCACCGTGCATCCGCGCAACGTCGACGTCAAGAGCCGCTTCACCCGCAAGATCTCCCTGAACATCCCCCTCGTCTCCGCCGCCATGGATACCGTGACGGAAGCGGAGATGGGGATGGCCATCGCGCGCGAGGGGGGCATCGGGGTGCTGCACAAGAACATGCCGATCGACCGCCAGGCGGCCGAGGTCGACCGGGTCAAGCGCAGCGAGTCGGGGATGATCCTCAACCCGATCACCCTCGGCCCCGACCGGCCGCTGCGCGAGGCGCACCAGTTGATGGCGCGCTTCAAGATCTCCGGCGTGCCGATCGTGGACGGCGCCGGCAAGCTGATCGGCATCATCACCAACCGCGACCTGCAGTTCGAGCGCCAGCTCGACCGCCCCATCCGCGAGGCGATGACGAAGGACAAGCTCGTCACCGCGCCCGTCGGCACGACGCTGGACGAGGCCGAGCGGATCCTGGGCAAGCACCGCATCGAGAAGCTCCCGGTCGTGGACGAGGGCGGCGTGCTGCGGGGGCTCATCACCGTCAAGGACATCTTCAAGCGCCGCCAGCATCCCGACGCCAACAAGGACCAGCACGGGCGGCTGCGCGTGGCCGCGGCCGTCGGGGGCACGCCCGATGCTAAACCGCGGGCCAAGGCGCTGCTCGACGCCGGCTGCGACGTCATCGTGGTGGACTCGGCCCACGGGCATTCCAAGGGCGTGCTGGAAACGGTGGCCCTGCTGCGCGAGGCGTTCCCCGATGCTCAGCTCGTCGCTGGCAACGTGGCGACGGAGGCGGGTGCGCGCGCGCTGGTCGAGCGCGGTGTCGACGCGGTGAAGGTGGGCGTCGGGCCGGGCTCGATCTGCACGACGCGCGTGGTCACGGGCGTAGGCGTGCCGCAGATCACGGCCATCCTCGACGCCGTCGCGGGAGCGGGGGATGTGCCCGTGATCGCCGACGGCGGCATCAAGTACTCCGGCGACGTCGTCAAAGCGCTCGCCGCCGGGGCCTCCAGCGTGATGATGGGCTCGCTGCTCGCCGGCACCGAGGAGAGTCCGGGCGAGTCGTTCCTGCTCGAGGGCCGGCGCTTCAAGGTGATCCGTGGTATGGGAAGCCTGGGCGCTATGGAAGGGGGCTCGGGCGACCGCTACTTCCAGGAAGGCGAGGTCTCCCCCTCCAAGCTCGTGCCCGAGGGAATCGAGGGGCGGGTGCCGTACAAGGGCCCCGTGGCGGACGTGATCTTTCAGATGGTGGGCGGCCTGCGGAGCGGCATGGGGTATTGCGGAGTCTGCGACATTCAGGCGCTGCGCACCGAGACGGAGTTCCTCCGGGTCACGACGGCGGGGCTGCGCGAGTCGCACCCGCACGACGTTGTCATCACGCGCGAAGCGCCCAACTACAGCATCTGAGCGCCGGATTCCACAGCCCTCCGGCGTCTCGGCGTCTCGGCGTCCAGTCTTTGTCTTGACACTCCGTAGCCCCGGGCCTACTGTAGCGCCCGGTTCCCAGACGAAACGTCCGCTCCGTTCATCCTCCTGACCGAGGTGCGCATGGACCTGTTCCGACGGAAAAGCGTCACCGACCTGCAGACCGAGGCGATGACGGACCACAGCCTGAAGCGGGCTCTGGGCGCGCTCAACCTCACGGCCCTTGGCATCGGCGCGATCATCGGTACCGGCATCTTCGTGCTGACCGGCACGGTGGCGGCGATCAATTCGGGCCCCGCCGTCGTGCTCTCGTTCGTGCTGGCCGGCGTCGCCTCGATCTTCGCGGCGCTGTGCTACTCGGAGTTCGCCTCCCTGGTGCCGATGGCGGGGAGCGCCTACACCTACGGCTACGCCACGCTGGGCGAGCTGATCGCCTGGATCATCGGGTGGGACTTGATCCTCGAATACGCGCTGGGTGCGGTGACGGTCGCCATCGGCTGGTCGGGCTACGTAGTCTCGTTCCTGCGCGATGTCGGCATCAACGTGCCGTGCGCGCTGTCGGCGGCCCGCGGAACGCTGGTCACCTGCCACGACGGCACTCAGGTGGCGGCGATCTTCAACCTCCCGGCCGTCGTGATCATCGCTCTCGTCACCACGCTCCTGGTCATCGGCATCAAAGAGTCCGCCAACGTCAACAACGTCATCGTATTCATCAAGCTCGCCGTGGTGGTGCTGTTCATCGTGTTCGCGGCGCACGCCATCAACACCGCCAACTGGCATCCGTTCATCCCGCCCCAGAACGTGAAGGACGGCGTTCCCGTGCCGGGCGAGTTCGGCTGGAGTGGGGTCTTTACGGGGGGCGCGATCGTTTTCTTCGCCTACATCGGGTTCGATGCCGTGAGCACCGCCGCGCAGGAGGCGAGGAATCCCCAAAAGGATATGCCTATCGGCATCATCGGGTCGCTGCTCATCTGCACCGTGCTGTACATCCTCGTGTCGGGGATCGCCACGGGCGTCATGAGCTACAAGGAGCTCAACGTCCCGGATCCCATCGCCGTCGTGGCGGACCGCGCCGGGCTGGGCTGGATGGCCACGCTCATCAAGCTCGGGGCCATTGCCGGGCTGTCGTCGGTGATTCTGGTGATGCTGCTGGGCCAGTCGCGCGTCTTCTACTCCATGTCGCGCGATGGCCTCCTGCCCCCGTTCATCAACAAAGTACACCCCAAGTTCCAGACCCCCTACATCACGTCGATCTGGACGGGCGTCGTCGTCGCCTTCTTCGCCGCGATTCTCCCGATCCGCGACGCTGCGAGCCTGGTCTCCATCGGCACGCTGCTCGCGTTCGTCATTGTGGCGGTCGGCGTGCTGGTGTTGCGCGTGCGCGAGCCGGGCCTGCCGCGCGTGTTCCGGACTCCGATCGTCTGGTTCGTGGCCCCCGCCGGGGCGTTCTCGGCCGCCTACCTGATGAAGTCGCTGCCCCCCGTCACCTGGGAGCGACTCATCATCTGGTTTGCGATCGGGATGGTCGTCTACTTCGGCTACGGGATGAGGAATTCGAAACTGGCCAAATCATAAGGCGTCGAGGGACAACGTCGAGGAACGGCGTCGAGGGGAGGCGTCACGCCTTCTCTCGACGTCTTGTCTCTGGACGCCCTGTTTCTCGACGCCTCCCTGGACGTATCTTGCTGTTTATGTCCACCAACGGCGTCTCCATCCCCCCGGACCGCGTCCGTGCCGCGCAGGACGTCGCGAGGGTCCTGAAGCCCGGTCGGCGCGTCGCCCTCACGACGCACGTGAACGCCGACGGCGACGGGTTGGGGAGCGAGGTGGGGCTGTGGTACCTGCTCCGCGCGCGGGGCCTCCATCCCGCGATCGCCAATCCGACCCCGCCCCCCGAGCGGTTCGGCTTCCTCCTCCCCGAGGGCGCCGACGCGAGCGACCACGCAGTGAAGGAGATCGAGCGGGCCGACGTGATCATGGTGCTCGACATCTCCGACCTGGGCCGCCTGGGCGACTTGGCGCACGCCGTGCGAGCGCGGGGGGGAGGCGGCGTCCCGGTGGCGTGCATCGACCACCACGTCAGCCCGGGGTCGCTCCCAGCCGGGCCACGGCTCGTCGCGCCCGAAGCCACGGCTACCGCCGAGCTGGTGTTCGACTTCGCCAGCGTGCTGGGGTGGGAGCTCTCGCCCGAGAGCGCCCGCGCGCTATACGTCGGGATTCTCACCGACACCGGTGGCTTCCGGTTCTCCAACACGACGGCCCGGGCGCTGCGCGTGGCGGGTGCGCTGCTCGAGCGCGGGGTGGATCCGGAGTCGATCTACGAGCGGGTCTACGCTAGCGCTCCCGAGGCCCGGGTCCGGCTCATGGCCGAGGTGCTGCAGACCTTGGTGGTGGAGCCTGCGGTCGGCCTGGCGTGGGTCACCGTCCCGCCCGATGCGCTGCAGCGGTACGGCGCCACGCCCGACGACCTCGACGGGATCGTCGAGTTTCCGCGCACGATCGCAGGCGTCCGTCTGGCCCTCCTGTTCCGGCAGGTGGCGAGCGGCCGCATCAAGGTGTCGCTGCGCTCGATGGGAGAGGTGAATGCGGCTGATCTCGCGCACCGCTTCGGCGTGGGGGGAGGGGGCCACGCCAAGGCGGCGGGCGTCTCCTTCGAGGGATCGCTCGCCGACGTGCAGGGGAAGGTGCTGGCGGCGGCGCGAGAGTACCTTGGAGGGGGACGCCGGGGCGGCGCCTAGCGAGTGACGCTACGCCTCCGATGCCGGTCTCATCCGAGAGCCCGGATCGGAGAGTTCCCATGCGCTTGCAGAGTCTGTGGCTGGTTGCGTGTCTCGCGGCCACGGCGGGATGCCCCGAGGGCGCCCGCATCGTCCGCGCTGGGGCGGATACGGGCGGCGGCTCGAGCGCCGGCGGCCCGGCTACCCGCCTCGCCTTCATCGTCACGCCGAGCACCGCGTCGGCGGGCGTCACCATCGATCCCGCCGTGCAGGTGGCGGCCCAGGACAGCGCCGGCGTGACGGACACGGTGTTCACGGGCACCGTGACCATCGGGCTGGGTAGCCACCCGGACGGCGCCACGCTCACTGGCACGTTGACGGTTACTGCGGTGCGCGGGGTCGCCACGTTCAGCGACCTGCGCATCGACCGGGCTGGTTCGGGCTACACCTTCACCGCGTCCGCGATCAGCCTCATCGGCGCGACGAGCACGAGCTTCACCGTGCAGTAGTCTGGCGCGGCAGAGACTCGTCATACGGGCAGCCGTGCTCCGGACGCCTCAACGTTGCCCCCCTCCGCTATTTCCGGCTACATTCCCCGCGTGTCCGCCTCCGACAACCTCACGCAGCGTGTCCAGCAGGCCCTCGGTGCCGTCAAGCATCCCCGACTCGCCCGCGACGTCGTTTCCGCCGGCATGGTCCACGACCTCGTCGTCGCCGCCGACGGCGCGGTGTCCTTCACCTTCCACCTGACCCGAGAGGACCCCGCCACCCTCGCGCGCGACGCTCGCAAGGCGGTGCAGGCGGTGGCCGGTGTATCGGCGGTGAAGATCAACGTCGTGGATCCCGCGGCGAAGCAGGCCCCTCCCTCTGCCGGGGGGGTGAGGGGGGCGGGGGCGGCGGGGGCGGGCGCGGTGCCGCCGCCCCCTACGCCGGAAGCGATGCCGCACCTCGGCCGCGTGCTCGCCGTGTCCTCCGGCAAGGGCGGGGTCGGAAAGTCTACCGTCTCGGCCAACCTCGCCGCCGCGCTCGCCCGCCAGGGCCACCGCGTCGGCGTGATGGACGCCGACATCTACGGGCCCAACATCCCGCGGATGTTCGGCCGCGACGCGAAGCCCGAGGTCGTGGGCGGCAAGATCCAGCCGCTCGAGGCCCACGGTGTGAAGCTTATGTCCCTGGGTTTCATCGTGGAGCGCGACGCCCCCGCGATCTGGCGCGGGCCGATCGTCATGAAGATCATCCATCAGTTCCTGCACGACGTCTCGTGGGGGGAGCTGGATTACCTCCTCGTGGATCTGCCCCCCGGCACGGGCGACGCCCAACTCTCCCTGGCACAAACGATTCACCTCGACGGCGCGCTGATCGTCACCACCCCGCAGCAGATGGCCGTGGGCGACTCGCTGCGCGGTGCCAAAATGTTCGAGCGGGTGGGCGTGCGGGTGATCGGCGTCGTCGAGAACATGAGCTACTACGTCTGCCCGCACTGCGGCGAGCGCTCCCAGGTCTTCCTCGCCGGCGGCGGTGGGCAACTCGCCGCCGAGCTCGGCGTGCCCCTGCTCGGCCAGGTGCCGCTGCAAGCCGGAGTGCCGGAGCTCGCCGACGCCGGCCGGCCGATCGTGGTCGCGCAGCCCGACTCCCCGGCGGGCGCGGCGCTGCGCGACCTCGCGGACGCGGTCGCGGCCGCGCTCGGCCGGACCGTGCCCCTCAACACCGTCGCGCGCTGACGTGCGGCTGCTCGCCGCAGCCGTTCTCCTGCTGCAAGGGTCCCCCCCCTCCATCTCGGAGCGGCACGACCTCCGCGCCGGGCTCGATACTCTCTACGGGGGCGACTTCGCCGCCGCCGCGCATTACTTCGCCGTGCTCGCCACTCAGGATACGACCGATCCTGCACCCGTGATCTTCCGCGCCGCCGCCTACATCTGGTGGGCCGCAGCGCAGGACAGCGCGGACTTCGAGGCCGGCCGCATCGACTCGTTGCTCGGCGTCGCCATCCGGCTGGCCCGAGGGGATGGGGACTTCTGGCTCGCGACCGCGCTGGGCTACCGAGCGCGCGAGCGCGAGCTCCACGGCCACTCCTGGGGCGCGGCCAAGGATGCCAAGGGGATGCGCGACGCCTACCGCCGCGTGCTCGCGCGCGACTCGAGCTGTGTGGACTGCTACCTCGGCCTCGGCCTCTATCAGTACGGGCTGGCGCGCGCCGGCGCGCTCGCTCGCCTCGTCGCCAAACTGATCGGCTTGGGGAGCGGCGACGCCGAGACGGGGATCCGCTACATGCGTCGCGTGGCGCACGGGGGCGGACTCGCCAGCATCGAAGCGACGTGGGTGCTCGCCGCAGCGCTGGCACGCGAGGCCGGCCGCGACCGTGCCGGTCGCGACGTGCTCCGACGCGAGGCTCGCAGCTACGTGGTGCACCTCGCCGAGCGCTATCCCGACAACCCGGTGTTCTGGCGTTTCCTCACCGAAGTGCCCGAGCCCCCTCCCACGCGCCAGGCGCCATGACGACCGCTGCACGTCCCGAGGGCGCGCTCACCGTCGGGCCGTTGCGGCCCGTGATTCTGCGCCTCGCCACCCCCGCCGTGGCGATGATGGCGTGTCACTTCTCCTTCAACGTCATCGATAGCCTGTGGGTGGGCCGGCTGATCGGTCCCGCTGGGCTCGCCGCGGTGTCTACGGCGGGTTTCTACGTCTGGATCCTGCTGTCGCTCGGCGAGATGGTGGAAGTCGGGCTCATCGCGGTCGCCGCACGCCGCCACGGCGAGCGGGACCCCGACGCTGCCGCGCGGGCCGCCGGCGCCGCCGTGCTCTACGCGGTCGCGGCGGGGCTCGCCGTCTCCCTCCTCGGCCTCGTGGTGATGGACGACCTCTTCCGCCTGATGACGGTGCCGCCCGAAGTGGCGCGGCTCGGGCATCTCTACCTCTCGACCTGGCTGCTCGGCGGGCCGCTGGTGTTCGGGTTCTTCGCCATCGAAGCCACGTTCCGCGCCGCGGGGGACACCCGCACGCCGTTCCTGCTGCTCGCAGTGTCGGTGGTGCTCAGCGTGGCCCTCGACCCGCTGCTGATCCTCGGGGTGGGGCCGTTCGCGCGGCTTGGTGTCGAGGGCGCGGCGCTGGCGTCGGTGATGGTGCGTGGCGGGGGCTTCCTGATCGGGATCCTCATCGCGCTGCGGCGCGGCCTGATCCGCCTCGGCGCCCCCGACTGGCACGCGGTGCCGACCATCTTCCGCGTCGGCGCCCCGCTCTCGCTCACGGGCGTGCTGTTCAGCCTGATCTACATGTGGCTCACCCGCTTCACGTCGCGCTTTGGCACGCCGGCGCTCGCCGCGCTCGGGGTGGGGCACAAGGTGGAAGGGATCGGCTTCATCGCGATCTCGGGCTTCGCCCTCTCGGCGAGCGCGCTCGTCGGCCAGAACCTCGGCGCGCGGCAGGAGCAGCGCGCCCGGGAGGCGGTGCGGCTCACCATCACCTACTGCCTGGCGGTCACCGTCACGACGGCCGCCGTGTTCGCGGCGTTTCCAGCGACCCTCGCCGGGCTGTTCACGACGGACCCGGCCGTCATTGCCGACGGGAGTCTGTACCTGCGGATCATCGCCCTGTCCCAGGTGGGGCAGACCTTCGAGATCATCCTGGAGGGTGCGCTCGGCGGGGCGGGGTACACCTTCTGGCCGATGGTGGCGAGCTCTTCACTCTCCGCCCTGCGCGTTCCCCTCGCCGCCTGGTGGTCCGCGGCGTTCGGGCTGGCGGGGATCTGGTGGGCGATCTCCCTCACCTCCGTCGCGCGCGGCGGCGCCATGAGCCTGGTCTGGCTGAGCGGCGCGTGGCGCCACCGGAAAGTCTGATGCCCGGCGACATCATCACGCTGCTCACTGACTTCGGGACCGCCGACAGCTACGTGGCCGAGGTGAAGGCGGCCCTACTCGCCCAGCCGCACGGCGCGACGCTGGTCGACATCACCCATCAGGTGGCGCCGGGCGATATCCGCGCCGGCCAGTACATCCTGTCGAGGGTGTGGCGCCGCTTCCCTGGGGGGACGGTGCACCTCGTCGTGGTGGACCCGGGCGTGGGGACGAGGCGTCGAGCGCTTGCCGCGGAGGCCGATGGCCACTACTTCGTGGCGCCGGACAACGGCCTGCTGTCGTCGCTCCCGGAGACCACGCGATTCGTCGAGCTGCCGATCCCGCCCGGCGCCGCGCCGACGTTTCACGCCCGCGACGTGTTCGCCCCGGCCGCCGCCCAGATCGCGATCGGGACCGCCCTGACGCACGTGGGCCGGTTGATCACCGACCCGTATCGCTCTCCTCTTCCCACTCCCCGCGTAGACGGGCTGACCGTGGTCGGGGAAGTGATTTACGTCGATCGGTTCGGGTCGCTCATATCGAACCTTCCCGGCGAGCAGGTCGCGCCCGGGGTGCGGATCAGGGTAGCGGGGACCGACGTGGGCTCGCTGCGCCGGACCTACGGTGATGTGGAGCCGGGACAGTTGCTGGCGTACGTAGGGAGCGACGGCAGCGTGGAGGTGGCGGTGCGGGGTGGCAGCGCGGCGCGGTTATTGG
>Ga0209761_1001493_pt1 | contig 15180 bp, 13 predicted proteins | sample GraSoi013_1_40cm_4_FD_185818 | JGI IMG/M metagenome (GOLD analysis project Ga0209761, IMG submission 185818) | Grasslands soil microbial communities from the Angelo Coastal Reserve, California, USA - Sample 09_25_2013_1_40cm (SPAdes) (version 2) | ecosystem: Environmental > Terrestrial > Soil >...
GTGCGGAGGAACGCGCTGAATGGAGACCCTCAAGTTCGTCATGACCGCCGCGTTCTATCCTCCGTACCATCTCGGCGGGGACGCGAACCATGTCCGCTATCTGGCGGAAGCCCTAGCCGCGCAGGGCCACGAGGTCCACGTCGAATATTCGCCCGCCGCCTTGGCCCTCAAACGCGGACGGCCCGACCTCGACGACGCCGGTGACGGCGGCGTGATCCGGCATCCGATCAAGGCGGCGACGGGGCGCTTCCAGCCGCTGAGCGCGTGGATCTTCGGCGCGCCTCCCAGCGTCCGGAGGCATCACCGACAACTCGTCGACGGAGTCCGCCCGGACATCATCCACTACCACAACCTCTCCCTGCTCGGACTCGACCTGATCAACGTCCCGAGCGCGGCGCTGAAGATGTACACGGCCCACGACTACTGGGTCCGCTGCCCGAGGAACGACCTGTTCAAGTTCAATCAGCGCCTCTGCGAGAAGCCGACGTGTCTGACCTGTCTCACCATCTCCGGGAAGCCGCCGCAACTCTGGCGCTACCTGCCCTCCGGGCTCACGCCCTTTGACGCACTGGACGTCGCGATCGCGCCGAGCGACTTCCTTCGGGGAATGATTGCTCCCTATCTCCGCGCGCCCGTCGTCCACATCCCGAACTTCGCACCGGACCCCAATCCGTCGGGCCAGGCGAGTTCTCCGGGAGACTACTTCCTCTACGTCGGCCGCCTCGAGTTCTACAAGGGCATCCCGGAGCTCGCGGCCGCGGCGACCCGGTACCGTGGACCGCATCGGTTCGTCGTCGTCGGGAAGGGCAACCAGGCCCCCGTCCTCGAGGCGGCCCGGGACCAATCGGCCCCTCTCGCGCTCCATGGCTGGCTTCCCGCGGCGGAACGCGATGCGACCTATGCGCGGGCCCGCGCGCTGTTACTTCCCTCGATCTGGTACGAGAACGCGCCACTCGTCGCGTTCGAAGCGCTCGCATGGGGGACGCCGATCCTCGCCTCCGAGACCGGGGCGCTCCCTGAGATCCTCCATGGCGGCATGTGTGGCCGGACGATCAAGCCGACGGCGGAAGGGATCCTCGCGGGAATCGAGCAATTCGAGTCCGAGGATCTCGCGCACGGCCAGCGGAGGGCCGCCCGCATGGCCTATGAGACGTATCACACTCCCGCGAAGTACCTCGAGAACTACCACCGATTGATCGAGGCAACGTGGGAACGGAAGACGGCCCTCCGAACCGCGGATTCTCCCGAGTCGTCCGAAATGGCCTTCGGGTCCAGACAAGTGACGGACCCGATCTCGCCCGAGGAGCGGTTCGGCGATCGTCGCAATCTGGGGCCCTTCGCGCATCGGGACAAACCTCACGAACCGTGAGCGACGGTCAAGAGATCCGATTCTCGCACGGGGTCGAATCTTCGAGAGCCGGAAGCGGCCGCGTCGTCGCGGAGTCGTCACTTCGCCGCGGGGACCAGATTTCGGGCGTCGAAGGTGCTTCGGGTCGCCAGAAGGGAAAGGCCGAGGACGGCCCAGAGGAGGAGGAACATCCATCCGTAGCCGAGGAACAGGAGGAGGGCCGTGTTCAACTGGAAGTGGGACGCCGCGAAGGTCTCCGCTCCGGGGAGCATCGCGCCCGCCGCGACCGCGAAGAGCAAGGCGACGACAATCGGCCCGGCGATGCTCGGGGCCGCCGACGCGCGAGCCGTTTCCACGCGTGCGCGCTCGACGAGGAGCGCCTTCATCAGTTCCTTCCGGGTCCGCGCGGCCGTGATGGCGGCCGACACTTCGACGAGGGTTCCGGTCACCTCGATCTCCATCCCGGGCGGCGCGCCCGGCACAGGCGTCGCGAGGGCGGTGAGGAGGTCATCGACTTCTTCGTCGCTTGGCGGCATCATCTTGATCGCCTCGGCCGTCACCAGGGTCGCCTCCCCGACGGGCAATAGGTCTGCTTCCGGCATCCCCGCGATGCGGAGCGCGATGCCGCGGCGCGCGTCCTCGAGTCGGCCCAGGTGGCCCACGGCCGCGGTGGCGAGGGCGATCGCAACGACGACGGCCCCGATGAGTGAGGCCGCATACGCCTGCGACGAGACGGCCGGAGTGAACCACGCGGAGGTCGTCCCGCTTGCCGTCGCGATGGCGAAAACGGCCATGACCGCGAAGACGGCCGCGAAGGCCGAATGGATGAGGAGCGTGCGGGATGGCACAACGGTCCCTCCGACATTCTTCGGTTTGCGTGCGGCTATAAAAGGGCCGACCGCACATTCTCGCCGGCGATAGATTTGGGAGTGCCTGCGTCCGCCCGCTTCTATCATCCGTGACAATCACCCCGGAAAAACAGGCCCTCCCGCACGAGACGCCGGGCCTCCAAACAACTTACAAATAGCCTCGGCCGCATGGGGCCGACGTGCTGGACATCCGGCTGGTGCGGGAGAACCCCGAGCTCGTCCGCAAAGACCTCGCGAAGCGCAATGCACCGGACAAGGCGAAGCTCCTCGCCGACGTCATCCGATGGGATCAGGAATGGCGCAAGGCGCTCGCCGAAGCGGATCACCTGAAGCGGCGCCGCAACGAGATCACGCGGGATATCGCCGAGGCGAAGAAGGCCGGCAAGCCGACGGAGAGGCTGCGCAAGGAGGCCGCCGGCCTCCCGAAGAAGATCGACGCCCTCGACAAGACGATCGACGGACTCGCGGCGAAGGTCCGCGAGGGTCTCCTGCGTTTGCCGAATATCCTCCATGAGAGCGTCCCCGTCGGCAAGGACGACACGGAGAACGTCGAAGTCGCTCGATGGGGCACCCCGCGGAAGCTCGACTTCGAGTTGAAGTCCCACGGCGAGCTGCTCGAGGCGCTGCGTCTCGCCGATTTCGAACGCGCGCGGAAGGTCGCGGGTGCGGGCTTCGTCTACCTCCTCGGAGACCTCGTGCGACTCGACCAGGCGCTGCTCACGTTCGCCCTCGACTATATGCTGAAGCAGGGCTTCACGCCGGTCTTCCCCCCGTTCATGATGCGCCGCGCGGCGTACGAGGGCGTCGTCGACCTCGGGGACTTCGAGACGGTCATGTACAAGATCGACGGCGAGGACTTGTTTCTGATCGCGACGTCGGAACATCCGATGGGCGCGATGCACATGGACGAGATCATCGACGAGGCCGACCTGCCGATCGCGCTCACGGGACTCGCGACGCAGTTCCGGCGGGAGATCGGCGGTCACGGCGTCGACACGAAAGGCTTCTTCCGGATGCACCAATTCAACAAGGTCGAGCAGTTCGTGTTCTGTCGACCGGAGGACAGCTGGACCTGGCACGAGAAACTCCGCGCGAACGGCGAGGCGATCTACCGCGCCCTCGAGATCCCGTACCGCGTCGTGAACGTCTGCACGGGGGACATCGGCACGGTCGCCGCGAAGAAGTACGACATCGAGGGCTGGTTTCCCCGGCAGAATGCGTACCGCGAGGTGATCAGCTGCAGCAACTGCACCGATTACCAGGCGCGCCGACTGAACACCCGCGCGGGCAAAGTCGGCGGGGACAAGTTCTTCCCGCACACGCTGAACTCGACCGCGATGGCGACGTCCCGTGGCCTGGTCGCGGTCCTGGAGAATTATCAGCAGGCCGATGGCTCCGTCGTCGTGCCGACGGTGTTACAGCCTTTCATGAACGGACAGGAAGTCATCCGCGCGCCGACGTGACGCCGCTAGGGAAACGATTCTCCAAGGAGACGTCCGGCTTCGAGCCAGAGTCGGTCCTGAACGTCGGAGTCGCGGGAGTACTCGTTCGATTCCGAGAGTTTCGTTCCCTTGAAGAAGCGACCCGTGACTCCTTCGAGCTCCGCTGAGGAGGCGAGGTACGCGAGCGTCTCGGCGGCCTGTTCCGGCGATCGTGACGCAAGGCCCACGACGAACCGTGCAGGAGCAGAGAGTTCGCGCATCAGGTCGGATTTGATAAGGCCCGGATGAACGACATTCGCCAACACCCTAGTACCTTCGAGGCGCCGCGCGAGGCCGAACGTGAACAGGAGATCCGCCATTTTCGACGCGCCGAAGGCGTGAAGAGGCCTCCAGTTCGCTCTGCTCTGGAGGTCGGCGAAGTCCAGCTCGGTCGTGGTCGGCGCGGAGACGGTGATCACACGCGATGGCGCGCCGGCGCGAAGCGCGGGAGCGAGGAGATTTGTGAGCAAGAAAGGACCGAGGAAGTTCGTCGCAAACATCAGTTCGAACCCGTCCGCGGTCTCAATTCGCCGTCGCTTGAACACCGCAGCATTGTTGACAAGGACGTCGAGCCGATCGTGCGATCCTCCGAACGATTTCGCCAAGGTCCGCACGGAGCGGAGATCGGAGAGATCCGCCACCAGAAGTTCGACCGATCCGGCCCCACTCGCCTGCCGTACGCTCGCCAGGAGAGCGCGTCCTCGTCCCTCGGTGCGGCTCACTGCCACAACGGTCGCGCCGCGCCGGGCGAATTCGCTCGCGGTCGCCTTTCCGAGTGCACCCGTTGCGCCCGTTACCATGCAAACGCGGCCAACCAGACTTCCCGCGGCTCCCGCCATACGTCGCGGTGGAGGGGCCGTCATCAACATCTCTTTTGCCCTCGTGGCGGTCCTCGCACTCGTCGTGACCGCGTCGCTCGCGGCGGATCCAACAGGTCCTCGTCAACCTGACGAAGAACGCCCTTCAGGCCACCTCGTCCGGGGCCGTGACCGTCGGGATCGAAGATCGCGGCGATACGGTCGCCGTGATCGTCCACGACACGGGTCCGGGGATGTCGCCGGACGTCATCCAGAAACTCTTCCAACCGTTCTTCACGACGAAGCCGAAGGAGCAGGGGACCGGACTGGGCCTTGCGTTCGCGAAGAGCGTCGTCGGCGCCCACGGCGGCACGATCGAGGTCGCGTCGCTCCCCGACCAGGGATCGACCTTCACGGTGGTCCTCCCGAAAACCCCGTCTCCTCCGTAGGCCCACGCTCGCGGGAGAAAGCTCCATAATACCTCCGGGCTTTGCGGTCGTCGGTGGCCATGTCGCTGTTGTGCCCCATCGACTTCCGCTACGGCCGGCCGAAGATGAAGGGGATCTTCGAGGAAGAGTCACGCCTCCAGCGCCTGCTCGAGGTCGAGGCGGCGCTCGCCCGGGCGGAGGCGAAGGTCGGGTTGATCCCCGAGCCCGCGGCGGCCGAGATCACGAAGAAGGCCACGACGAAGCGGGTGACGGTCAAGCGCGTCCAGGAGATCGAGGAGGAGACGCGTCACGACCTGATGGCCGTCGTCCTCGCCCTGACCGAAGCGTGCGACGACGAGGCAGGAAAATACGTCCACCTCGGCGCGACGAGCAATGACATCCTCGATACCGCGACGGCGCTCCAGTTGAGGGATGCGATCCGCATCGTGGGCGAAGACCTGAGCGAACTCACGACCGTGTTCGCGGGCCTGGCGTCGAAACACAAGCGGACCGTGATGCTCGGCCGGACGCACGGGCAAGCCGCGGTCCCGATCACCTTCGGACTCAAGATGGCGGTCTTCGCCTCCGAGGTCGCGCGCCACAGCGATCGGTTGCGGGAGGCGTCCCCGCGGATCGTCGTCGGCAAGATGTCCGGGGCGGTCGGGACGGGCGCTGCGTTCGGGCCGTATGCCCTCGACGTCCAGCCGGCGGTCATGCGGGACCTCGGTCTCGGCGTAGAAGAAGCGGCGACGCAGGTCGTTGGCCGCGATCGGTATGCGGAGTTCATCGGCATCCTCGCGAACATCGCGGCGTCGCTCGAGAAGTTCTGCACCGAGGTCCGCAATCTGCAGCGCACGGAGATCGGCGAGGTCGCCGAAGCCTTCGAGACGAAGCGGCAGGTCGGGAGCTCCACGATGGCCCAGAAGGAGAACCCGGTCGCTTCGGAAAATGTCTGTTCGCTCTCCCGGATCGTCCGGTCGCTCGTGGCCCCCGCCTTGGAGAACGTCCCCCTGTGGCACGAGCGCGACCTGACGAACAGCGCGGCGGAGCGGATCATCCTGCCCCATGCGTGCGTCCTGATCGACGAGATGCTTGCGCGGACTTCGGAAGTCTTCCGGACGTTGCGCGTCTATCCGGACCGGATGAAGGAGAACCTCGAGGCGACGAAGGGCCAGGTCATGGCCGAAGCGGTGATGATCGCCCTGGTCTCGAAGGGAATCGGACGCCAGGAGGCGCACAAGCTCGTGCGCGAGGCTGCACAGAAGGCGAGGGCGAAAGAGATCCATTTCCGGGACGCATTGCTCGCCGAGCCGAAGGTAACGAAACTCCTCTCGAAGCGAGAGATCGAGTCGGCGATGGATCCGAACGCGTACCTCGGCGAGAGCTTCGCGATCGTCGACGCGGTCGTGAAGCGTGTCCGCTGAAGTTAAGCGACTGAAATTATTGTGCGGCGCGCATCGCTCCGCGAATCCTTAAGAAGAGTCGGGAGCATCCGTCGGGTCGATGCAGTTCGCGCGGGTCGTGGATGTATACGAGAAGATTGAGGCAACGACGAAGCGGCTCGAGATGACGGAGCTACTTGTCGGCCTTCTCCGGGACACGTCAAAGGAGGACCTCGACAAGGTCGTCTACCTCACGCAGGGCCGGATCCACCCGGATTACGAGGGAATCGAGCTCGGCCTCGCGGAGAAGATGGTGATGCGTGTCCTCGCCCACGCGACCGGCCTTGACGACGCCCGCATCGACCGTCTCTGGAAGGAAAAAGGGGATCTTGGCCTCGTCGCGCAGGAAGCGATCAACGCGCGGCGACAGAAGCCGTTGGAGTCGGCGCCGCTGACGACCGCGAAGGTCTACCAGCACCTCGACGCGATCGCCCGGGAATCCGGTGAAGGAAGTCAGGAACGGAAGATCCGCCTCCTGTCCGACCTGCTGGGCAACGCGACGCCGCGGGAGGCGAAGTACATCATACGGATGGTCGTCGGCCAGATGCGACTCGGCGTCGCGGACATGACGATCGTCGATGCGCTCGCCGGAGCGTTCGCGACCAAGGCCGACCGACCCCGCGTCGAGCGTGCTTACAATGTGTGCTCAGACCTCGGCGAGGTTGCGCGGGTCTTGGCGTCGAAGGGCGTCGCCGGACTCGCGGAGATCCACTTGAGGCTCTTCCGCCCGATCCGGGCAATGCTCGCGGAACGACTCGAGACGCTCGAGGAGATCTTCAAGAGGATGGGGAAGGCCGCGCTCGAGTACAAGTACGACGGGCTGCGCGTCCAGGCACACGTCTCTCCGAAGAAGATCGAACTTTTCTCCCGTCATCTCGAGAACATCACCGGACAGTTTCCCGAAATCGTCGACGCGCTGCGCTCCGCGATCACGGATCGTGCGACCATCGTGGAGGGCGAGGCCGTTCCAGTCGACCCGAATACCGGAGAGTTCCTTCCATTTCAGGAAGTCAGCCGCCGCCGAGGACGGAAGACCGAGGTCGAGCGGATGGCGCGGGAATTTCCGGTCACCCTGTTCGCGTTCGACTGCCTCCTCCGTTCGGACGAAGACTTGACCGCGCGGCCGTACCACGAACGACGGAAGGCCCTCGAAGCTATTGCCAAGCCGAACGACGGGATTCGTCACTCGACCGTCCGCGTGACCGAGGACGTGAAGCAAGCCGAGGCGTTTTTCGATCTCGCCCTCCAGGCCGGGTGCGAAGGGCTCATGGCGAAGGCGCTCGACTCGACGTATGACGCGGGCGCGCGCGGATTCAAGTGGATCAAGTTCAAGAAAGAGTACAGCGCGGCGCTGAGCGACACCATCGACCTCGTCGTCGTTGGGGCATTCGCCGGGCGGGGGAAGCGGGCGGGCACCTACGGGGCGCTCCTCATGGCGGCATACGATGACGAAGCGGACCTCTTCCGGACCACCTGCAAGCTGGGCACGGGCTTCGATGACGAGACGCTGTTCGCGCTCCCGGAAAGGTTCAAAGCGGTGAGGCGGGACCGCAAGCCCGCCCGTGTCGACGCGAAGCTCGAGCCCGACGTCTGGTTTGAACCCAAAACCGTCCTCGAAGTGCGAGGCGCAGAAATCACGGTGAGCCCGATCCACACGTGCGCCTGGGATGTGCTCCGTCCGGGAGCGGGTCTCGCAATCCGCTTCCCTCGATTCACGGGCCGGTGGCGAGACGACAAAGGTCCGGAGGATGCGACGACGGCAAAAGAGTTGGTTGAGATGTATCGGCAGCAGCTGAAGCAGACGAAGAAGGAACGCGCAAGTCTAGCGTAGCTCGAAACGGCGTGTCTTTGCGAATGTCGCGACAATCCGGTCAATATCTGCAATGCGGGAAAGAACGAGGCTGCTCGACGGTGGTTTCGCAAGCTCCGGAAACAGATTCCGGTGAATCCAAGCACCGCTGATGCCGAGTTTGGCAGCGCCGTGCAGGTCGAGCGCGGCGTCGGATACGAAGAGGCTCTCTGATGGCTTGGCCTTGAGGGCTTTCAGTGCTGCACGATAAATTCGAGCATCCGGCTTGTACGACCGGGACGCTTCAGAAGTCGTCACAGAATCGAACAGTCCGTTGAGACCCGTGTGGGACAGGACTCCTTCGACCGCCTCCGTGTCGCCGTCCGTCACCACACCGAGACCTGAGACTTTCGAGTGCAGTTTGAGCAGCCACTTGACCGTAACATCAGGCTGGAGGACGCTAGCCCCCACGTAACTGGCCCAGGCCTCCCGAACGAGCCGATCCGCCGAGGCTCCATCGGCGCGGCCTCGTTTCTCAAGGAGATTCCGTAGGACCGCAGATGCGATCTCTCGCTCGGACTGGAACAGCGCGCCCTGCGCGGTGGGCAGAGCCTCAGCGGTCCTCGAGGCCCACAGTAGGGCAAGGGGGACCGGACCGCGGACGCGGATCGCGCTCAACCGAGCTGCCATGGAGGCCACGATGCCGCGAAGGTCGACGAGAGTACCGCCGAGATCAAAGAAGACAAAGACAGATTGCATCCGGATTTGACCTCTTCCGCATGGTCGCTCTCGGTGATTTCGGAGTGGTCGGGTATTTATTTGCCCTTCTTTATATCTCTGTGGACACGACGGTTACATGGCAGAGTTGCCCACCTGGCTCATCGTTTCGCTCATCGAGATCCTCAAAGCGGCCCCGATCGTCTCCGCGGCCGCGTGGTTCATCCTCGCAATCCTGCAGGTCTACCGCGACCGCTGGCACACGTGGACCGAGGCGTTCTTCCTGTTTTGTTGTTTCTTCGCGGGACTGTACGCGATCGGCGATTTCCTGTTGTTCTACTCCAGGACGTTCGAGGCAGCCCTTCTTTCGACGCTGGTGAGCCTCACCGGCCTTACGCTCGCGGTGAATTTCTTCCTGCTCTTCACCCTCGTGTATGTTGACCGGATGCGGCGTTCGTACGGATTGCTCATGGCTATATCAATCGCCATGCTGCTCCTCCTTTGGGGACGAGGAATCACCGACATTCGGCCGCTGACGTTCGAGGGGCAGAGCCTCTATGTGGCCTTCTTTGATCCCGTCGTCCTCGGAGTGTATCTCCTCTATGTCGTAGCCTATTCGGTCATCGGTATTTGGAACCTGTACCGGCTCTACAAAATCGTTCGGGCAAGCAGCAAGACGCTCGCGCGTCGCGCCGCGGGGCTCATGGTGACGTTTACCCTCGTACTCGTCTTGGGTTTGGTCACAAACGGACTAATCGGCGTGACCCGACTGGCTTGGCCGCCGCCGCTCTCGACGCTCCTGATCTTCGTCGCGGCGAGCGCGTACTACACGCTTTATCCGATTGGTCGGGAGCGAATATCGGAGGCGATTCGCATGTTTCAGGCCCGCCGGTATTCGATCAAGGCGGTCTTCCTGACATTCCACGATGGCACGTTAGTCGGGGCAAAGACGAAGCCGGGCGAGACCGCAATCGACCAAGACCTGTTCGGGGCGACCCTCGATGTCATCCAGAATTTCATGCGGACCTCGTTCCCGATCCTCCGCGGGAAGTCGCTCAGCTCGATCGTTCACGGGACCTACACGTTGGTCATCGAAAAGGCCCGCATGACGTACCTGACCGTCGTCCTCGAAGGGGAGGAGACCGATCAGCTACGCCGTCAGATGCGAGACGTCCTCATCACGTTCGAAGCGCAAAATCGGTCCGTGCTCCAGAAATGGAAGGGCGTCCCGAGTGAGGCGAGAGGGACGGAGCAACTCCTCACCGGATTCTTCGTCGAGTCCCCGCTCGTCTAGGCGTAGACCTGGATGAGCCCGACCGGCGAGCCGACGACGAAGAGCTTGCGCGGCTTCGGCGAGAGCCGGACGATTTTCTGGCGAAGCCGAATCTCGCGGTCGCGGTACCGGGCCTTGATCTCGTCGATGGACGCGTACGTCTTCGAGAGCGCCTCGCCCTCATGGAGGATCTTCGCGAGATAGGTGACCGCGACCATCGCGGCATATTCGTTGAAATTCCAATTGCTGTGCACGGTGCCGTTCTGCGAATACACGTACGCGGCCTTCCGCATCCGAGTCGGAATCCATCCGCCGGAGATCCCGAGCTTCGTGTGCCGCACGACGACATCGATCGGCGGGAGCACCTCGAGCAAGGCGCGGCCCTCCGGAGACAGGAACCACTCTTCCTCGTAGTCCATCAGGAAATGCGCGTCGAACTTCGGGTGCGAGGGCATCGGAAACGCGCGATTGAATTCCTTTTCGAGCTCGTAGCCCTCGCGGATTCCCTCGAGGTGGATCGCCAGTCCATGGCGGCGTGCGTACTCGCGGAACGGATCGATCCCTTTCAGCAAAATCTCGAGGAACCGCTTCGTCTCCTCGGGACCGCGGTCGCGGTTGTAGACGGTATGCGTCATGATGACGTTCGTCCGCGCGCCGAGGCTCGCGAGCGTGTGGACGAGGGCGAGGCAGTACAGGCCCGCATCCGCGTCGACGTCGCCGGTCACCGGGACGGAGAGAGTGGACCGCGTGCCATCGGGGATGTCGTACATGACGAGGTCCCGCACGCCCTGGAACGCCTTGTCCGAGTCGACGCCCAGCCCAAGGGAATGGGAGAGGACGTTCCATTGTTCCGCGAACGCTTTGCGGATCGCCTCCGGCGTCGCCAGTTGGAGCGCCCCTCCACTCCGGGCCGGGAGTGGCGTGCGTCCGTCGGTGTAGTCCGCCGATTCCACGAGGCTCTGAAAGAGGTCCTCCTGGAGACGGTGGCCGACGGGGTCGGCGTCGATGGAATCAGGGGGTTCCAATCCTGGTTCTTCGGAGGGCGCTGGCTTTGCCTTCGGCGTGCCGCTCGCGGTCACGAAGTCAACCCCTCTCCCACCGTTCCCAGAAGTGATTATCAGCTATTTAGTTGCTACGAATGCTACCGAATGATACGATTTGAATAGATTTGTAGAAATCCTGAAGTAGGCCGCATCCCATCCGGAGGCCATGGCGCGGACCGCGGTAGCGAGGCGTCCGGAGAAGATTCAGTTCAACATTCGCGTCGATGGCGAGGTCCTCGCGCGCTTTCGAGACTATTGTCGTCGAAACGGCCTCGATCCGCAGGGCCAGGTCATCCTGTTCATGCGGAAGGTCCTCGATACGGAATTCGACTTTCAGGAGCGGTTGTGGTCGGCCCTGAGGGAAGAGCGGTCTTGAGGGCCGCGGCCCCGAGCGGCGCGTCGAAACGGCGGGAGAGCATCGCGAGTTCCTGCGTCCGCATCGTCTCCGGTGCGACGGTCAGGAAGAGTCGGCACCCGTGGAGGCTCGCGATATCGAGCGCGTCCTTCACGAACGGGAGCCACGCCCGTACGTCGACGTACAGCGCGAGCTGGTCGAGCCCGACGAGTACGATGTCGCTCTCGGGATGGGCGGTCGCGTAGTTCGCGATCGCACGTCGGCCCTCCGTGTCGAGCGCCTTCGGTCGAACGGTCCGGATCCCGGGCTCCGGGTGGTCCGTGACCCACACGATGTCGAAGCGATCGCCGTATCGGACGCGCGCTTTTGACGGATGCTCCGTCGTCAGGAGGAGGCCTCGCCGGGCGCCGACCAGGGGCAGGGCCACCGGCGCATCCTGTGCGTTGATCGTCATGAGGACGTGATCCGCGGTCCCCGCTTGCGTCGGATTCGGGGTCTCCTGGATGTCAACCAGTCGATCCACGGCTCCGCGGAGGACCGCGACCTGGTCTGGCGTGAACGTCCCCTGACCCGCCGCGACGATCACGGTGCCCTTCGACGCGCTCGCCTGGTTCACGACGCGTTTGAGGAAGCGCCCGACGGCATCGAAGCCGGCGACGGCCGACAAGTAGTCGAGGTCATCGAGCAAGACCGCGGTGCCCGGATTCTCTCGGAGGAACTTGACGACCGTGTGGACGAGTTCGAAGTCGAGCCCGTTGGGCCGCACGGTCCGCTCCGTGCTGGACGCGGTCGTGATCCACAGGATCGGCGTCCGCTCGAGACCGAACCGGGCCGCCACGTGCGTGGGCGGGAGACCCGTGACGCAAAGTCCGGGCGTCGCAGAGACGATGTCGCGGAACGCGCCCATCGCGGCGCTCCGGCCGTTCTCGAGGACGAGGTAATTCAGACCGCGCTCGAGGCGGTGGCGGGGAGCCCGCGCCGGGCGGACCTCGACGACCGGCTCGATATGGAGGTACCGGTACCGCGCGACCGAGTACGCGATGAAGATCGACCACATCATCGTGTACAGGGATCCGAGGCCGAGTCGCGTGTCGGTGCCGGTCAGCACGGGCCACGCGAGCTCCGTGACCGCCGCCGGAACGGTCCCCAAGATGAGGCCCAGGACGACGACGCTTTGCATGCTTCGGCTCGGAGTCTTCCGCACGCGCCACCAAGAACGCACGAAGACCAGGACGCTGGAGAACATCCAGACGCCGAAGAACGGTGCGAAGTACGCGTAGGTCGGCGCAATGCGGGCGCTCGGCCCGAAGGCGTTCGCCGACATGCCGGAGATGATCAGGTTCGTCGACGTGACCAGGTAGGCCCAGAAGACGAACGGCGCGTAGATGATGGCCAGGGCCCACGGGCCGCGGAACCAGGGGCTCCGCGACGGGTACGTCAGGGCGAGGTGGTACAGCGTCGCCGGCACGAGGACGATCCCAATCCAGGTGACGCGCGCCCAGAAGAACAACGCATCCGACGACGTTCCGGGGGCGAAGGACCGCTGGACGATCTCGCCGAGGTCCCAGATGATGAAGGCGACCATGACGAGGAACGCGGACCGGTTCGCGGACCGTCGCGGGCTCAGGCCGAGGACGTATGCGCCGAGGAACGAGCTCACGATCAGGGCGGCGAGGGGCAGCAACGCGCCGAGCGCAAGGACGAACTCAGCCGGCGACGCGTCCGTCATTCCGACACAATCTCGAAGGCGCCGCGCTCGACGAGGAGCGGGTAGTAATCCAGGTCATGCTCGACCCCGCGCATCTTGACGACGCCGAGATACCGGCGCACGGACGTGCTCATGCCGACGTCGACTTCGCGCATCCGCAGGTGGATGATCGTGTCGGCGAGGAACTCTTCAACGCCGAAGTGGGCGAAGGCCGTCGTGTCCCGCCCCATCTCGGAGACGAGGAAGGTCGTCGCGTTCAGGTCCCGCAGTTCCTCGAAGAATTGGAAGATCTCGTTCCGGGGGCTCTCGAACGGTGCGAGGGCGTACAAGGCGTCGAGGCTGTCCAGCGCGATGAGGTCGCAGCCCATTTCCTCCTTGTACCGCGCGAGCTGTCGGCGCAGGCCCAGGAGCCATCGGGGCTGCTCGCGGACCTCCTCGATCTCGCGTCGCAACGCGCGCACGTCGATGATGTGGACGCCTTTCGCGTATCCTGCATCCATGCCGAGCGAGGTCATCTGCGAGATGAGCGAGGGCCGGCTCTGCTCCATCGAAAGGTACAGCCCGGAGGCGCCGTGTTCCTTCGCCTCGTGGAAGAGGATGCGGTACACGAACGACGACTTCAGGGACCCCGGAGGTCCGGCGACGAGGACGATGTGACCCCGAGGGATTCCGCCGCTCAGACGATCGTCCAGGCCAACGACATACGTAGGAATCTTGTCTGTCGCCTGCGACAGGATGGAACCCCCTCCCGACCCGGTCGGCGGTACCGGGCAAAGGCCCCCAGCCGATAAAACGTTATCGCGCGAGGTCTACGGCGACCATACCGGATTCGCGTCCGGTGCAGGGGCAACGCCTCAGTGGAAGGAGGCCGTCCCGCGGTCCCACAGAACCATTAAACGTGAGTCGATGTTCAGGCGGCGATTCGGATGCCCGCGACGGTTGTGGTCGGAGCCCAGTTTGGGGACGAAGGCAAGGGGAAGATCGTCGACTACCTTGCCGACCGCGCGGACGTCGTTGTGCGGTTCCAGGGCGGCGCGAACGCAGGGCACACGGTCCAAGTGGGCGACCAGCTGTACGCGTTCCATCTCTTGCCATCCGGGGTCCTGCGAAAGCGCACGATGAACGTCATCGGGAACGGAGTGGTCGTCGATCCGGCGCAGCTCCTGAAAGAGATCGACGAGACGCGTGCCCTTGGTCATTCAGTCGAGAACTTGCGCATCAGCGATCGGGCGCACGTCGTGATGCCGTACCACAAGATGATCGACGGCCTCGAGGAGAAACTGAAAGGCAACTTGGGAGCCGGGACGACGCTTCGGGGAATCGGCCCCTCATTCGAGGACAAGGTGGGCCGGTTCGGGATCCGCATGTGCGACCTCGTGGATCCGGTCGCCCTCCGGGAGAAGCTCGAGACGGTGGTCCCGATCAAGCAGAGGCTAATGGATGCGTACAACGGGACGGAACGCCTTGATCTGGAGGCAATCTACAAGGAGCAGGTCGAGCACGGTGCGCGTCTCGCGCCGTTCGTCGCGGATACGTCGGTGTGGCTCGATGCGGCGATCCGGCGTCGAAAACGAGTCCTCTTCGAGGGCGCCCAAGGCACACACCTCTGCATCGACCACGGAATCTATCCGTTCGGCACGTCGAGCGATTGCGTCGCCGGAGCGGCCTCCGTCGGCGCGGGGGTCGGACCGCAGTTTTTGACAGACATCATCGGGGTCGCGAAGGCCTTCACCTCGCGCGTCGGCACGGGACCGTTTCCCACGGAGGTCGAAGGGGACACCGCGGAATACCTGCGTGAACGGGGCGGAGGCGAATACGGCACGACGACCCGCCGGCCACGACGCGTCGGTTGGCTCGATCTCGTGATGCTCCGGATGACCGTGCGGGTGAACGGTCTCGTGAGCCTTGCGGTGACGAAACTCGATGTGCT
>Ga0209761_1001494_pt1 | contig 15180 bp, 15 predicted proteins | sample GraSoi013_1_40cm_4_FD_185818 | JGI IMG/M metagenome (GOLD analysis project Ga0209761, IMG submission 185818) | Grasslands soil microbial communities from the Angelo Coastal Reserve, California, USA - Sample 09_25_2013_1_40cm (SPAdes) (version 2) | ecosystem: Environmental > Terrestrial > Soil >...
GCGTGTGCTTCCCGACCCCCGAGGGAAAGGTCGACATGGAGTCGATGCTCCTCTTGTCCGACTCGGCGGGACATCGATGGGCTCAGGATCTGTTCACGCAGCTATGGAATCAGGCTCGGGAATGGCTGGGTCCCCAGACGCCTCCATGACCGACAAAGAGTCGTTCGAGGGCCGCTTCACGTGTCAAGTCTGGCCCGTTCGACGCCTGTGCGTAGTCGCGACTTTGTCGTCCGTGTGGTCGACCGAGTCTGACCGCCGTGGAGAGTCGAAGCAACGACCGCGTGAACTCAGGGCGCTTGCGGCTAGGTCTTTACGCGAGTCGTCACGTACAGGTCCTGATCTCCCACCGAACCGGATCGAGTGGACGCGAAGAACAGGGTCACGCGATCCGAGGCGATAAACGGCTGCGTGTCGTCCTGCGGGCTGTTCACCCCGGAGCCGAGATTCACTGGCGGGGACCATGGGTCGGACGTGCTGCCACGGGTGGAGACCCACAAGTCGGTGAGCCCGATTCCTCCGACCCGGTCCGAGAAGAAGAACAACTCGAGTCCATCGAAGCGAATGGATGGGCGTTGATCGTTGGTCGAACTGCTCAGCTCCGTCACCGGTTCGGCCGCCCCCCAGGATCCGTCCGCCTGCCGGGCGCTGACGTAAATGTCGTAACCACCCAATCCGCCGGCCCGGTCACTCCCGAAAAACAGGAGAGGCACGCCGAGGTCGTCATTCGCGAAGTAGCTCGGGCCCGCATCGTTGGACGCCGTGTTGACCGCCGACCCGAGATTGGCGGGCGTCTCCCAGGCGAAGTCATCATGGACCTTCTCGCGATGAGAGACCCAGATGTCAAAGCCGCCGAGACTACCAGGTCCTCCGACGCGGTTGAAGAACATCCAGTGACCGTCGCGCGAGACCTCGGGGACCGCCTCGAGGACTGCCGTGTTAATCGTCGGGCCGAGATTCACGGGTGATCCCCAGGAGTCGTCGACGCTGGCTCGATGCGACACCCATATGTCGGAACCGCCGAAGCCGCCTGCGCGAAACGACCCGAAGTAGAGACTCAGGCCATCCTTGGAAATCGCAGGTCCGTTCTCCCTGAGCACTGAGTTGATCACGGGGCCGAGGTTGACCGGGGTCGACCATCCCGAGAATTTCGGAGACCCGGCGACCGGATTGGATATCGCAAACAAAGCCAACGCTACGCCCAGCAGGACGTACGCTTTCAGACTGCTCCCCCCTGTCACGCCGTATCAAGGTCTCCGAACTTAAGCGCTGTGCCTCCTCGCTCATTTTGGCGCCCTCAACCACGCCCCAGGGATCGATCAGGACCCTGAACCCGTGGTCCTCGAGGGCGGCCGGAGCTGTCGCCTGACCCTTAACCGAGGAAGTGCACGAGCTCGGGGTCCACCTTGCTCGCGTGCGTCCAGTTCAAGCCGTGCGGCGCGCCCTCGATCGTGATCAACTTGCTTCCCTCCACGATTTCCGCCGTGCGCTTGGCGGAGACGGGGAGGGGCACAATCCGATCCGCGTCGCCGTGGATGATCAACGTGGGCACATCGATGCGTCGAAGATCGTTCCGGAAGTCCGTCGATGAGAACGCCGTGACGCAATCGAGGGTTCCCTTGGGCGAAGCGCCCGCCGCGACGTTCCAACAGAGTTGCACGACCTGGTCGCTCACCAGCGTGCCGCCCAGCTGATCGACATTGAAGAAATTCGCAAGGAACTGGGAGAGAAACGCCGGGCGGTCGGCGAGGACGCCTGCCTTGATTCCTTCGAAAGCGGCACCGTCCACGCCCTCCGGATTGTCGGCCGTCTTCAGCAGGAACGGAGGTACGGCCGACATGAACACGGCTCGGCTCACATCGTCGGATCCGTACTTGCCAAAGTAGCGGGCGACCTCGCCGCCTCCCATGGAGAAGCCGACGAGGGCGAAATCGTGTAGGTCGAGCGCGGTCACGAGCTTGCGGAGGTCTTCGGTGAAGGTGTCGTAGTCGTAACCGCTCGCCGGCTTGCTGGAGTGGCCGAACCCTCGGCGGTCGTAGGTGATGACTCGGTGACCTGCGCGGAGGAGGTCCGTGACTTGCTTCTCCCACGAGGCGCCGCTGAGAGGCCATCCATGAATCAACACGACGGGTTTCCCGGACCCGTGATCCTCGTAGTAGATCTCAATCGGCGCCGAATTTTCCTGACCAACGGTAACGCGGCTCATCGCACTCCTCCGGGGTCCGCATGCCGATATGGAGTATATGGCAGTTCCCCAGGGGAACTCCTGAGGGCACCCAAGATCCCAATGGCGTTGGATTCCGGCTCTTTTGGCGACCGAGGTTCATCCGGTCAAGTGGGACCGCAGCATCCATTCTTGCTTCTCGAGACCGCGGGCGATCTCGATGTAGACATCCTGCGTCGGAAGGTCCTCTTCGCTCCGGTCAATACCGCGGCGAATCTCCGCGATCGCCACGCCCGCACGGTCAACGAGCGCCTTCAGGAGGAGACCTTCCCGATGTTCGTCAAGCGGGAACGCAGGAAGCGTCGTTTCCTTCACCGCCCCCTCGATCGTCCCGTGCGACGTGCCGTGCAGTTGAACCGCGCGTTCCGCCACGAGATCGGCGAATTCTCGCGTCTGGTCCGCGAAGCGGTCGAACAACTCATGAAGCTGGGCGAATCCCGGGCCCTGGAGGTTCCAATGCGCCTGCTTGTAGGCCGTCGCCAGGGACGTCATATTCGCCAAGTTCAGATTCAGCCCGCGAACGAGCCGTTCTTGGACGTTCCCAGTTACTCCCGCTCCTTCCTTACCCCGTCTTGACCGCTCCACGCCATCACCCTCGGTCCCTGGTTAAGCCGACACTCGGCATGAGCCTTGTGCTCGAGTTGATGGCTGCATCCAAACTGACAACCCTCTCTGGGCGGCTGCCAGTTGGTTGGCAGTCTACCAAGAAATGCAGAAAAGTGTATATACACATACGTGTATACATCCCCCGTGGAATCCGTCGTATTCGAGGTCCTCGCCGATTCGACCCGCCGCCGGATCGTGGAGACGCTCGGGGCTGGCGAGCGCCCCGTGCACGCGCTCGTGGAAGCCGTGGAGATCCAGCAATCGGGCGTCTCGCGACATCTTCGCATCCTTCACGAGGCGGGGTTCGTGCGCGTGCGGGCGGAGGGGCAAGAGCGCCTCTATTCGTTGTGCGCGGGGCCATTCCGCGAGCTGGACAAATGGATGCGACAGTACCGCGGCCTGTGGGAGGCCCGCCTCGACAGGTTCGACGCGGAACTCCATCGACGACAGAGGGCGCGGGCCGGAAAACGCAGGGAGATACACCCATGACCAACAACAGGAAGACGCGGAAAGCCAGGGACGAGAGCACCGAGCAAAAGATCACCACGTTCCTGACGTTCAACGACCAGGCCGAGGAGGCTGTGAAGCGCTATGTCTCGATCTTCAAGAATTCAAGGATCATCAGCCTGGTCCGCGGGGAGGAGGGAGGTCCGATCACGACGGGGCAGGTGCTGAACGCGACGTTCGAACTTGACGGAGCGCGATTCATGGCCATGGACGGCGGCCCGTACTTCTCGTTCGCGCAGGGGACTTCCCTCTTCGTGAACTGCGACACGCAGGAAGAAATCGACCGGTTGTGGGAGAACCTCTCGGAAGGCGGTGAGAGGGACCCTTGCGGCTGGCTCAAGGACAAATTCGGTGTGTCCTGGCAGATCGTCCCCTCCGTTTTGGGTGAGATGCTGAGTGATTCAAAATCTGGCAACTCGGCGAAAGTCATGGAAGCTCTGCTCAAGATGTCGAAAATCGACATCAAGAGCCTCACGCGAGCCTACGCTCAAAGGAAGTGACGCACATGCCGACCAAGACGAAGACCGCGACATCCGCCAGGGCTTCGAGACCGAAGATCCGGTTGGAGCGGACCTTCCAGTCGTCCGCAAAGGAAGTCTGGGAGCTCTGGACGACGAAGGAGGGCCTCGAGGCCTGGTGGGGTCCCGAAGGATTCACCACCGCAGTCCACAAGCTCGACCTCCGCCCAGGAGGCGAATTCGAGTACGCCATGACGGCGACCCGCCCGGACCTGATCGAGGGGATGAAGGCTGCGGGGCTTCCGCTCACGAGCCTGGCCCATGGGACGTACACGGAGGTCACGCGGCCGCGGCGGCTCGCGTACAAGACGCTGGTCGACTTCATCCAGGGCGTCGCACCCTACGAAGTCGCGGCGGCAGTCGAGATCCAACCGGTGGGCGGCAGAGTCCGAATGGTTGTGACCGAGGATGCGATGCACGACGAGCTCTGGACGGAGAGGTCCACGATGGGCATGAACAGCTCGCTCGACCGGCTCGCGAAAGTCCTCGACGCCCGCCTAGGAGAGCGACGAACGTTGCGGTGACGGAAAACCTGGCAATCCGGTTCGATCATGAAGGGATTGGCCGGGAGTAGCGCCGAGTTATCCAGGCGCTGTCACGACAGTTCCGCCCCATTCCTCTGGAGCGACATCGGCGATGGACTGAGAAAACGTCCACGTGTGACCCCCGAGGTCCTCGGCTGTGTACTGCCGTTCACCGAACACGCAGTCGGCGGGGGGCTGCAGGATCTTCGCGCCGCGCTTCTTGGCCCCCTCGAAGTGGCGATCGACATTCGGCACGCGCACCATGACAGAGTGGTTCATCTCGCCCTGGTGAGACCGACGGCCCTCGCCGGTCTTCTTTGAGTCGATCTCAGGTCCGGGGGGACCCGCTGCCACGACGACCGACCCATCCCCGACGGTAAGTTGCGAGCGGTGGCTCCCGATTCGCAGATGTTCCGTGAATCCGAAGGTAACGCATAACCATTCAACGGCCTGGGCTACGTCCGGGTAGAGCAGCACCGGAATGACCGTGGACGAGGGCATGGATCGATTCGTTCGCATGCGTCCCCCCATCGCCGGATCGGTCTCCGAGGAATTCGTTGGCATCGAACATGAGGATAACGACTTTACTACTGAAATCTGACGCCGTCCGATTGGGGGAGTCCGACGTGATTAAGTATGGCTTCCCATCTCCGCCTTCTTCCTGAAAATCCGGGAGAGAATGTCATGTGCCGAAACATCAAGACGCTGTTCAACTTCGATCCTCCGGCGACCGACGAGGAGATCCGCGACGCCTCGCTCCAATTTGTGAGGAAACTCTCCGGCTTCACGAAACCGTCGCGGGCCAACGAGGCAGCGTTTGATCGCGCAGTGACGGAGATGACCGCAGCCGCACGGAATCTGTTGGATTCGCTGGTGACCGAGGCGGGGCCGCGAAATCGTGAGATCGAAGCCGCGCGCGCTCGAGCGCGCGCTCTCGGGAGATTTGGGAGCTCTTGAAACGGTCGCGTTCTCAATGTCGACAGGCAGCCACGAGGTCGGTCGCGCTGGGTCGCGTTGACGTCCTGATAGTGACGTGCGTGGCTTGATTACGCATGAGCTGCTTACGCGACGGACGCGAATGGGATTGCGTGGACCCCGACGGCGTTCCTCCCTTCCGGTGGGACTCACTCTCATCCTCCTCGGGCTGACAGCCGCGGCGGCAACCCACCCTGGAACCACTGGACTCACTTCCTCAGGCGTCATGGCCTCCGTCGGGACGACGGCGACGCCACCGACCATGGGCTGGAACAGTTGGAACTCGTTCGGGTGTGGCGGTCTGACCGAGACGCTGGTCCACGAGACCGCCGACGCGATGGTGAATGGCGGGCTCCTCGCGGCGGGTTACGACACGTTGACCCTCGACGACTGCTGGTCCGCGGTCTCCCGCGATAGCTCCGGCAATCTCACGAACGACCCGGTGAAATTCCCGAGCGGCATGAAGGCCATCGGCGACTACATTCACGCTCGGGGCCTCAAGTACGGGATCTATGCTTCGATCGGTACGGCCACGTGCACTGGGGGCACCGCGGGCAGCCTAGACCACGAATACCTGGACGTCGCGCGGTTCGCCTCCTGGGGCGTGGATTACATCAAGGCCGATCGTTGCAATGCGGACGGCCTGGTCATGAAAGACATCTACGCGCGCTGGCGGGACGCGATCCTCGCCTCTGGCCGATCGATTGTCTTGAGCGCAAGCGACAACAACCCTACGGACGAACCGTGGGCCTGGGGACCCGTGACGGCGCGCCAGTGGCGTATGTCCCCGGACATCAGCGACGATTGGACGTCGCCCCCGGGCCAGCCGCCGTGGAAGGAGGGGATGATCAACATCTTTGACCGCAACTTCGCCCACGCGGCCGCCACGGCGCCTGGGACGTTCAACGACCCGGACATGCTCGAGGTCGGCAACGGAGGCATGACAGACACCGAATACCGGACGCACTTCGGCTTGTGGGCCCTCATGTCCGCCCCCCTCATTGCGGGCAACGATGTTCGGAGCATGAGCGACGCGACCAGGACGATTCTCACGAACCCCGAGGTGATCGCCGTCGACCAGGACGCACTCGGCTTCCAGGCGATCTTGGCGGCCGACAGCGGCGGCGGCCTGCAAGTCTGGTACAAGCCCCTCGCCGCGAGTGGCGCCCGCGCTGTGGGGCTCCTGAACCGCGGCGATGCCGCGGCGTCGATCACCCTAAGTTGGAACGCGATTCACCTCGCCGCAGCGAACGCCACGGTCCGCGATCTGTGGGCCCGTGCAGACCGGGGTTCATTCGCGAACGGCTATAGCGTCAGCGTGCCCGCACACGGGATGGCGCTGCTCCGGGTTGTCGGTACGGATCGGCCCCTCACGCACGGCTTTCTGAGCGACCAGCCGTGGACGTACATGGCGAACGAGCAGGGGCCGGTCGAACGAAATTCGAGCAACGGAGGCGGAGGGGCGGGGGATGGGCGTACCCTCACGCTGAACGGGGTCCCCTACCTCCGGGGATTTGGCGCCCATGCGCCGTCGGCCATCGAGTTTCGACCGAACGGGGTGTGCCAGACGTTCACCGCCGATGTCGGGGTCGATGACGAGGTCGGCGCCTTCGGGAGCGTCCTCTTCCAGGTCTGGGGCGACGATCAGAAGCTATACGAGGGCGGCCTGATGACCGGGGAGACGGCCACCGAAAACGTCAACGTGAGCATCGCCGGCGTCCAGAGTCTGCGCCTACAAATCGTGGCCGTTGACTCGACGGCGGACGACCATGCCGATTGGGCGAACCCGCGAGTCACCTGCGCGGATCGACCGCCGCCGAATCAGCCGCCTCAGGCACGCTTCACGACGACGCGATCCCTGGTGGCTCCATGGGAGATTGTGGCATTTGACGCGGAATCCTCGTCGGATCCCGACGGCACGATCGTCTCGTACATGTGGGATTTCGGAGACGGGTTCACCGCCAATGGGGTGATCGTCCACCATGCATACGTTCATTCGGGGCGATTCTCCGTCGTCTTGACGGTCGTCGACAATAGGCAGGCCTCGGCTGCTGCGACGTCGGAAGTGACCGTGGACGTTCCTCCGATCGCTTCGTTTTCGGCGAGCTTGAAAGCAGCGCCTCGGGGTGTGCCGATTCGCTTCGACGGGTCCGCGTCGATAGATTCGGATGGCACAATCGTTTCCTACGGCTGGGACTTCGGCGATGGACAGACCGCCGCGGGAATATCGGCCACCCATGCGTATGCGGAGAACGGGACGTTCACGGTGCGCCTCACCGTGACGGACGATCTCGGGGCGATTGACAACACCGCGGGGTCGATCGAAATCGGAAACCGAGCCCCCACGATCCTCTTCGCCAGTCCGCCGGCAAGCTTCGTCATGGCGCTGGGCGAAGTGCAGACGTTCGTGATAGTCGCTTCGGACATCGATGGCGATCTCCTGACCTATGGCTGGCTCGTCGACGGCCAGTCGGTCGGCGGTTCATCGTCCTCGTACGAGTTCGTTGGCACGAGCGTGGGGAGCCACGTCGTCAGGGTTATCGTATCGGATGGTTCCGCCGAGGTCGGTTTTGGGTGGACGATTGAAGTGCGGACACAACCCCAACCCGCGACAGGGCGTCTCGAACCGGTCGGCGGAGGTCTGTTCATCCAGGTGCTCTCGGCCAGTGCGCTGGTCGCTCTCGGCGTCATCTTCCTAATACGAAATTCGCGTCGGCGAAGGCCCTGAAACGGCTGCGTCAGTGTGATCACCGTCGAGCGCATCGTCCTGGTCGTGATTCGAATCAGCATCTTCGATTCCAGGATTCGTGTTATCCATACCGATTATCGGAACATGCCGGTCGCAAGAATACTAACATGACCGGGACTACTGATGATGCGAGCCTCCGGGAAAATACGGAATGGCTCCCCCGAGGCGCGTGTTTGCGGCCCTTACGGCCTCCGCCCTCCTCATGCTTTTGAGCCTCACGGTCCTTGCCTCGAATGCGCCCGCGAACCAGCCTCTTGACCGGCGTGGCAACGTCATCATCTCGCCCTCGGCAACGAACAACTTCGACCAGCTCGTCGTCGTCCTCATGGAGAACAAGAACCTGAACGAGGTCTACGGCCCGGCCCCGTACATGACGCAGCTCGCCGACCAGTATTCGTTCTCCCAAGGTTGGTCGAGCATCACGAATCCGTCCCAGCCGAACTACATCGCCCTCCTGGGCGCGAGCACGTTCGGCGTGGGCGGCGACGGGAACCATCCGAACCTGAACCACCCGACGTTGGTGGACCTGATCGAGACCTCGGGCCACACGTGGAACGCGATCGCGGAAGGCAGCGGCTCCGGCTGTTCCATCAACCCGGACCGAGGCGAGGATCACTTCCCGTTCCTGTCCTACACGACGATCACGGGCAATCCCGCGCGATGCGCGAACCTCCACTCCGGCAGCTCGGCGGATGTCGTCGCGGCGCTGAACGCGGGCACGAACTTCATCTGGTTCACGCCGACGGACCAGCACAACATGCACGACAACTCCGTGGCGTCGGGCGACGCGTGGATTCAGAGCTGGGTGCCCGGTCTGCTGACGGCCATGGGGACGAAGAAAGCCGCGCTCATCCTCATGTTCGACGAGGCGTACACGAGTCCTCCATACATCTACATGTCCTTCAGCGGTCCGGCGACGAAGCTCGCATACAAGTCGACGGCCTCGTACAGTCACTATTCGCTCGCGAAACTCCTCGAGGACGTCTGGGGCGGTGGCAGTCTCGGGCAGGGCGACGTGAGCGCGCCTTCCCCATTGGAGTTCTTCGGCGCCGGCGGTCCGCCGGTCCCGGACTTCTCGATCGCCGCGAACCCGGCAAGCCTCTCGTTCGTCCCCAGTCAATCCGCGACGTCGACGATCAGCCTTCAGTCGACCGGCGGTTTCACTGGGAGCGTTGCGCTCACGATGGCCTCCGCGCCCGCGGGAGTGACCGGTTCTTGCTCGCCCTCGACGGTGAGTGGGAGCCAGACGTCGACGTGCAGCCTGACCGGGACGACGGCCGGCTCATATACGGTCACCGTGACGGGTGCGAGTGGATCCCTCATTCACACGACGTCGATTTCGGTTTCTGTGACAGCGAACCCACCGCCGCCCGGGGGAGGACCGCCAGGCGGCCGCGACCCCCTGCTTTGGCCCTTTTCGCGGGATAGCATCTGGAACCTCCCGATTGGCGCCTCTGCGGTGTACGTATCCGCGAACATCCAACAGGCGACGCAACGCGGGATGACGACCGACCCCGACGTCATCATCCTCACCCCGAACGCGACGATGACCGCGGTCTATTACAACTCGGACGGATGGTCCGGCGGAAGTCGGTGCACCCCGCAAGGGAACGTCTTGTTCAACGCGCCGATCCCCGGAAACTTCGTCGTCCAGGGCGCGGGAGCCAGCAACCCGGACGGCGTGACGCCGAACTATGCGACGGCGATCCTGATGCCGGACGGCCACACCCTGACCCAGGGGCAGCCGTTCGCCCGATGCACGGCGGACGGCTCCGCGACGATGTGGTGGTCCGTGTCCAACGATCTCTATGGGACCGGAGTGGACGGTGGCCATGGGGGCTCGAAGTTATCGAGCATCGGCGGCACAATCCGCCTCGGGGAACTGGTCCCCGGCGGCGTCATCCGACACGTGATGAAGGTGAACGTGTTCGGGCTCAACAACTACTATTACGATTCGACCTCACACGGCTACCGATGGCCGGCGAGTCAAGCGGACAGCTGCGCCTCGTCGTGCTACGGAGGCACGACCCCAGCCCTCCGCATGGGCTCTCTCTTGGCGATTCCAGCCTCGGTGAACGTTGACAGTCTCGGACTGGAGACAGGGCCCGCGAAAATCCTCGCCCGCGCCTTCCAGGATTACGGCGCCTACGCTGTGGACGACACGGCGTGGTCGGTCTACGCAATCGAAACCGAGTTCGGCCCGCAAGGTCGCGTCGAGGACGAATTCCAGACGGCGTGGGGTTTCTCGATTAACGCTGCAACCAAGGGCGTCCCCTGGGCGCGAGACATGGATCGGCTGTTCGGCGCGCTGAACGTGGTTGATAACTGGGACGAGTCGCAGTGGCTGTCGGTATCCGCATCGAACGGGGTGCAGGGCGTCGGCGGGGGAACGCCGAGGGTCGGCTGGGCTCCTGAATTCGGAACGGGCACTCCGGGTCCGTCGGAGCCCGCCGCCCCACCGCCGTCTTTGCCCTCCCTGCCGGCCGAGTGGTTTCCCGCCATCGTGGGCCCTGGGCTGGCCCTCGGCTTGCTCGTGATCGCGTTCGCGGTGTCGCGTCGTTCCAGCCGGAGCCGACGGCACAGATCCCATCGAAGGAACTCGGGGCCGAGTCGTCAGGCGTCCAGCGTCACACAGGCTTCGGTGAAACCGCGCCCCGTTAGCCGCCCACGACGCTATGTTCCACCGGAAGAGTTCCAAGACGACTCGTCCGAATTCTAGCGTTCGATTCTTCGACCTGTCGCCTCGGCAAGGTCCTCTCGTGGGGATTCCACCGAAAGCTTTCAATCCTCTGGAACGAGCTGGTGGAGTCCGGAGACGAGATCCGATTGGGAAAATGCGAACGCTGTGGCTTCCGCCGTTGGCGTCTGAGCCGAACTCGTTGCATGGTGTGTGGAGCCGCGTTGTGCGAGAACTGCCAGATGGTCGCGGGCTACGCCAATGACCACGTGACCGGTTCCGCGCGACCCCCGGAATCCACTTTGGCGCGTCCGGCGCCCGTTTCGCCCTTTCACACGATTTGCTCATGGGAGTGCTTCGACCGCTGGGCTTGGACATTCATCTCGCGAGGACATGCGCCCGCTGTATTGGGTCAACAGTACGTCCTTGGCGGGATTCGACTTCATCCGGGGACCGCGGGACGGACTGTGGCGCTGGCCGAAGACTTCCGCCGGACCCAAAAGTTAGCACAGGTTCGAAACCTCATCGAGGCCGAAGACCACGAGTCTGCGGCCGGCATCTTCCAAGAGCTCGGGATGTGGAAGGAAGCCGGTGAGGTCCGGAGGAACGGTCGACGACAGATCGTGACGCAGGTCCACGTGAACGTGAATGATCTCGTCGACCAGGTGCGAAAGGCGGGAATCGCGACCGATTACACCTGTCCCACGTGCGGAGGGCACATCCACATCACCGGCGAGACGACCCTCGCGACCCTGCGGAATTGCCAATATTGCGGCTCCGTGGTCCAGACCACCGATCTCGTCGACTTCTTGATCAAAGTGGTCGGCTACCAATAGACCGGTCATTCCTTGGCGGTGGCTCGATCGCTGAGGTCACGAACCAGCTCTCGGCTTTTTCGATCAACGGTGCCGGATCGGGTTTCATCGATTTTCGGTCCGATGAGTCGTAGTACGCGGAGTCCCTTGCTTCGAACCCGTCGGGTCCATCGTATGAGAGGATCCAAATGAACCGATTCCCCTCCGGGACAACCCAGGCCCCGTCGACTCGGAAGCCGAATTTCCTTCGGAGGGGAAGGACGCCGCGTGTCCAGCCGTCCACCCACTCAGCCATCTTGCCTTCTTTGATCGTGTACATCCGGAGTTGCGAGATCGTGTTCACAAGGTTCCCTCACTATGGAACATGTTCGGCTCTCACGAGGAGAGCGTCGCACCGCAGTTTGCGCAGAACGCCGCCGTTGAAGGACTCGAGAAGCCGCACCGCGTGCACGCGGCGGTCTTGGCCGCCGGGAGCACCGTCGCATCAAGAGAAGGCGGCGTCGCAGGGGGCGGGGCCACGGCGAGCGGCGCGGCTCCAGGTGGAGGCATCGGATATCCCCAAGCGGACGGCGCCGGAACGGCCGCGTAGAGGTGTGCAAGGCCGGCCGAGACTCGGTCCTTCGTCTTTCCGACAATCCAGAAGAATACCACGTACCCGACGAGGGCGAAACCGGGTGGGAGGAAGACGCCGCCGACCAAGAACGAGAACAGTCGCGAAGACTCTCCTGGGTCCGTCGCAGCGGAAGGATCCGACAAGAGCTGAAGGATTCGAGCCGTCACGGAGCCGACGACCCCGATTCCGATGACGCCGAGCACGGGAATCAAGATGCTCGCGATGTCCGACCACCGTCGCGTCTCGGGCGGCTGAAGGGAACGAAGCATGAACCGATACATCTGGCCTTTCGAGGTCACCCCCGCGGTCCAGAAGATCGTGATGAGAAGCGGCACGTACAGAATCGTTGGGGCCGGGCCGCCGAACAAGAAGCCCGAGCTCCCGGCGAGGACGAGGTACACGACCAGGATCGCGGCGAGCGTCGACAGAGTCGTGCCGATCCACTTGAACAACACTCCGCGCCTCGCGTTCGCGGCGTGCTGCGGCCCATATTCGTCGGCGCCGTGGTGCATCCGGATCACGGCCATCAGGCTCACGATGAAGTTGATGACAAAGACGATGACGAGGCCGCACACCGCGGACCCGGTAATCGCCGCCGCCGCAATCGCATTCGCCGAATTCGAGGTCACGATCAGAATCGATGAGAGGCCCACGATCAGCGCGAAGACGCCGAAGATGATGTCCAGGATCAGGGTGACGTAGTACGTCTGGATGCCGCGCACCGTGTCGGGCTTCACGACGACGCTCGGCCAGTACGGAATCGGCGGTCCGGTCGGGGCCGGGCTGGGGACGGCCACGATTCGAAAGCATTCCGAGCGGCGATAAAGATATCGATGTGGTTCGGTCACGAGCTCCGTCGCTCATTCAGGGACTGATAGATTCGTCTGCGGCAATCCGGGCGACCGACGCCGCTTCGAGGACCTCGAGAGCCGTCGGGGCAACGTCGTACTCGCCCAACTCGCGGAGCGGGACGAAACGCGCGTTCTCCGCGTCCGTGCCCGGGAACGGATCCCCTCCGATGGATTCACAGAGGACATCGATCAGGACGTAGTGCCAGCGAACCTTCGTGCCCTCAAGGTGGATGAAGTCCCGAACATCGAAGACGCCGACCGACCGCACGTCGACCGCGGTCTCCTCCAGGGTCTCGCGGACCGCGGCCGCCTCGACCGTCTCGCCAATCTCCAACGCCCCGCCCGGCAGGCTCCATCGGCCCTTGCTCGGCTCAGCGCCACGCTTAACCAGCAGCACGGCTCCATCCCGGAACACGATCGCGCCGACCGCGGGAACCGGACGCTTCGGGAACTCGTTCCGAGACGACACAGTCCCAGGAACTCGATGCGGGCCATCAATCCTACGTCGGAGCGGTGGGAACGCTCCCGCGCGTCAAAAGATCGAAATCGTCGAACGTGCGCTGGTGCAACACGTACTGGAGGACCTCGCTCGTGTGCAGGTAGCGCGACATCGGGATGTCGAGTCGCGTCTGCAGGTACGCCAGGGTGGCGGCCATGGACGGGAAGCGCTGCGGTGGGCGGCGGAGCGCCTCTCGGACATGTTCGCGCACGTTCCAAACGCCGACCGGCATGATGTATCCCGGATGCGTCTCCCGGAGGATGACCGTCGCAGCCTGCCGCCTCTCCCGGTTTAGGGCCTCCCCCACGGCGAGGCGGGCCGCATAGTAACAGCCGCCGATGCTCGCGTACGTCGTGCGGCCGTCGAACCCCTCGTGATCTCCGAACATGACGATATCGCGGCCCAGAGGATTCCACAGGGTGTTCGGATACCAGGCTTCAATCAACTCGTACCGCCAAGGCCGCGGGATCATCACGACGAGAAAACGATCGTCAAAACCGATCGCCTCGTACACGCGGATCTCGTTGACCAGAGGGAACGCGTGGACGCGATCGCGGAGCTGCTTCCCAATCGTGTCGTCGACGGCGGTGATGGACCAGCGGGTCGGCACAAATCGGCGGTTCTTCTCGATCCCGAACGCGCCGACGCTGAAGGCCCGCTGGATCTTGGAGACCGGAGTGCCGCGGCCGTACAGATCGACCACCGCCTCCTTCGCCCGCAGGTCCGTGTCCGAAAAGGCCCGATCGAGATTCGGATCGACCTTAAGCGTGCCGACGTCGAGGCGGCGCAACGGCGCCGACGGCCCGAAGGGCTGGACGTTGTCGTCGAGGACGACGCGACCGTGCGGCTTCCGGGAGAATCCGACTTCGACATCCGCGGGCGACGTTCCGAGGGCCAGCTCGCGCGTCTGCTCGACGATTCGGCCCCCGCCCTCCACGTCCTGGACATGGACGCGATGCATCCCTCGGACAAGCTGCGACCGGAAGTGGACGATGTCCTCCATCGAATGGCCGATCCAGGCTTCCGGGGCATCGAGGATCTGCGTGTCGCCGTGTACCGGCGGCACGAGCGGGCCGACATAGACCTTCGGATATCCGAATCGACCGACGAAGACGCCGGGCGGAGACGACCCGTCCATTTCCACCCGGTCGATCATCGGGGCGGTCTTCATCATGAAGTCCCACCGGACGAGGATCGGGCAGCGCGCCTTGCCGCAGAGGAGCTTCGCCCCGCGGCATTGTATGCACAACCCGCTCGCGATCGCCGCTTGCGTGTCCGCATCGAAAATCGCCGCGAATGTGGCCGGCGCAGGCTGGACCGGGAGGGAGAGCATCGCCGCCCCACCGACCGAACGAGGCCTTATGAACGTGGCGACGGGATGGGCGAAGCGGCCACGCGAAGGATTATCCGTCCCGCCGGAGGTGCCCGAATCGTGAAGGAGAATTCGCCGCTCGCCATGACGACGGAAGACCGGATCCTCCTCTACTTCTCCGACTTTCGGAACATGGAGGAGCGGTATGTCCTGCCGCAGGCTCTCACGCAAAAGGCGATCGCCTTCGCGGCGGGAATTCAGCGCAAGCACCTGTCTCGGTACCTCGACGAGATGGTCCGCGACGGCTTCCTCA
>Ga0209761_1001495_pt1 | contig 15178 bp, 14 predicted proteins | sample GraSoi013_1_40cm_4_FD_185818 | JGI IMG/M metagenome (GOLD analysis project Ga0209761, IMG submission 185818) | Grasslands soil microbial communities from the Angelo Coastal Reserve, California, USA - Sample 09_25_2013_1_40cm (SPAdes) (version 2) | ecosystem: Environmental > Terrestrial > Soil >...
ACGTAGGGTTTTCGTGACTCAGGAAAATCTCAAAGCTGCGATCGCCGCCAGTAGCTCGCTCTCTACTCGCTCTTCGGGGACGCTTCTCGCCGGATCAACGAAGCGTTTGACGCTGACCGGTTGCCGCTGCTGTCTCGATCGCGTCCAGCATGCGATGGCGCGTGACCGCGTCGTCGAACGTAGGGCACAAATGCGTTCCCTCTCGATAATCGCGAGCGAAACGCGCGTACGCTTGGGCGACGTTGGTGGAAGGGCCTTGCGGCGGCGACCACCAATACTTCTCTGGCACGGGCAGCACTTCGAGCGAGGACTGGCTGCCCTTGCCGCCGCGTACGGTCATCTCGAAGATCTGGGCTTGGCCGCCGGCGGCGGTTAGCTGCAAGTCGCCCTCGGTGCCGTTGATCTCCCAGAGCAGGTTTGTGCCGCGTGAAACGCCGCCGCGATAGTGGATCGATAGCGCGGCCCCACCTTCGAGCAGTCCGGTGACCAACACCTGATCATCTGCGGTCATGGGCTTGCTTTCGCCCGTCTGCGCGATCGTGAAGGACTTTCGGCGCACGGTCATGGTGGCCGAGAGCTCTCGGGCCTCGCCGAGGCAGTGACACAGCGCATCCGCCGTATGGCCGAGCGCGATCGAGAGCATTGTTGCGCCGTTTTTCTTGTCGTTGAGGTAGGCGTTGTACGGCTCCACCGTCGGTCCCCAGCCCATTCCCGAACCGATCAACGTGGTAGAGAGCACCTCACCGACGTACCCTTGTCTGATCAGGTCGCGTACGTAGGCCACCGTCGGCGCAGAGCGGGCTTGTAGCCCCGCCACGGCCAGGACGCCTTTTTTCTTCGCCAGTGCGGCCAAGGTCTCCGCTTCTTCCGAGCCGTTGCCGAGCGGCCATTCGCAATAGACGGCCTTCCCCGCGTCGAGCGCTGCAGTCGCCAGTTCGAGGTGATATGGCACTTTCACGGTGACGGCGACGACGTCGACGACAGTGCTGTTCACGAGGTCTTGGTGATTGTCGAACGCGACAGGCACACCGAAGAGCTTGCTGGCGGCGTCGGCAGATTCGCGTCGGCTGGTGGACAGCGCCGTGATCTCGAAGTCATCCGAGAGCGACTTCAAAGCAGGAATGTGTGCCTGCGCCGCCCATCCGCGATCCGGGTTGGCGCCGATGATGCCGACGCGAATCCTCTTGGTTCCACCCTTGCTCATAGCGGTCTTCATATCTTTCTCTCCTAGAAAGTTGTTAGCGGCGGATCCGCGGAAAGCGATAAGAACGTCTTCAACTGTTGGACCAGTACCCAATGATCTTCCAGGCTCCGTTCGTCTTCCTCAGCACGAAGAGTTCTCTTCCGCGCCACCAAATAATCATCGAGTCGCGCCAACGTCTTCCCCTCGACGTCATAGCGTCGTCCCTAGGAGAGCTTGTAGGCGATAAACTCGTCCATCTCGCCGCTGAGGATTCTTCGCGTCACCGTGACGTAGGGAGAGGTTAGTTCTTTCGGCGGAGTCTTTCTCTGGTATTACGCTTACGCGTAGCATAGCACAGGCCGTAGAGATCACCGAAGTTAGTTTTCGGACGAGCTTTTTCGCCGGGTAGGACAAAGAATTAGAGACGAACAAGGTTAGAGAAGCTGTACCACTCGCTTAGCAGGGAGCGAGGCTTCGACGAGAGTCGAAACATCGTGATAAAAAGCATGAGCTTGGAGGAAATCGTCAGCCTACGTCGCTGAAAACCAGGGAAACCCGATAACAACCGGGCCCGCACGGTCAGGTCGTGCGAACGTTAGAAAGAAACTCGTCCGTGAAAGGAGATTCGTCGAGACGCACAAACGTCCCAACGCTCCACGCACGCGTCTACCGTTAGGCATATCGGCGTCTTCCAAGTTCAATCCTGGGATACCGGCAGTATTAAATTAAAGTTCCAAGGATGCTCGTTTGCCTCATTTCCAATCCGTACGGTTCTCCTAAGCCTCTATTGTTCGGCCCTAAGGAGACGAAGGGGCACTGGAATACTTAGAACGTGTTGGGAGGTGGAAAAAGCTAGATGAAAACGTTGAGGATTCTCCTAGCGCTATTATCGCCACTACTACTCCTCCTGCCAGTAGCTTATGCTGCGCCTACTTCTGCCAGTGGGAGCTTCACAGTGAGCAACTCACCGCCTACGGCTCGGGCGGCGGGCGGGAACATGATTCTCACCTATGATTCCGCCTTCACGTCTACTGGGACCTTTGTTGGAACCTGTTCCGGGCAGGCCGTTACTGTAACACACTCTGATGGCACTGCGAATACCAAGGCGACATGCACTTTCGTTGGGACGGTCGGGGATAAGTCAGGAACAGCCGTGTTCCTCATTAGAGCTCAAGGCAAAGGGTCGTCCTTCCGGGGACACTTTACCCTACTTGCTGGTGGGACTGGTGCCCTTGCAAACCTCAGAGGCGAAGGATCGTTCTCGGGCACCGCTACCGGACCTTTGACCAGCGCAGGAACCTATACCGGGAAGACTAATTTCACATAGACAAGCAGACCGGGGCCTCGATCCCCCTCTTTTTTTTGGGTGGCTTATCTTTCAAAATAACGCGGCCCGCTGCCGATTTCCGATCCTAGTTTCTATTGTAACATGGACAGCAACGTCACTTTTTTGATAACCGAAAAAATCTGGGATAAACAACCCAGTCGGCCCGTCGGGAGGTGACTTCCAGAATTTTGACGCGTCGTCCGATGGTGGATGGTTTGTATCGTTCTTTCTTCATCCAGAATGTGTTCAATAATCAAACCCGGAGCAGGGGTTTACTATTGGTGCGGGGGGTGGGATTTCAGCACCGGTTTACTAGTACATACAAGCTGGTAACGCCAATAATGCCTTGAACAAAGTTCGAGGTTCAGATCGGGTGGGGTTTAAGCCAGATCTGGCTAGCGTACGTTCACGAAATCGTTTCAACATGCCTATTTTTCCTGAGCCAAATCATTGGTTAGCTGTTCTAATCGATGTATTCCTTCACTTGATAGTAAAGCCCACTCTGATTGCTGTACCTGACATAGTCATTTGCCATCACAAGCGATTCGATTGTTGACGGACGCATCTCTTTAGCAATATTCAACAAATCAAAGTTGGTTACTAGTTCAGTCTTACCCGAACGCATTGCCCGTCGAATCGTGGACTGGTGAACGAGACACTCGTCTCTCGAGGGTCTAGACTGAAAAGGTGTAGGTGAGCGGCTGGCTACAGGCCAGGGGGGATACGGTCGCGTTGCCGTAGACGACCGTTGTTCCATTAGTGAGTTGTAGGTTTCTGACACTGTCAGAGACGCTGCAGTCCCAGTTTGCGTGTGTGAAGGTCAGCGTATTCGTCCCCTTCACGACGTAGGATGTTATGTCGAAGCTGAAGGACGCCCAGACGCCGCCGTTGGACGGAGTATCAACCGGAGGAAGAGTCGCGACCAGCTGTCCATTGATTGCGAGCGTCTCTTCTTGACCGCCATCCCAGTCGTAACCCTGCCAAGAGAGAGTGTAAATTCCTGGAGACGAGGAAGGAGCCGAGACCGTCACAATAATGTCGACAAAATTGGTGTCCGGCGGTGACGCAGAGTCCGCGACAGTCGCGCGGGCTGTATACGTCCCTGGCGCGGCGTATTCGTGGTTGACAGTGCTCCCAACACCCGTCGCTCCATCGCCAAAGTTCCATGTGAACATGTAAGGCGGAACCCCACCACCAGACAACGCGCCGAAGGTGAGAGTCTCGCCTACAACAGGGAACGCCGTCGACTGGCCCGCGCTGATAGAGAGCTCTGGCGGAGGCGGGGGTGGCGGCGCTGTTCCGACCATGAAAGCGTAAGTCAACCATTGTGTACAGGTCAATGGTAGGCTTGTTGAGTTGCTGTAGACGACTGTTGCTCCGCTTGTTACCTGCAAGTTCCCAACGGTGTCAGAGACGCTGCAGTCCCAGTTTGCGTGTGTGAAGGTCAGCGTATTCGTCCCCTTCACGACGTAGGATGTTATGTCGAAGCTGAAGGACGCCCAGACGCCGCCGTTGGACGGAGTATCAACCGGAGGAAGAGATGTCAAGAACTGCCCGTTGAGGTAGAGAGTCGCTTCATGGCCACCGTCCCAATCATAACCCTGCCAGGACAGATTGAAACCTGCAGCTGAAACAGCTGAAGTCACAGTGAAGTTCACAGTCGCAGTGTGAACCAGCGAACCACTCGTACCGGTAACAGTCACAACGAAACTGCCAGTGGTCGAGAAGGTGCAAGACAGAGTCGAAGTGCCAGAACCACCAGACACAGTCGCAGGAGTAAGACTGCACGAAGCATTGTCACTGGTCAACGAGACATCACCTGTAAATCCGTTCAAGGGATCAACAATGATAGTCGAAGTACCAGCAACACCAACACTGAAAGTCACACTCGTCGGACTAGCAGCGAGAGCAAAGTCAGGACCAGCAGTAACAGTGACAACAGTGACACTTACAGTCGTCGTAGCTGCAGAAACCGTCGTACCTGCAGGCGTACCGGTCACTTGGAGAGTGTAGGAACCCGGAAACACAGAAGAAGCGACGCTGATCGGCAAGTTGCTAATCGCCCCGCTTGCTGTAGGAGTCACTGGATTGACGCTGAAACTGCCACACGTGATACCGGTCGGAAAAGGACTCACGCATGATAATGCCACGGGCTGACCAGTACCAGCAGTCAGAGTCGCTCTAATAGTGACGGTGCCAGACCCACCTTGGACAATACTCACAGGACCATTATTCGACAAAGAATAGTCGAACGTTGGCGCCATTCCGACAACGGTTGTGCCTTGAATATTTTCAGCGAGAGTGGTTCCAAACGCGTCAGCAACGAGAACACACACGTTCGGAGGCGAAGACACACTGCTGTTGGAGCAGCCAGGTGCGGTTGGATAGAAGAGGGAAGTGCTTTGTGTCGAGCCCACCACGGTATAGGTTATGGTGAATGCTATACCAGAGCATGGACCAATACCGCCGCATTCATTGCCCCCCGAGCTGTCCAGAGTCGTGACTTCAACAACGCCGCGACCATTCGCACCTCCAACAGTACACGAGCCAGTTGTGGCTAAACCGTTGATGCAGACAGAGGTCAAATTTGGGCTATGAATCAGAGTACCGAGAGCAGCGCTCTGAGGACTCACATATGCAGGGTTGGAAGCGACATAGATGTCGAAGCCGCCCATGGGGTCAGAGTTCTGGACAAATACACCGACGGTAAGAGTAGAACCCGCGGTCAAGGGACCAATCGTAGGCCCACCGCTCGGACAGCTGGTAGCAGAAGTAGACGTTGTAATACAGACCAGACCCGTAGCGGGGTTACCGTGGGCCGAGGGAACAGAAGGTGGAACTAAGAGAAGTGCGATGATTAGAACGAGCGGAAGTACGAGTACTAGACGTCTATTCAATGAATAAATCAGTTCTTCGTCGGCTTGCCAAACTTAAGGTGATATTTAGCTTTGGCGCGTGACGTCCACGTGAGAGGCAATCGGTAGCCATCAGTGGATATGAATAGTCTAGCCAAGTTATCCGAAGCTATAGAGCCCGAGAAGCCTTCTTAGATACCCGCGAGGGATTTGGTTGAGAGCGGACGGTCTCTCTTAAAAGGAGAGAATTGGGTTTTCTTGTTACACCCCAAGGATAGCCGGGCCTATACTAGGCAGTTGCGGCGGATATCAACTCGTAACTAGACTCAGGACTGACACGCACTCTTATGGACGTATGACGAGATAGTGATACCATAATCAGCATGACAGAGCAGCTGGGAAGGCGGGGTTTGTCGGAACGTGAATGGAAAATTATCGGGTTATCGGCGAATGGGCCTCTAGCCGGCATGGAATAGAAACTTGCACTTTTCGGCCAGTTCGTTGGCGATTGGGATATTCTGGAATGCCGCTACCTGCTACCCGATGGAACTTGGGCCACAGTGAGAGGCGAGGTGCACTGGAGGTGGATCCTCGATGGGAGAGCACTACAGGATGTCTGGATGACAATCGACGAAGAGACGCAACTTCCGGTTCCAGTGGGGACCACAGTCAGGTTTTACGATCAGAGAATTGACGCGTGGCGCAGCATCTGGATTTCTCCGACTCAAAGTGCTGTCAAGACCTTCACCGGTCGGAAGATCCTGGTCTCTACCGCATCGCCCAATTCCTTTCTTGGTGAGACCTCATGGCATCTAGAGTTTGGGGGCGTATATCCATTGCTACACAGTTGACTGCGCTGCGGAACTGAGATTGAAGGACAAGCAACACGTCCCCCTCTTTCGTGCAAAGGTCGGCGCTGAGAACGGATGGCTCACCAAATCATTCATTGGACTGATGTCCTTGAAGTCAGGCCAAGTAACCTGCGTCTTCTTGTCATATCAAATCGAGCCAACTCTGTTCGTGTCATTGCCCTCGTTCTTTGCTCCGTCGTTATTCCTGCGCTTGGATTTTTTGTCGCATGGCAGCTTCTCAACGCCTATTTCTCAGAGCCTTATCCGGTTGGCAATATTTTGCTTGGACTATATCCTCTATCGCCCTCTTCCTACGTTCCTGTGGTTCTTTGGAATAGTGGGGATGCTGTACTTATTGGACTATCTAACGCTGGGCATACAAGCTCGTCATTCCTATAATGTTGCGGTGCTGCGGGTAACAGAGGCTAGCTTCGGCAGATTTCGCCACACTTTGAAGGTAATTGTGGAAAAGGACTTCTTGTCCGAAAAAGAGGAGCTCCAACTAAAGGCTCCGTTTCCCAAAATGCACAACACCTTATTGACAGATCGGTACATCCGAGGTCTCAGAACTAAAGATTTGGTTTCCCATAAGACCCTAAGAGGCCTAGTACTTCTACTAATGGCAGCCTTTGTCTATATGCCCATCCAGGTTACTCACGCAGCATCACCAACATCTTCACTCGATGGTTTGGGAGTTCCCATTGGCCCCGACTCACAGGCGCTACTACAGCTAGGGGTCATGATGTGATAGTAGTGCTAGCGTATGGAGGCAGTGGACTCTATGTAAACGACAGTGCCGGCCTTAGGTTCACCCAGAGAGTTTCTTCTTGGATCAGCCCTTGTGGTCGGGGAGACTGCCTACTATACCTATCAGAATTCTATGCTGTGGCTGAGGGACCCCTGAGGTCAGACAACATTACTGCAGTGGTTCCCTTGAACTCCTATTATGATGGCTTTGCGTTCGTTGGACTGCAGGCAGTTGCTATCCATGGTGCAAGCAGGGGCATATTTGACGCAGACCCTTCGATACCAATAATCGGCTGCCAAAGACCATTCCTTTGCTCACGGCACATCCTTCAACTGTCAATTCAGACAAGCACACCTGACTTTGTCGTAGCAGCCACAGCAATTGATGGTGACAGTGGTGGATGCTTCACTGAACCTGGATTCACCACAGTCCAGACAATCATGAACCCTGTAGACTTGGGCTTTGAGTTTTATTACAGAATAGTCCCAGTACCAAACACCACCGTCAATCTCGCCTGTCCTCCATACAATAGTGTGGCAATGTTCGAAATGGACGCAGTCTCACTAATGCCATCACAGAGCTAATTCCAGAAAAGCGCAGTTACTGAGGAGTGTTCTCAGGCTTGATTCCGTTGTGATGCGGTGGAAGTAGTCTTTTTCCGCCTCTGGACTGGGACAATGGTAGGTTAATTTCATCTCTAAATTCTCACTACTTGCCATCTATCAAGTAAAGGGCCTCAAAGTCCTCATCTGAAGAAGGTGGAACGAACTAGGGTTCAAATCCCCTCGGCAGACCCATGATGTTATCCACTACTCTAGCAAAGACCTTCGCATACCTCTGATATCCATCGGCTAGCCTTCCATAGAGCGAACACATGCGTGATCCATCAGTCTTAGAAATCCTAACTTCATGGTCAAAGTTCTGCGCCCAGCCCTCCTCTGTCCCTTATGGAGGTCTAGGAGAGTTTTGTGCCGCAGTGGCGGCAGATGGATGTTCCCGGTAGGTTGAAGCCGTTGCAGTGCTTGCACTGGACCATAATTGAGAGGTTGGGATGGTTGCTAGGTTGGAGTGAGTAGTGGCTGGTTGTTGCCTCGATGTTCTTCGTGGCCATGGCTCTTCATGATAGTAACTTGCGAGATGCGTCCTATCTTCAGTCTGATACCCAGCGATCGTGTTCCCAAGTTCCGCTCGGCGTGATACCGGCATTGAGGAAGCGAGTCGCGTTGACTCTCGTTAGGGCTAAGACAGTTTCGCGCCGCAATGACGGCAGGTCAACGTGCCGGGAAGGTTGTACCCGTTGCAGTTCCTGCATACAGGCATCTGCGAGAGGTTGGGAGGGCCGCCGCCCTGGGATGAGCCTAAGATCTTCGGTTCTCTGTCTGATTTCCTCTTTCTCGTGGCGACGATGACCGCGGCTATTGCTGCCGTCAAGCATATTGCTCCTAGAAGTCCATAGAAAAGTATCTGCGCGAATCCGAAGGTTGAAGGGGACCAGATGTTTGTCTCTGAGATGATAAGAAGATCAGACCATGTGGTTGTATATTGTCCCGAAGATCCTGACTTCTGAGTCGCAGAAAAAGCGAGCTGAGTGAGGACCCCGGACGCAATATCCCAGTATTGGTTGATTGTAAGCGAAGAATTAGCATTGATTGGACCGGTTGCAATGTAGACGTTAACGTCCCGTGATGCTTCTGCGTAATTTGCAGCCGCCGTCTGATCGATGATGGGGGCGTTCGCGTTGTTGGCCACTGGAAATCCTGCTTGCAGTCCTGCTGCGATGAACAGATAGTGGAAACCTCCGCTCGTCGCGTTGCCTCCGCCCGTGTTAACATCCTCGATGAGGTTCAAGACCTCATCTGCTGTACCATTGGTGAAGGCCCGAGTCATTCTGTATCGTATGCTAGTCCCGGAAACGTTCTCAACGTCCGCCCTGTAGAAGGCCGTATTGTCAATATCTGCGAGAAATTGTGGTTTTGCTTTCATACTCGGATCAGCAGAAGTGTAGGATTCTGAGATCCCGAACTTGACAAATTGTCTTGAGCTGACTCCCGGCGCGTAGGTAATACCGGAGACGAGTGGAAGAAAGAAGCCGATTGATGCTAACGGCAAGGTCATCAGGAAAAGGGCAATTCTTTCTCTCACACCGATCGTTTCTCGTTGTGTCTCTTTTATTCCTTTGTCGATTTTTTCACGGAATGCAGACGAAGTAGTTCGCGAAGGATAGGAGTTGATGTCTTGGTGCGGGGGGTGGGATTTGAACCCACGTCGGCGCCTCCGGCGCCAACCCCGATGTCTTCATTCAAATTTCTATTTTCGTTGGACATGGTGACCACCTAGGTAATTGTGCTTGGCTAGCTAAGAACATTCCGGTCGATTTACAAACAAGCGTCCGTGAAATCTATTCACATGCGATACATGACTCGTGTAAGCTTGGCGGACATGGCTCCAGATTTTCGAGAGAAAGGAATTGACTGCCAGTCATGCCACAAGCTCATACGCGACACTGAAGATTCTCGAATCCCAATATCTGATGTTGAAATTGCATAGTACCTGAGGGATGTACTAACTACCTACTGGGGTTCATTACAGATTTCCAATAGGCTAAAGAGTGGGTAGGATTCGAGCATACAAGTGGATGTTCTTACAGAATGCGACTAAAAATTGGTCTTGTGATTGTGATGTTCACGGTCCTTGGAGGCATCTCAGGGCCTCAGGCAGTTCATGCTGCATCGTCGATAGCCCTAGACGGGATAGGGAGGAACACGAGTTGTGGGGAAACAGTTGAGCTGCAAAACTGTGCAGCGCAATCATTGACAACAACAAAGGGCAATGACATAATCATCCTAATTGTCCAGTGCTGGTCTAATTGTTCATTAAACATATCATCCATCATGGACAAGAGTGGTTTGACCTACGTTCAGCGAGCGTACTTTCCCAGCGTTACCTATTGGGAATATTATGCCAGAACCAAGTCACCGGTGACATCAGACAACATCACAGTGGTATTCTCTGAGAGTTGGACCCTAAAGATGATACAGGTTTTTGCTATCAAGGGAGCAAGCAGGGGAATATTTGATCCCAACCTGTCATCGCCGGTGAATATTTCGTGTACTCTTCCCCTTGGAGTCTCACCGTGCTCTTCTTCAATAGAAACTTCTACTCAGGACTTCGTAATGGCAAGTCTAACGATAAATGACGACCCAGCTTGTAATGTCACTTCAGGCTTTACTATAGTAAAAGATACTGGCTATTTCGAAGTAGACTATATGATAGTGAGCAAAAGCGCGGGCAAGGTCTTGTTTTCTTGCACTGCGACAGAGCCAATGTCCATTGTAGTTGACGCAATCTCATTCCAAGGTCCTGCGTGATTGATGCAGGCCAAAACGCTATTCGTGTGTATCGGTTCTGCCCAAAATGGTAAAGCCATTCTGGTGTGACCGAATGTGGCTTTATTTTTTCTCACAGCGCTATGGCTTGTTTAGGTGGGCCGGCGGGAGTAATGCGAAACCAACATATGGTCAATTATTCTTATGGTCTGCCTCGCCATCTCAATTTCTCGGGCAGCTGAACCGAGTCCATCCTTCGGTCGAATGGCGATTAGTTCTCTTGGGGCCCCATATACGATCCGGTCGTGCACATACGGGTGCGAGAGAGGCCGGTCAACATAATGCGTCAAGATTTGCGCGACTACGACTCGTTCGTTCGGTCCCGTTTCGATAATATGACACAAGCATATAGTCAATTTGTTTGACCACACTTCATTACAAAGGAGACGATCAACCGGAAACTAGCGAAACCAAATTGTGATGTAGAATGCAGCGTGACACAATTGAACACAGATTATCGCACGTGATGTGTGGTGCAAACGTGGATACTATAACTGCACATGGCGACGTCTTTACGAAAAATGTCAACAACCATAGATTGTTTCAGGAATAGAAAGGTTGGCCAGGTCACCGTAGCAGTTCTTGCAATTCTCTGCATATCAAGTGCTACATTTCTTACCGCGCCAGTTTACGGGCGTCCTATAGTAGCCGTTAGTGGCAACGGACTTGTATCCGTCATAATAGGATTTGTTCCGACCGCAACCGCCGAGGAGAAAGGGGGACTATTGGCAACCGTGGGCGCATTTGTGACGAGACAGCTTACGATTGTCAATGGCGTAGAAGCAACAATTCCCATGTCAGCAATCCAAGGCCTAAAGCGAAATCCTCTCATAGTCGCCGTAGACCTGAACCTGCAATCTCATCTGCTCAGTACAGCCGCCGACATACAAATCCACGCCGATCAGGCCTGGGCTGCAGGATTCACAGGCACTGGAATCCGTGTTGCTGTACTTGACACCGGAATCGACCAAGCACACGTGGAATTTCAGGGAAGAATAGTCGCATGCCACAGTGAGATTGTGGGGGTAGACTGCAACCCGAACCCCTTACCTCAAGGTGGCTGGCACGGGACCGCTGTAGCAGGAATGGCTTTGGCGCAGGGAGTCGATTCCCGAGACAAGGGAGTTGCTCCGGCCGCGCTCCTCTTGAGCGACAAAGTATTTGATCCGGCAACCGGTATGGCGACCGATGGTGCCATCATAGCGGGAATAGGCTGGGCAGTCAACAACGGCGCACGGGTCATAAGTATGAGCTTCGGCCGAGAAACACCAAACGATGCCCAGGCAAACTGTGATGCCGACAGTACGAACTATTTGAACGCAGTTAACAATGCCGTTGCGGCAGGTGTAACACTGGTGGCAGCAGCCGGAAACGTTCCCCCTCTCACTCAAGGAATTATCGCCCTCCCAGCTTGTTATAGCAGCGTACTGGCCGTAGGCGGGGTGGATAACACCAATCAGTGGTGGAATGGTGCCGCCAGCGGCCCAGCCTTAGCAAACCATGGTGTCACCGCGCCAGCATTCAACCTGACATCGACATACCCTGGTAATCTAGTGGTCATTGGCATCTCAGGGACATCTTTCGCAGCACCGATGGTGTCCGGTGAAATAGCCTTGGTACTTCAGAAGCATCCAAACCTTAGTCCGACAGAGATCCGCCAACTCGTTGAGAACACCGCCAACTGTGTCCAGCCGCCTTGCCCCAACAACAACATCGGTTACGGGGTGGTCAATGCCATTAACGCGATCAACGCGGGAGTAACCATGTCGACATCTTGCGACCCCACCTACTGTAGCGGTAACCCAACGACTGTGTTCATCTATTGCACATTTTATGGCGGTTGCTCTCCCCCGAGCCGCAGCGTCCCTGTCACTCTTACTGTGAATAGTGTCGGTGGATTCAGTGGCAACGTAAATCTGTACTACGTCCCGCCGAGTGGGAATTACGGCAATTCTCTGACCGGACCCACGTCTATTTACGTTCCAGCCGGTGGCAGCAATACCGCTTCATTGACTGCATCAGCGTGGAGCCATCTCGGATACTGGACCTGGACTATCCAAGCAGGAAGCTCCGGAAACTTCGGCAGCGTACCGCTGACTATACATTACTACTACTGCAATTGCGGCTAGCGCATCAAAATCATCGGATAAACTCCTCCCTTTTTTTTGATAATTTCGTTCCACCTAACGGTGCGATGGTAATACAAAGTCCCGTGTGTCCCCGTGATACTAGTCGAGTTCAACTCATCCGTGGAGATGAGGAGACTACAGGGAATATGAAAGGTCTTGACAGGTGGCTTTTTTCGAACCCTTGTTCGTACCCGCAATCTCAACGGACAGGTCTACTTTGTTGCCGCCCAAGGCGGGTCTAACCCTAAAAGGGTCGAGGTCGTAATTAAGAGAACGCTCGGTAGTGCCACGCTATTTGCTCGAAACTATCACATCTTGCCGGCTGTCTAGTGATTAGGACAAAGACACTCCGTAGGATTTCTTGGTCCAACTGATCATGCTTCACCAACGACTCTCGCGCGGGTCAGGGATAAAGGTACCATTCTCCTGCACATCACTATGGAATCAGCAGAAGGAAAGAGTTCTTCCCTCGCTAAGGAAAGAAAGCCAAGTGTCTACTCAGTTCTCTGGGTAGGAATCTCCGCCTACTTATGGGCATACGGTGTCCAAACCTTGTACCTTGTGTTCTTTCGGGGAATCTCTCCCTTTTCCGATCAAATCTATGGCATTCCCCCTGCAATCGTTATGCTCGTAGCCGGACTGTTCTATCTCTTCTATCCCAGATGCCCTCTAACCCCCGGTAAGATTGAGGATTTGAAAGGTCAGGAAATGCTCAAGTTGATTCAAAGTCTTGATCGAGTCTACGAGGCTGTCGGTCTACGCTACGGTCTCAGGATTCTGGCGACGTTCCAAGCAATGCTACTTATTCTCGTCTTGGTGTTTGCTTTTGTCTTCGTGGCTTCCTTCGTAACCGCACCGCCTGCTGACAAGGTAGCTCTCGGCGTGGCACTGATCGCCCTCGTCATCGCCTCAGGCTCGTTCGCAATGGAATATGTCCATACCACGTTGACTGAGCGAATCAGCGAAGCTCTTTCCGACTACTTCTTCCGCAAGGTCCGAGAACCCTATTCCACGAAAGTCTACCCGATAATTAGAGCGGTGATACTTGAAAGGCTTAGGCTTAGGAAAGGTCAGAATCTTGAGGACGTCTACATCTTGGAGCCATTACTATTCGACCAGAAAACTCTCTTGGAGAAATTGCTCGATTGAGCGTAGGCGGCTTGGGTAAACTCACCAACGCTTCCGCGGCTCGTGGTTCTCTGAGCATGCTTTACACAAAGCGAGTCGGAAGGGCGGTTCACCAACGGCTTTGACGGCATACCCCACGCTCGTTGTAATGCAATAGCCAGGACAGAACCCAGTCATGCCCACCGAGAGTTCCCGACATAGTTCATCGTTATGAGGAGCGGCTTGCGTGCTCGGATAGAACCCAGACGATACCCGCTGCCAATAAAAAAACAATTCCAGCCCAGAGCCCAGCGATTAAGCCGCTCGCGAACAGCCCAGCAAGGATTAGCAAGCCGAAGAAGGTGAGGATCTTAGCACGGTCTCTCACGAATACCCACCCACGCGTATCCGCTCATATGCGAACTTGTATGTAGCCTTCTACGTCCAGGCATGCGGTCGGCTTCATTATGATGGTGGCACAAAAGAATGGCAAACAGGAAGTGCCTTCGGGTCGAGGTATCGATCTTTCGAAGCGCTTTACGTGGATATGAGTTGCAGAGTCTCGGTGTCAGTGAAGTAGCCTCGGTTGGGATTGTTGGCTGGTTCTACGAATGCGACATACCAAGAGTTGGGTGCTGGAATGGCAACGATGGTATTGTAGAATGTCGATGCGGGTGATGACCATGTTGATGAGGTGTAATTGTCGTAGTTGTAGCAGTTGCATGTGAGGAAGGTGTCATATTGACTCTGGTTGAGGAGCATTGCAATGGTGAGTCCTCCTGAGAATGTAATATTCAACTTGGTTTGTGATAGCGTAGAGGTGAATGGAATAAATTGCGCTGGACCGTATTCGTATATGGCGATGGAGCCATTGCTGACCAGAGTGTAGTTTGTCTTTGGAATCGTTTTTGTAAGGTTGGCAAGTTGACCTTGGAGACCGTTGATTTGTCTTTGAAGTTGCTGGAGTATTGAGGTAAGTTGTGCATTGGTGGTTAGCAGTTGACTGTTGGTGTTTTGGAGCTGGTCGATTTGCGTTGTCTGAGTGTCGAGTTGGTGCTGGGTGCTGTTTAGGTCATCGTTGAGGGTAGCTATTCTGTTGGTTAGAGTTGTGTTCTGCTGTTGGTAATACAGTGCTGTAGCAGACGTTGTTCCAGCGGTAATAATGATCAAGATCACGGTTGTCAATTTGTAGAAGCTGATAGGTGACATGGCGGATTGGGGCAAGCCATCTTGTTAATGAGTGTATTGAAATCGTGCTGTTCTGAGCAATCTTTACACAACGCGAGCAGAAACGTTTTGTCGTATAGCGCCTTGACTACCTCGCCTTTTTTCTTGCAAACCACAATGGCAACGGCAACGGTCGGGGTCCGATTGTTTCAAGTTGGCGATTCGTGCCACGGTTTAGTGGAGATAATAGTCGAGCTCAACCGAGCCAAGAGGAGCCGCCTTTCGAGCAGAGTCTGGTTTCCAAACGGAATGAAAAAAGGGGGAGGATTCTTGAGTTTCTTATCAGGATGATTGCTTGTGTGCTCTTCGCCTAACGTAGACGGTCGATAGGGCGGCGCCGATTAATGTCAAGGCTGGAAACAGTA